>Ga0193950_1000020_pt1 | contig 78394 bp, 114 predicted proteins | sample BB_1_MG_FD_144485 | JGI IMG/M metagenome (GOLD analysis project Ga0193950, IMG submission 144485) | Microbial mat bacterial communities from the Broadkill River, Lewes, Delaware, United States - BB_1_MG | ecosystem: Environmental > Aquatic > Freshwater > River > Microbial mats | place: USA...
TCTATCTCAAATAAAGTTGTCATTGCTTATACGGATAATGGCAACTCTAATTACGGTACAGCAGTGGTTGGTACAGTATCAGGGACAAGTATCACATTCGGCACTCCTGTTGTTTTTGAGAGTGCTAATTGCGCATATACCACAGCTACATTCGACTCCAACTCAAATAAAGTTGTTATTACTTACAGGGATAATGGCAACTCTAGTTACGGTACGGCCACTGTCCTTACCCCAGAACAAACCAACGCTGACACCTACATCGGTATTTCAGCGTCCTCTGCGAATGACTCGGAGACCGTACAAGTCACAACGCTAGCAGGAGTGTCTAATCAGTCAGTCCTAACGCCAAACACCTACTACTACGTGGATTTTGACGGGGACATTGAGCCGTACAATACCGGGTATAGCTTGGTCGGCAAGGCCATAGCGGTTAACAAACTACTACTAACCACGGGGGGTGCATGAGATGTTCGCCATCGTCAATAAATCGACTAACCGGGCTGCCTTTCTGTTTGACGAGCAGCCTTACTTTAAAAACGGTCTGGCTTATCCGATAAAGGCGCCTAATGTCACCCAAGACAATTTTGAAGTAGTCGAGGCTAACCAACCACCTATGACTTTTGTGGGTAACTTACTAACACTCACGGACGGAACCTGGTCTATCGCTGACGAAGTTGCCTACGCGGAGGCCACAAAACCGCCAGTACCTAAAACCATAGATAAGCGGAAAGCTAAGCAACAGCTAGTTATTGACGGTCTTTACGGGCAAGTGCAGTCAGCCATCGGCAGCATCTCTGATCCAACCGAAAGGCTAATGATGGAAATTTACTGGGAGGACTCTCAGGTGTTTGAGCGCAGTCATCCGCAGCTAATTGCAATGGCTACTGCGCTAGGTCTGACCAGCGAACAGATTGACATTATGTTTATTAACGCATCTAAACTATAACCGGAGAAACGGTATGCTTAAAATTTTAGCTTTGTCTGTGATAGTCGTCACATTGAGCGCATGCTCGACACTTGGCGATTTATTCGTATCCGGCACTAACGCGGCCTACGCTATTGACACGAACGGCGGCAGCGTCAGTACTATGATTCTTAAAGCTGATCTGACAGACACAGAGGTAGGGAAGGTGGTAGCTGCTCGTAGCACTATAAAGAGTCTCAGGGATAAGTTCTCCAGGATCAAACCAGAGAATCTTCTTCTCCTACAGACGGACTATTTCACGGCCAGAGACGCTTACCTTGATGTCTACGCAGTCGTCCTGGCGCATAAAAACGAGTACACAGTTGACGAATGGCAGGCGTTTGAGGATGCACATAAAGCTGCCATGGCACTTGACGACTCTGTATCACAGTTCATTAAAGCTAGAGACGTTAACGGCTCAGCCTACCAGTTGTCGCTCTACCTGACTACGGCGGCCAAACTGGCTCTGCTTCTTTAGGTGGCGCTATGATGACACTGATAGTTAATCGCCCGAAAATTGAGTGGGTTGGAGGGGATAAACCTTACATGCTGTTAGAGGAGTTCACATTCCGAACCCCCTACGGCGATATCACTGTCCCCGGCTTCTATAGGTTTGACGGGGCATCAGTGCCTCGCATCCCATTTGTACACGCCCGGTATGGAGGCAAAGCGTTAGAAGCCTCATGTCCGCACGACTATGGGTATGAGTTTAAAACTCACCCCAGAAAAACGCTGGATAAAATGTTTCGCTATCTGATGGACTTCTACGAGAACCCAGAAGTACCTAGCCAAAGGACTGCGATGTATGCTGTAGTAAGAGTTGCGGGCTGGACACATTGGTAGCAGGAAATGACTAAGAGGTATTTTAGTAGTAGAATTTAGAAAACCGACCAGCTGAGAGGGTGTTATGGGCCAGGATAGTGATCGACGACAAGAGGCTGTAGAGCAGGACGTTAGGGCTATTTTCAAGGCCATTAGCCAGCTAACCACCGACATGAAGTTGATGACGCAGTCGACGATTACGACTCAGCAGTCTATGGAGGAAATGAGGAAGGCAATGGACGCGCAGCACGAGATGGATAAGAGGCTGCAGGCGGTAGAAATAGCCGTTGATCACCTAGACGGACTACCTAAGGCGCTAGAGACTTTGAACTCCCGGGTAACTAGTAACGAGTCGGTGGCGACTATTATAAAATGGGTGTCAGCATCTGTAGGTCTGTCAGCAATAGGCGTAATAGTCAGTAAAGGGTTGGGCTAATGCACATAACCTACCTACCTCACTTAATAACTTTCCTAATGTGCTCAATGGTGGCTTTCTTGGCCATAACCAATATAGCAGCCTATAGGCAAGTTAAAGGAGCCAGGGTAGGCCAGCTGGTCATCTGGGTATCCTTCTTTCAGCTAGCGGTTGTGGCTCTGTTCTGCTACAACCAGTCCCTCTGGCTAATAAACAACCATGAGGAACTGGTAGGTACTGAAATATCAATCCTGTGGTTGAGCTACGACTATGGCAATACCACGTTCCATCTTCTAGTCGCAGCCACGATAAGGTCAATCAGGTAACTATCTTCGTTTGTTGCTTGCAGCCCTACGTCGGAACGCCCCCAAAATCTTGTCGTCCAGATTGTCCTCAGATTTGACTGCCGTATAGGGATCAACGGAGCTGGGGTCCTGACCTGAGAAGTAGTGACTAACATAGGCGACACTCATTTGCCGGATAGCTCTAACCTCACTAGGACTTAAACACACCCCTGTCAAATTCACGTAAGACTCTATCTCAGACCAAGGTATTGACTGAGGGCCATTAGCCCCTGGGACGAACATCCCTATCTCTTCAAATATGTCAACCAAGTGCTTAACGTCTGACACGTCCGGTAGTTCGCAATCCCCCAACTCGGAACGGGTCTTTCTTTCCTGCTTTTTACTGGAGTATTCGGGGTCAGGTACAGATGACAGCCAGCCTTTTTTGCTAGCGTAAGTGACTAGCTGCCTGGTTGCTTTGGGACCCAGTTAGACAGCTCAGACCGGAAGCTTATAAGCTGATCTGCTATCCAAGAGTTCTCATTGAGGACGTCCAATATAGAGGGAGAATCAGACGAGTCGGTTTCTATAGAGCCCTGCAGTCCAGTACAGCACCTGGCCAGATGAGAGACGAACTCTTCTTGTATGATAGGCAGCATGGCGCTCTTAATGGTCTCACTGTTGTCCTCATCCCATTTGGCCACTTCAGCTACTTCAGCCGTAGAAGAATTCTGGTCAGTTACCGGCCTTCCCATAGACTGAACCAGCTCATACTTCCTGCGCAGGATGTTAGTGTGCATCTGAGACTTAGACGAAGACCCTTTTTTACTGTTGTCGCTGTAAGTGTAGAATCCAATCTCGACCCCATCCTCATCTTTAAGAGGCTCCCCGGTAACAGGGTGTAGTATGTGGAAGAACTCAGGAGTCTGCTTGTTAGGGTTAAAGTCAGATATTTTCATTATTCATCTCTAATAATAACGCCTCGGGAAGAAGAGCCAGCAGCAGGAGACGGCTGCTTTCGGTAGCTAACCTAGCTGGCCCAAACTCGCAGATTCCGCTAAGGAGCGGCAACCTCGATAATATCGTCATCGATCTCCAAAGTTACTGCTCCGGAGGTGATAGAGTCAACGTTGCCAAGGTTGTAAGTAAAGCTCATAACCTGAGCGCTGAAGTAGAGCTTAGCGCCACCCTGCAAAGTCAGGTCGAAGTAGTGACTGTCGTCGCTATCGAGCGCTGTGTTGGCGGCGATTTGTCCTGCGTCAGTGGCGTCTCGGCCCAACTGAAGCGTAACAGCTCCGTCGTTGAAACTGCCTTTGCGCTTGACGGTTCGGCGGTCACCGATAGGGTTATGGGTAACCAAGTTATAGGTCCGACCAAATTCACCCATATCTGTAATATCAGCGATAGAGTCGAAGGTCAGAGCAGCAAAGCCTGCCTCGTCATAAGTAGCAGGGGGCGTGGCAGAAATGCCAAGGGTAGATCCTGCCGTAGTACGTACTTTAGAAGCCATGGCTTCCTCCTGTTATTCAATTTTCCGGAAATGGAACAGGCCCATAGCTGAGCCTGATTGAATTGTACTACGGAGGATAGGTTTTATCTATTATTGGACGGGTTCCCGCTACTCTCGTAGAGGGAGGCCAGGCCGGTTATGCTGCGTTTGGCATCCGCCAGCAGAGCAGCCGACAAATCAACCTCTGATGTCTCAGCCATCCCCAGCTCCAGCAGGAACATGACACATGCTGCGGCATGGCCCAGATGATGAAGGCCGGACTCTTTGTCCGTAATCTCTCCGCCACGGTAAGCGTTAACATGGCGCAGCATAGCGTCCATATACCTTTGCTGCGCATTCTCAACCCTCCGCCAGTTGTCCGGACCGTACTTCTCTGCCCCAAATGTCAGCACTTTTGCCAACTCCAACTCTGCGGCAGACGGGATAAGACTCATCATAGGCTTACCTGCGTCAAATTTCTTGCCCGCGTCAAGACACTCAGGTGCTTTCAAAGTCGTAGCAACCATCTTTACCTCCATCAAATTAATTCAACGACGTTCTCTGCAGAACGAATCTCGTCTTCTTTATGCGTGACTGTCACGACCTGCCCATTCATAGAGCTGATCACCGAAATACAGCGTGTACCGATTTTAGAACTCATGGCCGACGTTGGCTCATCGAGCATCAGGAATCCAGAACCCGGGTTGAGTACTTTGGACACGGCGATCTTAATAGCAATCCCCGCAACATCCTCCTGAGCGCCTGACAGCTCCTTGATCGCAACTTCATGACCGTCCTCAGTGCAGACGAAAGTATCTCCGTCACGGCGGAAGCTATCAATCTCTGTAGACTGCCCGGACTCAGAGGTGATCCCCTCTGTGATGGCTTTAGCCACTGAGCTGGCCTCTCTACAGATACTGCCCCAGACCTGGCCCAGATATTCTGAGCGGCGAGACTTAACGTACTTCGCAAGCTCCGCCACCGAGACTTTGCGAGATTTAAGGCCATCAATCTCCGTCTTTTCCTGCTCAACTTTATTGATCATCTCAAAGAGAGACGCCAGCTCACGCTCTGCCGACTCTACCTCAAATTTCGCACGATCTCGGCGGGCGATGAAGTCAGCGGCTTGTTTAGAGAATTCCTGATGACGACGCTGACAGTAGTCCACGTCAGGTCGGTCTCCCAAGACGGGGAGGGACTTCAGCTGCCCCTCAGCAGACTTCTTGTCGGCTAAAGCCACATCAATCTGATCGGATAGTCCTTTGATGCGGGCATCAGCCTTAGCCCGATCCTCTTCCTGCCGGCGCAGGTAAGACAGCTCCTCGGAGATCTGCTCTTTCTCTGCGTACAGAGGGGCGGTGTCGATCCGTTCCGGAATATCAGACAGGTCGGAGTTAGCAAGGTCTTCTAGCACTGCCTCCAGGCCCTGAAGTTCTGCCTTGGCCTGCTCTTTGGCGTGTTGACGGGCCTCAGAGGAAGATAACTCTCCTTCCACAGATGTAAGGGCGCTTCTAGCCTCGACAACAACCTGATTCAGGCGCTGGGACTCATCGTCAGCATGAGATATTTTTTCTTGCTCCAACTCCAGCTTGAGCTTAGCTGCAGCTATCTCCCCCTCCACCTTCTCAACATACTCCGGAGTCACCTCTGGCATACTCTGGTGGCAGGTAGGGCAAGTCGTGCTATGCAGTTGGTTCTCTAAGGCGGCCAGATCTTTTTTGAGGCCCTTAACCTGTCGGGCAGCTACATCTCGGTCATCCTGAACCTTCGCCCAGCTATCCTGAGCTGCTTTAAGCTCAGCCCGGGCACTCTCTACTGCCTGACGAAGATCATCAATAGGCTCATCATCTGCTTCTGACTGCTTGCGATAGGCATCTATCTTACCTTCAACCTCAGCTTTCCGGCGCTCGAAAACTTTAAGCTCGGCCTCTGCGGCTTTAATTTGCCTCTCTACCTCAGCTGCGTGTCGGATCTTAGCGCTAACCTCATCAACCCTCTGACCTAAAGTGTCCAACAGGGACAGATTTACCGGGTCAGGCATAACTACCTGAGATCGTTGAGACATAAGAAGGTCGACTTTATAGCTGGCAGACTCTACCGCCTGAGCGGCTGACTCCCGAGCCTGTTTAAGGGCTACCCACTGGGCGTCCTGATCACGGGCCACTTTCTCGTCATGGGCGGCTTGGTCCCTCTGCTCCAGAAGATGGGCATGGACGTCTACGTCCTCCAAATCACGGAGCTTAGACTGCAGCAGCAGTGACATCGATTTATGCTTTTCTTTCAGTCCACTCAAGTCATGCTCAACAACAGAGTGTCGATGATTGACGATGGCGTCGATACGATTGAACTCAGCCTTGCACCAGTCCTCCACACGGATCAGCACGTCAGCACCCGTCTGCTTCTCAACTTGCCTTTGCAGACGAATGCCGCCGGAACGCGCGATAGAGAACGCCTCTTTCTGCTCAACAAGGTGCAGGAATTTGAAGGACTCCGCAGAGCCAAGCAAGGCGGCTACCGCAGCTGTAACGTCAGAACGACCTTTAGCTATGACCTCAGGAGATTTAAAATCGGAGGTTTCGCTGCTGACGAGTTCCGCTGTAGACGCAGAGCACGACACTTTATAAAAGAGTTTGCCTGCCTGGAATGTCGCTGCCACCTTCCAAGCGCCGGTAGTGTCTCGGGTCTTGAGCGCGGCTGCTGCTCCGCGAACTTGAGAGGTCCCGTACAAAGCGGTAAGGAAGGCCTCAATCAGGGTAGTCTTGCCGAACCCGTTAGGGCCTGTAATCGCGTTTAGGCCAGACGTCAGGTTAATTGTTCGAGTGCCTAAGCGTTTGAAATTCGTGGTGGACAGTTCAATGAGTTTCATGGTGGTTCCTTATTTAGATTCTATGGAGGACAAAGCTTCTTTCATAAGCTCAGCTGTTTCGCCTTCAAGCTCAGCCAGCATTACCTCGGGCAGAGACTCCAGGTTGACTTCCTCTTCCGCTGTGCCGGCCTCATGGATGTACTCAATCTTCGAGGTACGCAAGGCGATTAGATGTTCGGCCTCCTTCCATAGCTTAGCGACAGTGTCGGCCACTTCCACAGACACTTTTGCGTCCGCCTTCCCTACCACGTCGATGAATTGAACATTGCTGTCAGCTAAATCCGTCAGCCTGACAAAATCTTCAACATCGACAGTCCACGCCCTTTTTGAACTCCATGTCAGGTGGTGCTCGACCTCCTTAGTCTCAGTGTCGATAGTCGTCACGAACTTGTCCGAGATGTCGGAGAAGCTGGTCGGATGGGTCTGACCGACAGAGATAACGCGTCCGTCTTTACGTTTAGCCAGCTGGTGCTCATGGCCCATGACGATAAAGTCGAAATCCTCAAGCAGTCGGTCAGCCATCTCCTCTGTCAGATTCAGGTTCTGCTCTTTCTCTGTGACGAGGTCGTTGTCATAGTTGCAGTGCAGGAAGAGGTAATTGTTCGAGGTATGAGACGCCTGCTGGGCTGCTGACAGCAGAGATTCCTCAAACACCTGCTGGCTAACGCAGTGGGGGATGAAGTAAAGGTTGGCCCCGCTACAATTCTCATGGTGGAAGCTGGGCTCCCACTGAGTAGAGACAAACCAACTGTCTGACTTGCCGCCGGAGGCTACCGCAGCCAACAAGCCAATGGAGCTGACGGTGTCCTTGCGGTTTCGGTCATCGTGGTTACCGAACATAACGACGTCGCACTGACCAGCCAGTCGGCTTCCGTCCAGGATGTCGGCCTCGTCATTCACGGCTTTATCGAATAGGTCGGCAGTATGGATTACGATGTCAGCGCCTTCCTGCCTCAGAAGTTCTGCGCCGTAACCTGCAGTCTCGCAAATTTCTTTTTTAAGCCTCGCACGAGACTCGACTGTGGTGTTGGTCTTAAGGGACTTTCCGATATGGGTGTCTGATAGTATTCCGAGTTTCATTTTGATTCCTCTAGCTATTGAAATTCCACTGGTCTGCCATAGCGTCCGACCAGCCTTGATAGGTTTCGGACCTTGCTTTCCACCGGTCAGCGGAAGGAGGCAGCCTGTTTTGACCTGAGTCGGTCTGGTTGTCGAACCGCTCAACCATTTTTCCGGAGCCTCTAGGCCACTCAACCTCCCTACCGCGCACCCTTTTAGTAGGTTCCAACTTCGGCAGGCCCTTCAGCCATAAGCAGGTCTTCTTGCTCGCGTTGTGGCCGTACTCAAAAGGTTGAATGATTTGGTCTGGTTTTCTGTATCTAGTCGACATCACCCCTACAGGGTTCTCTACCGCTATTCTTGGGCAGTCAGCGTTAACGATTGCCAAGAAGAAGTTGGCGGCCTCGTCTCTTGCTGCACGGCGAGCGGAGCCGTACAACTTGTCAGGCGACAGCTTCTTATTGATTTGCTCGGGCTCCTTGTAGGCCCACTCAGCAGAGCAGGTGAGGTACGTGCAGGGTGGGTGGCCGACAATCAGGTCCCACCCGTCATCGAGCACTTCCAGTACGTCACCCTGGATATGAAACTCTGAGCCATCATCTGCAGGGAGAATATCGCAGCTCCATGCGTCATGACCTTTGGCCCTGAATGCGTTTCTGGTGTTGCCCGACGACTCGCAGGCTATTAAGACTTTCATGCTTTACTCCCGTAGATGTAGAACCGGTAGCTGCCGGTTCTACAGAGATAAAGTTATAGCTTAAAGTTCAGCTAAGGTCAACTTACAGCTCATCCCGACGCCGAGCGATAGGGTGACGAGGCAAACCTTCGTCCGTCCACTCGAAGTATTTGCAGGTGGCCAGCTTGCCAACGAAATCAGAATCATCGGCAGCCCACAGCTTGGCCCGCAGCAGGACTCCGCCTTCCATTGTGGCCCTAAATTCTTTTCTTTCACCGTCCACCTCCCGGACACAAATCAGCTGCGCCTGTTGAGCATACCCGTCATCGACCGAGCGATCAGGGTAGTCGGAGGCTGAACCCACCACCGGAGCAGGCTTTATGGTTCGGTCGATGCCTACGATCTCGAACTCCTCGTCGTGGAAGTCCTTACGTTTAATCATGCGCTTGTCACGGCCATTAGGCTTGTAAGGTTGCTCGGAGCACCGAGCGATGGAGCCCTCATACCTTGCTGAATCCACCGGGCGTGGGACGAATCCCAGACCTGTTCAAGCTCTCCCTCTGCGACGGGGTCGTCGCCTTCAAACTTGTAAGGCTGGGCACAAATTGAAGGGACGCCCATGATCGGGAACCCAGCACGGTAGACATGCTCAGTGAGGTACTCATAGCGGTCACCGTAAGACATATCCGACACCATATCGTAGACGTGATACCCGAGCTTAGCGGTGTTCTCGTTAGGCTTCTTGGCCGCAGAGCTGATCTGCTGGAACGTCAGATCATGGCAGTACAGCTCTCCATCAAGAGTGGTTCCTACCGGCACATGAACCTTGTCGAGTGCAGCCTCAATGTGAGGCACCGAGATAGACTTTGCCTGCCGGGTGTACAGCTGCCAACCGCCTTCCTGCTTCAGGGCAAGCATACGGAATCCGTCGAGTTTCGGCTGGAACAGGTACGTTGCGAGGGAGACCTCCTTGGCTTTTTCCCTTGATAGGGCCAGCATTGGCTTAGTAAAGCCTAAGCCGTTTTTGCCTGCGTCCGCAGCCGCAGGGATGTCTTCCTGATAACCCTTGTCCTGCTGCTTCTTCGCTTTCGATTCAGCTTCCGACAGAGCCTGCTGCAAGGGAGTCGTCTCATTAGCCCGGCCAATGTTCTTGCCCTGGGTGATATTGGTCTTACGCTCGGTAAGCTTGCCATCTTTAAGGCCTTGGCGGATAGAAATGGTGGCGGTGCCGTCCTCATTCTGATCTACAGAGATAGACCACTGGCGGACTTTGTTTTTGCTGTCCAGGTTGAACAGGGTTTTGGTGAAAATTGGGTTCATGGTTGTTCCTTTTTAATAAGCTCTACGGTTACTTTGCCACGCAGCTTGCGGGTGTATAGTTTGTCGCTATTTTTCTTGCATCTGGTCGGTTGCGGGCAGAAAACGACCAAGCCTTTGACGTCGTCCGCGTACACAGCTTGGTCTACCTCGTTGCCGTTAACAAAGACTCTCACAGGCTTGCCGATCAGGATTGTACTCTTAGGCGTGTAGATCACTGCAGCCTCCTCAGGTCGTAACGGTAGTAGGAGAAACAGTCCGGCTCAGGCTTGGCAAGATCCTGCTCTCTGCGGTACAGGAACCCGGCATGATAGAAATCCGAGACTTGCTTAGCAAGTCGCCCGTCATCGGCCCAAGACACGGCTGAGGTAGTCAGACAAACAGGCCGAGGTGCATAGCCTGTAGCATGAAGTAATCTATGCACCCTTAGAAACTTGCTACGGCTGATTGTTTTCTTCATTCCGCACTTGTTGACGTCTTTTAGTGAGATCATTAGTCCTCTCCTGCTTAAAAAGTTTCTTTAACTTTGTGCACGACGATAGCGGTGCCCACCATAACAAACGGAGCGCAAAGCCCGAAGGTTATGGTGGGCACCAGCTGCTACTCATTTCCAGCTACCTCCTGCCAATTTTATTAAAATCTCATCCAGCTCCTCGACCGATCCCACGGCCAAGTAGTCTTCCTTCCTAAGACGTTTGCCATCCATCTTGGCCTCCACTGCCAGAGCGCCGTCGATTACATCCACACGCCCAATCGTGCAGTCGCAGAATACAACGAAGGCCCTATTCCCTGACCGAATCCACCTAAGAATACCAGACACCTGAGCAGGCTCTAGCAGAGAAGGAATAAAGCTCGCCCTCTTCTCTGATGCCTTAGCCTCCAGCAGGAAAGAGCTCCCGTTCAGCGCAAACAGGTAATCTGCGGGCTGGCCTCTAACCACGTTTCTTGCTTCGTTAGTGTCCACGAACCGGTGCTGGAATCCCCTGTGGGATTTCTCAAGCGAGTTGAGAGCAGGCTCGACGACCTGCTTCTCAAACCACTTGCCAGCTCGCTGCTTGCCCTTGTAGGCGGTCAGCGGTTTGGCGATTTTAATCATCTTCCCGCCCTTCGTTATCAACTTTCAATCGGCCTGTCTTCAGGCAGTCAAATAGAGCCTTAAAACATCCACAGATGATTTCATAGTCAACTGCATCCGCACCTGGTACCGAAACCTTAACCATGTCGGACGCGCGCCTGGCGAACGCCTTACGGTCAGCGTCAACGTCTCGGTACCGGCATTCAGTAACAACGAAAATATCATTCTTATTCAAAGCCCTAAGCAGAAGGATGGACTTCTCGGCCGCTTCTCTTGAAGAATGAGGTCCATCCGTATTCCACGCAGTACCATGGCTATCCACTTTAGCTACCCAGTAGTCCGTCCTAATCATCAGCTTTTACCCCGTGCTTCTCCATCACCTCAAGCAGGTCCTCCGCTAACTCAGGCGTCATGCTTCTGTAGATGAGGGATCGAAGGCAGCGATTGGCTTTGGATACGGACTCCTTCTGCTTTACTCGCTTAGCTAGGCCCTCCATGGTCGCAAAGAACTCGAACGAATCTGGCGAGCCTACCTTTGATCGGATAGCTTCCTTGGTTACGCCTGTCTCCGGCAGGTAATCGTCCACGAACCTAGCGTACCCGCCTGACAGGCGTTTCAGCTCCACGTACTTCCTGCCTACTTTCCACACCTCGAAAGCGACCGGCTCAGAGTTTCTGCGATTGGCTCCAGACGGCAGGCCGAACACTTTGTCACCTACTTTGAAATGGGATATTGCTGTAAGTCTATTCATCTTCTCGTCCTCTATACTCGTAAACGTAGTACATAGCCGCCCATGCGTTGAAAACGATACCAAAGGTCACCCCTAGGGCTATGTGCCCAAGCAGCATAAGGAAGGTACCGGGACAGGCCTTACCCGTATACTGGCAGTCACGGACCCAACTCTTAATAAATTTATTCATCTTTCTCTCTTCCCAATGTCAATACCTGCTTTGATCAAAGCCGCCGGCAAGTACCACGGCCATAGGCAGAGCTTGGCAGTTCTTTTCCACCAAGTCCTGGTCTCTGTCCGCTTTATAGGCTCGATTCCCATAGATACCAGCCAGACAGAAGCTGACAGTATGATCAGCCATGGAGTGGCCATGTAACACACGATAAATACTTGCCAATTATTCATCCTCAGTCACCTCAACCTCCAGATCGTATTCGACGTGAAGCTCTGTGCTTTCCGCCTTCTTCTCAGCCAGCTTCTGCTTAACCGCTTCTATGTCGTTAACAGAAGAACCAAGCTCCGCCATGTTGAACCAGTCATAGCCAACCGCTACGTCGGTCTCCATAGGAACTGGAATCCTTGTAGGGACAATCACTTCCATCAGGTGTCGCATCCCGGCGATGTAAAGCTCAAGTTCTCCCTCATCGACAGAGGACAGAACCTCATCGTAGATCGGTAGCACGTAGCTACAGCCTGCCTGAGCGTATAGTCCTGACTTCCACATACCTGACAGTGTGATTTTAAGCAGGTCAGCGGCTGAGCCCTGAATCTCTGCGTTGATCAGCTGTCGGGCAATTCGCGCCTGCATAGCCCGGTCACCGGTCATCAGCTCAGGTTCAGCATGTCGAATAGAACCGAACGCTGTCTTAGTGAATCCGTTTCTACGAGCCTCAGCCTCGGTTTGGGACTGCCATTCGACGACACCTGGGTAAGTGCGGAAGTAGGCATCCACGTAGCCATCAGATTCATGACGGTCAATGATCATCTTCTCTGATAACGCCATAGAGGACATGCCGTAGATCAGACCGAAGTTAATGACCTTCGCCTTCTTCTTCCGGATACCGTCCGCCCACTCATGATCAGGGTGATCCTCATCTTTGTAGGCCGCATAGAAGTCTTCGTAACTCCAACCTACGATACTGGCGCCTGTAGCAGAGTGCAGGTCAATCAGACCCTTAGAATCCTGCAACATTTTCTGCAGTCGGTCCGCAACCGCGTCACCAAACAGGTTGCGGTAGTGCTCAACCAACTCAGGCCCGATATAAGCCTTGATCATGGTAGCGTCGCAGCTCTGTCCTGCCGTCAGCCGAAGCTCAAGACCTGCCCAGTCAATACCGACTAGCACATCGCCTTCCTTTGCCGGGATTACTGTCTGGCGCATCACAGGGCTGATCTGCAGGAAGTTAGGGTTACCGCCTGTTGGTCGGCCTGTTGCCGTAGCACACCAACGGAACTCGGGGTGGATGTTCCCGGTCTTTGGGTGCTTCCACATAGGGTACTTCTTATGGTACAGGCCGTCCCTTGTTGCCGCTGCTGACATCTTAACCAGATTGGCCAGAACGTCTTTCACCCACTGGCGATCAGTGTGCGCGTCAGCCCACTTATACGCCAGAGCATTAGCAGAAGGAGCGCCGGGCAACTTATTCTCCCTGCGGAGAGATCCCGGAGACGTTTTGCCTCGCAGATACACTTCTGACCCCAGCAGTAGATACAATAGGTTGCGGGATTTTACCGGGGAGCTGGTGGTAATCTCGAAGCCAGTCTCGACTTCTTTACCCTCTAGGCCCATAACCCGGATCGCAAAAGTCTCCAAGTCGCGGAACTCGGGCTCCTCTCTGTCCTTGGAGGTAATCACTGGGACCACTGCCTCCAGCAGACGGGCGAACTCTTTCTGATCTTCAGTGGCGAATTCCTGCCAGTTGTCATCCAAGTACAGATTAAGATAGCCTTTAGTGGCCTTCTCTATGACAGGAAGCTCCAGAGCTTTGCTCAGATCCCGCAGGCCTGCAGCAGTAGGGTGAAACTTAGCGCCTACCGTTTCTCGCTTGTACGGTCGGTACAGGGAGGCAGACATCAAGTTGCCCTTGACCTTATCGATCCTGTCCTCTGTAAAGATGCCGATGAACTTGGTGAAGTTGCCGTCAACAGCCAGTTGCTCGTACTCATCCAGCTCTGCGCCTTCGTCAGCTTTTGCTCTCAGGTCTTCGATTTTCTCCTGAAGTTTATCCCAAGCCTTACTAGCGTCCGATCTGGCCTTGCAGTAGTAATAGTCCTTGTCCGCATTAAAGAACTTATTCGCATTGTCCAGCTGGGCAATGAAATCCCCGTCTGCGTTCTTATCGAGATTTTCCTGCAACAGTTTTTCGATAGCTGCCTGGCTGGAGGCGTGGGTCTCAGCGTCTTCAGCCTTGATCCTGTTCAGAGTGTCCCAGTCCATCTTTACGCCCTTAAGGCGCTCAGCGGCTAGGATGTTGAGTGGCGCTACGTTGTACTCACAGTAGAAGTCATAAGTACTCTCTAGCTGCGAGATGATCATTTCAAGCCAGTACAAGTGACTTGTGACCAATGAGTCATCGCAACCATAATGCAGTACATCGACCGCAGAGACGTCCGCCATGGTCTTACCTTCTGGGACGACCTCAGAGAACTCAGTCTGGCGATATCTCAGCCAAGTTGAGGCGAGGTGCTTAAGGCCTGACCGCTCGTTCTCGTCCACCTCTTGACTCAGGATCATGCTGTCGTGGGAGTCCCACATCTCAATATCGAGAGATTGTACCGACAGGGCCATCTCAAACTGAGCATTGTGAGCCACATAAGGCTTTTTCTGTCCCCGACAGGCATCCCTCATTGCGGTTAGCAGGTTGGCCAGTTTGGTCTTTTCCAGGTTGTCGAACTCAAGTTCGCTGTTGTCGTGCTCCACAGTAAGGTAAACGCTGTGCTGGCAGTTCGAGCCAAAGCAGACAGATGCGCCGGTTGCCTCCATGGATACTACGTCAAGGTAGGTGCTGCCGGACTTTGCCTGCTGAAACGCTTCATGTTGTAGGGTGTCGTAACCCTCGTAGTCGTATGAGATTAGAGGAGAGCCTGCCACCTGCTGCGCCATCCGCCCCGGCATATCGTCAGACCAGTTGCCGCTGTGGATAAGAGTCTCCGTAGGCATGAACTGTTTGAGTGATTGCTCAAACACGTCAGTGCAGCCAACAGAGGCCATAAGATCGGTCACGCGCTGACGGCTGGGAACTCGTTTACGGAAGTCAGGCTTGGTGATCTTACCCGCGTAGCTACGCCAGCACAGCTGCGGCCTTAATGACGCCACCGTGTACATGGTCTGCCAGTTGGGGGCATCTTTCAGGATAAGAGACAGAGCTTTCTTTACCTGCTTGGGCGTACTGTCGTGCTCAGCAGCAGCCTCGATGTTTTTGTAGTTACGGGTGGTTACGGCTTTGACCAGCTCATCCAGCCCACCATCACCTACAGCAGCGTAGAGGTCGTTCCATTTGGCTGGGCCAAAGGACTTAACGCCACCGTACTCGTCAGAGGCGTCCCCTACAAGCGACTTAAACAGCGTCACATAGCGCAGAGGAAATGGGCGCTCAACACTCTTGTCCACATCGTAGTAGTTGGTCTCTTTCCAGCGACCCTTGAGCACTGCAGTCACGTCTTCTCGCTCGGCAAGGGCAAGTAGATCGTGATCGTTGGTGTACACAAACTTGTCGCCCTGCAGACCTTGGCAGCACCAAGCGATTACGTCGTCAGCTTCAACGCCTTTAACTTTGATCGCGGTTGAGCCGGAATAGACCAGCACATCCTCCAGTACCTTCTTGAACTGGATCAGATTCTTCATCTCCTGATCCATCACCTGCTCAGCTTTGCGGGCCTCGCGCTTTGCTTTGTAGCCGGGGAAGATGCCTTTACGGAAATCGATGCCGCCGTCTTTTGCGAGGATGACGTTGATAGGCGCAGTGCCCATATTGCTGAAAAGTTGTGGGCCATACACGTCAAAGAAGAAGCGCATAGCGCCACCGACAGTGGGAATCTTCTTGTCGGTTTCCGGATCGTACTCCTTGAAGCTGGCGCCATAAAAGCAGTGCTTGGTGACAGAGTTCCAGTCCAGCAGGTGCCAGAATGTGTCGCGTACTTTGGCCGCACCGTAATCAGCGATGTTCCGGTCGATACCCGACTTGATATCTTCTACGGTTAGTTTTCGATGTTCAGGCAGTAGGTGGTTCATGGAGTCTCCTCATACGTGTCATAAGGGCTGCAGTCCCAAACATCATCAATGTCGCCCTGCATCAGGCTGTAAGTGCCTGACTCGGAGCACTTAGCGAGGGCGAAGTCCCTGCCGACGGCTACAACCGTCTGCTTTTTATCGGAGCCTTTACTGCCCTGGTAGTGAAATTGCTTGGCCCCGCAAAACCCGAACCAGATTTCGTCACCCAAGTGGATGTCGGAGTACTTTGTTATTTGTCCCATAAGTCACCTTAATTCAGACATAAAAATAGCGGCCCGAAGGCCGCCATCCAAGCTTCCAACGATCAGAAGTCTTCCAGGTCTTCCACAGAGATGCCTGCAGCAGTCTCCAGGTTGATGCCCAGCTTCTGGCAGAAGTCGTCCTTCGTGCCAGCGACCGGATCGATAACCCAAGGGTTGTAAGTCTTGCCATTACCACCCTGAGTTTTAGGCCCTACGCTTACCTTCAGCACCCGCTGATCAATGGGAGTGCCTTGCTTCTTGGCCATCACCATCAGACCGCGAAAGCGCTGCATGGAAGCCTGAGCGATCTGCATCTCACACATAGTACCTACCGGCACCACATCGCCTACTTCCTTGCTGAACTTCAGAATTTGAGCGCCGACCATTTCGTACTCAACTTCTTCAGGCTTCAAGCCTTCCTCACGCAGCTCCTGCTTGAACTGCGTGACAGACTTGCCTCGGGTGGTCTGCATCTCATTTTCGCTGAGGCCAGGCTGCACAGTATAGTAAGCCATCTGTTCCTTCGTCGGATTCTCTACGCCAGCAGGCTTAATGAGGCGCTGCAGGCGGCGGTTGACCACTGCCACGATAAGCGCCTTACCTGCAGATGCGTTGTCCAGATCAAACTCGGCGTTCTCAATCTTCAGCTTTTTGAAGGCACCGTAGCCCAGCTCACTAACATCCACGTCTTCGCCGCCCATCGTAGGAGCCTGAACATCGGCTGGGTTAGCGACCGCTGTTGACTGAGTTCGTACCGCAACCTGAGTGCTTGGCTCTGAATCCATAGGGGCGCCTGCCATCAGGCCGTTGCTGGTTTCTTCTGCCGGGTCGGCGTCCATTACCAGACCATTAGCCGGCTCCTGTTCTGCAGCTTTAGTTTCTGCAGGCTGGGCGTCCTCAGTCACCAGACCGTTGCCGGAAGCAGCTGCGCCATCTTCTGCAATAAGTTTGTTCATCTTTTTGTTACCAATAACATTAAAGTTCATTTTTTCTTCTCTTCTTCATTTAGTTGGGGGGTAGACCGTGTAGGTCTGGGAAAGACTATAGCAGCGGTTGCGGCTACAGTCAAAGGTTAGTGTTTACCAAAGGGCATGACTTTTCTTGGGACTTCAGCCTTTCGCTGACAGCTAAGGCCTCTTCTGCCTGAAGCTTTTTCTTTTCAATCTGTTCAGACTCCTCCAGTATTTTGGCAGCGGCCCTAAGATAGTCAGCGGCATAGGTGTTGCTTACCTTATCAGCAAGTCGGAACGCTACCTCTGAATCTTTCAGCACCAAATTGCGGGCTGCGGCCCTAAGGCTCCCATCACGTACCCAGTATGAGATTCCACCGCAGGCGATGTAATCTTCCACATCGCCTGCGCCTGTGAACTGAACCTCATCCAGCAGCTCTTTTTCGTCAATCATCAGAACCTCCAAAGAGTTCTACTACAGTCAAAGGTTGATTTTGTTCGCCTTTACGTACTCGGCACTACCTTGCAGTAGGCTCTTTAATTCAGCAATTCTGAACTCTTTAGGTACGATATTACCAGGAATAAGAGGGTTGCTGTGCGGAGCCTCCTTTCTTATCTTGGCAAACTCACACCTGCCTACCGGCCTGCGTCGGACAAGCAAGGCCCTGATGGCGTCGCCTTCCACCTCAACTTTCATCAGGGCGAACTGGTGCTTGTCTTTTATACGTCTCACTACGTGCTCTGAACTTAAGACCATCACGCCACACAGAGTTATAGTTCGCTCTCCCTCTATGGCGACTGCAAGTCGGGAGTTGCTGTCAAAGAGGTCTGAGGACTCCATTAACTTCTCCATCTCCACAGCTCTTGCTTCTGCCTTGTCAATCTCACTCAGTAAATCAATCATCAGAACCTCCAAACAATTCAACTTCCATCGCTTGAACAGGGAACTCTCTGCCGTTAATCTCCGTAACCTTCCTAGTCTTATCTACCATCTTAGAGAAGGACTTGTCGGCTACAGTGCCCAACACCCGCAGGAAGTAACAGACCATCGCAAACTTCTGCCCCGTCCTCTCCATGCGAGCTACCGCCTGCTGCACGTCCCTAGGGGTCGTAGGGTTCTCGACAAACAGCATGTAACGCGCTACCTGCCAGTTGAATCCTGCCCCTCCTGCACCCCAGTTGGCGATCATCATCCCACATTCGTCCGAGGTCTCGAATTTGATTCGGTTCGCCTCTGAGTCTTTTGGTGATTGGCCACCGTAGATGACCGCAGGATTAAACTCTGCGTACCGTTCCTTCAGGTAGTCAATGGTGTCCTTGTACCAGGCCCATACGATGATCTTGTGCTTCCTTGGGTTAACAGACTCAATAATCTCGTCAGCCGCCTGCAGTACAGTGTTGTCTTTCTTGAATTTACCCGCCTTGTCGTCATCTACATAGTGATGAGGGCAAGATAGGATTCGCCCGGCGTACTGCCGTAGCTGAGAGGCATGCTCTGCATTAAGCAGCTCGCCGTTCACCTCCAGCAGACGAGTGTTGATCAGATTGCGGTAGAGCTTCCGGTGTGCAGGGGAAAGGTCGACAGGGACTTCGACCGGTCGCAACTCAGGCAAGTCCTTCTGTACCTCACGCAGAGTTATCTTCCTTGCCCTGCGGCACATGATTTCACCGAGCTTGTCGAGATTCTTATAGGTGTAGCCTATGATGTTCTCGAACTTACGGCCGGTATCAGGGTCCTCCTTATAGACGGTAATTGCCTGATCTACGAACATGTTGTAGAACTCTGCGTAATCAAAGAAAAGTTCAGGGTCAATAAGTTTGATCAGACCATAGGCGTCTGTCGGAACGTTGCGGATCTCTGAACCTGTAAACAGGTGAACTCCGTACATTCCCTTGCTGGCGTAGAACAGTCTCCATACAGCCCCCCATAGCTTGGTCTCGGCATTAGATAGCTTATCTGCCTCGTCAAACAGGAACGCTCGGTAGCCGACACTCTTTAGGTAGCTGCCGTCTCTGCGGATTCGCTCATAGCTCATCAGCATCAGAGGTGGCCAGCTGTCGTCCATCGTGTATTCGGCATACTTTTCGTCGCGCTTCTTGGGGGTCATGTCCTGGACTAGGTAGTCAAACCCCAAGTCGTCAGGCACCGTCCAATCTCGCTTAAAGTCAGACAGCCACCGTCCTATCAGTTTAGGAGGCATCACCATCAGGCACTTAATGCCTGACAGGTGGTACAGGAGGATCAGAGCTTGCATAGGGATCGTCTTGCCGACCCCCGGCTCATCCCATAGCGCTGACCGCTCCGACCACTCCTGTCCGGCCAGAATGTTAAGGCCGGATATTTGGTGGTCGAACGGGGAGTACTGATCGTTGCCGTCCGGATGGCATACGATCCTATCTGATCCTGGAGGTGAAGCAACCCCTGCCTTCTGGCACATTTCACTGAGTGTCATCATGGCCGCAGACTCCCAGACCCTCTTTAAAGAACTTTACCGAGGCGTCGAATTCTTCTTCGCTGATTTGTTCCAGTAACGAATCAGGTCGCCAGTTCAGATAGCTCTTGTGCCTATACCATCCTCTCCTTTTATTAGGCACTATTAAGAAGATTACAGTCTTACCTGCTGCCGAGAAGCCGGTAGCGGCAGCTCCTAGGCCCTCTCTTCCCTTAAAGAGCAGAGGTTGTTTGGTAGTAAGGCCCGCAGCTTCTACTATTTCAGGGCACAGTTCTCCGTCAGTGCCGTGCTCGGTAAAGGCTTGAATCAGCGGGCCTTGTTCCGCTTTGTAGAATGAAAACTTTTCCATAGAGATTCCTGTCACTAAAATTCATCTATTTCAGAGGCAGGCGGTGAAGACATCCACCAGCCTTTCTCCTCCAGATCCTGCATGGAGATGTATGCGAATCCGTCCTCTCCCATTCTGACGTACTTAGGAGGCGCTGACTTGAGCATCTTCTCAAAGTCTTCCGGAGCCATCTTGAATACACCTCTCTGACCCTGACGATCTATCCGGGACAGAGCCTGGTAGGCATACAGAGGCAGGAACCTGACCTTATCCGCTGACGCAAGATACATCCCGACGGAACCTGACATCTTAGGCCCGTCAGGATCTATATCGAGCACAGCATTATTGATCGACCATGCAATACGCTTGATTATGAGATCTATGTTAGAGTCAATCGTCTTGCTTTCAGTAACGGTAAGCTTGTCAAGCAGCGCCACTTCCAGCTCTTTTAACCTTACGCTACAGTCAGCACCAAGCCGCTTAAGAGCCTTACCTAAGAAGTCCAATCCCAGCAGGCAGGCGGCATAGCCCTCCCGCTTGCGGTCAGATCCGCTCACCTTAGGCACCTGCTCGATTCTTCTGCTGAATTGGTCTGCTACCCATAGGACTTCAGTAGCCTGCACAGCCTCTACTAACAGGTCTAGTCCGAAGCTGGCTAGCAAGGGCTTTCGGGCTGAAACGTACATAAAGTTCGCCCTTCTGTCACTGTCGTCCTTCCATTGCATATCGAACGCAACCTCCAAGGTCCTGGTGCGCAACGACCGGTGCTCTGCGGCGATGGTCTCCTCACCGCAAGTCACCACAGGAGAAGTAGACACCTTGTCCTGAACTCCGCCTGACGCCATCTTAGAAGTCGCACTGTGATCCCATGAGGACTTGAACACATTGACCAGTTCCTTGTACTTGTGGAAGTCAATCGTGCCTTGGTTAACCTCGTCCACAATGGTAGGCACCGAGTTAGACTGGGACAGCTTTTCCCGGATAGAGACAATCGTAGACTGACTTGCATCCACTACTGGGGCATCTGTGCCAGGCACTCCGTGCAGGCATAGCATAAGGGACGCCGACGCCGTCTTGCCTGACTCCGGCGCTCCGTACAGGTTCAGCAGTGGGAAATTGACTCCTGTCGCCCTCAAGTGAGGTTTGATGTGAGCAGCGCAGAACCATCCCAGGACAGTAGCTGCCTCAGCCTCAGGCAGAGTTCTGCTGATGCTGTCTATCAGCTTGCTAAGGTCTTCTGCGGTGTAATTGCGAGCACCCCTTTCCATTTTTCTGCTAAACGGAGGTACGTTCGCCAGATTAGGCATACGGCTCCTGCAATTCTTTACCTTCTCTCGCCTCGGATCTTCAGGAAACTCGGTTCTAAACACCTCCTCAATATCCGGATCAGACAGAAGATCCGTATCCGGATCGCAGTACACGATGACCGGATCTCCGTCCCTGAGAAAGACGGAAGTTCCGAAGTGAGGAACTACTGTGATCTCTTCTGCGTTCATAACTTTTAGGTTCCCACGATCTGTAAGTACCATCCTTAATTTGCTCCAGAAGTCCGGAGAAGTTAACCAACTGCCGCCGGATGACACGATGACATCTCTGGCTATCATTGGGGAGTTTGCCGCTTCCTCGCTCAGGTTCACCTCAACAGGCTCCGAAGCCCCCATAGAGTCAAACGTCGTCATCTCCAGTAGCAGTCCGGCAGGTTTGCGGTAATTCCTGCGCAGCTCAGGGGTGTTGTGCCAGTCCACGGGGTAACCTACCTTCACCGCCTTGGTGCGCAGGTGGAAGTTAGTTGCTGGTTGCATGGCCTTGCCAAACCCAATCTCATAGCCTTTGTTTCCTATGGCTATCTGCAGTCGCTCATCAATATCAATCGCCACGTCGCCCTGCAGGACTTTGCGGGTCTCGCATAGGCTACAGCCGCCGCACTTGTTGATTACTGAGAACAGCCCGCCCTTGCTGAAGTGTCTGTCAGAAGTTCTGATGTGCTCATATACGGAGAGGATGGCGTTGTATCTCTCCGACTCCGTCCGGTAACTGGACGATGTAACTGACTTAGCCATCCTCCGGCACAGTTCTTTTACTTCCGGTGCGGAGAGTCCGGCATCCTTGCAGTACGCCGCTAGCTGCATACACGCCTGATTAAAATTGCTCTTCTCGTCTCCTTTGGTTACCAGCCTGTCGATACAGCCAGGAAGGCCGTTTTCCTTGTAGTCTTTGGCAAGGTCTTCCTTAGGCGTAGCCTCTGAAAGTTTCTCGCGCTCCTTCCTTAGCTTAGCGGCCTCCTCTCTCGCCATCTTAAATACGGCAGCGAGGGAATCCGCCTTTTCAGGCTCCCCAAATACAAACCCAATTCTTCTTTGGGACACCAGCTTCAGGTAGCCGTCAGGGCTGAGCAGGCTCAGTTCGTCTACAGTGAGAGGCACTTTATAGGTGTTGATGCCTTCTCTGCGCACATTAGGCATGCGTAACGTAGACCCCTGCCCTCCCTTGTAGACTCCCATGTCCAAACCGTCTACCTTAAAGTGGACGGCTATTTGGCGGTATGTGTCATACAGAAATGGCTGCGGCCGTAAGCGGCCAAAGTTCTTCCAAGGCAGGATTACGTGGAACCCTTTTGACCCTGACGCATAGATTTGCAGGCCGGTAGCTCCTACCCCCAGCAATTTAGAGACTAGTTGCTGGCATGACTTAATGGCCCCTGCTATCGCGTCTTCCTTCGTGCCGCCCACTTCCTCTGGCTTGAAGTCAATATCGAACCACATATCACCAAAATATTTAATGACATGTCTGGGGGTCTCTTTAGTAACTGGCCTGTCAACCGACAGCACAGTCATGTGGCGGACAACGTTGTTCGTTATCAGCTTTACCAGAGTCTCCGGGTCGTCTTCTGTCTGCCGCCACTCACCAGCTTTTTCCTCTTTTTTCCAATACTTATACATGCTGTGGCTCCGGGCCGGACGATCAGATGAAGACTATGGCGATGAAGATCTCTCCAGATGGCATTTCCTGACGCAGCAGGGTGTAGTCTTTGTTAACCTTCAGCCCTATGACACCGAGCTGCTTACGGCAGTTGTTGCTGCTTCGGTCGAAGTCGAGCGGGAGGACTATTCGCTTACCGTCGAATACCCCAGACTTGACCCGGCTTCTGAACAAGTTCCACCGGAACCGCTTACCCCGCAGACTGTGGGAGAACATGTTGTCCAGCAGCAGCGCTTCTTCGCCCGCCAGAGCCGACTTGAGGGTGACGTCACCGGCAACGATCTCCTCCGGGCCGTCATTTGGCAGCACGGAGGGGTGGAACTCCTCCTCAGCGTCTATCTGTTTGCACACGGCAGCGAAAGCTGAGTCTGCGTCCGACTGCTCATGCGTATCAGAGAAAGTTGAGTCAGTGCTATCGTCCTTAGGCTCAATATTGTCGTATGACATATTCGTCTCCTGTTAAATTCGGGTTGGATCGCAATACTAGATTGAAATGATGAGGTCGTCAATCACGGCTATAGAGCACCGTGATTGAACGCAACGTTAAACTTGGCCCGGCTGGTGCCGACATAAATAAGGCGCCAGTAAAGGTCTGGGCTCAAAGTGCCACCCAGGTATGCCTGCATGTTTTTAGCGTCAACAAATACTGTGTGGTACGTGCTGCCCTGAGAGCGGTGGGCAGTGATTGCGTAGGGGTATTTAACTTGGTTAAACTGCTCTTGAAACGGGTAGAACAGCTTAGACCATTGCGACCTGTCCGTATAGCAAATCTTCTTGATGTCATTCAGGGCCTTATCAAACGCCTGTCTCTCGCTCTCGTGGAGAATAGTCAGGACTTGCTGTCCAGATCCTCCTCGCTCATGAACGTAAAGCTGCCAACACTTCCACGCTCCTGTCTGGGCGACTTCATCGTGGATCTCGACGTTCTCCACAACCTCATCTACAACCACTTCCTCGTCGGTAGGAAAGATCGTGAACTTTTCCTCGTGGTCGATTACCGGGGAAGCAATAATCAAAGTCTCGTTGCGGATGAATCGCTTAACGTCTTCACCGTGGATGAACTTCCTTGCCTGGTCATTTAGGAAGTCGACCCGAGCGTTGGTATAGGCAATAGCGCGACTGTGGTCAATATTGCCCGAATCCCAGCAAGCCTTTGCCTGAGCCTTGAAGTGACTCATCCAATCCCCTGGAGACAGGATGTACTGCCCGCCTAGCTTGGGGTCATTTGATGGGCTAAGCCACATCTCGCGGTAGTCCTTATTACGAATCTTCTGTCGGATCTCATGGACAGTCGCTTGGATTGGGCTGCCTGCATCTGAGCGCTCAATCTTTAGAAGCTCCATGAAGTCCTGCACCAGCGCAGATACCGGAGAGTGGCTTTCCTTGACAGGTGGAATCTGGTCGTCGTCGCCTAAAAAGATCAGCTTTAGGTTGAACCTTAACGCTACGTTAGCCAGCTCTTCTGTCACTTTTCGAGGTAGCATGGAGTACTCGTCCACGACTACGATCCGGAACTTGGAGGCAGCAGGTTCGTCTGATGCCCGTGTGACATGGCGTACCTCTCCACTGTCCATAAGGCGCATACCGAGTGCCTTATAAATCGTGGTCGTCTCGAACCTGACGCCTACGTTGTCAAGCATGACCCGAAGCTGACGGGTGGCCTTATTGGTTGGAGCTGTAATTAGGATAGGCGGCAGCGTTGAGGTTGGGTCCGTCAGGGCCGGGCCTGCGATAGATAGCATCGACAGTACCAGAGTGGTGGTCTTGCCCGAGCCTGGAGGACCGGACATTCGGATAGCCTGCAGGTCTCCTTCTTTAGGGGGCTGGCTGCAGAACTCCTGCAGTCTCTGCAGGGCGTTAGATTGCTCTGGGTTTAGTTGTTCGATAGTGGGTAGTTTCATGTTGGGTCTTCTCTATTTAATCAGGTTTGCATATTCAAGCAGCCAGACCTTGGGTGCGATTAGAATCTGCAGCCAAACCAAGTTGAAAGTCTTGAGGAGTACGATAAGTAGTACTACTGCAACTACTAGTACCACTAGCGAGCCTGCGTGCAGATCTCCCTCTGAGTCGTGGGTAAGGGTTTCCTTCCTTGTTTCTCCAGAGTCGGAGTCAGACTCTATGACTTCCCCTTTCCCGCAATGCTGGCTGATCATTTTTGCCGCCACGACCGTAAAAGTCAGAGCTGCTGCAGCCTTTAAAGAGTAGTAAATTAGGTTCCAAGTCAGTAGCTGGTGCACATACTCAGGTAGCTGGGCGCTAAAGAAGCTGGTTGTAGCCTCCAAGCTCTGCACCGTCTTTTCTATAAGCTCTACGAGTTTGCTTTCGAGTTGCCCGTTCATTGCGGTTCCTTGGTTGCCCTCCCTAAGGAGGGCTGTATAGATAAAAATCAGAAGCTTGTAACTTCACCAGTCGCTTTCTGCGTATCGCCTGCCATAGCCTTGCACAATCGCTGAACCAGGATGGCGTCATAGCGGGCACGGTGAGCCCCTCCAGTCTGGTCAACCATTACCACGCCTTCCTGCTCAGCGGCTACGACCAGCTTGATGGATTTGTAAGAGCCGCGAGCCGTCCGTGCACCGTTGAATACCGAATAAGGCTTCATCGCGCAGGTGGTCTGCTCGTCGATCATCGTGTCGAACTCGACGCCGCCCTTGCCAAACGGAGCTGCCGTCTGCTTGATGATGCGGCTGTCGAAGCTGCGGTTGTAGAAGACCACGGTCTTGCCTTTAATAGCTTCCATGAACTGGTCGTGAATATCCGCCCAAGTAGGCGCATCTTTCAGATCATCTTCGGTGATCCCATGTACTTCTTGGGCACGCGGGTTGATGGGCACGGTTGGCTTCAGCAGAGTATCCAGCACCGTGTTGCCTTCATGGTCGACCAGAGTGATTTCGATGGCTTGGTCGGATTTCGCTACACCTGTGGTTTCGGTGTCACCGAACAGGTAGCCTTCAGAGGCGAAATTCGCCAGGGTTTGTTTTGCTTTAATTTTGTCGTTCACTTAGTTTTCTCCGTCTTTATCATTAGCGTTCAATGCCAGCCACATGGCGACTAGCTCTGACTCTTCTACTTCGGGATGGGCATACATCACCTCTTCGAGCGCTGGCAGCAGACTGTCGTGCATTTTATAGGCGTCCGCCATGGCATAGGCGGCTTTTACTGCCGGATGCTCGGCAGATAGTTCGCTGATTTCAATCATCGCTGTTCTCCTTCGGGTTCACCACTTGCTCCCTGATGTCAAAACCGACACCAGTTCGGCATTACTCAAATCATTCAGCCAATCCTCCACGTCAGGAAGCTCAGCGCTGTGGCCATTCTTGGCTGCGGCCTTTTGCTTGAAGCCGCAATCCTGCTCGTAGGCTTCTGACACGTTGTCCTGAAGCAGAGCCTCGACCGCATCTTTGGTTAGCCTTGCCTTGCCGTCTTGGTCTATATCCAAGCTGTAGTATTCAGGTTTCATTGATCTCTCCTTTAATCTCAGCCTCTTTTTCCACTTTAGGCAGGTTTAGCTGGGCATAGTGGGTGGGGAAGACGAAGTCTTTGCCTACCTTGTAACCTACGCCTCCTTCAGGAGTGAAAGTGAACTGAGCCGCTACAGGTCTGGTGCAGACACCGGTTGTCTTGTCCAACGAAATGACCAGAACATACTCACCTATCTTAACCGGGTCATCATCTTGGATGTCTTCCCATTCGATCATTCTGTCCCCCTAACGTCGGTGGTCACAGCGAGAATCGTCAGAAGACCCAAACCCGCCTTCGCCTCGATCTGTCACTGAGTCAAACTGGTCGACTTCCAGCAGCTGAACCTGCTCGATTCGCTTGAACACGAGCTGGGCCACTGCCTTGTTCACGTCTACCGGCATGCGCTCATCCGTGCGGTTCCACAGGCTGACCTTCAGCTCTCCTTGGTAGTCCTGATCAATCAGACCTACCAGATTGCCGATAACCAGGCCCTTGCTGCCAGTACCTGACCGGGGCAGGATCTCAGCAGCAATATTGACGTCGTTAATGTGGATACTGATGCCCAAACCAACCAGCTTCGATTCGTTAGGGTACAGAACCACCTTCTCCGTCTGAGGTAGGTACAGGTCATGCGCTGCTGATCCCGGGTAGCCCTTGGATAGCTGGTCAGGGTGGTGGGCGACTTGTGGGTCGCGGATTAGCTCAACTGTTTTCATGCTTTTCTCCGATTTGCTCGCTTGTACGTTATAACACCAGCAACAGGGCCTAGGTCAGAGATGGACACTTCTTTCAGGTAGTCCATCGAATTGTGTCTGACATTACCTTGCAGCATCCTTCTTACCGCAGAGAACTCCGCACCTCTTAGCTTGGCAAAGTCTAACTTGCTGGCAGCTTCCGGATTGTCCCTTATCCTTGAAAAAACTTGGTAGGCGTCCTGCCCTAGAAGCAGCCAGAACTGATCAGGGCTGCACTCCATCGCAATGCTTAGAGGAACCTCTTGCTTCTTGAACCTCCCGTCCTTCTGCCTTACCAAGGTGGCCCTAATTTCATACCTGTTTATCTGGTCGGACATGGCTACATCACATAGCCGGTGTCATTGGCGCGCTTCATAGCCTCTTCGCGGCCAAAGCTTTCCCAGTCTGCGCCGGCAAACAGATCGTCAGGGTCATCGTAGATGCCGAACACCTGCTCTTCCTTCATGACGCCCAGCTTCTCACCTTGGTGCCAAACAGAATAGGACGTAGCTACCGGAGAGATGCTGACCAAGTTGCCCGGCACTACCAGCTTACAGTCACCTCCTACCGCGAGCACCAAGGCGACATTCAAATCCGCCTTATCAGGGTTGGTATCGGTAACAATGCCGCCTGCCGACACCTTCTCCAGCTGGGGTAGGATACGAACACAGATATGGGTTTGGGTCGGTACCAGAGGGAGTTCGCGGATGGCTTCAAATTTTTTGCTGTAGTCTTGAGACATGTTGTGCTCCTAGATTGGTTATGGGTTAATTCCCAATTAATATACGAACAGAAGGGTCAGCCTGTCAACAACTTCTGTTGCTGCGTAGGCTGACCCTTCTGCGGTTAGTGATGCAGTTATGCGGCTACCATACCTTCAGCGTCCTCTTACCTTTGTTGCTCATGACCTGCTCATATTCCTGAGCACATTGCCCGCCCGGGCAAAAAATTGCGTCAGGGTTCTCCAGGTCGTCGTCGCAGACTGGGTTGTGGCAACGCCCTTTCGGCACCAACTTCGGCTTAGCTGCCTGCTCCGCTTTAGCCTTGGCGATTGCGTTATCCCGGATGACCTGCTCATTCTCGGACGCGATATCTACATTTGTATCCACTACTGTTCTCCGTCGGTTAGATAAAAATCTTTTACTTTCTGCTCAAACTCCTGCCACACCCCGTGCTGCAGGCTCTTAGATCGTCCCATCTTGCCCTTCCATGATGCCCATTCCAGTCTGTCCACCACTTCAGAGACGAATGACTCAGGGTAACTTCTCTGGTACGCATAGGAGGCTACTTTAGCGAATACTTGGCTGGTGGTGACGCTGAAATAGAAGCGGTAGATTTTCCGGGCAGGGGTCCGCTCTACTCTGGATTGGATAAAGTCCGGGTGGCACTTCCATACGTCTGCCTGGTGCCGCTGGACGCCTTTGGCCAGTACGCCTCGGTTAAACGCCTTGTAAGGGTGCTCAGTTCCGTAAGCGTCTGCCGCCTCGAAATAGGCCTTCAAGAGGGTGCAGGGGGTAATATCCATGGCCTGCATGTTACCTGGCTCAGCAACCTTAGCAACGATCTCTTCCGCCACCGCATCTACGAACCGCTCAGCAAAGTCTAGCTTGAGTCGGAACTCAGTGAGATCCGGCAGGTCGTGACCCTGCACCTCTAAGTGAGTTGTCAGCTTGTCAAAGGATTTCAGGTTAGCCAGAACGGATGCTGACATTACCTGTAGGTACAGGGCTTCGTCCAGCATTTCCGCCTTGCCTTTTAGGATAGACGGGACCATAAGCATGAGAGCCAAGTACTCCCCGATGGCTGGTAGCACCAAGTCCTCCAGTGCCTCTACCGTAGGAGTAACCGGGATGGTGTGGGTTTCCCATGCCGGGATGTCGTAGGAGGACACAGGGACTATCCAGTCTACTTGGATTCCCAGATGATTTCTTAAGCTAAGTTGGCGGCGGCAGTGACCTAAGAAGATGCCAATAGAGTTCGGCATGTTGCCTCCCAGTCCGTAACCCGCACCGTCGATGCTGTCAACTGGGAAGCTGGAAGGGCTATACAGCGTCTGCAGCCCGTGAGTACGGTAGGCGGTAAGACGAAGCTTAAGTTCGCTCCAGACCTTTTCCTGAAACACTTCGTGCCCCTCGAATGCCACCAGAGACGACAGGTATCCCAGCCCTGAGCCGGGCAGATGCTGCTGCCATACAGTAGGGTCTGCCTGTTCCTCCTCAAGGAGATCATTGCCGAGTAGCACGAAGGGCTGCATTAAGGCGCCTAAATAGTTCGGCTTCTTGCAAAACCCTGATACGTTTACTGTGCCTAGCAGTAGGTTAGCGATGTGAAAGTTTCGGCTCAGCATGACGTTGGCCCATGCAGGAGATGCCTCCTGAGGAAGATCTTTGCTGGGCTTTACTTTGTGGTGCTTAGGATTGTACATAATCTCTCCTACTTGAATTTATGGATGTGCATGTCACGGGGGTTTTTTAGGAAGGTTGTAACAATCTTCTTGCCTTCGTTTATCATAACAGCTGCCACTGCGCCTCCCTTCGATACATATATCTTTCCACCGTTACCTACCTTATTCGAGACCGGGGTACACTTACCCGGCAAGGTCTTTGCCAGCTGCTTCATTAGGCGCTTGCTGGCAGGCTTGAAGGTCTTTTCCTCCTTCACTAGGTTCAGATGTGGGTAACGCTCGGCAAAGCGCTTCAGGGCGTGTTTAGTATAAATCATGGCATCTCCTAGTTAGGTAAGCAGGGCTGCTGCCACCGTCAGTGCGAGGTTAGAAAGAGCGGCCAGCATAAAGAATGCGGCGATGAAATTGGTCACTGGATTTTGGAAGGCCGAGTTATCCCCTGTCAATCTAAAGTCCAGGTAGCTGATGGGCATCAAGGTAAGGTAAAAGGCCATCAAAGGGTGGTAGGCCGGAGTCAGGCCCGCCAAGATTGCCAAAAAGCATAACAGTGCTGCTGTTAGGAACATTAGGTTCTCCTTAGTTAATTTCTTGTTGCTGGCGCATTTTATCGCAAAGGCTCTCGGACATCTCTACTGCTGAGTCGGGATGCTCAACGCTCCACTTTGCAATAGCCTCTAAACCTATGCGGGCTCTATAATGCCCCTCTTTAGGGTCGCCTTGGTACTCGTAGGCCAGGTCGATGAATCTCTGCCCGATGCTATGGAACGGCTCGGGCAGAGAGTTAAGAATGCCTGCGCTGTCCTGCTTCAGCTGTTCCAGATATTCAGCCTCAAAACTCATAACGCTTAAGCCTGTTTCGGATGTCTTTCTTGTAGGCAAACGGATGCTGCTCGCAGGCTGATCCAGTTATTTCCTGCTTGATCAGAGCCAGACGGACAAAGGTTCTGCGGGGTTTGCCTGGCCAAAGCCAGCCGTCGCTTAGGCTAAGACTGGCGCGGTGCACAGATGTCCCGGTATAGTAATCCCAATGCCCTACGCTGCCTTGGCAAAACTCCTTGCCGTCGCCCTTTCCAGAGTACCAAAGATCTTCCAAATACCAATTCACGTTATGAACTCTGGGGTCTAAGTCTTCCGGATAGTCAAACCGTCCTACCCAGAACTCTGTCGGCTCCCGGTTGCACCACGTAAACATAAGGTCTACGTCCTGCGGATGGTTGACTGAATAGCCATCCCGGTGCCACTGCGATGCGCTTTCACTGTAGATGTCGCCGTGCCTAACCGTCAGGTACAGGTGGTGCTCATCCCATGCGTGACCTATGCCTATCGATTTAAGGTAAGCTTTAAGATACTTCAGATGAGGAGCCAGCCACCGACATCGGTGCGGTAGCTTTATGTAGTTCCTACCCTTGAAGAGGTTGCTATCTGAATCCTTCGGCCATTTTATCAGCAGGCTTTGTATGTACTGGTGGTCGTAAGGTATGTGAACCTTTGGGATCGCCAGTCCTCTCAGGGACACCGGAGGGTGGGAGATGTGGCTGTCCACTTTACTAGGCTGGGGCATATCATACTCCTTTGAACTGGACGAATGGATATCTTTCTCGTAGTTGCGCCTCCACGTCCTCGCGTGACCCTCTCAGGTAGTCGATGAACAGAGTACGGTCAGAGCTAACAGAGATGACTTCCTCGTCCTTAACCCCGTAGCCCATGGCTTTCAGCTCGCTGGTAACGAGGACGGCGTGTGCCACATAAAGCGGCCCGCCGTCCATGCTGTTACCCCAGTAAGCTCCTCCACGATCATAGCCTTTTTTGTTCAGCTGGACCTCCCGCAGATTCGCTCGCCACACACAAGCTTTTAGGGCCATATCGAGAGGGCCTGTAAGCCTCACCTTCCTGCCGGAAGGGACGCCATGAAGCTCCGGGGTGTTGCAGATCAACTTGTCGAAGGGGAGGGCTTTATCAGTGGTGAGGGTTTTGATTGTTTTCATCTCAGCCTCCGAACTCAGACATGTAATCCTCGACCATAACTGCGCCCTCGGGCAAGTCTTGAACCAAGCGGCCGCTGGCGATTGACTCTTCAGCCAGCTCTCGACTGACGTTAAAATGCTCTCCGTCTACCGTAAATCCGTGGGTGTACAGGATATCCGCCAGTTGCTGCTTGTCTTTCCTACTCAGGCTACGTGCCTGGGTCGGGATGGCTACTTGAGTTGGCCCAGGGATCAGCAGGTAACGTGTCTTGCTTGATTTCATTTTGCCTCCAGAATTGCTTCAGTTAGTTTAGTTACACAGTCAGGGCAGGTGTTGACTTGGTTGCTTAGATCGGTGTCCACCTTGACTATTACATCATTCTCAGCTTTTCCGCACAGCGAACACGACAGCAGCCCTGCTCGCTCTCCTTGTGTGTGATTTGCCCACCCGCTGAAAGTGAAGGTCTCATATTTCAGATAATCGAGAAGGTAGCCCGCCTCCCTGCACTCTCTACAGTTGCACGGCTGGTCCTCGCATAACCAGGCAGATAGGCGGGCGATCTCGGCTTCTATCTGCCCTCCGACATCTAGTACGGTTACCTTCATTTTCTCTCCAGAATGGCTTCAGTTAGTTGTTTGGTTATCTCCCGCTCCAGTTCCAGCGTTCCTCTGTTGACTTCTGTTAGAGGGACGGACACTGAGTCATGCAGGGCCTCGGCAAGGGAGAGTTGGCCCTCGGTTAGCTTTGCTTTGGGACCGTCCCCAAATTTTTCCCGTATACGTCGGACATCGGAGACATACGTCGGAGGGTGAAACAACTCCTCTATTTCGTCCGGTGCCAGGGTCAGCTCGGTTCCTGCATCAGTCAATGCCTCAAACTGGTACAGGGCCGTGCTGCCGGCCGGAACACTCTCGCGGACGATATGGGCATTTCCGCAGCGGCGGCCATCTTTCGTAGGTAGTTGGGCGCCTACCTCCAATCCCTCTGCGACCCCCTCAGCCCATTCAGGTGGTGGCATTAGATGCCACCACTTCTCGTCCATAGGGTCTATCTCGCTAAATGGAATCATTCGCTCACCTTTACCTTCGCTCGCCGGCCTCGCTTACCGTTAGAAGACTCACGCATCTTTGCCATTTCGGCCATTAGCTCAGCAGGAGGTACCGCTAATTTGACGCCTGTACCTTTCACTGAAATCGGCACGTATTTCTCAAGGTCTGGGTAGGTCTCAATTAGTCGTTTGACCGTGGTCACAGACTCCAGGCAGCTGGACAGCTTCGACTTCATTTTGCTTTCGTCTCCTCTCAGTTTGCTGCGTTTCAGGAAGAAGTCGTCGAGCTGTTGGCTTTGCTTAGGGGTGACGTACTTTTCCCTAATGTCCGTCCCATACTGGGAGATAACCGGCATACTGACCGTGGTAGGTTTGCCAGACATTGCTCCTCTGACAAATTCGCCCTCGCTGTTGAGGTAGTTGTTAAGACGGTCCTCGCTATGCCACTTTCCGAAGCATGACGCGACGCAGTAGGTGTATTCGACCCTGAGGGCGAAAACCTCCTGCCCCAGCTCTTTATTGCACTGCTCGATCTTTTCCCGCAGTTCGCGGCGTAGTCGTTCCGCCTTGTCCTGATCTTGAACCGCCCGAGCCTTAACAATCTGCTGGACTAGCAGGCTCTCCTCTCGAAGCAGCTCTTCGCGTCGCGTCTTGAAGATATCGTCCATCGCGTTGGTTACGATGGTTTCTTTGGCAGATTTAGTAAGTCTTGTCATGATGGTTCCTTAATTTGGGTTCAATTTTGCTTTAATTCTGGTTCGTAACGTCAGTAGATGCACCACTCATAGGCACCAGTTACTTTCTCTCCGGTCGACTCAATCTCGTACTCAACCAGAGATTTGAAGTCCTGCCCCTTCTTAGGAGGCACCACCACGTAGTTCGGCCTTCTGCATAGGACTGGGATCATCCTCTTTGGCAGCTTTACCCAAAGCAGTACGCCCACAGGTGGAAGCCCTGTGCTGAATTTTGGCTCCCAGTTGGGGTCGGACAGTGGGGCGGATGTCCTCCATCTGTGATATGAGGCAATCATTTCCTTTGGTACCCGTAATGAGTAATGGCAGAGGCCAGGGTTTGGATCTCTCGGAATCCCCTGTGGAATCCATTACCCTTAATCCTTTGGGCGATCTGGTCGATTTTCTCAGCGTCCAGAGTCTCGAAGTAGTTTGCGATAAAAGAGGTTTGGGTTGATATGTCCGCCTTAGCTAGAAATTTGGCCACGCAGTCCACGTCTACCTCGTACTCTTTCATCTGGCTAACTGTAAATGTCTTCATCAGATCTACTCCTATCAGCAGCGCGGCGTTACTTCCACAAGTCACCCGACATGCAGCCAATGGTAATTTCCGATGCGAAAGCTCTCACAGTCTCTTGCTTACCCTCGGTCGTATCGGCCACCGGCTTTGACCATGCCTTGGCTGCCAATTTAGCGTGAAGGCGGGCCAGTGGGCCATAGCTGGCCAGAGCCATGTAGCCGTCCAGTGTGTCGCCTCGCTGTCTGGCTCCCATCACCGGGGCGGCCATATTGCCCAAAGCCTTGCACTCGCTGTAGGGCGAAGCTTGGGCTGGTTGCGCGGAAGCCGCTGCCATTACCGCCACGAATGCTGCAGCCAGTAACTTATTTTTCAGGCTCAATTTCTGTGCTTTGTTCATGGTTATTCTCCAAAGTGTAAGTAGCTTTATTGTAGCCATAGGTACTGGTTTATTCAATACCTATGGCTCATACTCGATTTAGTCGATTTAGTCGATTTAGTCGATTTAGTTGATCTTACTCAGGCACATACTGCGGTTCATCGCTGACATGGCGTTATCTGTTACGCCAAGCTCATGCAGAGCATCCAGAAGTGAAGGTGACATGCCTTCGGCCATCTCGATAGCACGGCTAATGTTCCCGTTGATCAGCTGCCCTGCTATGAAGTAGGCCGGATCAAGGGTTGGCTCGCTAATTCTTGATTCGATCTCACCTGAGCTGTCACATATCCACCAAGTGGTATCCGAATGCTGCAGGTAGTAGTCCGGGTGTTCCGGCAGCTGTCCTCGGTAGACAATGGTGCCGTCCTCAAGTGTAAACGCCGGTTCGTGCTGCGGAGAGAATGTAGGTTTTGTCATAGGTTTTACCTTTTAAGTCTTAATTTTTAATAGGAGCGGCCTATGGCCGCTATTGGATGGTTGTCGGGGCTGGCAGCCTGACGACGTTATCAGGCAGCTTCTCCTCCGGGTTGCGGCCCATGAGTTGGTCGTAGCCATCAGGCTTTGCATCTGGATCAATGACCAGCTGCACTATGCGAAGGTCATTGGCATGACCGTAGGCTACAATCGCGGAGTAAGGGATCTTGACCTCGTCAGCGGGCAGCCTGACCTTAACCTCCTCGTGGCATACCTCGTGGTCATACTCCCCAATGTAAAAGCCCGATACATAGTCCCCATGGGTCTCAATCTCTTGGAGACCCGTCAGCTTAGCCAGGTCTTCTTCCGCCAAATTGAAGTAGACCACTAACCCGTCAGCGGCCATCTCCCTGATGATTGCCCGGCCTATGGCGTCATTGAATGTCTTCGGGAATTTAGAGGGTAAGTAGGGAAGTTTCTTCATTAGGTCTCCTTCTCGTTGTTGGTTGGGAACCTCACAACCATGTTGAGGTTGACTAGCTCAGGGTCAAAGGCCCCATAGCCTGCAAACATGTCGACCAGTTCTTTCTCCATCAGACTGAAATCGATATCACCGGCAGGGGATGCCCACCAAGCATAGGAGACGAAGTGCTTCTCGTTTTGAGAAGCTATCAGTCTGTCGCACATCTTCCTGATGGCAGGCGATAGGGACTTTATCGTTCCAGATTCCTCAAGGATGTCGACCTTGTGGTACAGCTCGTCATCTGACTGGCAGAAGACTATCGCTATCACCTGCCAGCTGTAGCTACCCTTTAGGATCTTGTTTGCGGTTGCCTGGGGCAGCACCACCGTCCTGTCTCTGGATCGAGATATCATCTTGGGAAGCATGGTACCGTCGGCGCACCAGAAGTTTTTGACTTGGTCTCTGATAAGGTTGTCAGCTCTCTTCCGCCGGAAGTGAGTCTTTGATTTTCTGTGTTTGGATTTAGGCATAATTGCTCCTAGGCTGAGCCAAAGTTGTGGTCACCGGTGAATCATCAGGGTCTCGCCGTAGATGTGGTGACATTCATCCTCGTCCAGCCCTAAAATATCGTACAATTTGTCGTCCTGCTCCCTGTCAGTGCAGGACATATCAACATAGAGCTGATCTGGGTCGCCTTCACGGGTAAAGCAATCAATCTGGGAGGCGACTGCCTCAAACTGTTCAAGGCTTACCTTGATTGAGTACAGTGCGGCGGGTTCGATGCTTGTCATAGGTTTCTCCTATCAAAAATCCAAATTCAATCGTCTGAATCTATCTCGTCATCGATCCGGTCAGCATCCCAGTAGCCTGCCAGCCACCAATGTCTTAAAGTCATTGGTGACGCTGACCTGTCTGAACGATATTGAGGCAGAGACTCCGGAGGGTAGGGGCAGGCTGATTCTGATTCGCCTACCCACCTTGACCGGATGCCTTCATAGTAGACATCCGGGTAATCTTCCGGCTTCACTTCCTAATCCAAATAGAGCAGGCCATCGGCGCCTTCATAAACATCGACGTCGCCGAACTTAACCGCTACTTCAGTTAGCCAGCTGCCGAGATCCCCCAGCCCTCTATCAAAGAACCCTGACCCGTGGCCACAGCGGGTCAGCCAGAAGTCATGGCCGAGGTTGGAGGCTTGGTCCTCCATATACTCGCGGATCTTCTCGGACACCTCCAGCTCAATAACAGAGGTGTCCAAATCCATCAGGTTATACATACCGTCTGCAGCTATCAGCATGACGCCGCAGTCTCTTTGGGCTTGGAGGACGGCAATGGGTGAGAAGTTCTCGACGGAAAACGAGGCGTCCATGGGGTTGCTATACTCATCTACGGATGCCCACAGAGCTGTGGCCAGGTATTGGTGCGTCATCTTATCGATGTCTTTGCTGAGGTCTAGGTTAGGATGCGGCATGGTGAACTCCTATTGAGCTTCTTCGGTTTCGTCTTCAGGTTCGGTCAAGGCTAAGATCGCGCCTGACATGGCTTGGATCAGCATTGTCGACCCGTGCCCTAAGTTGCCGTAACCGCGCCAAAAAGGTGCTACTAACTTTGCCAAATCAGCAGGTGTTAAGACTTCGCGCTCAAGTAGTGTGCCTAGCAGTCTTGGGTGGAACTCTTTCCCGCACAGGATGGACAGCGCAACGGTTATATCTGGGCTGACAAACTCGGAGCTTATATTGCCGTCCCAGCTTATGTAATCGACGCACTTAACCAACTGCTCAAAGTTGGTGACCTGTGGCAGAATGTCTGAGTGCTTCCAGCCTTTCTCAACTTTCGGCCATATAGCTTTGGCCTTGTTAAGCGCCTCTCCGTAAGTCATCGGGAACTTGGGGTACCGGTACAGGTCGATAGAGCGACCCTCAACCGAGAAATGGCCTTTGTTGAAGTCGTCGACGAAATTGATCAGGTCGTCTGCGCCTTCATGGTTAGCGAATATATCGAGTACTTCGTCGACGCTGTAGTTTACGTGTTCTTTGGTATGTTTGAGTGGTTTCATGTTAATGCCTTTAGTTTTCGGTTAGTTTGATTTGAAGAGCCTTGAACTCTTCGTCAGTTAAATCTTCGATGAACTGCTTATCAGCCAAAACTTCCTTGCGAACCCTGTCGTTCTGCTCCGCTGGCGCCAGCATATAGTCCCTCAGCCTTTCCGTCCGGTAGCCGTGAGACTCAGGCAGGTTTTCGTAGGGTTCATCCTCTACGGAGACTTTAGGACTGGCGGACATGTCAATCAATAAGGTGGCTGGCTGATTAACCCTAAGCTGTAAGGAGAGCAATGCCGGGCGGCAGTTCAGACGTACATTCCCTAAAATATGCGGGTGGCTTATATAGCTGAGAGGAAGATTTGATCCTAACCCTGCTACGGAGGTTGTAACTTCTAAAGTGCTGCGACCTATGTCCACCTCCTTTTGCAGCTTATCAAATAAGGCTTTGGCGTGGCGTACCACTCCCTCCCTTGGGCCAAAACAAACGCTTATGAACTGCCTGTCCGGGTCATCGATTCGCACCTTGACGTGAGTGTCGACCACTTTAAAGCCCAAGTTAGCAGGCACCGGTACACTTGCCAGGCGGTCGAACTTGAGCAGGAGTCCTAACTCATGCGTGTCTTCCGTGATGAACCCTCCCTCGGTCAGACTTTTAACATGGCGGCCAAACCTTTCCCTGGAAGCTTCAAGGTCAAGCCCCAAGTGCATAGCCCTGTGCAGGAGGTCACTGATATCAGGGTGTTGACGGCTGTAGCCTGCGATGTACAAGCCCTGCGTCTCGGGATCGGTTATATGGTGAACCCGGTATCGAGTCTTGACCTGAACCTCTGGCTTCACGTCGTCTGCGACTGATGAGCTTACCTTGGGCCTAGTGACCCAGTAAGAGGTGAGAGCGGCGATAGTTCCTGCCGCGATCAGAAAGTCTGAAAGTTCCATGGCTGTTCCTCAAAATTTGCCCGACAGAACTCCCAGCAGCCCTGCCAGAGCGGTTAATTGCAATAAAGATCCTGCCGTCCATTTCAGTGACTCTGCAGGCAAAGCCGCCCACTGCTGTAGCCGTAGCTCCGGATATTTCCACCACAGAGCCACAAGCATAACTAAAGGCCGGTAACCTAGCAAGCGCAGGACATTGGCCATTAGCAGGGAGGAAAGGGCGGCGATGGCTACAGAGATCACTTCAGGTAGTCCATTGAGGTCTTAAGGATGTGCTCGGCTTGGCGCATCTGCCTGTCCAACTCCTTCCTTCGCAGCTCAGCTGTATGCCTTACCTCCTCAGCGGCCTGTTCTGGGCATTTAAATAGGAAGCAGGATGAAAAATCGTACTCCGCATCCCTCTCTAAGACACTGCGGAAGAGTGGGTCGCAGCTTATTGCGAATTTTGACGGTCTGTGAGCTGTCTTAACTGCTGAGAAGCCTATTCCCTGCAGCTCAGAAGACCGATTCAGCACTCCGTAAAATTTAGTGCCTATAGGGGCTTCAAGTATCTGCATAACCGCCTCCTCAGAAAACAAAAGTCTTCAGCTGCTGATCTTTAGGTACCCATACCACTGTCGGTTCAATCGCAGGTTCAGCTGTCAGGATCATCGCGGCCAGAATTAGTGCCATGCTTAACTCCTTTAAATTTTGGAATTTTAATTTTAGTCAGCGCCACGACCATCCGCTGCATCGCGTCAGCTGTTGCGCAAGCGCCGCACTTCTTGAAAGCCTCAGAGTTTACATCTTGTCCGCAGGGAGAGCAGATGACTCTGTCCGCTGGCGGCTGGGGTGGAGTTGGAGGCTGAGGAGGAAGGTTGGCAGGCGTCATCTTCTCCTTAAACTCTGCCTCCCTCCTGTGATAGATTTGGCCGGATTCAGTGTCTTGGTAGATGACGCGGTTCTCACCGCGAGATCGCCCTGCGCCTTTTGCTATGCCTAACACCCTGTAGATCGTGAGGTTGGCACTGTAGGTTACGTACTCAGGTAGGTTCGTGGCTGTCCCCGGTTTGATGTGCAGTCCGTCTTTAGAGAGACACACCTTAAAATCCCTGCCTTGGTTAACAACTGTAATGCGAACCTGAAGAGGTGATGTGGGTACGGTTCCGTCCCAGGATTCAGCGAAGGCGTGAGTTATTTCCTTCACTTCACCCGGCCGAATCTTGCCAATCAGGTTGGCAGACATCCGGGTGCCTAGCCCTTCCAACTTCTCTAACTTTTGTCCAGTGGTTAGCTCTGTACCCAGCAGGGACTGGGCCTCGCGCCTTAGGTAGGCTGGGACGTTCAGATCTGACGCCACCTTTTTAATAAAGCTTTCAGTTTTGGCCATCCTACACCTTCAACTCTTCAAATCCATCCACCAAATTCAGAACCAGCTCATCACCCGGCAGGCTGTTATAGTAGTCCTGCACTTTTTGGACGAACGCTTCAGCCTGCTCGCCTTTTACAGCCACGCCCTCGTCCACCCACTCCTTGACGGCCTCGTTGTGGCCTTCCTCGAAGCAGAAGGTTCCGATCCAGCTAAGGTTGTATGCTGCACTCCAATAGACGAGGTGCCTTACAGGCATGTCGGCTGCGTCCAGAGCGTCAATCACGATCACGTTCACGTTCAGTTGCATAGGTTTGTCCTAGTTGTCTGCCATCCAGTACGTCATGTGCATAAAATGCCCGCCGAGATAGACGGGTCGTGAGGATAGCTTAGGGTTAGCTGCACCTCCTAATGTGCAGTAGCCAAGGTACGATATCTGCGTCATGTCGAGGCCTATAGATTGTCGGAGGCCGGAGCCTCCTATTGTAGTTACAGCTCTACTTCACCCGAGTTGAGCTTATTCGCCAATTCTTCCGCCACTTCTCTCGGCATGTAGACTTTGCCAGCATCCTGCAGGGTGCTCTCAAATGACGCCCCCCAGGCTTGGTTAGTATGGTCGAAATAGACGTACCACTTTCTCTCCTTAATATCAGACCACTCAGGTTCCCACCCAGGAGCATGCTCATCGACATAGGCCAGGAGACGGTTGAAGGTTCGTGCTTTTTCATAGGCAGACTTGGCCTGCTCTCTGGTCTTTCTCTCGATGCCGTAATCACGGCATCGAGAGTCGGAAGTGCCGTAGAAGGCCCCGGAAGCAGCGAAAACAAAATCCCCGTCCTCAGGCTCCCACTTCTCAATCTCAGCCTTGCCCGCCGTAGCATTCTTCAGCTCTCCGGCAACCTCCAGCAGCTCAGCTGCCTTTGCTTCCAGTTTTTCAATCAGTTCTTTTGACATGTTGTAACTCCTGATGCTTGTTTATGCTCACGTTTAGGTGCCTTCACACCCTCTTCCCGTTCACGACCACCTCAGCTTCCATATCCACTACGATGACCCGGTACTTGTTCTCACCATTGACGGCTACGTTCTGGACAGTTCCGACCGGGAACTTCATCTCCATCGTCTTCAGGAACTCGCTGGTGACGTCCTTCTTGCTATTGCCTACCGCTACGCCTTGGCCGTTATGGCGGCCCCAATAGATGCGCTCGGTCAGTGGGCTGAACATCAGCCCTGTTTGGTAAGCCATAATTTTCTCCTCAGCCTTTCGGCAAATCTCCGGACAAGAATTTAAGAGCCTCATCGCCTACTAACTGCGTGCTGCCGATGTTTAACTCAAGATGGTTGGACTCAGTCTTGTGCACGCAGGCCAGCAGAGCGTCCTTCCACAGACCTACGCCGCCTAAGGTCAGCTGATAGATTCCATCCCTGACATAAACGACCGTCAGACGTCGCGCTTCTTCGCGCCCAAGGCGGAACTTAAGGAAGTAATTTAGCGGGCCTGATCGGCTAATCTGTATCTCTGCCTTTCGCAGACCTAGCTCGGTCACGGCCTGGCGATACAGCAGGTTGTGCTCGATGTGGATTTCCTTGATAACACTGTCGATACCGTCGGCACAGGCGCGGGCTACCTCTATCTCGCTGTTGTATGCAGGGATTATTTTTAGTGTGACTGTTGCCATCAGAACCCTCCTTTAAGCTCTTCCAGTGCGCTTACACACCCGGCCATCTCCGCAATCTGCGTAGCCAGATCACCAGCCAGTATCATGATCTGTTTAGGCTCCCAATCCTCGAAATCAAGGTTCAGGGCCATGTTGATATCATCCAGCAGGGCTGTTTTGTTGCCCGCCAAATAGCTGACAATTTTGCTACCGTCCATGTGTTCTCGGAGGAAGGCAGACAGCGCTATCTGATAACAGTCGATCACCTTCTGGGTTTGTTCTGAGTATTTCATAGGGTTACTCCTGTTTCTCTTTTTTGATGCGCTCGAAGATCTCTTGTCGGTGCACCTCGACCTCCCGAGGCGCACTTACACCGATACGAACCTGGCAGCCGTTAACCTCCAGAACCTTTACCGCTACGTCATCACCAATCATGATAGTTTCGCCAATGCGTCGAGTTAGAATAAGCATTTTATTTACCTTTTATTGAGTTTGTGGGTTGTGGTTTGTCGCTTAGTTTTGGTTCGGTTGCTTACCTGGGTCAGGTAATTCAATCGAGTTTTCCAGCACTGCAGACAGCATCGAGCCTACCTGTGCCCTTGAATCCTGCAGGTCTTCGTTGCCTTTACGGGCGATGGCCTTCTGGATGCGGTCTGTCTGGAAGCTTACGCTGCCCGCTACATCGGACAGGTTTTCGGCTAGGTCTCGGAGACCTACGACCTTCATCGCCTCGCTAAGGTAGGCTAACTCTCTAGCGTTATCACGCTAGAGTTTCCATCGCGTCGAAGGTTTCGTTGATATAGTCACTCATCAGCAATCTCTCCGCTAAGCTCGAAGCTAATGCCCTCTTCTGCCTCGAAAAGGTCTCGGGCAATGTCAGCCAGCTCTTTTGACAATTTGGTGTTACCTACCCGCTCAAGGTGGATGGACAGCCCGTGCAGATTTTCTGAGCAGTTGGACACTGTTGACAGGTGCTGATCGATTTTTGAGGGTGCTGGAATGAACTCCACCTTGAAATCAAAGCAGGCGTCGGTTCCGGCGCGAACGAGCTCCATCTTGCAGATCTTCTCTGCAATACCCTCCTTAACCAGCAGGTCAGCTGCCTGATCCTCTACGGGCTCGAACATGTCGCACCGGAACCAGGCATCTGCCCCTGCCCCTACATTCGCCTTAGCTGAGCTTTGCAGGCTTGTAGAGCAAAAGTGAAAATGAGGGTGACCGGATAGTGGGGCTACAGTCACGATTACTGATTTGGTTTCTTTCTGGTTTGCTGGGTCTTTCTTAGGATTGGTCATTCATCACCTCTACAAATTTCTCAAGTTCAATTCTCAGGGCGGTGGGTTTGTCGTCCTCGTATCCTCCGTCCATGCCCATACGGATATTGCCGTTCAGGCAATACTCGGCCATGTCCACTACCGTAGACTTAGCTTCCTCACTGAGCGAATCCCAGGCAGTCTCAGGCGAGCCTTCCTTCCCAAGCTTACCCACCAGCCACTCGGCCATAGCCTCAGTGTTAACCATGGCGATAGTTTCTGTCTGGTCGTCATGGTCATCCACAATCCGACGAACTACCTCCCATCCATCCGCGCAAGGGCTGTAGCTGTATGTCGTAAGGTCATCTCCGTGGCGAGACTGTATGGCCCGTTCGCACTCCTCCCAACGCTCAGGGTGAAGATCTGCTCGGTCGACCTTGGCCTTTGCCATAGTCTCAGACATGTGACTGGTGCAGAGGATTATCGCCTCCTCTCGCGTCATATCGGTATGAGTGAAATCCTCCACCACATCGCTGAAACGGGCATAGAGTCCGTCGGGTTGTTTTACAATTCGCCAAGCCATGTTGTTCTCCTCAATTACTTTGCGGCTGCCTCTATGGCGCCGTAGTCTAATTCCGACACCTTCAAGGTCTGCCCTCCCAGCTCCACCTGCGTCCAATCCTCACCTCGCTGCCACAGCAAAAGCAGCTTGGCAATCCTTCCGTCTTCGAGAACGACGAACGTCTTATAGGTGAAGGATTCTACGTAGACAGGCAGATTGTGCAGGTCTGGCAAGAACACTGTGATTCTTTCTTCTTGCCTCCTCTGGGATAGGTATGAATATTTCTAACATCTGTGCCCCTCATTCACCTGCAGAACCTCTTCTCGGGTCAGCCAAGTGCTCTTATCGCTGACTTTTACGGTCTTGTAGGCATAAGCTCTTCCGGCTCCCACCGGAACCGCCCCATACATCCTCGTCCAGTCATCCGTCGTGTACTCCATCATTCGGAAATGCTCGAACTGCCAGCCCGTTACCCAATTCTCCGGCGGCAATGCCTCCAGAGCCTCCCAGTACTCCTCATCCGCTATCCGGTGTACCTTACCGAAGCGCTTGCGATCAAGGTCGTCCTGAATCTCCAGAGCTTCCTCAAGGGTCGTAACCAGGAAAATCCGCTCTTCATCAGGGTCTTCGTTGAGGATTTTCCGGTATTCTTCCTTCCAGTTGTCACCATGCAGTTCCTGCCAGTTCTCAAAGACTTCCGCCTTGTGCTTACGAAAAGATTCGTAGCTGTATGCCATCAGCCGGTCAGCTGGCTCTGTGCGTCGGCCTAAATTCAGCTCCTCTGACAGGGGCAGAGAAACCGCCCGGGGAATGCTCGCTACGCTGTAGTAGTTAAGCCGGCCTTCCCTGATATAGATCGCGACCAGCGTACCCTCAAGGTCAGGGTGCATAGCTTTGATGGAGATGCCAGTAACTGCCGACTCCTCAACCATGACACGGTCAGACGTGTAGATGTTGTTCATGGTTTTCTCCTTGGTTTTAGTCTGAATCAGCCATCCAGTCGGCCGGGACTGTGTAGCACTCGACGACTACTCCTTTTTCCACAGCGTCTAGCAGTGCTGCCGTTGTCCCGAACGCGCTCTTCCCGTGAATCAGACTGCCTAAATTTCCTGCTCCAGGTACACAAGGGGAGCAAGGCCGGGCATAGACTATCGACTCCGACGACAGGATGAAGAAGTTCAGCGCTCCTCCCAGCCAGGAGGACAGGTAGTGAACGCCTTCCTGCTGACCTTCTACTGAAGGTTCTTCGGTGTGAAGCCTATCCAGCAACTCTTGGTAGGCGTCGAAATCTGACTCTCCCAGATCAGCTTCAAACTCAGCGATCCAATCGCACAGCTGTTTGTACTTGGCGCGCCTTTCTTCGTAGAAGTAGGTAATTTTAATCTCTGGGCAGCAAGCAGTTATTCCTGCGCCTTGGCAAAATTCCTGGATGAGGTTTAGGTGTGCCTGCAGATGTGTCCAGTCCATTGAATTTGGGCCATACATTAAGGTATCAACCAGCTCACTGTCCAAGCTATCGGCGGAGATGTAGCCAAAGGCTACACCTGTTATGGGATTAGTATTCATGGTGTTCTCCTGTTCCATGCTGTCAGTTACTGTTGTGGATCGCCTCATCGACCTCATCGCCCGCCATACGCAGGCAGAAGCAAGCGATCATATAGAGGTATTTGGCATGGTCATCGGTGATGGCGTCGTCGTAGAAGACTGCCATCCAATTGCTGCCACACTCACCAATAACCCGAACGCAGTCGATCAGCATAGTCTCGGTGCCCAGAGCATCCCATTCTGTCAGACGCAGCATTGCTGTGTAGCCGGCCACAGTCGAGCCATGCGCCCTTGCATGCTCCTGTAACCGATCCCGCACCAAAGGCCAGTACTTAGCACAGAAATTAACGCCGTCTTCATAGCTGATAAAGCCTTGGTAACCTTCGTTGCCGTCTCGCATGCTGGCGTTGATCGCGTCCTTTGCCCAGCTGTAGAGGTTGCCTTCGGAGTCGTACAAATCCCGCAGACGGGTTGGTGCAGGGGTTGCTCCTAACTGGCTCAGCACGGCGGCGGTGAGAGGAGATAGTTTGATAGACATAGGTCACCTGTGTAATAGGAGGTTGGATTTAGAAGGAAGTTTTGATTGAGATCTCAAAAGGAGCCTCAGCCAGGATGGCTTTCTCCTTTTCCGTAGCAGGCGTTCGCCAGCCGTAGGCCAGCCCTTTGCCGGTGTAATAGATCAGGTTATCCATGTGCAATTCTGGATGTTTCGCTATCCACAGGCGGGCTTCGCCTTCGATTTCGAGAACTCGCTCCTTCTCCTGAAGTTCCTGCCCGCGAGCCTCCAGCCAATCCGCAGCGCGCTGCTCTCGGGCAGGCACTTGCTCGATCACCCATGCCTCCCGCAGCTGCTTCATATCAGGGGACGTCCCACGGCTACCGTCAATAGACGTCCACGCCAGCAGAGATAGGTTTTCTTCCTCAAGATATCGATTTGGTAAACAGCCTGCGTGGTAGTCCTCGGTCGGCTCCACCTCTATAGCGCCGCAATAGCCGCACTTAAAGGTCGTGCGACGAATCTCACGCATCTCATCGGTGATGGTCAGGTAATGTCCAGCCTTAATTCTCCGGTTCGGGAGGATGGATTCCGCCCAGTCAAAGACGCGGAGACCTGATTTGCCCTCCTCCTTAGGTACAGTGTTCCACTGATTAGAGGACAGGAAGTTTGTAGCCAGTTCCACTTCGCCAGCCGGGACTTGGTCGTAGGTCCGGTATTCGCCTCCCTGACCGCTAGTAGCATAAGTGTCGAACACTTTCAGACCTTGAGCCTCCAGAGATGACTTGAGTTCAGCGTAAGCTGCGGCCTCCTCAGGGTTATCGATATTAAAACAGTAGGTGTGCAAAGTCGTTTTGAGTGTTTTCATGGTGTGATCCTGAGTTGTAGGTTTGATTCAATTTGATTAAGGTTCGACCTTTAGCTCTCGTCCGAGAGCTGGCCAGCGGGACAGAAAGGCTTAACCCTGTCACCGCAGTCAGAGACTTTATCAGCCAGGGAAAGGCGGTCGACCTCTGGCCGCTTGTACCAGCCGGGCATGGGCTTAGTCACCATCCCAGCTAGAGCTTCAGACGTGACCTCAGTCAGGCAGCCGAAACTGTTCAGCTGACAACCAGTGCCAAACTGCCGGGACGGCCTGCAGACAGAGCCAAACTTATAAAGTCCTGTCAGTCGCTCCACCTCGAACCCTACGGCGGGGCTGTCGAGCGAAGTTGAGAAGAATCCGTAGTTGAAATGGGTGGAGTTGGATACGTACACCCTGAACCCCAAACCGTTCATGTGTTCCGCCAGTTTAAGTAGGCGATCTCTGTAGAATTTTCGCATAGCGCACCTGTAGGTTAAATTATAGTCCAAGCGTAGCCGTAGACCTTGATTTTGTAAAGTCTATGGCTACGCCTAACGTAAGAAATTTAGTCAAAGCTCTTCCATGACCAAGGTGTTTCTTGGTCGCAGGGCGTGAAGTCGATCTCGGTGATCTCTGCGATCTCGACAATCTCGTCAAGACCTTCGGTCAGCAGGTCAAAGTCCATCGCAGTTCTCCTTCTTGTACTCATCCAGCAGCATTCGTGCTGCTGCCTTACCCACGCAAGTGCGGGTGCTCAAGGAGGGTAAGGAATTCATCCCTACCTCCCCTAACTCCCTCGCCTTTTGTAAACCTATCGGTGTGCGGTCCCATAACCAGCTCCCTCGACCGCTGCGGGACAGGATGTCGTTAAAGTGCGGGTCTTCCGACTCCAGCAGTCTCTGGACGCCAATATGGGTGCAGACGTAGTGGAGAGTATCTTCCGTGACGAACTGCTGGTAAAAGTCCTGATATAGACGTTCTGAGTCCTGCATGTACTCTTGATGTGTGATGCTCATGATTTCTCTCCAACAGTTGGTCGATTTACAGACGCGATCATCGCGTCCAGCAGAGTTGTATCGTTAAGCTCGGTCGGCCTCTGGCTTCGGATCAGAGTTAGCTCGGTCGTCCCGATCAGACCTTTGCGCGCCATCGGCACTAGGTCTTCCGGCGTGAATCGCCGACCCAGCAGCAAGGACAGTGCGATGGTTGTGCTGACAATTGTGCCAGCCTCCTGGTTTTCGGGAACTACGAAGCGGTTTAACCGGCTGCAGAGCTCGCGGAAGTCTTCTACCGGCTCGTCCTTGCGATAGGTGCCCATCTTCCAGCCCATCCGGTTTAAGGCCACCTCTACCTCTTCTAGGGTCGCAGGCAGGCGGAACGGTCTTATATCCCGATAGGTCACCTCGTCCACCTTAAGGTCTCCCGCCAGGAACTCATCGCACAAAAGTATGCGGTCATCGCTGGACTCGTAGAAGTCCATCAGCTCAGCCAAGAACTGAGCGGTGGTGATTTCTCGTGCAGTTTTTTCGTTATTGGGCATGTTCTTTACCTTCTTTCTGATCCAAACATTCAATCAACCCTCGGAGCAGGACAATTGTAGCGCCCAATAACTCCCGTCTCTTGGTTAACGATTTGCCTTCCCACTTAGGCTGATGGATGTACTCCTGAGTCCCGCCTATAGGGAACTTAGGCAAGGCGATAACCCTGCCGTCCAGCTCGGTTACGGGGTCATCAGGTGTTATGCAGCACCAGCTGAACTGCTGAGCGGCTAACCCTACCAGCCAGTTCATAGCCGAAGTGTGGCTCAGGTTTCGACATAGGCCATGGTGACCCAAAAACCAGCCAGGAGGCTTACCTTTCAGCAACCCCTCCTGCAGCTCCTCTGCCATAGCAAGCGGGCAGAGGAGGTTTGACGGAGCTATCTCCAAGTCCTCACACATGGTCTTGGCGAAACGCAGGATTTGTTCTGGGGTTAAAGTTTCAGCTCTGACTACTGGGCTACTCATCGGGTTCTCCTTCCAAACATTCAATCAATCCACGTAGTAGGACAATTGTAGCGCCCAATAACTCCCGTCTTTTGGTTAAGGACTCACCTTCCCATTTAGGCTTGAAGTAGAACTCCTTGCTGCCTCCAACCGGAAAGACAGGCAGGGCTACGGTTTTGCCTCCGAACTCGACCTGATGGCAGGTCGTAGAGCAGTTGCACCAATCAAACTGCAGAGCCGCTAGACCTACCAGCCGGCAGATGAAAACCCAGTTCTCCGGTGTGTCCAAGTTGTCGCACAGCCCCATTCCCTTGTTGAATCCTCGCGGTAACTTTTTAGCAAGCTGACCTCTTAGCCCCTCCGCCTTACTCAGGGAGACATTTAGGTCTGCAATCGAGCTTGTGCTTTCTTCCCACATCACCTTGGTGATGGATAAACACTCTTCTGGGGTTAATTTAGGGTGTTTCACAACTCGTCCTCCATGTCACAGACATATTCCAAGACTTCAATTACCGCGTCTAACAGTTGAAGTCTTTTAGTCAAACCTTCTCCTTCCCACAGGTTGACTGTGCGGCAGTAGGCATCTACTCCCTCGACTGGGTACGTGTAAATCTCTACTGGCAGACCAAAGTTCGCCCGGGGTAAGTCCATACAGCACCAATCAAACTGCAAAGCCGTGAGCCCTACCAGATCTATAACATTTGAAAGATCATAAGTTCCTCTGATGTTGTCGCAGATGCCCGCCTCAGGCCAGAACGGTCTATCTTTGACCTGCTCAGGTAGGTCAGGCAGAGAGTGGCGCAACGCAGACCTTAGCGCCTTGCCTCTTACCAGAGTCTCAGCAGGAGACCATGCGCCTAGTGTTCGGCAGCTGTGGCGGTAAAGTTGCCGAACATATTCCTTCACCTTTGCGTTTGATAATTTCTGATGATTTTTCATGAGGGCTCCTCCATGGAGAATAAGAGTTACAGATGAGATAGGACTGCAGATGCGGGCCGGTTGCTCTATCTGTCTGAGGGTTGGGTAGGCTCGGCAGGGGATGCCTTTATGATTTGACGCAGTACCGGCTTCCATCGCTTCCACCAGAGTAGAGCCCTTTTACCGTCCATCTCCAGAATGGCTCTGTCGTCAAAGCTCCACCAATCCTCGATAGGATGCTGCTCGCACCCAATCTGAACTACCTCTGCCGTGTAGGTGACAGGGTAAGTGTCGCAGAGAATGGCCTTTATGTGGCGCATGTCTCCTAAACATCTCCAGAGCTTAGCTCCCCCAAGGTCAGCCCCTTCAAGATTGGCTCCCTCAAGATCGGCCCCTCCAAGGTTAGATCTTCTGAGGTCAGCCCCTCCAAGGTTAGATCTTCTGAGGTCAGCCCTCCATAGGTCAGCTCCTTTGAGGTCAGCTCCTTTGAGGTCAGCTCTCCATAGGTCAGCCCCTTCAAGGTTAGATCTTCTGAGGTTAGATCTTCTGAGGTCAGCTCTCCATAGCTTAGCGCCTTCGAGATTGGCTCTCTCACCTGTGGCCTTTCCATCCAACCAGTCCTTGTGCTTTCGCAGGATTTCAGGCAGGTCTATAGGTCTCCCCTTAACGTCAGTAGGGGCGAAAGTTGAGTCAGTCATAGGTTCACCTTTGTGTGTGCGGGCTAGCCCACCAAATAAAAATGTCCGTCGACCCATTTGATGCGCATTCCCACCTTGTAGCAGGTAGCAAAAGCATCAGTCAGGGTCGTGTTGAGTGGTATGTCCACCTTTAGACGGATAGCCATCAGTAAGGCCTCGCAGATTGGCAGATTGCCTCGCAGAATTTAAGGCAAGCCTCGTGCTCAGGCTCGGTTAGATTCGATTTCTCAATCTCCTCTCCTTCCTCACCAGTGGCCCAGTTGTGGTTCGTGATGGAGAACTGGTCAGAGAGCACCATCACAGTCACGCCATGGTTCGCAGACACCTCATTACGCAGGATCAGAGTTGCGCGTCCACGAGTGCTAAAATCCGCCTCCAGCTTGTAAGCCTTGAGGTAGCGCGGCAGCAGATCCGCCAGGCAGGCCCCAAGCTGGGTCAGGTCGGTGGGGTTGGCAAGGGTTGTGATTACGGGCTGGGTGTCTGAATGGGTCATAGAGTTGGTCACGAGGTTGGTCATGGGTTCACCTTTAGGGAAGTTGAGGCTTAGAGTTGTGTGCGTAGGTGTAACTTGGTGTCTGAATAGGCCTGAGGCTTATCAGAATGGATTCTAAGGCGTTTTCTTTGTTGACAGGTACGATGGCCGCACCTTTATGGGTTGAGCCTTAGAATCGAAAATAGGGCCACCTTTACTGACAGAGGGTTGAGAGTGGTCAGTCGGGGGGTGGGTCATGAGTCGAGGCACCTTTGCAGGTAGCGCCTAGCAGATGTAAGCAAAGGTGTCAATGCCCTGCTAGTGAGGTCAGAAAACAGGGTGGGTACTCGAAAATGCAAGAAATTTCGGAATTTTTTTTTTTGTTTTGAAAGTGCGCTCAGAAATGACGAATGTGACCGTGACACGATAAATAGTCACGCTAAAGTAATTATATTATTATTTATATTTATTAAAAAAAAAAAAAAAAAAAAAAGAAGTTCTGGCTAGTGTTGCTAACGCATTGCTGTTGCACCCTGCCAGTACCCGTGTAGAACGAAAATGGGACATTTTGACACAGGTTAAATCGCGGTTAATTCGCAATTAAATTCGGGTATAGAAGAACTAAAAAAATTTAATATAAATCTCTTATAACTCGATTTTCGGATTTTTTGCGTTCAAACAGGTGTTTGAATGAAATCGTGGCAGACTTTAACCCGAAATTAACCACAAATTGACCCCGAATTAACCACTTTGTACCCGAAACCAATTGCAAACGTATTGCGAACTAACCGCGAACTAGTTGTGTATTAACCCGTCACCTAAATAATAAGTACCTTTAATCAGTTGTGATTAAATTGCGAACCTACCCCGTTCAAGTTGCTTATCAGTTGCTAATTAACCACTGATAAGACATCCCTAATATTCGGGTTAAGTCTTGGTTAAATCCGGGTACTAAATTTTGGGTTAAATCCGGGTACTAAATTTTGGGTTAAATCTGGGTAGTGTCGCAATTAAATCGTGGTAGGTTTACAGTTAGCTATTGGTAATTATTTTATAAAAATTATCTTATAAGAACTCAGTAGTTCAATATGAGTCTTTTATAAAAAATCCGAGGTTACAAACTGTTACAAAAATACCAAAACGGGTTAAATAAGGGTTAACTCTGTAATAGCGAAACCAAAGTTAACCCTTATTTAACCTCTATTAAGTTGCTATTGAATTGCGAAACAACTTAGTTCTAACCCTTCTACTGTTGCGAATTAATAGTTATTTAACCCGAAACTAAGCGACCAAATTACGGCAAATCCGGCCTTTCGCGCCTGAAATCCAGCCTCTAACCTCTGCCGAATCTTGACGGTGTAAAAGGATTTTTCTATTAAAATCTCTTAAATATAAAATAATTTTTGCAGCCTGGACGACGAAAGCCCCAGCCGGTTGCCCGACTGGGGTTAGCGTTTCCGCTTCAATCTCTATTGCGCTTTGTTGTGCCTAGTTGGGTTGGGAATTGATCAGGCTAGGCCTGATTAGAAATATTGAACCAGTTCTGAAAGGATTTTCTTAAGCTGGTTCACTTCAGGAGCTTCAGACGCTAGAGCGTCTTTAGCCTGAGATTTTAAAGCCTGCACGGCTTCAAAGTTTAACTGAATGGCGTTTAGCATACTTGCTAAGCCTTCGGTCTTCTCTTCAGACATAAGCAGGTTAGCCGCCAGCTCTACACGCTTAGATGCGTCTAGCGCGGCCTCGCTACTCTTGTCCAAGGCTTTTTCAATGCTAGACGCTGCTTTCTTTGCGTCCGCTTCAGGGTCGTTAAACTTTCGGTTATCCTTGCCGTTTTGCTTGAAGCTACGCAGGCTGTCCCAGTACGCAGGCGGACGCTTGCGCCACATGTAGCCTTTTTTGCGCTTAAGCAGCACAACCAGCTCTTTCTTGCCGCCAGAATCACCAGCGGTTCCGATGGCCTCTTGGGCTGTCGCGTCTGTCGCTACTACATCCTTTTTCTGTACACGTACAATAAAAGGTGTAGTTGCTTCCAGATACTTTTTAGCGGCATCAAAATCATGCCGCCAGCCCTTGCTAGTGTACATCAGCCAAAGGATAGATTGGATTAAGGAGAAGTCTTTATTGCCTGAATCCTGCAAGCGCAAAATACCGGATTGAAGACTATCATTTACCGTTTCCCTGTTAACCGTGCCATCCTTGAACGCCTGCACTGTTGAGGCGTAGGACTTCAAAGATTCGGCCAGTTTTAAAGGCATATCCGCGAACGTTTCCACGGCTTCAGGATCAGCTTCAGCAGTAGCATTCTGCAATGCGGCTAACTCAAACTTAGCCGCATCTTGCCAGCTTTTTGCCGGTTGTCCTGTAAGGTCTTTGTACCCCTTCAAAGTCTTATATTCTTCTTTTAAAAGAAGAGTGCAAGACTCAATTTGGGCCGAGGTAAAGTCTGTTTTTGCTGTATTTGTTTGCATAGTAATCACCACTTTTAAAAGAAATGAGGACTAGGCACAACAAAGCGCAATAGAGATAAATTGTTAAGGAGCGAACGGGTAACATCTCGCTAAACTGGCAACACTGTCAACCAGTTATTAACCCGTGATCTTAATCTAGTTTGCTTGTTCCGCTAAACTGGCGTTCCCTGCTGGTGATGGTAGGTGGGCGCATCCTGCGCCCTTTCTTCACATAGTCTTATACTCTGCCCCGCATGGCGGCAACAGACGGCAGCCCGTACAAAATGCACGTCCGAGCAAGCAAACCAAATTGTTAAAGAACAACCGCCAGATCAGGCGGGCAGCCATCCCGCGCGGGGCTGGCCTGTAAATTAGGGCAATCAAACTGAAATACCCTAACCACAAAGTAACTATAGCAAAGTATAAAAGACTTTGCAAACTCTTTTATAAAAATAGTAATAAATAAGTACCACGGTTAAAAATTCACGGTTATTAGAGTTACCGTGAAAAAATAACGAACTAGCAATATGACTGTTGCCTTGGGACTGGTCACACCAGCCAGCCAGCGACAGAGACCCCCTCCCCAAAATGTTATGTTATAACGTAACATTTCACTCCTACCCTAACTCGTGATATTTTTGGATTTTTAAAGTTAGTACCCGAATCCAACCCGTCAGCCTCCCTCCGACCAGAACCAGCCCCTTGCAAAGCTACAAAACCTGATCCATAATCAGCCCACAAACCTACTCAAGGAACTGAACATGAAATACGTTAAAGAGCTGAGGCTACATAAGGTTGGCGATATCCTCACCGGCAAAGATGGCAGAGACATGGGAGTCGTAGAGCACCTGAAATCAAAAGCCTGCGAAGTAGTGTCAAGCTCTAGCTTTATGGAAGCTGAGGAGCTAGTCCTAACCTTCAAATACGGCGCGCTTAGTGAAGAGTACCTGCATAGGTACGATAATCAGTTAGGCCCTTACCAACTGACTCTGCACCCCTCCGAGCAGAAGGTCGTCAGATCCGCCACCGTGTTCCTGCTGGGAGCGTCACTCTCCGATAAGAGTGTATGGAAGTTCATCGATAGCATTGAATGGGCCGATAGAATCACTGCCGAGGAGAGTATGTGCGAATACATTGACATCTCGCGAGGCGGCCAAGTGGTACTGACCATCACCGTAGAAAAGCCTCTGACCCAGGAAGATTTGATTGAGACCCTGGAGAAATCCCCGACCAACTACGTCATAAAGTACGTTGAGCTGACAGCTGATGATCGCTGCGACTTTGAAGAGGTGGACCGAAAAGCCTACGAGACTATAAGATAGCAACTGGCCAGCTACGTGATTGATATTACCGGCAACCCATTTACAAGGTGATTTATGTCCAGACCACCCCGTAAGTCAGAGCCCGGACTTACTCGAATCAAGATGAAGTTCCACTTGTCGGGACTAAGCTCGCCAGACCGGGCTGAGTCGTCTCTGGAGGCCGAGCGGCTACTAAGATCATGGGACTGTGTAACCTCATTATCTTGGGAAGTGAAGGAAGACTGGATGTATGTCGACATCAAATTACTCCGAGGCTTCAAGACGTCGGCTGAGTTTAAGGTGGAGGTAGAACGGCGCATTAAGGGGCAAGTGTTCGCCTCCCTCCTTGTGATAACCGCAGCAGAGATAGCTTAAGGAACCACCATGACCAAAAATTTTTCATCCCCCACACTCGACTACCACAACCTGCTTGTGGATCTGAAGTTGAACGGGCATACGGAATACAACGAACGTACCGGCAAGCGCTGTACGTTTCTTCTCAACAAGACTCTGACCTACGACAGGCTTCCTTATGTAGCCACGAAGAAGGTGGCGATTCGTTCTGCGGTGGCTGAGATGCTGGGCTACCTTAAGGGTTGCACGTCGGCTGCTGAGTTCCGAGCTTTAGGAACCAAGACATGGGATGCCAATGCGAACGAGAACAAGGACTGGCTTGAGAATCCTGCTCGCAGGGGTCAGGACGACATGGGCCGGGTGTACGGGGCACAGGGAAGAGATTGGATTTCTCCTGCTCATGGGCTTGACCGTTCTAAACCTCCTACTTTCTATGGCAACCTCCGCAGCACGGACCAACTGGCAAAAGTGCTTGACCATCTGCTTAAAAGAATCGACGACCGAGGCGAGATCATAACTTTCTGGAACCCAGGAGAATTTCATCTTGGCTGCCTGAGACCGTGCTTGCACACACACCACTTCTCTGTCATGGACGGCAAGTTGTACCTGACCAGCACTCAGAGGTCGGCAGACGTTCCGCTGGGGCTGCCGTTCAACATGATCCAGCCTTGGTTCCTGCTTAAGTTTGTGGCCTGGCTGACAGGCATGGAGGCGGGCACTGTTACGCACCACATCGTCAACTACCACATCTACGAAGATCAGTGGGATGGCGTGGAAGAGCAGATCGGTCGTATAGAGGCTGGGATGATGTGCGACAACCGGAACAGGGAAGCGGCAGATGACTTTGCATTTTCCTCTGCTCTTCCTCAAGGCTGCGTGTTGGGATTACAGGACGCACTGGACGAAATCAAGGAATTTAATACTGATTGCGTATGGTTCCCGGATGTTGACCATCTGTCGGCTATCGAGTTTCCTTTCTCTGTGTGACCGGACAGGCAGCTACTTGTTGACATAGGCTCAGAACCTGCCTAGTATAGGGACTGTTCAAATAGGTAGTTCCTTCCGGCTAGTCCGGAGGTTTTGGGTACCTCATCCAGGTACGGCATCTTAGCAGTGACACAGGCCTTTAAGGAGGTTCGACTGTGTAGCGGGTGCCTAATCGGCCGTAATGAGCAGCAGTGGGTTTTCTGAGTTCCCTTGAGCCGTCCGCCGGCACGGTCTGCGAATGCCGGCATCTGTTTGGTTTATGCGAAGCGATCTGGCCTCATCGCCTATAGATCGTGGAGGAACCCCCATAAGTAGATGAGTGCTTGTGCAAGGGTGAGACTTAAACCGCTAAACAGGACGCCCTGCCAGCTAAGCTGGAGCCTGCACTAACCTGTAGTAAGGTCGAGCCCATGGCGGGTAATAAGTGCGTGGGACTATAGGGCAGTTGCAGGACTCTGCCACCCGCTGACTGACCAGCGGTTAAACAACACCTGCACCCGTGAAAGCGGAAACCCTTCGAGGTCGCAGAAGTAAAAGCGGCAACCGGCACCATCAGCGGTATATCTGGTGGTCGTTGGTTAGGGCTATTAGTTTGAAAAGGGTGTCTAAGTAAGCTTTCGGCCTCTGCATTCACCGATCAAAATACCACGCGGCCGCTTTAGAACAGAAGAGTGGAGAGTGAGGTTGGAATCCTCATAGCCCTAACCAATGACAATAATCTACGCAAGCAGGGTGTCATAATGAGACAGCTAGACGACCACAAAATAAACCCAGCAAACGACACTATAAATATCACAGTTCTGGACGAACCTGGGGCAGGCGGAGCTTGCCACGAATATGAAATCAGCCACAGCGAAATGCCGTCGACTGTTATCAGCTTTCAGAACGGCCCGATTAGTGAAGAAGGGGTCGGAGTAAACGGCCTGACCCATGAAGTACTGCTGGCTATACTAGCTGATCGTCTGAGGGGTTTTCAGTCTGGCCCCTACGCATGTAAGGCCAACGAGCAGGCGCTAACGAAGCTGGAAGAAGCGCAGCACTGGCTACAGCAGCGTACGCTGGAGCGCATGCGACGCGGCGTTGAGGGAACTCATAAGGTTTAAGAGAACACTCCCCGGCAAGGAGTGATCGTCCGAGGGCGGGTTAGCAACCGTCAAGTGATCTTCGGGAGAATGAACGCGACGACCGTTCCGTTATTGCGGCTCACAACGCAGTGGCCTGACGGCCAAACTTTGGGCCTGTAGCTGGACGGTTCAAGCGGACGGCTCATAACCGTCTGACCCCGGTTCGATTCCGGGCAGGCCCACCACTAACTACACGAGAGGCAGAAATCATGAAAACTTACGAAGAGTGGAAAGCTGATGTTGACCAAAAGGTCGATGATGCCGTCGCCGCAATGAAGCGAGTAAAGGCCGTTTTTGAGGAGATCGATAAGGTCGACACTAAGGGCGTCTCACCGACAGACGTACATGCCTTTGCGATTGCTGCGTCTCTTAAAATGAGTAAAGCCGCGGAGGAAATGTGATGGACGTTTTCCCTAAGTGGTCAGTAGTAAATCTCGACAACGGCTATCAAGTGCTCGTAGAGCTGCGTGAACCGGATGAAGACGAAGACGACCTAGAGACAGCGACCGCAATTGTAAGCTATAAGACGGCGTTCCCGGAGGCGTTGATGGAAGACAAGTCCTACGTAAAAGATAAAGCTCCAGAAGAGATTGACTTCGCGGCTATTACGACTACTGAGATTTGCCAGAAACGATGGGATGAGATGGACAAATCCTACAACGCCTTCTACTCTTTATGATTCACAGCGCCATTAGCTCAGCCGGATAGAGCGGTCGTCTCCTAAGCGACAGGCCGTAGGTTCAAGTCCTGCATGGCGCATCACAGGTCGGTAGCTCAAAGGTAGAGCAGAGGTTCCAAACTCTCGTGTCGAGGGTTCGATTCCCTCCCGGTCTGCCAAGCGGGTATAGTTCAAAGGTAGAACATCAGCCTTCCAAGCTGAGAATGCGAGTTCGATTCTCGTTGCCCGCTCCAACCACACTACTCAGGGTGGTCAACTATGATGCTAATCCTTATCGCGCTTCTGATTCTTTTCCACTTAGTATTCGGCTAACTTGACTTCGAGCTGTGATAAACTCTACACAATGTTACACGCACAGTAGAGGGCGTCCTATGTTCAGAGAAAGAGAAGTGTCAGGTCCAGTCAACTCGGCTATCGAAGTTGATGACCCTTACTTTAGTCGCCTCCCTAAAGGTTATATCACTGTCGCCTACTTTCAGGATCAGGCCTGCACCGTCCCTGCCACCCCCTCGACAGGCGACGTAACCCTGCACGTCTGGATGCGTGGAGGACAAGAGCCTTTGGAGCTTGAAGACTCGCCACTGCCCTCTACTGATGTAGCGTCATTTGGATCGTGGGCTGGGCCAGCTATAAAGTTCAAAGCTACAGCCAATGCGGTAGCTGGAGCTGCCTACTACAAGATGACAATTACAGCGAATAGAGGCTAAGACATGAGAGCACCAAGAGCCGTACCAAGTCGAGGTATAGAGATACGCGATGAGCACATCTTCTCCGACACCGCTGCCAGAGACGCCTACTTCTCCGCTAACCCTGGCGAGCTTAGAGCTAGCCTCTACGTCTCTGCTGGCAGCCAGCTCTTTAAGCGGGTTGCCGGGCAGTGGGCAGACTTGACCCCGGTTATTCAAGGTCAACCGGGGAGCGAGACCGACTTCTCAGAGATACCTACTGATCACTTAGTCGCTATTGGTCTGGACAACAGACCATACGATTCAGGGCTGGTAAAACAAGGCAGAAACTTAAAGACCGAAGGGAGCATACAGGCAGGCCCATCCAGCCTGCTGATTGGTCCGAAGTTCCGGATGAGTTCAGGTGTGAACGCCGTAGCGTTCACACTGGGTACAGGTCAGGACGCGGTGGGTATCAACACCACCTATGACTCGCAGGGGTCGACTTACCCTTTCTACTACAAACTGGCCCCTATGGAGAATTTGACGGTCAATAACAAGACTGACCAAATGGTCACGTCTCCATTTGAGCTGCAGTACTCCACTTTCGGCGATAACCTCACCTACGACTTCATGTTTATACCTGCCGAAGCTGGAGAGATGCGGGTAAGGTACTGGCTAGGCACAGCCATCACTGACGAAGACCTAATCTTTGATGAGATCAGGGAGGTTACTCAGGCAGAGGTGGACGCTGGAGTCCCGGTACAATTTGGCGTAGGCAACAAGTACATTCTGCCACAAGGACAAAACTTGTACGTCCAGTTCTCAGGTGTTGACCTGGTTGGAGGCTATCCTGACTCAGGCCCATTTGCAGGACAGCTTCTCCCTTACTTTGTCAGCCAGATTCACCCTTACCGCAAGATAACCTTCACCTCGTTCGGATGGTACGACTACAGCAACTCCCTGCCAGCGCAGAGCATCAGCAAGAATACCTGGACGACACTGCTAAATGACGGTGACGGCCCCTACACTAACAAGGGGTACCCTCCACACGCAGTAGGAGAAATGCTGGACCCACTAACAGGCAGGATTCTGTTCGACGATCTTGACCCGGGAGACGAGGTCTATATCCGACATACTCTGTCGGTCAAGCCGAATGCCAATGGCGTGACTTACTTCGTAAGACACCTTCTTGGCGACGGAGCTGGCCAGTATAGCTTGCCAATAGGCAGGCCTACTAAATTAGAGCAGGGCGGTGGAACGTCCACAGGTGACTTCGTAGTAGATACTCGTATTTACATAGGCGACAATAATACTCTTATCGGAGGGGCTGTCCCTCAGATACAGTTAAGCGGAACCGCCGAGGTAGCCTACAAAGGCGCCTACATTTCAGTAACCAGGAGAGGGTAATGATTGCATCAAAATTAGACTGGTCTCAAATAGAAAACTTCAAAAAGTCAGAGTTCCCTGCAGGCGTATTACGCCAGACGTCTGGCGAGCTGATAGAACAGCTGGCGAAGTACCGGACTCACCTGGGAAAGGCCCTGCATCCGTCTCCTAACCATAAGGGGTGGGCGAGGACAACCGGATCAGAGGGTTCCGAGCACTACGCTGTAGGGCGGCGATCCACAGCCGGTGACGTCTTCCTGTCATCAAGTCAAGATGCCAGATACGCATTTACTCTTGCCTGTCAGTACTTTAATGGCGTTGGCATCTACTATGACACTAAGCTTAATGGCCAGCCACGCATCATGCTCCATCTCGACTTACGGGACACGCCGACGGTATGGTGCCGCCACCACGGAGAATACCTGTATCCTGCTAAAGGCGGACGAGATGCTGACGCATTCTACCACCTGCTGAACATAGGACTACCGCAACCATGAAAAACCTGTCAGACAAGTTCTTTACGATAGTTGCGGCTATGGCTAAGGATCGAACTATCGGGGATGCCGGAAAACTTCCTTGGCACATGCCGTCCGAGTTGCGTCACTTTAAATCTATCACCACAGGAAAGGTCGTAATCGCCGGTAGGAAGACCTACGAATCGCTCCCAAAAGCAGCGCTGGCAGGGAGGCAATACGTAGTGGTCAGCAGAGACCCCTACTACGTTCTACGTAGGGCAGAGGACATACTGGCCACGGATCTTGAAGAGGCCGTGTTTGCAGCAGCTTACACCTCACCGTCAGCCGAGATTATGGTAATCGGGGGTGGCGAGATATTCCGACAGGCTGCCGAGTTCGCGGACCGCGCCATCATCTCTACGATAGATGCCGAGTTCCAGGGAGACACCGAGTTCCAGGCGGACTTGTCTGGATGGAGGTCGGACAAGGAGGAAGAGATCCGCTGCGAGACATCCGAACTAACTGCCACGATACACTACCTAACAAGGCCTGCAGATGGGAGACTGACACCCTGCACCGGCATCTGTTCATCTTCCTCCCTTGGCGATCCGGTATGTGCAGGCTGCGGGAGAAAGTCAAAGGAGGTGGACTTATGGTATCTCCAACCAAAAGCCTATAAAAGGCTGGTAACGAGTCGATTAAAGGAGAGTCAAAGTGACAGGACTTAACCCGATCAAAGAACCCAAGCCTGCCCCGGAGCGCAGCCTAAACCTAAATATTAAGCAGGCAGTTTCCATGGTAGCTTCTGCGATGAGGGAAGGCATGCTAGACCCTGACGATGTGTTGATGCTGGAACAGGGAGGTATTCACCGGACGCAAGTAAAGCAGAGCGTATATGAGACCTATGAGGATCTGCTGGCGACTGCGCAGGAAACCCTAGCTGAGGTTAGATCCAACAAGGTCATGATCCGCGAGTCTCCCGCCGAGTTCAGCCGGATAGTTGGACTCGTAGTGAAGCTGATGGATTCAGTAAGAAAGTCTCAGTCAGAGGCTCGCAGGGTAGAGGAGTTGACGGCACTGGAATCTGCCCTGCATGGGTGCATATCTGACATCCAGGATGAGGTGTCGGGCAACAAGGACCTTGAGGTCCTTGTCGATTCTGCAGTTAAGACTATGATGCGTAACTTGGAAGACAACCTCAAGAACATACAGGCCAAGTACGAGGATTAGGTTGCGATAGGGTCGGTCTATAAGGTAGTATCGGCCACATAGATACAACCTATCGGAGTGAATTATGAACACTAAAGAGCTTATTAAGGTAGTGCACGAAGAAACTGGGCTGACTTATCGCGAAAGCGAGCGAGCTGTCAGGTCTGTAATTGGTCAAGTTAAAGAGGCGGTTGCAGGTGGGGACGAGGTCAACCTGAAGGGTTTACTGAATATTAAACGTGTCCACCGTAATGCCAGAGTATATAAGTCCGGAATGACAGGCAGCACAGTGACTAAACCAGCGCACACTCGGCCAGTTATTAGTCTTTCGGGCCCGCTGGTGAAAGAAGCCACGCGCGATATTAACGGTTGACTTGCAGCTGACCTTCTGCGGCGATAAAAGGCCTCCTAGGAGGCCTTTTTCTATAACTTAATTCTAGCTCCGTCATCCCGACCGAACCTAGAGCCAGCGCCGAGAGACGGCCCTTTAGGTCGGAAGGTAGACATAGCCGGCGGCATATACACACCTGAGCTAGCCCCTTTAGCTACGGCACCCACCACCATATAAAGTAGAGCATGTACAAAGTGGTCAGGCTCATTAGAAGCAACTTTGATCCACTGCTCTTCAGGCTGACCGTTGTTATCCTCCAAACGGGTAACAACTTTTTTCACGTTGGCCATATTCCTTCTCAGGTCAGCAATTTTCTTCTCATTCCAGCCCTTAGGCAGCCTTATCTTGCCAGACTGCCATAGGTAGAGAAGGTGGTTTAGCATTTTAGTCCGGTAGACTTTCGCCACTCGGTCGTCATTATCAACAGCCAACAGGTCGGCAGTACCAAAGCCGCCAGACACATACTGAGCCTGAAGCCCCCAAGTTGCTGCAGATACCTTCAACGCTGCGGTCTGATCCGGAAGCTGGTCAATTACCAGCGACCGGGCATTATACTTTTTCTGGACGTAGGCCAGACGGTCGAAAAGTTCCGGTTCAGGGAAAGCCTCAGCAAACTTACCTGTTAAAGTAACGTCGTCAATCGTCTTATGTACAGGGGAGAACCTTTCCCACTCATGTACGGTCACTTCTTCCGGCATGCCAGATGAGGCAACTTTAACCCTACCGATCACAATGTCAGATGTAGCGCCCACGTCACAGCCTACCGCACAGCCCTGTAGCCTTTCTCCATTCTCCACTGCAACTCTTTCGGTTGTGAAAATGCTCTTGTCGTCGATACCCTTAAGACTGAAGGCTTGGTCACCATCCTCATAGGCCTCCCCTAGAACAAAGTTAACCCAGTCGCCATGACTGAAACCGCCTTTCGCCTGAGAAAGGATCTTAGGGATGTCGTTGAACTCGTAAAAGTCGTAGGGCTTGGTCTCGAATCCGCGGTGATCAAGGACGCCTGGACGCTGCGCAACCCATTCACGGTCTTTGGCCAGCAGCTCCTCATGCAGCTTCTTGCCACACTTCTGGCACTTGAGGTAGGCAGATGAGATGTCAACCCCAGGAGTGCCGACATAGTGGCCTCTGAATTCAGAGAGAGGCCTATCGAAACCGGGGATGACTACATCATCAAAGAAGTTAGGCGCCTGACGAGTTCCGCAGCGACCGCACTTGACCATGTAGCGCATGCCATTAGAACTTTGCAGCAGGCCGTCTACCCCGTAGCCTGGCAAGGTTGGAGTAGAGAATCGGTACAAAACCCCGCGCATGGTATCTTCGGTGCCTGGGATATTGAACTCGGTCGCGTGACGGATACGGGACTCATACTGGCCTGCAATCTTCATGTTCATGAAGTCGTACTCGTCGAGAATCACAGCTTCCGCAGGAGTGGAGATAGCGCCACCGGTGGAGTCCTGAGTACCACCAAGGTGGACAAAGCTAGACCCTACTTGCCGAAGAAGAGTAGTCTGAGTGGTCCCACGACCGTAGTTCAGGGCAGGACAGCTGTCGATGATAGGTTTAATCCGGACGGTACTGTTCTTCTCGGCCATCTTACCAGTAGGCATAACATACAGGATGTTTGCTCCCTTCATACAGGCAGCAAACGCGACAGCCATTCGGATAGTAGCCTCGGTAGCGCCGATCTGCGATGGTTTAATAATGCTTACCTTTGGGTGCGGCTCCATTTGATCGCCACCCATAAACCAAGCAGCCTGAGCCTCGTGGCCCTTAAGACTGAACTTCTTGTCTTTTATGTAAGTATTTCTCGTTGCCCAAGACAAGGCACCGGCCAGGCCTAGCCGAGAGTCGACCGCAGTACCCATGCGATCCAAGTATTGTTGGTATCTTGGCGATAATGATCTCATCTCTGCCCCTACTGCGGTAACTGGTAAAATATTCTAATCTGGTGGTATCATAGCGCACAACCAACCATTCTACACCGGCAGACATTTATGGCACAGTCACCAAAGATCAAGCCCATAGTAAGACCCAAAAAGACACCAAATAAGGCGCAGTCTCAGGTAGTAGGTCAGAACGTGGACGCCGGTTCAGAAATCACGAACCCGGACAGAAGTTACACCTTCTACACCGGCAGAGACCTGCTTTCTCTGATCAACAGCGGGGCTGCCACCGACGCTGTAAGGCGGATGGTTAGAACTTCCGACTCTACCGTATCCTCAGACGTTAGCACGAAAGCCACTCTGGCCAACTCAGGCTATGAGGTGACAGCTTACAACTCCCAGACCATGGAGTTTGACGCCGAGGCGACGATTGCGGCGACCAACGTACTTAAATCTCTTGGGAGGGTGTACGACTACACGAAAGGCTTCGTAGCCAAGCCGTCTATCAGCGAGGTCCTCCACAGGATGCTAGTTGATACGCAGATAACCGGCGCTCCGGCGGCTGAACTGGTTATGGACAAGGATAGGCTGCCCTCTCACATCAACACCATAGCCTACGACTACCTGAAGAAGATTGCCAAGAAAGACGGCGGATGGTTCCCAAGACAGGCCATTCCGCGTCAGGATGAGGTTGACCTAGACTACCCTAACATCTTCCTAAGTGAGATGCTGAAGGACTCAGGGTCAGTTTACGCGATCAGCCCAATTATACCAGCCCTACCAGACGTCTTTGACCTTAGGGTGTTTAAAGACGATATGCAGAGAGCGGTGAGCAGGGCGGGTCATGGAAGGTTAGTGGTTACCGTCGACTACGAGTCGGTGTTCAATAATATGCCGGACGAAGTAAAGTCTGCGGATAAAGAGGTCATTTATGCTGAGATGGAGAAGGCAAGGGCACAGCTTCAGGGCATTGTCGATGAGCTAGAACCACAGGACGCTCTAGTTTCCTGGGATTCTGCGACGGTCGATGTTAAGGACGGCTCAGGTTCCAGAGCAGATTACAAACCTCTGCTTGAGACTAAACTGAGTCAACTTGCATCAGCTCTGAAATCCAATTCATCAGCGCTAGGCCTGCGCATCGAAGGCTCCCAGTCTCTTTCCAATACTGAGTCACTGATCTACCTGAAGCAGTGTGCCGGCATACAGAAACCGGTGGCAGACGTGATGACCCGCATGCTTACATTCGCCTGCCGCATCCTCGGCATGGACGTCACCGTGGACTTCAAGTTCAAGGATATCAATCTGCGACCAGAGGACGAGCTTGAAGCCTTCAAGACTTCACGGCATAGCCGATACAGAAAAGACCTATCTGACGGCCTAATATCTGACGCCTATTTTTACCACGTTACCGGACTGCCCCCGCAACCTACGAACCTATCCGGAACCGGATTTGATTCTGGAGCAGGCAAAGGAGTCCCTGAAACTACGTCTGGCCCCCAAGAGGACAGGCTACAACCTGACAACGATGTGCCGCGACGCGGCGGAGGATCGGATCAATGAGTGAATTCTCTATCTGGCTTGGCTCCCATAATGTAGCCCTGGATACAGCCGCAAGGATTACGCTAGGACATGAGAGGTACGTCCCGGAAGCCGCCAAGTATAAGGACAAAAAGGGGCCGATGGCCACTGCCAGCTTCTCGTCAGAAAATGGCCTATACGGCTACATGGCGCAGAGGCAGGGCAGGCAAGGAAGAACGGCCATGATCTCCATCCAGGGCGGCATGGTGCAACGGGCCGAGTGGTGGCACGAGTATGTAGGGCTGCCCAGCTATGAGGCCATCAATCAGGCCCTAGCGGCAGCGTCCGCTGACGAGTCTGTGGATAGCATTCTGCTGAATCTCGATTCCCCTGGAGGCATGGTGTCTGGGATCGACTCAGTTACTGATACTATGGCTAGGATAGATAAGCCGATAATCGGATACACGGACGGTGTAATGGCATCAGCCGCTTACTGGATAGGATCTAACACTGATATGTTAGTCAGCTCTCGCCTAGCTACAGTGGGTTCTGTGGGGGCTATTGTCATCCGGCAGGACATCACTCAGATGCTTGAGAAGGCCGGCATCAAGATGGAAATCTACAGAGCCGGTGACAACAAGGCCAGGATGAACCCGTTCGAGGATATGAGAGAAGAAGACAAGGAACACCTGCAAAGTAGTCTGGACGAAAGCTACTCAGCCTTCCTGGATCAAGTCGCTATAGGTAGGAAAGGTAAAGTAAGCCGACAGGGACTTGAGGAGCTGACGGAGTACGGTAGGACGTTCTCGGGTAAGACGGCATACGCTAAAAATCTGGTTGATTACAACGCCTCGCTTATTGAAGTCCTTGAACAAATGGACGAAACAATCAATAATAACGATCAAAACCCCATGTCGTCCATAGGTTAGAGCTATGGAAGACAGGAAGTAGCTGACAAAGGTACTTACTATGTTACGCAAACGTCACGGCCGAGTGGTCTGCTTGGCTCCTGCTTCTGAGCACGGTTCTGTTGATGGACTGGCTCAGGCCATGCAGGAAAATCTGAACATCTCGCCTGCAGAGTTAGAGGCAGCAGCCAGTCTTGAAGAAGATGGCGCCGAAGAGGAAGGACCTGAGCCTGTACAGACTCCGGACGAGCCAGAGGAATCTCCTGCAGATCTGGACGCATCCGCAGGTCAAGATCTGCAGGCCAAGCTGGACGCGGCTCTGGAAGAGAATAAAGCCCTGACAGCACAAGTGTCTCTGCTGGAAAGACTTAACAGCACCCTGAACTCTGATAAGTCAGGCATGCAGGCCAAGCTAGATGTGCAGGCATCAGAACTTGAAAGCGCTGCTCAAGCCTGTGAAGCCCTAAAGCCGGGGGCGGTGCGGGCGGTTAAAGTCCTGTCACGAGTCCTCGGAGAGCCGGTAGCGGATGACCTCTCAAGCAAGTCAGCAGCCGAGATCGGCTCTATCTGCGCGTCCCTGATCTCGAAGAACGAGAAAGTGATGCCTAACCGCCAAGTTTCAAATGAAATGCCTACAGGCACCGGTGCCGAGCCGGAACAAGTAGTTGTACCAACCGCCAGCGAAAGCGGCTTGTCCAACTTCTAAACTACACCAGGAGAGAGATAATGGGTCCATTATTCGACGAAAACATCTCCAACTCTACCTACCCGGCAGACACGGTCTACTTGACTGGTGTAGCAGGTAGTGCAGATGTTGGCAAACCTGTAATTCTGGCAGGCGCAACTACGTTCGCTCTGGCCGAAGACGGCGACGACTTTGAAGGATTTATCTACGCAGTTGATCCTGTCTTCGCTGACGGCACTGTCACAGGCTCGATTCAGCGACAGCCTCTGCTGCGTAAGCGTGTTATTAATGCAGGCGCTACTCAGCTGGCTATTGGTGACACCGTGGTGGCGGCAGCTCAGGTAACCGCAGGTACTAAGGGTAAGCCACAGGTTAAGGCAGGCGCGGGCAGCTGGCGAGTTATTGAGCTGCTTAATGGGACAGGTCTGCAGACCGAAGAACTGGTTATTGAGAAGGTGTGAGCATGAGCTACGAAGCATTGAAATTTAATTATGAGGCTACTGACGGCACCAAGAAGGAAGCTCAGGTAGGCCTCCAGGAGTACCAGCAGGCGTCTCGCGCAGGCATGAACCTTAATCAGTTCCTGCAGGCGAAATACCAAGATGCAGACCCGAAGGTCGGCACGGTATTCCAGCAGTTTGCGGCTGCCATGGGCTACAACTTAAACCCTATGGCCAAGTTCAAAAACACAGCTGCTGAGATTCTGGAAGGAAAAGGAATCATCGCAGGAGCTGTTACAGCCCCGGACGGCCAGGACCGATCCATCGCAGGTCGCCTGTTGATGCCTGAGATTGTACTGGGCATGCAGGAGCAGTTCCTGCCGCAGGACACTATGCCTCTGCGGAATGCCCTGATGAGCAAGGTTGCTATCCGTACCAACGTCAACAGCAAGACGTACTACCGTCCCGTTGTTGATTCCGATACCAACCGTGACTTTGAGCAGCGTGTTATCAGCCAGGGTGCGACCCCCGACCTGCTGGTTAAAATCGCGACATCGGAACGTGGCTACACCATCCCGACGACCTCCTTCGGTGTTGAGATCACGGACGAGGCCATGGCCTCCAGCACTCTTGATCAGATCGGCATGATGCTGCGTTCAGCTCGCCGCAGTATCGACAACAAGTCTGTCTACCGCTGGATCAGCCGTATCGTAAATGGCGACGCACAGTACGGCATCACCGGCCTAACTCCTGTAAGTCTGTCCAGCTTTGACGGGTCTATCTCGGGTGACGAAGTGACCCAGACCGCATGGCTGAAGGCGCTTATGGACGGACAAGAGTACTGGGAAGCTGACACCATGTTGGCCACTAAAGACTCTTACCTGGCTATTGAAAACCGTGGCCAACGTCCGACAGTCAGCGATGACACCGGCCGTGACAACCGCCTGAACGCCGGCATGAACCTGATGAACGTATCTCTGGACACCATCGATACCATCTTGGTTAACCAAGATTCAGCACTGGGCGGCGCAGGCAACTTCCTGCTGTTCGATTCGCAGCAGTCTCTTGAGTACGTGCAGAACGTATCAGCGTCCTACGAAGCAGTAGAGCGTTACGTGATGCGCAAGATGGAGCAGATGCGCTTCGACATGGCAGAGGAAATGTTCCGCTTCCGTGACGACGCCATGATGCTGGTAACCCGAGCGTAAGGCTGATCTGCCCGGGTTCGCCCGGGCAATCCATCGACTAAACAGGAAACAATACCATGGCTAAGATTGATACAGGCAAGATCGCTGTGTACAAAGGTAAATACCCTCTGAACGTAGCAACTAAGGACGGCAAACCGTTCACCAAGGAACCAGGTGAAGAACTGACTGCTGCGGAAGTAGCAGCTATCCCTGATAAAACCTTCCGCAGTATGCAAATTGCTGGGGACGTGCTGGTAGCCGACAAGCCTAAGGCGTCAGCAAAACCGGCAGGTCAAAAGGAAGACGATAAGTAATGGCCTTCCTGGGCAGTATCTGCACAGCGGAAGACGTGAGGCAGGTTTTTGGCTTAGAGGACGACGAGCTGACGGATTCAACGATCCTCTCTCGCGCTACTCGGGTTGATATAGCTGTTAAGCAAGAAATTCCCGACTACCAGACGATAATCGACAACCAAGCCTCAGATGCTGAGCCTTATGAGAAACTTGTCGACTACGTCATATACACGTCCGCAGATAAGGTACTGCCCGCCCTCATCCTTACCCTTGAGAAGAGTACCAAGGATGACTCAGGGGCTGAAGGGTCAAGGTACGATGACCTGAAGGCCAATCTTGAAGGCCTGAGGCAAGATATATCTGCCTATCTGGGGCAGCTAAGGGCTGACCTAACAAACACCTCCACTTCTGCCACCCTTACCATCATGGGCAGAAGCATTCCTGCCGTGGACGTAGTTACTGGCGGGTAAACTTAACCGCAGGGCGCGCCATGAGCAAACGTCTTAAGAGAATCCAAAGAAAGTACCGAGACTCTGTGATGGAGCAGCTTGACCCAGGCGGCGCTTGGTCAGCATGGCTGCCCGTATCCGCTGAACCAGCCACCTCCCGCAAAAATAAATTTCACCTATTCGACGTAGACCGATTTTTGTCGATCTATAATCGACCAGTACGCAGGCGCCAAATATCTCATGAGCCGGGCGCAATCTTCCCAAGTACGGGCGTGGTAAGAAATCCTGCAGACGGTGCCGTCTATATTTTAGGCGCAGACAGAACTGACACTGATGGCTCGCTGACGATAGAGACTCTGACGACCCTTCACGAAGTAGGGCAAACAGGCACTGTAACCCGTCGACAGCTGTCGGCTACCGCTACGCCAGAAGATCCCGGATGGCTTGATCAGGTGCAGGTTGGCGAGTTCTATTTCGATTCCGAGCTGAGAACCGTTACCGAGGAATCCGAGCAGGCTGGAGAGTTCGTAGGCAAGTATTTCACCTTCACCAACTGCTCAGATCTCCAGCCCAACGACGTCCTGACTATTGGGCAAGACTCTTACATTGTAGAGGCCCCGTACAAGGACGCAGGCTTCAACTCTGCCCGAGTGGCCAAACTTAAGGACTGCAGGCAGGATGTTGTCATTAACAAGCAGCAGTCGACAGCCGGGGTAACCTCTTCAAAGTACGATCCGCACAACCCGACCGCCAGCTCGACATCTACTGATCCTGAGCCATTCAACGTCACGGCTTGGATAGGTTCTTCAATGTCAGAGCCAGCAACCGCCATGACGGCCGCCGATGAGCTGCGAGTTTTTATCGATAAGACGGCTATAGGGTTCCGGCCTACTGCGTCACACTCCGTCGTCGTAGATGGCGTAGAATGGAGCGTGGAGGACGTTAAATACAGCCACCAGTTCGAGCAGTACAGGCTAGACTGTAGGAGGGTGTGATGGGTAGGAACAAGGCAGTATCCGCAGCAATTATCAAAAAGCTCAGAGCACTGCCAGGTAGAGTGCATGCGGCAGGCCTTGAGGCGGCTATCTTCTTCCTGCCTGCTAATTCATATCAAGACTCAGGCAGAGCTGCGTTTAACTGGCAGACTGAGTCTGGAAGAAATTCAGCCAGAGTGTACTTGGAAGACAGAGGCAGACCTCCTGTTGGTAACAGAGGTGATCGTAGGACGGGTACCGGAAAGTCACTCGATGCGGTGTCAAGGTTTAGAGTGAAAGAAGCTATGCAGCTACTTCGGTCGATAAGAGAAGGGTCAGTCAGCACGTCGACTATCTCCAATCCGATTCCCAAGGTCAACGAGTTCTACGAAGATAACGCCAAGCTAAAAGAAGCCCTTGAGGGTTCTAAGATCAGGATAGAGTCGGCTATGAAAGCGGAAGTAGATCACTGGCATAAAGAGAACGGAAGATGACCAGAATTGAGACAGGCGAGATGATGGTGCAGAAGTTCAGGTACGACGAACTGAACCCTGTATTTGAGGGAGACCCAGTAGAGTTCCTGTTATCTGGCTCTCCGGGTGCGTCCAATGAAGACTTAGATCTTCCCTTTATAGAAATGGAGTGGACGCCAGGCGATGGTAGGTCTATCGGGACTTCACTGCAGACTTTCCAGTACCAAGGGTCAGTCAGTTTCTTGGTGTTCATGCCTAAGGGACTACCCCCTCACAAGGCCAAGTCCGTGGTGGGGCAGCTTGAGCAGTCCCTTACTCATGCCTACAAAGACTACCCTGAAGGAACCGTCACCTTTGGTAAGGCCAGGATCAGACCGATAAGACCTGTAGGGACGTCAGAGATGACTGAAGTTACAGTGGAAACGAATCTCCTGCTAAGGTAGGATCAGCGCTAAAGACACAAATACAAGAGGACAGCATGAAATTATCTGCGATCACCAACAAACACCCTGACGGCCAGTGGTTCGAGTACGCTGGAGTGCTAAAGGTTAAGTTGAAGTTTGGCCAAGGCATAGAGACTAAACTTAACTCTGCTATGGTAGAGTTAACTGTAAAAGCAGGACAGTCAATTGAAGGCAGTGATTTAGAGCCAATTAAGCAGGCAGAGCAGGAATTCCGGCAGGAAGCCGTCAGACTGATCTGCGAGGACTACTTCCTTGATTTTGAATCAGTAGATGGAAGTCTCGAAGACGACGAAGGAAACGCGGTGGAAAACACTCTTGCCAACCGAATGATGCTGCTGTCAAAGGTCGAAGACCTACACGACTTTGTCGACGTAAGGATCAGCACCTACTCGTTCTGGACGTAACCTTCCCGTTAATATCCTGACGCTTTAATGCTAAACTCCCGGTATCTGTTATCGGGAGTTTTCTTATGTCTGAAGAGTACAAAATTGGGTTTAGTACGGAAGAGTCAGAGGCCAGACTCAGCTCGCTGATCGGCAAGCTAAACTCACTCGCCTATGCTGCGGACAAAGTTGACAGGAGAAGCGTCAACCCGGTAACCGGCGGGTCCATAAGAAATGTTGATGAGATGAGGAGAAGCCTGGACGGCATGTTCTCTCGCCAGCTATCCCAGGCCCAGAGGCTATTTGCCGAGCACCTGGAGAGAATCAATCACGAGTCGTCAGCCACTAGTAACGCAGTGGACCGGCTAACCGCATCAATATCCAGGAACAGGAGGGTTACTAGGTCAGCCGCTAGGGACCGAAGCATGGTTTCTTCCCTCCATTCAAGCGCCCAAGCGACTGCAGCATGGCGAGCAGGCCTTAACGCTGCAGGCACCTCCATGGGTATATTCACCAGCCAGACTATTGCCGTGGCCTCGGCTACTTACGCCGCTGTATCAGCTTTCAGGGCCTCAATCACCGCAGGCATCGAGTTCACTGACCTGATGGCGAGAGTCCAGGCGGTAACAGGCGCGTCCGCGGAAACCCTTGACTGGATGAAGCAGGAGGTTAGGAGCTTTGCAGGAGAGACCATCTTTACTGCTGCGGAAGCAGCTGACGCTCTCTTGCAGCTGGGCATGGCTGGCCTATCAGCCGAGGAGTCGGTAGCGGCTATGCCTGCGACTCTCAGGCTGGCATCCATCGGCCTGATGTCCACTGGAGAGGCTGCTGACTTAGCCACCAACGTCATGACCCAGTTTGGCCTTGAGGCTAAGCACTTGGCAGCAGTTGTTGATGACCTGGCTACCGTAGCTAACAACTCCAACACGTCAGTGTCTCAGCTAGGGCTGGCCCTTTCTTACACCGGCCCTGCAGCTGCCTCTGCCAACGTTCACATCACAGAGACAGTAGCGGCTATCGGTTCGCTTGCCTCTGCAGGCATTAAAGGTTCCCGCGCAGGTACGGCTATGCGCCGTGTAATATCAATGTTGGTCGCTCCGACCGAAAAAGCCCAGAAAGTGCTAGCCAAGCTGGGGGTGTCAACCAAGGACTTGGAGGGTAATGCAAGGCCGCTAGGCGACGTGTTGGAGGATCTTTCGGCTGCTGGCGTAGATTACGCTGACGCCGTTGATCTGGTTACCCTGAGACAGTCTCAAGGCCTGCTCGCGCTGACCAGCAACACAGAAAAGTACCGAGAGCTTGAAGAGCAGCAGCACAAAAATACGGGCGCTGCTGAAAAGTTCCAGAAAACCATCGAGGACACACTAGGGGCGGATTTTAAGCTTCTGGTTTCTGCTGCCTATGAGCAGATGCTGAAGTTCTTTGACGCCAATGAAGACGGTTTCCGGTCGATGGTCCAGGAAGCCACTGAATTCGTTAAGTCCCTAGACGTCGATAAGATCAATGCCTTCCTTCATAACCTGAAAGACGGAGCCATCACGGCAGCCAAGGCACTTGCCGGACTATGGGTCACCAGTAAAGTATTCGGCCTCGTCAGCGCTGTGGCAGCTCTAAGCAGCAATCTGCAGCACTTGGGCGGGGTGTCAGGGGCTACCAGGAAGGGGCTTTCAGCCTTAATGAGAGTGGCTGCAAGGCTGCACCCAGCTCTACTGGCCCTTACCGTGGCAGGCGGAGGCCTAGCCTACGCTATGTACCAGACACAGCGTAGAACAGCAGCAGCAGCCAGCGAGCTTGAAAGGGTAACCAGCCTAGCCGACAAGTATAGACGGACAACCGAGCAGCTGACTAAGGCTCAGAAGGAAAGCCGATACGAAGCCCTCAAGCAGCGGGAAAACGAGATTCAAAGTCAGCTGAACGTTTCGTTCGAGGAAGATGCGACGCTTAACCAGCTACGTCCAGGCTATCAGAATCTGGTAGACGCTGGGCACGGAGACTCTGAGCCCGCCAGAGCTATTAAGGCGCTTATTGATAGGCGCCTAGTGCAAATAGCCGAGATGAAGGCAAAATCCGCAGAACTAAGCTCTGAGCTCCAGGAAGTTCAGAGGGAGCTGAACGAAGTAGGGGAAGCTATAGGCATCCCCGCCAAAGCCCTGAAGGACCATGGGAACCAGTATGACCTGCTGACTGAAAAAATTTCTAAGTTTGTGGATAAGGAGACTACGGCCTCAGAAAAGGTGGCCCTCTACAAGAAAGCCTTAGACGCTGCGAATGCGAGTGTGAAGGACTACAGCAAAGAGCTGACCGCCGCTAATGACCAAGTTAATAGGGAACACCAGCTCAAAGAGAAGAGCATTCGCGTTGAACTGGAGATGCACAACCGTAGACTTCAAAACCTTCAGGCCTATGCGGCCAAGGAAAAGGAAGCACTTGCGCAAAGAAGAGCCAACTTCAACCGCTTCGCAGGGATGTCAAAGGCTGCCTACGTAGGAGAAGGAGGCAGTCTAACTCAAGCCAGGGAGGCTGTAATCTCTGCCGAGCTAGACCGACTGTTCAAGTCTGAGCAGGGACTGAGCGCCGCAGGGGGTGAGGACTACATCCTCGATCTGTACGAAGAGCGTACTAAGCTGGAGGAGGAGTACGCGAAGCTGCAAGAAGAGCTGAGCAAGAAGTCAGCTGATCTGAGAAAGGACGAGCTGACTTTAGCAGCTGAGCTGACTTCTACTGAACTGAAGCTGTCAGATACTAGGATTCAAGCCATAGCCTCGTACTCTAAAGGTTTAGTATCGTCGAGGGTCCTGCTGGAGAGGGTAACCGAGGCGAATGACAAGTATGTGAAGTCGGTCAAGAAAGCCAATGAAACCTTCAAGCCCGGCTCGACTGCTCACTCAGAAGCGCTGGAACAAGCCAAGAAGGAGTTTGATGACGACCTCTACTCGGCAGCCGGAACTGCCGGAGAGAGATTCGCCGCTAACTTGCTGGACAACCTGTCTGGAATAGGTCAAAGCGTAGCTGACGCTGTGGCATCAGGGGATTACTCCGGATTAAGGGACGCTCTACAGGCCGCACTATCCGGTGCTATAGGTAAGAGCATAGGCGACGCCGTCACTCAGTCCCTAGGCGACAACCTAGGCGGACTGATGGGCAACGTGGCCGGAGACTCGGTCAAGGGCATGTTCGGCAAGGCTGCGGGGGGCATACTCGGCGGAGTGGCCGGAGGTGCTGTCGCCGGCATCGTGACGGGGTTAATGAAAGGCAGTAAAACCGAAATCACGGGCAAGGGTTACAGGATAGGTATAGAGGCCGGTAAGATATTCTCCGCCGAGCTTAGTACGTCCTTCAAAAAGTCTTCAATGTTCGGCAGTAGGAGATGGACCGAATATCAGAACATGAGGCTAGCTGAGTCAGACAACCTGGCTAGCTCAGTAGCAGAATTGAACGAACAGTTCACACAGGGCGCTAGCAGCATGGGGCATGCTGTTAACCTATGGACGGGTCAGTTAAAGAATAAAAATGCGGACATCAGCGCAGCCCTGACAGAACTCTCTGAGGAGACCGCCAAAGCTCAAATGGCAGCGCTGGAGAAGTTCCAGCAGGTCGGGGAGACAGCGGCAGAGACCTACCTGGACATGGTCGACAGGTACCAAACCATTCAGGAGGGGTTCCGAGTATCTGGTATGGATTTGGGCGCCGCCTCTCAGGGCTACATCGCCACAGAGTCCAGCAGGCTGGCAGACGAGTATGAGAAGCAGTACCAGGACTATTTGCGTACAGAGAAGCTAATCACTTCCCATATAGCGTCCAGGGTGACAACTGGAGATAAGTTCAACGAAGCTGCAGTTGAGATGTACATGGGTATGCTGGAAACCATGACACCTGACGAGCTGATAAACAGCCTAGAGCCCGGCAAGGCAAGGTTCATAGATGGAGACAATTTAGCGTCTTGGCTAGCCTACAATGACGCTAAGAAAAGACTTAAGAATGAAGTGTACCCTGTAGCGGAGGACGCTGCGGAAATCCTGAAACGCATGGGGGACGTCTACAAAGAGGCTACCGAGAACTTTAACCAAGAGTTGATAGGCGCCATTGCTGACGTGGAAAACCTGACCACCGACGAGGCTGAGGATAGGTTCGGGCAGCTGGCAGCCTCTTTTGCAGAGAACTACCTATCTGCACAAGAAAGGCTAGAGAACACGAGGAAGCTGACAGAGTTCAGACTGGCTCAGCTGGACGTAGGGATAGGTATGGACTCCTCCGTTGAGGATGTCAGGGCGGTTATAGACTCACTTAAAAGCAGCCCAGCTGACCTCGGCAAGGCTTACCTGGCCGCTGAGTATCTTAAGGTGTACACAGATGCCGTAGAAGATTCAGCCAACGCCGTAAGGGAGCTCGACACAGGACCGTGGGACAACCTGACGAAAGTAGTTAACAGAGAGATGGAGGCTTTAAACCTCCTTAAAGACGCCGCTGAGTCCTCTCTATCAGGTATCAGGGTGGCTATTGATGCAGAGATGGAACTTAATGCCTCGCGGCAGGAAGCTGTAAAGGAACAGGTCAAGCTGTCCGAGGAGGCAGTTAACCGTCTTAAATCCCTGTACGACAAACTGGACTCAGCCCTGTACGGGATGTCTAATCTGTCGGAGGCTCAGAAGTACAGCCAAGCTCAGCAGGAGCTTGCAGATGCCCTGAACTTGGCAAGGACCACAGGTGAGCTTCCGCTTGACGGAGAAATAGACCGGGCACTGTCAGTGGTGCAGGGGGTGGATTCCTCTGCCTTCAGTTCTGCGGCTCAGATGGCTTTTGAGCAGGCCAAGACGGCCAACCAGATACAGAGTCTGAGAGACATAACAGGAGATCAGCTCAGCTACGAAGAGTCAGCCCTGCAGGCAGCTAACGCTCAGCTAGAGGCCCTTGAGGCCCAATCGGACAGGCTCGACGACGTCTACAGTACAGCCGAACGTCAATTACGTGCAGCGCTAGGCACTGATCAGGGTGTGCTTAGCCTAGGGGACGCGCTCGATAAATTTGCGGACGACTTACTCGCCCTAGACGAAGCGGATTACGCTGAAAAGATGGGGTATTATGAGGACTCGTTGGAGTACTACCGCAAGATACTGGAAACTCTGCAGTCTGGGTACACGGCAGATACAGTAGCTGGAGCAGTATCCGATGTAGAGGCAGCTGCACAAGCGGCGGTGTCTGATGAGGATATTATCTGGAGAGTCAACGAGATAATAGGCAGGTTCGGAGGGGTTACTGACGAAGCCGCCATGGAGATGTACAATACCGCCAAGGCGTTCGGAGTTTCCCTCGAAAGACTCAGACCTTTTCTGCCTGAGCAAGACCAGCTGAACATGGAAGGATGGTTATCGGGCCACAGTCTGCCTAAGTTTGCAGCTGGAGGGTTGCACTCAGGAGGGTTTAGGCTAGTAGGGGAGAACGGGCCAGAAGTTGAGGCAGTGGGTCCGGCTAGGTACTACTCAGCTGGGCAGACTAGACAGCTTCTGTCAGGCGGAGCTGATAACGGGCGTATCGCTGAAATGGCTGACGCTCTAAAATCAGTTGATTCCAATACAGAGCAGCTGAGAAGAGATATTCGACAGTGGTCCGTGCTCGGGTTACCCCCGACGAGGCAGACAGTCTAAGGTAAACGTATGAGCCAGATGAGTATGTCCATACCACAAATGATAGACGATAGTACATTGTTGTCGTCTAATGCTGTGGATGAGGCAATAGACCAGTGGGTAGCCGGCACTTACGTCACGGGTACGCAGAAAATATACGAGCAACAGGTATGGAAAGTAGCTGCGGACCCGAGCACGGATGACAGACCCGACATAGGTGCGGAGAAAGAAATACCTACATGGACTAGGATGGGGTGGGTCAACACTTACCGCATGTTTAGGGATGGAGTAGATTCCAAGACCACAGCAACCGGGAATCTTGAGGTGAGCCTGTCACAGACGGGCAACAACACCTTAGTTGTGCTGCTAGGGGCTGAAGGGTTTGAGGCTGTTTTGGAACTTCTTGACGAAGTGGGACAGCCCATACCCGAGTACACTGAAACTAAGCCCCTAATAGACTACTTAGTCGACAACACCGAGGACTGGTGCTTCAAAGACCCAGTGCTCTATGAGGAAGTGGTCTTTGAGTTACCAATAGGATTCAGCACCAACGACGTAAGGGTCACTATAGTGGCAGGTAGCCCAACCGACCCAACAGCATGTGGAAGGCTGCTGTTGGCGGAGGAAAGGACGCTAGGGATAACCAATTACGGCACGGAGGTGTCGGCACTGAGCGGGTCTGAGATCACCAGAGATGGGTTCAACAATCTAATACTCGATAAGAAACGAACAGTAAAGCTGGTAGACTACAAAGTGACCGTGGAGACGCTTTTAGTATCTACGGTTAGGTCTGCACTGGCGGCTGCCGATGCCACGGAAGCCCTGTTCATCGGCAGCTCCATACCCGGGTATGGAGCTACTATCGTATTTGGCATCTACCGCGACTTTAGAACTGTGTACGAAAATAAATCGATATCTGACATGACACTGACTGTGGAGGGTCTGTAATGGCCTCAGTACTGCCGGACAAACCTACACTTACCCCTATAACATTCGACCTGCCTCAAAAGGGCCAGGTTAAGTCTGTATTTACGCCCAACTTTAACAACTTCATCTCTTGGACACCCAACTTCCAGCAGAACCTGCAAGACGCTATAGATTGGATGGAGACTGTGTCGGATTACGTGGAGGCATGGTCGGCCACAGTAGAGCAGACGGCTGTCGAGGTGGCGCAGAATGCAGCGCTTGCCGAGGAGTACAGAGACAGCGCGGTGGAAGCGAAAAACCTGGCCGAGGCGGCGGTGGCATCCCTCCCAGAGGGAACTATCGACGACTTGATTACGTCTGAAACTACGACGTGGTCTAGTTATGAGATTAATAAAAGACTGGCCACTGCTGGAGGGGTGCAGGAGTTTACTGCAAGCGGTTCGATACCTGACGGAAGGACAGTCAGATTGAATGGAGATGGGACGGTGAGCGTGATTAGCGGGGTACCCACTGAGGCTGGGACTTCTGTTGTTTTTAATAGCGCTAGCACCTTTTACATCTCAGCTACATTTGACTCTATCTCAAATAAAGTTGTCATTGCTTATACGGATAATGGCAACTCTAATTACGGTACAGCAGTGGTTGGTACAGTATCAGGGACAAGTATCACATTCGGCACTCCTGTTGTTTTTGAGAGTGCTAGTGTCACATACATCTCAGCCACATTTGACTCTATCTCAAATAAAGTTGTCATTGCTTATACGGATAATGGCAACTCTAGTTACGGTACAGCAGTGGTTGGTACAGTATCAGGGACAAGTATCACATTCGGCACTCCTGTTGTTTTTGAGAGTGCTAATTGCGCATATACCACAGCTACATTCGACTCCAACTCAAATAAAGTTGTCATTGCTTATGCGGATGGCAACTCTTTTTACGGCACGGCCGTGGTTGGTACAGTATCAGGGACAAGTATCACATTCGGCACTCCTGTTGTTTTTGAAAGCGCTAGTTCCATATATACCACAGCTACATTCGACTCCAACTCAAATAAAGTTGTTATTACTTACAGGGATAATGGCAACTCTAGTTACGGTACAGCAGTGGTTGGTACAGTATCAGGGACAAGTATCACATTCGGCACTCCTGTTGTTTTTGAGAGTGCTGGTTTATCATACATCTCAGCTACATTTGACTCTATCTCAAATAAAGTTGTCATTGCTTATACGGATAATGGCAACTCTAATTACGGTACAGCAGTGGTTGGTACAGTATCAGGGACAAGTATCACATTCGGCACTCCTGTTGTTTTTGAGAGTGCTGGTTTATCATACATCTCAGCTACATTTGACTCTATCTCAAATAAAGTTGTC
>Ga0193950_1000021_pt1 | contig 75117 bp, 64 predicted proteins | sample BB_1_MG_FD_144485 | JGI IMG/M metagenome (GOLD analysis project Ga0193950, IMG submission 144485) | Microbial mat bacterial communities from the Broadkill River, Lewes, Delaware, United States - BB_1_MG | ecosystem: Environmental > Aquatic > Freshwater > River > Microbial mats | place: USA...
ATTCATCTTCAATTAAGGTTCTAGTTTTTTCTATAGCAGCTAAGTGTTTTTTTTATCCATTGTATTTTCCTATCTTTAATGTGAGCTTTAAGTATAGATGAATTTTTCCTTAACTTAATGGCAGTGACGCTCTGCGTTGTAATGCAGCCTTGGACGCTCCGCGTCCTCCCCTCTAAGCTGATACTGTGGTACTTTAAGCAAGATGGCGCAGAGCGTCAGGGACGGGATTCCAGCGCAGAGCGCGTGGAACCAGATAAGCCTTAACTTAATGGCAGTGAGGTCAGGTAGACAAAGGAAACCTGACATTCAAAGATTACTCTACAATTATTTTATTCAGCCTTCTTGGGTAACACGCAGTAATTCCTCTATACTGGTTTGCCCTGTCAATACTGCTTCAATTGCATGTTGGTAGAGCGTATTAACTTGTTTATGTGCATGATCTTCTAATTGATGTTGCCCCGCGCCATCATGGATTAAAGTACGTAAGGTGCTATCAATTGGGATTAGCTCATATACTCCTGAACGTCCACGGTAACCAATAAAATTACAGGCATCACAGCCTACAGGCGCGTATAAGGTTGCAGACTTATCCAAACCTAATAAAGTATTATTATGTTCCGTACTTTGATAAGGTTTTTTGCATTCAGGGCATAACAAACGTACTAAACGCTGTGACATCACCCCGATAAGACTGGAAGCCAGTAAAAATGGTTCAACCCCCATATCTCGTAAACGCATTACTGCCCCAATCGCGGTATTCGTATGTAAAGTGGATAACACAGCATGACCTGTTAAACTGGCTTGTACAGCAATATCAGCGGTCTCAGTATCTCGAATTTCTCCTACCATCACCGTATCAGGATCTTGACGTAAAATAGCACGTAAACCACGTGAGAAAGTCATGTCCACTTTACTATTCACCTGTGTTTGCCCGATCCCATCTAAATAATATTCAATCGGATCTTCCACAGTCATAATATTACGGCTTTGATCATTCAAATAATTTAGCATCGCATATAAGCTGGTGGTTTTTCCTGATCCTGTTGGCCCTGTGACTAGAATCACGCCGTGTGGTTTTTTTAATAAAGTTTTTAATTGTTCCAAGCTATCTTCAGGCATGCCGATATGATCGAGTTCTAAACGCCCTGCTTGTTTATCTAATAAACGCAATACCACCCGCTCACCATTTCCTGAGGGAATAGTTGATACCCGCACATCCACCGCACGTCCTGCAATACGCAAAGAGATCCGTCCATCTTGAGGTAAACGCTTTTCAGCAATATCCAATTTTGCCATCACCTTAATACGTGATACTAACAGCGGTGCAAGCACACGGCGTGGGCTTAATATTTCCCGCAATACCCCGTCCACACGCAAGCGCACCACTAAACGGGATTCAAAGGGTTCAATATGAATATCGGAAGCATTCTCTTTAATCGCTTCAGATAATAAAGCGTTAATAAGGCGAATAATCGGTGCATCATCATTACTTTCTAATAAATCTTCAGGCTCTGCTAACTGCTGTGCAACTTCAAATAAATCTAAATCATCTCCCAAACCTTCCATCATTTGCATAGATTGATTGGCTTGTTGCTCATAATGTGTAGTCAGTAAACGCTCAAATTCTGCATCAGAATAAGGCTGTAATACTATTGCACAGGCTAAATAACGGCGTACTTCCTGTAAAATTGCTAATGATAAACCAGCGCGATGAGCAATCACTGCTTTATCATCTGTATTAATTTCAGTGACAATTACACCGTGACGTTTTGCAAAAGCAAACGGAATATCTTCAAAAGTTTTACTATACATAATGATACATGGGATAAAAAAATTGTATTCATAGTAGGCATGTTTTGAGTGCACTACAAGTAATGACATCATAAATATAAATTTAGAATAATTTTTATTATTCAGCTGTCATCAGGGATGACATCAAGGAATATGACCACTTACCCTGATTATGATAGATAAAATCTAAACTTATGTTAATAAATTAAACATTACGCGTATACTAGAAAGACAGCTTACTTCCTCCATATTAAATACAAATAAGGGGATATATCATGTCTATTCAAATACAAAATGAACGTGATCAGCAGGTAGCTGTACTTGCCGAAAGTCTTTATTTAATCAACTTATTACTCGTTCCTGTATTCGCTTTTTTAGTACTGCTTTGGGTTTATTTGCGTAAACAGCATAGCCTTTCTAGCTTGGCAATATCACATTTAAGACAAACGATTTCTGCCAGTTTGTGGGCAGGTTTATTATTAACAATCATTAGTCTAGGTATTTTTGCAGGAGGGTATGACATGGGTGCCACATGGGTGGCTGTACTGGTTTATATTACTGTATGTCATTCCACCCTTGTAATTTTTGGTATGTTAGGCTTAGCGAAAGCCATGGCAGGGCAAAATTATCAATACCCTATTATTGGGCGTTATTTACTCATTCGAGAGCATTGAAATGGAAGAATATGTAGGGGAACTGTGGCACCGTTTGATTACACGCGCTGCCGCCACCACGTACCCTGATGCAGCTGTACAATTAGAAGACATGGCTAAAACAGTGGGAATTATGTTTCGTGCTTTAGGGGGGGATAGAGGTTTACGTATTGAAGCGGTGAGTGCCAGCCGTTATGAAACGCGTCGTAATTGGTTACAGCGGGTTGCAGGTAGCCATGAGTACATTGAGCTGGCATGGTTTGATGATGAAGCCTTGCGCCTACCTAGTGAATTAGCGGTCTTTCCTGAAAAAAGTTTAAACCGTGATCTGTATTTATGGTTGGCAGCCTTAGCCGCCAGTGATGCTGATCACAGCTTACCGTGGTTTCATTATAACCAGCAATTAACCGCCAATACCTTAAAAAAATATACAGGGCTAAAAACACGTTATCAGCGTTTGCTTACTGCACAATTAGCATTACGCCCTAGTTGTAGTGAACTACCTGAGGATGAAGCGGCACAAGAACAGGCTATTCAAGCCGCCTTACAGTACCCCACAGAAGTTGAAATTTTACCTTATGCTAAAAAGGCACATCACCCCGTGTCTTTATGGTTACACCCTTTCCCACCAAATTATAGCCAAGCCATAAAACAAAGTTACACAGAAACAGAGGAGGAAGAAGAGGAAGAGGGTAAACATACAGAAAGTAAAAAGGTAAAAAATGAACGCCGTCGCCAAGGGCGACGCACCCCTAAGCCTGATGGTAACACTGGTTTATTAGCCTTTCGTTTAGAAAGTTTATTTACCCGTTCAGAGTATACAAAAGTAGATCGCACTTCCGAAGATGAGGAAGATGAAGAACAAGCCGAAAATGCTTTAGAAGATATGGATGAAGTCAGTGTCATGCAAGATCAGCGTACTACAGCAACTAATTTACGCTTTGATTTGGATTTACCTGCCTCTGAGTTTGATGATATTCCTTTAGGAGAGGGGATTCATTTACCTGAATGGGATTATAAAAAACAATTACTCCAGAAAAAGCATTGTTGTTTACAAGAAATGCTGCCTAACCCACATCATTTAGAAAATACTGAATTACCCACACATTTGAGTAAAACAGCTAAAAAATTGCGTCGACAATTTGAGGCATTAAGTCCCACTCGTCAATGGTTTCGTGGACAACAAGAAGGCAGTGATATTGATTTAGATGCTTATTTAACTCATCTTGTAGATAAAAAACGTGGGGTTGCTCAAGCGGGAGAAGGTTTATATCGTGATTTTCATGGGGGGGGGCGTGATTTATCTTGTTTATTATTAGCTGATTTTTCACTTTCTACTGATGCATGGGTGAATAATAGCGCGCGTGTGATTGATGTGATACGAGATAGCTTATTTTTATTCTCAGAAGCTTTATCAGGAACACGTGATAAGTTTGCTATTTATGGCTTTTCTTCCCGTCACCGTCAGCATGTCCGTTTTTACCAAGTAAAAGCCTTTAATCAAAAATATAATAAGGAAGTCAAAGCACATATAAATGCTATTCGCCCATCTTATTACACACGCATGGGGGCAGCGATACGCCAAGCAACCAAAATTTTAGATAAGCAACATAGTAATCAAAAATTATTATTGTTGTTAACAGATGGCAAGCCAAATGATTTAGATCAGTATGAAGGTCGATATGGGATTGAAGATACCCGTATGGCATTACATGAAGCAAGAAAACAAGGCTTGCAACCGTTTTGTGTAACGATTGATGAAAAAGCAGGGGATTATTTGCCACATTTATTTGGTACTAATAACTATATTGTGATTCGTAATCCTGTGGAGTTACCTAAGCAGTTGCCTTTACTGTATGCACGTCTAACTCAAAATAATTAGTTTCTATTTTCCACCTTGCAGGGTAGGGGAAAGCATTCCCACGTTAGAACACACGGAAATGAGAGGGAAAGAGTACTAACACTACCATTAAATTAAGGATTATCTGGTTCCACGCGCTTTGCGTTGGAATCCTGTCCCTGACGCTCTGCGTCATCTTACTTAAAACTACCAAGGTGTCAGCTGAGAGGGGAGGACGCGGAGCGTCCAAGACTGCATTACAATACAGAGCATCACTGCCATTAAGTTAAGGATTAAAAGCAATATTTTGTATTGCAGTACTAGCTTAATATCCAATTTTTTGTAGGGTGGCAATAGCGCAGCGTATTCCACCATTTTCTAGGAATGCCTTAGATTACCAGCCTTAACCTTAAAAAGGTGGAATACGCTGCGTGAATTTTTACCTTAAAATATAAGGTCAGTGGCGCAGCTATTACCACCCTACGGATCACTTTCCTTGTTAAAACGTGGTGCATAAAGACTAGATAACTCTTAACTTAATGGCAGTGACGCAGAGCGTTGTAACGAGGGGAATAAGGAAGGTAAAGCAATGGTATACAATGAATATTTTTTAAAACAGGAGGGTGAATTGTGCCCCCCTGCTTTTAATCATTAATATTGTTTAAGGTAAGGCATATAAAAGCTGTTTATCACCATTAGGATAAGTAATTTGATAATCATCACGCCCATCTGCATTGCGATCTGCAACTGTTTTTACACGAATAAGATCGTTGGTTTCATTGCTGCTTGTGATCGCATAATCAAAATAACCTCGATAGGTTTTTTTAAATATACCTGAATTAATATGAATTTCAGCATATCCATCATTATTTAACACGCTTTCACTGTCAGCAGATAAGCCATATAAACTTTCTGGATGTGCGGCAGTAGGGTATAAATAATGTTTTTGCATCACCCCATTATCATTTGAATAGTTAAGATAAATAACACTTGCATTAATCCCTTGCATGGCTTCAGAGTAAATTCCCCCTGTTGCCCCTGTGGGTGCAGTAGTACTACTGAGAGCAGCCCGTGCACAGTAATACTCTCCTGTTGCAAACGGTACAGTGATAATGCCCTGCTGACTGAGTGTAACTGTATTTAAATTCATATCAGCCAAAGCTGCTTTTAATGCATCTTGGTATTGTACAACTGGGTAGGTGACAATCTCGCGCCCTGTATAGGTGATAAAGCGGATACTACCATCATCATTGAGGTATACACCCATGCTAATATCTTGCTCTACCTGTTTACGCAATACTTGATTCACTTGAGTGGGCAAAGTGCTGTAATCTTTACCTTGCCACTGAAAAGTTAATACCCCTGTTTCAGGATGTTGCTGTAGCTCTACACCTGCTTCTTGAATTTCATATAAGCTATTCATCGCGCCTAAAATACCACCAATGGCAGGATACTCCAGTACATCAGTAGATAAATTAACAGTTTTTTGCCCTGCAAAATCTGTATTCACATAACCTAGTAAAGAGGTTAAATTAGTATTAGGGATTAAATGATTAAAGGCAAAACGAACATTATGACCTAATTGAATATTGTCTTCTAATTTTGCCCCTGTGGCAATGACAACATTTGTTAGCTTTGTATTAGCTTCAATGGTCACCCCAGATAAAAGAGCAGGATTCTCTTTATTTCCAGTAATACTGCCTCGTACAATACCCCCTAAAATTTCTGCGCCTGAGGCAAGATTGAGATCTTCAATCACACCTAAGCTTTGTACTGTACCCCCTAATGTTCCTCCTGATACAGTGCCCACTTCGGTGATAATAATGTCTGTTAATGTACCTTTATTCTGATAATAACAATCAATTTTCTCTAGGGATGTACAGCCACCGGGATCATTATCAATAATGGTCATTTGGGTGGTGTTAGGTGTACCAATAGAAACGCTGGAACTGACTTCAAGAATCATGACGGTAAAGGTCACATTTCCACCAATATCACGATTATCTATTAATGGAATTTGAATCGATTTTGTTGCACTATCACCGTGCCCCCAAACTACTTGCCCTGATTGAGAGCGATAATGTGTCCCTGCTTTGGCTGTGTTATCTACCGTGGTGTAGGTGGCGCGAACTTGTCCAACAGTCCCGCCTATACGAGCAAGGTTTACAATAGCAAATTGCTCATTTTCCTTGCTGGAAAATTCACTATGGGTAAATTGTAAAGCAATATTATCATTATCCAGAATGGTTAATATTGTTTTATTTGGATCCGTAATTTGGGTATTAATAGGATCAAATAACATGACGCTGAATTGCTCTTCATCCTCAGGCTGAATATTATCCACTAAATCAATAAAAAACGTTTTTTCTTCACTGTCTCCTGCAGCCCATTCCAGCATCCCTTCAGTACTGATAAAATCTGTGCTGGCTTCAGCAGTACCAAAAACCGTTTTATATTTTACTGAGGCAAAACTTTCTGCATTACCAACACGACGTACTTGAACAGTAAAACGACTACCATCTTCAGTTTGTTGATAGTTGGAAGCACTAAATGAAACACTACTAATACTAGAAGGGAGGGTGTTAGTTCCTGTATTAGCTAGTTCATCAGCAATTCTGAGCTGTGTAGTAGAGATTGCACCGATAGTGACCCCGCCTGTAGGCTGACTTAATGTCAGTTGTAAATAATCATCGGTTTCAATTTCTTCATCTTTAATCAGATTAACATGAATCATTTTATTACTATTGTCGCCAATTTCCCACGTTAGTTCGCCTTCTGCTGCAATATAATCTGTACCTGCATGCGCGGTTGCATCCAGTGTAGTGTACTTGACACTGGCTGCAGTACTAACCGTACCTAAACGTTTGACCATCACACCTGCCAATGTCCCCTCTGCTGCCACATAAATATTAGATCCAAATTCAAGGCTTCCTGATACAGGGGTATCAATAATACTTACTGTAGCAGTAGATTGTTGACCTAATGCAACATCCCCCTGTAAGCCTGTTAAGCTTAGTGTAAAATGCTCATCAGGCTCTGTAATCGTATCAACATGAATAGGGATGATTAAAGATTTAGGACTTAAATCACCTTCTGCCCATATCAGCGTACCGGCAGTTTGGGTGTAATCTTCCCCTGCTAAAGCACCGCCGTTATGTGTTTCATAATTAACACTGACTTGCCCCGTTGCTGTACCTGTTCGGGAGACTAATATGGTCAGCTCTGGGCTAGCTTCCGTAGTACTATAATTTGAGAGCACAAACTGTAGGTAACTACTGGCTTTAACATCTTTAATTGTAATTGTGGCATCTTGTATCACTGTATTAGTCGTATTAAATAATTCCAGTTTAAATTGCTCATCAGCCTCAATTTCTGCTGTATGAATAATGGGAATTTGAATGATTTGCTCACCAATGGCACCCCCTGCCCAGTTCAATGTACCTTGTTGATATACATAGTCATCCCCTGCTTCAGCGGTAATATTTACTGTACGGTATTGAATGCTACTGGCAATGCTGGTGTCAGTTTGTTGTACGCTCAAAATAGCATGAGTTTGATTTTCAAAGCTTTCTAAGGTGCTAGGGCTGAGTTGAAAAGCGGCATAACTACTCAGCGGAGTAATGATAAAAAAATAAAATAATAATAATCGAAGAGATGCGAACATGATAAATGTATCCTACCTTAACAATGAAAAAGCGAGGTCAATATTTTTTTCTTATTATTGCTCTATTCACCTGCTACTTATTTTTAGTTATAGTAATACAAAACGAGATAAGACAGTAGAATTTACAGCAAAGACTATATTAATCGATTAATTCAAATACACCTTTTTCTGTATTTTTGACCACATTATCCCAATGAAATATTTTACCATTCATCGTGATATATACCCCGTGTGGCAGGCACTGTACTGCAGAGACCGCACTGCCTAAATTAAATAAAGCATCTGAATTTTTAAATACATAAGGCACCATTGCACCAAGTAATATAATGGTCTTTTTTAATTGGTATTGCCCTAAGAATTGAGCTGTTTCAGCAATCGTATCTGTTCCATGGGTAATAATAATACGCTCTTCTTGCGTGGCTAAACAGGCTTGATATACACATTCTCGTTCCTTATCTTCCATTTCTAAACTGTCTTTTAAAAAAAGCTCTTCAACAGCAATATCTACTTGGCAACGGCTTTGGATTAGCATTTGGGGAATATGAGAAATATTAAAATCTAACTTTCCTGCTAAAGCATTATAATGTTTATCAATTGTGCCACCTGTTACTAATAATTTAATCATTTTTTAACTCCTATTTTTATCAAAATACAGTCTATTTAAGCTTGTGTGGTACACTTTCTTTTGGTTTATATTTACCCAGTAAGAAAAAGGAATGCTATGAGCACAACAGGCGTGTTATACGTTGTTGCCACCCCCATTGGAAACATGCAAGATTTAACCTTAAGGGCACAGGATATTTTAACGCATGTTGATCTGATTGCGGCAGAGGATACACGACATAGCCGTTATTTATTAAATCATTTTTCAATTAATACCCCGCTGATGGCATTGCATGAGCACAATGAGCAGCAAGCCACTCAAAAACTATTGGCACAATTACAACAGGGTAAAAATATTGCCTTAATCAGTGATGCAGGTACGCCATTAATCAGTGACCCAGGCAGTGAATTAACCCGCATTTTACATGCTGAAAAAATTAAAATTGTACCGATTCCGGGGGCGAGTGCTGTGATCAGTGCTTTATCTGTCGCAGGCTTTCCTGCTGATCAGTTTATTTTTGCAGGTTTTATCCCACCAAAAGAAAATGCACGTCGCCAGTTCCTAGAGCAATTTTTAGCTGAAACTCGTACCACAGTTTTTTATGAAGCCCCTCACCGTATTTTGTCTTGTATGATGGCGATGGAACAGGTATTTGGTGAGAAACGTGATATTGCTTTAGTAAAAGAGCTGACTAAACTATTTGAAACAATTTATCGTGCACCATTGCCTGAAGTGATCACATGGTTAGAAGAAGACCCTGTACGCCAAAAAGGTGAGTTTGTGATTGTATTATCAGGGGCTGCCCCCCAAGAATGTTCAATTGATGCAGAAACACAACGTATACTTAATTTAGCACGCCAGCAATTACCGCTAAAAAAAGCGGCGAAATTAGTGAGTGAAATCACAGGCATCAGTAAAAACCAGCTATACCAACTTGGAGTGGAAAATGAAAAAGAGTAACTATTTTTTAATGTTCATTTTATTACTGGGCATGCAACACTATAGTTATGCTGCAAACTACCAATTCTATTTTCTAGGTAATACAGAGAATTCGGCATGGAAAGGAGTACAGCAGGGCTTGTCAGAAGCCAATTTGATTGGACGATTTACTCAGCAAACTTTTACAATTAAGTCCATTAATGTCGCCACAGCAGCGCAATATAAACAGGCTAATGTGGTTTTTTTAGCAGACTTGCCTGCTGCAACATTAAAACAGTTGATTACAGAGCTACCACAAGCGATGATTTTCAACCTGAGTGTAGAAGACACTGCATTACGTCAACAATGTCATCATACTTTATTTCATACCATTCCAAGCCAAGCAATGCGGGATGATGCTTTAAAGCAATGGCAAATCAAACATAAAGCAAAACCTGAAGGGGTTGAAGCAAAAACATGGCATGGGAGCTTCAGAAAATATGCCGCATCTGATTTAAATAAACGGTTTAAGAAAAACCAAGGCATGGTGATGGATGATCAAGCATGGGCAGGCTGGGCAGCAGTGAAATTATTAGCGGACACCATTGCACAGTTAAAGCAATTGGAAGTGCCGCAACTTACACAGTATTTACGGCATAATATTGCCTTTGATGGGCAAAAAGGACAAGCTTTGACCTTTCGCCCTACAGGACAATTACGCCAACCTTTATTATTAATAAAAGATAATAAGATTAGCGCAGAAGCACCAATACGAGGTGTCGAAAAAATGACCCAACTTGATAGTTTAGGTTTACAACGCTGTCATTAATTTATTGATGTAAGGCTTTTTCAGGGCGGTATAGCTTATATAAGTGTTCTTCTTCACGCTTAATACGTGAGCTTAATACCTGCCCAACCTCTAAAAATTGAACTTTAAATTGGTCGGCAGTTTTCTGACATACGGGGTTAGATTGGTAACGATTTAAAAATCCCATGACATCTGCTGATATTTTATCCATTTCAACTCGAAGTTGATGCATGGTATTAAACTCTTGTGAATCTTGTGCCAGTACATATTCTAAATAGATGTATAACTCGACATGCTCAGCTAATAGATGAGCGCGCAAAGTTTCCCCAAACTCATATAATTTTAATGCGACTAAACTAAAATTTTCCGCCTCTACAGCCTTTAATATCACATTATAAGCATTTAATAATACAATATGTTCATCTGTGAGGCGTTTAATTAAGTTAGGATCATGGACAATATGGGCATGATGAATTGTATTTTTATTCTTACTATGGCTATTAGAAGAAGAAAGCGGGGATGAAGCTGTCATCGGTTTTTCTTTTGCAGCCCCATCCCACTTTCTTTTTAACCAATCAAACATGTTAAGTACCTCCAGACATCATAATATTCGTGCTATGTTGTAGTAATAGCATAATATGTGCCATGACAGGTAAAACACTGATTTAAAATACATTTAGTACATTAGCAACTTTATGGTGAGCAACCAGTACCATATAGAAAAACACAACCCAAGCTGCTAAACCAGCAAGTAAGCGCAATGTTGTATTAAACTTAAGTTTTAAGGCAACAAATCCAAGGGCAATATATAACAGTAAGGCACCTAGTTTTGCAGTGATCCACATATCAACAAAAGGATATTGATGTAAAATAACTGCTAAGGTAATCCCTGAAATAAGTAATAGGGTATCAATAGCATGAGGAAGTATTTTAAACCAACGCCCTGTTGGTATTTTACTTGGGCAGGTTTGCGATAAAATAAAACGGGCACTAAAGCTAATAAAGGTTAACGCAACAAAAGTGAGATGTAAGTGTTTTACCATCATGTACATAAAAATTTATACCTGTTGAAATGCTCACTGCATACAGTGTAAGTGAAAAGTAAAGAAGATTAGTTTGATATACGTCAAACACTGAATAAAACTATTATTTGATTTATATCATGAAGTATTACAATCGCCTACGTATAATCAAAAAACATAAAAATATACCTTATTCAAGGTTTAATACTCAGTATTAACAAATTATTTTAGTGCATAAAAACTGTTTTTATCAGCATTTATAAAAATCAATCATTAATTATACTATACCCACCATTGAGTTCATTACAGCATAATAAAAGAGAACAATGTTAGAAAAACTGCAAAAACTTAGTCGTTTTATTCACTGTGTCAGTGAATGGAGTGGACGCTTAACTTCATGGCTAGTGGTTGCCATGGTGTGTGTCATTGTGTATGACGTAGGAATGCGTTATTTATTTTCTGAAGGTTCGGTGATGCTGCAAGAGTTGCAGTGGCATTTTTTTGCACTGATATTTTTACTTGGGGCTGCTTATACCTTTAAATATGATGATCATGTACGTGTTGATATCTTTTATCAAAGTAAATGGGTAAGTGATAAAGGGCGCGCATGGATTGAAGTATTGGGGGGAATATTCATTTTATTACCTTTTTGTTTATTAGTGATTTCCAGTTCCATTCCTTTTATTAGTAACTCTTTTCAATTTTTAGAAGGCTCTCCTGACCCTGGGGGCTTACCTTATCGATTTTTATTAAAATCAGCCATTCCATTGGGCTTTTTCTTACTGTTATTACAAGGTATTGCACACACATTTGATAATGTGCTGATTATTTTAGGTCATCACGATAAGGACGCATCATAATGCTGGGCTTAACAATGGAAGTATGGGCACTGATCATGTTTGCAGTGCTCATGGTGATTTTACTATTAGGTTACCCAGTTGCTTTTACACTGGGTGCGGTGGGTTTATTTTTTGGCTCTATTTTTTTAGGGATGCCTTTCTTTGATTTATTACCGCTACGTATTTGGGGGGTGATGACTAATTTTACCTTATTAGCGGTACCTCTGTTTGTATTTATGGGGGTGGTACTGGAAAAATCAGGATTGGCTGAAGATTTATTAGAAACCATGGGGCTGTTATTTGGCTCAATGCGTGGTGGCTTAGCCTTATCTATTGTTATTGTTGGTGCCTTGCTTGCTGCGACAACGGGTGTGGTGGGTGCAACAGTCGTGACGATGGGGATTATTGCCTTACCTTCCATGTTAAAAAATAATTATTCTCCTGAGCTTTCCACAGGTACGATTGCTGCAGCAGGCACATTAGGGCAGATCATTCCCCCTAGTGTTGTACTCATTTTATTAGCTGATGTGATTGGTGTCCCTATTGGGCGTTTATTTATGGGGGCAGTAATCCCCGGAATGTTACTCATTTCTTTATATTGTGCTTATATTATTTTTAAAGCATGGCGTGATCCAGCTTCAGCCCCTGCTTTAACAGATGAGTTACATAAATGGGATATGGCATTTATTGTTAGGGTATTAAAAAGTGTATTACCTGCTTTATCACTCATTATTGCTGTATTAGGGTCTATCTTTTTTGGGGTAGCATCACCCACAGAATCAGCTGCTGTAGGGGCATTAGGTGCATTATTATTAGCCTTAATGCATAATCGTTTAAATTTAAAAAATCTCAGCAGTGCAATGCAGCACACCACCCGTTTAACCAGTATGGTGTTCTTAATTTTGATAGGGGCAACCACCTTTGGTTTAGTTTTCCGTGGTATGGGGGGTGATGATTTAGTTCATGAGATTTTCACACAACTTCCCGGAGGGAAATGGGGCTTTATCTTTATTAGTATGGCACTGATTTTTGTTTTAGGTTTCTTCTTAGATTTCTTAGAAATTTGTTTTATTGTTGTACCTATTCTTGCACCAATTGCCGTATTTTTCCAAGTTGATTTATTATGGTTTGCTATTCTTATTGCGATTAATTTACAAACCTCTTTCCTCACACCACCGTTTGGTTTTTCACTGTTTTACCTTAAAGCAGTCGCGCCACCTGATTTAAGAATCAACGTGATTTATCGAGGGATTATTCCTTTTGTATTTTTACAGGTATTAGCTTTAGCATTGCTTGCTAGCTTCCCACAAATTACTTTATGGTTACCAAACTTGATGGATAAAATTCAGGGTTTTTAAATTCTGATTTATAAAAGTTAGGTATCAAAAAGGGGATAAAGTCAGGTACTTTATCCCTTTTTTTATTTTAAATTTTTGTTATCTAACTGAAGTTACGCACTCACTAGCAAATTGTAGCGACGTTGCATGCAACGCTTTTCACTGAACCTAATTCAGTCATGATTGAGGATAGCGGAATGGTTGAAAAATAAAACTTTTTCATCTCATCAATTCTATTATAGTGGCTATAAATTGATAGTTGTGGGATAAATGAGATCACGAGGACGTTGCGTGCAACGTCACTACAATATATAAGAATAACGACACCTGAGAGATCACAAATGCTCACAGAGTCTATTTGATTCTATTGCGTAACTTCAGTTACCTAAAATTAATTAAGCATTTTAATAAATGAAAAAATTCTCTAAATCTGATATTGAACGTCTTAGAAAGAAACGTGAGCTTTTAAAACAGCTACGTAAAGAGAGGTCAAGGATAGAAAGCCTTAGGGATTTAACATCAGTACTTGATGAAAATTCAATTGCCTATGAAATTATCTTAGAAGATGATGATTTAGCAAATGAAGGCACTCCCTGTAATTGGCTAAATGACAACTTCCCATTTCTTTCTTGGGGAAAAATAGATGCTAATAATGTAAGTGATAGCCAGGTACTTATTCTTAGTGATTATAATGATGATAGCTATACTGATTTACTTAATAAATTTGTTAATAAAGAGTCTATTAAATCAGAATTTGTTTATGTAATTTGGGCTAATGGAGGTCCACCAACAATAAAACTTAAGTTTTCCGATGTGGTTGAATATGCTTTTGATATTTTTGAAGAAAGTTTAGATACATGGATTGTATGTCCTGAGGATAATTGGTGTATTGAGAACCATCATATTGGTGAAATAGGTTTTTTTCCTGCTAAAAATAATAAAAAGTAAGCGTAGGCTGGGCTAATGTAGGAAGCCCAACTAAAAACCACCATACCTTGATTTGTTGGGCTTCGTTCCTCTGCAGCAACCTCACTGCCATTAAGTTAAGGCTTATCTAGTTCTTATGCACCACGTTTTAACAGGGAAAGTGATCCGTAGGGTGGCAATAGCTGCGCCACTGACCCTTATATTTTAAGGTGAAAATTTACGCAGCGTATTCCACCTTTTTAAGATTAAGGCTTGTAATCTAAGGCATTCCTTGAAAATGGTGGAATACGCTGCGCTATTGCCACCCTACAAAAAATTAGTTCATCAGCACTAACCTACACAGATATGTACTACAAAAGAAACAAAGTAGCCAGCCCTAAAAAGGCTGCAAAGCCCACTACATCTGTCACTGTGGTTAAAATCACCCCTCCTGCTAAAGCAGGATCAATAGACAAGCGTTTTAACAATAAAGGAATAAGTGTCCCCGAGAAAGCGGCAAATAATAAATTCACTACGATAGCACAGCCAATCACTATCCCTAGCTGAATATCTCCAAACCATAAAATAGCAATCCCTGCAACGACTAATGCCCACAATATCCCATTAATAATACTCACAAATAGCTCACGCCTTAATAACCACGGTGTATTACTATCGGTGACTTTGCCCAATGCCATCCCACGTATCACAACAGTTAAGGTTTGACTGCCCGCAATCCCGCCCATACTGGCAACAACAGGCATTAATACTGCTAACGCCACAATTTGCTCTAAAGTCGCTTCAAATAAACCAATTACCCAAGCAGCTAAAAAGGCGGTTAATAAATTAATCCCTAACCAAATGGCACGATGACGAGTAGTCGTTAAAGCAGGCGCAAACATATCATCCTCTTCATCTAACCCCGCACTACTCATAATGGTGTGATCAGCTTCAGCTCGAATCACATCCACCACATCATCCACCGTAATCCGCCCAAGTAATAAACCTTCTTCATCAATCACAGGGGCAGAAACTAAATCACGCTGTTCAAATAAACGCGCCACTTCATGGGTGGATAAATGCGCAGGAATAGGTTCAATTTTGGACAATAAAAGCTGCTGTACTTCTAATTCTGGATCATGGGTGAGCAAATCAATGATTAATAACACACCTTGATAATAATTATCCCGATCAACCACCATTAAGGTATCTGTACGCTCGGGTAATTCAGCATGTAGGCGTAAATAACGCAATACCACATCTAAAGTTACATCAGCACGGATAGTCAAGGTATCCGTGTTCATCAAGCCCCCCGCTGTATCTTCGGGGTAAAATAATACTTGTGCCAATCGCCAACGATGTTGCTCATCCATCGCCAGCAAGACTTCTTCAATCACCTGCCCCGGTAAATCTTGCAGTAAATCCGCCGCATCATCTGCCTCCATTTCCTCTGTTGCCGCAGCAACTTCGGTTGGATGCATCGTTTGCATCAGCTCAGTACGCACAGCATCATTAAGATGGGAAAGGATATCCCCTTGTTCTAATGCAGTGGATGACCAAACAATACGGCGTTGCTTGATGGGTAAGGATTCTAAAATGTGGGCAATTTCAGCAGGGTGACAATCTGCTAAAAGGGGGTTGATTTCATCATACTTTTCATCATCTAAAAGAGTATGTAAGCGATCAACCGTATTGGATACAACTGTCATAAGCGAACCAGCAGTAATGAGGTAAAATCAATAGAACACGAAGGCTTTTTTTAATTATTAATTGTATCAAGTAGGCTGATCATATCCGCTTGTGAATAGGTGCGTAACATACGATTAGCTTGTCGACTGAGTCCCTTCATGTCGGTGTTAGCAATAATTTTTTTAATTTCTAAAAATGATTCAGGGTTTACACTAAATGTACGTAACCCTAAACCAAGTAATAAACGAATATAGCGTGGGTCACTTGCCATTTCACCACACATTCCAATTGCTTTGCCTGCTTTATTGGCTTCAATAATGCTGGTTTTAATCAGGCGTAATACAGCAGGGTGTAAGGGTTCATATAAATAATTAACACTGTCATCAACCCGATCAATGGCAAGTGTATACTGAATTAAATCGTTGGTGCCAATAGAGAAAAAATCGACATGAGGGGCAAATAAATCAATACATAATGCCATTGCAGGCACTTCTACCATCACCCCTAAAGGAATATTGGGATCAAATTTGATGGATTGCTGCTGTAATTCTTGTTCAACTTCTTTTATAAGCTGTTGCACCTGCTGAATTTCCTGCAAACTAGAGACCATTGGAATCATCATTTTTACAGGTCCTAAAGCAGAGGCACGATAAATAGCACGTACTTGGGCTTTAAATAATTTTAAATCACGTAAGCATAAGCGAATGGCGCGTAAACCTAATGCGGGATTAGTGACTAATGATCCGGCTTGCCGTCCCCCGTCAATTTGCTTATCTGCCCCTAAATCTAAGGTACGAATAGTAACAGGTGCGCCTTTTAATGAGGTGACTACACGACGGTAAGCATTAAAATGCTCCTCTTCATCAGGCACCGTATCACGGTTTACATATAAAAACTCTGTCCGATATAAGCCGACCCCTTTTCCCCCCACACGCTTCACTGCGGTCATATCTTCGGGAAATTCAATATTGGCATATAAGGTGATCGGTGTACCATCTAAGGTATTGCAAGGTTGGCGTTTAATTTTATTTAAAATAGTACGCTGGCGTTTATCTTCTTGTTGTTTTTCATGATAGTGTGCCAAACAAGCTTCATCAGGGTTAACCAGTAAAACCCCTAAAAATCCATCAACAATCAAAATATCATCATGTTGAATAAGATGGCGTACACCCCGTAAGCCAACAATGGCAGGTATCCCTAAACTACGGGCTAAAATAGCGGTATGAGAGGTTTTTCCCCCATATTCTGTTGCAAAAGCTAAGACACCATTATTTTGCATGAGTACCGTATCGGCAGGAGTTAAATCATCTGCTAAAACAATGGAGTTGGCGATATTTTTATCTGAATGATCACTGGGAAGTTCTGTATACCCACGTAAAATACGCTGTATACGGGAAACTACATGCTGTACATCTTCTTTTCGGCTACTGAGATAGGGATCATCCATCCCTTCAAATACTTTAATTAATTTATCACATTGAACTTTTAAGGCCCATTCTGCATTACAATGTTGTGTTTTGATTAATTCAATCGGTGTTTCAACTAAAGAACTATCTTCCAACATGAGCAAGTGAATTTCAATAAATGCACCAATATCATTAGAGGTATTGGAGGGATCATCAGGGATATTGTCATGAATACACTTTAATTGCTGGCGCGCAACACGCACAGCATTTTCAAAGCGCAGAATTTCATCCGCCAAACTTTGCTTTGGCAAGGTAAATTCATTCACCTCAATTTGCGTATGATCAATAAGGTGTACTTTGCCGATGGCAATACCCCTAGATACGCCAATACCATGCAGAGTGAACGTCACTCTTCTTCTCCAAATCCATTATTAATCAGTTCAACCAATTCATTCATGGCATGATTTTCATCATCTCCTGAAATTTCCAATTCAATTTCAGTACCTTTACTTGCCGCTAACAACATCACCCCCATAATACTTTTCCCATTGACTTCACGATGCTGTTTTTTTACTTGGATATCGCTTTCAAAGGAGGAAGCCAAACGAACCAATTTTGCTGCAGCACGCGCATGTAAGCCTAATTTATTCACAATGGTTAAATTTTGCTTTAACACGAGACCACCCTTTTTTATTTTAAAATAGTATTAACATCAAACACACCTTGGCAACCACCTGACACGGCTTTATTCGCTAAGGTTTCTAAATCAGCAGAAGGATAATTCATCAGTTTTACTAACATTGGTAAATTAACACCGCATACAATGCGTACACGGTAATTATGCATTAAGCTACAGGCAATATTGCACGGTGTTGCCCCAAATAAATCGGTTAAAATTAATACCCCGTGCCCTTCATTTAGTGTTGAATAAAGTTTTTCTGCATGATAACAGAAGGTTAATGGGTCATGCTCATGACGAATAGGGAGGGCTTTTGCAGGTAAAGGCAAAGGTCCCATCATTTGCTGCAAGCTATCTAAAAGGCTTGAACCAATGTCATCATGAGTAATTAATAAAAGTCCGACACTCATGATAATTCTCGGTGTCTAACCAAAACACTGCTACGCTGTTGCTGAAAGTGAGCGGCTAATTGTTCTGCAATATAAACAGAGCGATGTTGTCCTCCTGTACAGCCTATGGCAATGGTTAAATAACTGCGGTTTTCTGCATCAAACTGTGGTAACCACGTGTTTAATAATGTGACTAAACTGTCTAGCATACGTGTCACACTAGATTCAGTTTTTAAATAATTAATAACTTCCTTATCGCGCCCTGTTAAACTACGCAGCTCCATTTGCCAATAAGGATTAGGCAGACACCGTACATCAAAGACAAAATTAACATCTCTTGGTACACCATGCTTAAAACCAAATGATTGAAATAAAATTGATAAGCCTGCTTTACTCTGTAAACCAACACGTGTACGAATCAAATCACGTAATTGATGCACATTGAGTTGACTAGTATTAATATGAATATCAGATTGGCTTTTTAAACTATGTAATAACTCTTGTTCTTTTTGAATCGCTTCTAACAAGGGGAGGTGTTGAGAGGTTAAAGGGTGTTTGCGACGGGTTTCACTAAAGCGTTTGATGAGTACAGAGTCATCTGCAGAAAGGAATAACACTTCATAAGGAATTTCAGTTTCTTGAAGACGGCTTAAAATATCAGATACATCATGTAATGCGGTGGTACGTGCATCAATCCCAACTGCTACACAAGGGTATTCATCTCCAAGTTGATACAGTTGTTCAGCAAAGGCAGGAAGCAGTGCTACAGGTAAGTTATCAACACAGTATGCCCCCATATCTTCAAGGCTATGTAAGGTGATGGTTTTTCCTGCACCTGACAACCCACTGACAATAAGAAGCTTTACTGTTTTTTTCATTATTGCCCACCCTACGAGGTTATGATAATGATATGATTAAATGCATCAATTTATTATTTTTATAAATACACTATCCAACATGATGTATTATTTTAAGTGTTTGGGTATGTTGCAAGGCAGCATACCCAAAACAGTGGTTCTATTTATACCAAATTTATAGCATTTTATCACGCTTATTTAGCATAAATCACGCCGATTTAGTAACGGTAATGATTTGGTTTGTAAGGACCTTCTTTAGATAAGCTTAAGTATTTTGCTTGTTCTTCTGTTAATTCAGTAAGTTGGGCATTAATACGACCAAGATGCATACGGGCTACTTTTTCATCTAAGTGTTTAGGTAAAACATAGACTTCATTTTTGTAGTTATCTGAATTATTCCATAATTCAATTTGAGCCAGTACTTGGTTAGTAAAGGAGTTAGACATCACAAAACTAGGGTGTCCTGTTGCACATCCCAAGTTTACTAAACGTCCTTCGGCTAGCACAATAATACGTTTACCGTCTGGGAAAATAACGTGATCAACTTGCGGTTTAATATTTTCCCATGTGTATTGACGAATGCTTGCAATTGCAATTTCAGAATCAAAATGCCCAATGTTGCATACAATGGCTTGATCTTTCATGGCAACCATATGATCATGTGTGATTACATCCACATTACCTGTAGTGGTAACGAAGATATCCCCTTCTGGTGCAATATCATCCATTTTGACAACACGGTAACCTTCCATTGCTGCCTGTAATGCACAAATAGGATCAATTTCTGTGACTAATACTGTTGCACCCATGCCACGGAATGCTTGTGCGCAGCCTTTACCCACATCACCGTAACCTAAAACAACACATACTTTACCCGCAACCATGACATCAGTGGCACGTTTAATACCATCTAATAAAGATTCACGGCAGCCATATAAATTATCAAATTTTGATTTTGTGACAGAATCATTCACATTGATAGCGGGAACTTTTAAACTATCATCTTTCATCATTTCATATAAACGATGTACCCCTGTAGTGGTTTCTTCAGATAAACCTAATACATCCCCTAATAACTCAGGGTACTCATCGTGCATGATTTGAGTTAAGTCACCACCATCATCTAAAATTAAATTAGGACGCCAGCCATCAACACCAAAAATAGTTTGTTTAATGCACCAAATGGCTTCCTCTTCTGTTTCACCTTTCCATGCAAAAACAGGAATACCTTGTGCTGCAATGGCAGCGGCAGCATGATCTTGGGTAGAGAAAATGTTACATGAAGACCAACGGACTTCAGCCCCCAAGTCAATTAAGGTTTCAATTAATACAGCTGTTTGCACAGTCATGTGTAAACACCCTGCAATACGCGCACCTTTTAAAGGTTTTTCATCTGCGTACTCTTTGCGTAATTGCATTAAACCAGGCATTTCAGTTTCAGCAATGGCGATTTCTTTGTGCCCTAATTCGGCTAAGTTAATATCAGCGACTTTATAATCAGGATCGAGGTTAGTGATAGGTTGTGCGCTCATGAAATGACCTTAAAAATATAAATAAAACAAATAATGTAGAATAGAACAGCAAAAAGGTGTATCACACTATATATACTTAATAGAACGTGATACACCGCTTTTCTTTTCAATTAAAGATAAAAAGAATTAAATTCCTGCGGCAGCGCGTAAAGCTTCTGCTTTATCAGTACGCTCCCAAGTGAACTGTTCTTCTTCACGTCCAAAGTGTCCGTATGCTGCGGTATCTTTATAAATAGGACGTAATAAATCTAACATAGTGACTAAACCACGTGGGCGTAAGTCAAAATGCTCGCGGACAATTTCAGTTAAACGTGATTCAGCAATCACACCTGTACCAAAAGTTTCTACACGAATAGAAGTCGGTTCAGCCACTCCAATTGCATAAGATACTTGGATTTCACAGCGTTCAGCTAAGCCTGCTGCAACAATATTTTTTGCAACATAACGGCATGCATAGGCAGCAGAACGATCTACTTTTGAAGGATCTTTTCCTGAGAATGCCCCACCACCATGACGCGCCATACCACCGTAAGTATCAACAATAATCTTACGTCCTGTTAAGCCGCAATCACCAACAGGCCCCCCAATCACAAAACGCCCTGTTGGGTTAATGTAAATACGTGCATCACTGTTTAAGCGTTCACCTAATACAGGTTTAATAATTTCTTCCATGACTGCTTCACGGATTGTTTCATTATTTACATCAGGATCATGTTGTGTAGATAAAACGACTGCATCAACGCTAGTTGGCTTGCCATCCTCATAACGGAAAGTCACCTGACTTTTAGCATCAGGGCGTAACCAAGATAATGTACCATTTTTACGTACTTCAGCTTGGCGTTTTACTAAACGATGTGAGTAAGTAATCGGGGCAGGCATTAATACATCAGTTTCATTTGATGCGTAACCAAACATTAAACCTTGATCCCCTGCGCCTTGCTCATGATCATTTGTTTCATCAACCCCTACCGCAATATCAACAGATTGTTTACCAATTGCTGAAATGACCGCACACGATTCCCAGTCAAAGCCCATTTCAGAGCTGTTATAACCAATTTCTTTCACTGTTTGGCGAACAATTTCTTCTGTATCCACCCAGCTATTAGTACTAATTTCACCCGCTACGACAACCATACCTGTTTTCACTAAGGTTTCGCAGGCAACACGTGCATTGGTATCTTTGGTTAATAAAGCATCTAAGATTGCATCAGAGATTTGATCAGCAACTTTATCAGGATGACCTTCTGATACAGATTCAGATGTAAACAGTACACGTTCAGACATAATATCCTCTTTATTTAGTGTGGTTAAGTTGGGATAGTGTGTTATGAGCTCATTTAAATCATAGCAAATTAAAAAATAACGTTTTACCAGTATAGTAAAAAATATCATCTTTTATACAATGAGTTTATTAGGTTAATAAAAATAACTCTTCACTGTTACACAAATAATAATATAAATCGATATCTAAATTAATAAATACAGTAATAAATTGTATTAACTGGGGATTTATTGGTTAAATAAAAGAGCTAAAACGGCTTATTATTTTTTATCTTCATTGGTAACTGAAGTTACACAATAGAACCAAATAGACTCCGTGAGCATTTGTGATCTCTCATTTTACGGATGTCATTATCTTATACATAGTAGTGACGTTGCGTGCAACGTCCTCGTGATCTCATTCATTCCACACCCCTTAATTCATAACTATTATAATAGAACCCATGAGGTGAATATGATTAAATTTAATAAAACACTATTTTATTTTTCAATCATCCCGCTGTCATCAACCATGGCTGAATTGGATTTAGTGAAAAGCGTTGCATGCAACACCACTACGATTTGCTGAATATCATCATGTTCTGATGAGTGCATAGCCTCAGTTGGTAATTTCAATTTTTAAAAATGATGAAAGTGAAGATACTATTCATTTGAGTGCTTCACCTAAATAATGGATAGCTTTTTATATAAAAATAAAAGACTGGTAACCCTAAAATACATTGATACTAGTCAGTTGTTTTAGGATCACCGATATATTTAAATTATTAGTTTATGAAGCAGTAGCCAAATCAATTCCTTGTGTGGCAATCTCTGCTAGCCAATGAATTTGCTCAGGGGTAATCACATAAGGCGGCATAAAATACACAACATTGCCTAATGGGCGTAATAAAGCCCCTTGTGAAATAGCATGTTGGTATACAGTAATGCCTCGGCGTTCTTGCCACGGATAGCTAACCTTATTATTTTTATCTTGCACCATCTCCATCGCAATGACCATGCCTTGCTGGCGCACATCACTGACATGAGGGTGATCACGTAAATGGGCTGTTGCATCATGCATGGTTTGAATTAATAATTGATTTTCTTCAATCACATTATCTTCTTGAAAAATATCAAGTGTTGCTAAAGCAGCAGCACATGCTAATGGGTTACCTGTGTAACTATGAGAGTGTAAAAAAGCATTCAACTTGGTGTAATCATCATAAAAAGCAGCGTACATTTTATCCGTAGTTAAAATGGCGCATAAAGGTAAGTAACCTGATGTTAAACCTTTTGATAAACACATGAAATCAGGTGTAATATCAGCCTGTTCACATGCGAATAATGTCCCTGTACGCCCAAATCCTACTGCAATCTCATCTGCAATTAGATGTACATCATATTGTGTACAAAGTTCACGTAAACGAGTGAGATAAATGGGGTGGTGCATATGCATACCCGCAGCACATTGCAATAAAGGTTCAATGATAAAAGCAGAAATTTCATCCGATTTTTCAGCAAATAAAGCTTCTACATGCTTAATTTGGCGTAAGGCAAATTCTTTAGCAGATTCCCCTTCTTCAGCAAAATGTGCAGCAGGGGAAGGGACTTTGAGCGTTTCCATTAATAACGGCGCATAGGTTTCTTTATATAAAGCAACGTCTCCCACCGCTAAGGTACCAAGGGTTTCACCATGATAGCTGTTCTCTACACAAACAAATTTATTTTTCTTTTTCCTACCATTGTTGAGCCAAAAATGAAAGCTCATTTTTAGTGCGACTTCCACCCCTGAAGAGCCATTATCTGCATAAAAACAACGTGTTAAGCCTTCTGGTGTAATGTTAACTAATCGTTCAGATAATTCTATAACAGGCTCATGGGTAAAGCCCGCTAAAATAACATGTTCTAGTTGATCAACTTGATCTTTAACAGCTTGCCCAATACGAGGGTTAGCATGACCAAATATATTCACCCACCACGAACTGACAGCATCTAAATAACGTTTACCTTCAAAATCCTCTAGCCATACCCCATCGCCTTTTTTAATGGGGACAAGTGGCAAAATACCTTCATCATGATCCTTCATTTGTGTGCAAGGGTGCCATAATGCTCGAAGGTCACGTTGTATCATATCGTGATTTTTCATGCTGAATTACTCTATAGTGTTATATATAAATAATTAAAACCAATAACCCAATAATATTCAATATAATGATAACGAAGTATTTCATTATATAAATAAGCGTGTTTTTATATGGCTAAGGTAAATAAGGCAAGAGCATTTTAATGTGGTCACGATAATTATAAGTACAGGGTTACACAATAAAAAGGTGTAACCGAGTATTATGTGTTAAATATCGCTAAACATTAAGGCGGTGAGAATAAAATCTAAGCCTAACACTGCAAGTGAGGAGCTGACAACTGTTCGAGTCGTTGCTCGACTGACTCCTTCTGATGTAGGGATACAATCATAGCCTTCAAATACAGCAATCCATGTGACGACAATCCCAAATACAATACTTTTAATTAAACCATTCCCAATATCTTCAAATAAGCCTACCTTAGCCTGCATTTGTGACCAAAATGCGCCTTGATCAACGCCTAAGAATTCAACGGCAACCATGTAGCCGCCTAAAATAGCAATGGCACTAAAAATAGTGACAAGTATGGGTAAAGAAATAATACCTGCCAATAAACGTGGGGCAATAATATGCTTTAATGGATTCACTGCCATCATTTCCATGCCAGCCAGTTGTTCTGTGGCTTTCATGAGTCCAATTTCTGCGGTTAGTGCTGATCCTGCACGCCCAGCAAACAGCAGCGCAGTCACCACAGGAGCAAGCTCACGGACTAAAGATAAGGCAAGTAAAACCCCAATAGTTTCTGTCGCACCAAAATCAACCAGCCCTGTATAATATTGTAAGCCCAGTACCATCCCAACAAATAAGCCTGATACCGCTATAATAGTCAGCGATAATACCCCTACTGCATAAATTTGCTGAATAATTAAGGAAGGGCACATTAATAAGGCAGGAATTTGGGCAATCACTTGTATTATAAAAAGGTGGGCACGCCCTAAACGGGTAAAAAAACTCAGTGTTGCGTGTCCAATAGCTTGAAGTTTTGTCAGCATATTTCCTTATCCTATTAAATCGCGGTGGTAGTCAGGGGCTGGGTAATGAAAAGGGACAGGGCCATCTGGCTCACCATGCATAAATTGGCGCACCCATGCAGAATCAGACTGATTTAAATCATCAGGTGTCCCTGATGCCACCACTTTTCCATTTGAAATCACATGAATGATATCTGCAATTGCGGCTGTTTCATGAATATCATGGGAGACAATAATACTGCTTAAGCCTAAGGCATCATTGATAGAACGAATTAAATTAACCAGTACCCCCATAGAAATGGGATCTTGCCCTGTAAAAGGTTCATCATACATAATCATCATTGGATCAAGTGCGAGGGCGCGTGCTAAAGCAACACGGCGTGCCATCCCTCCCGATAATTCACTGGGTTTTAAATCTCGTGCACCACGCAATCCAACAGTATGTAATTTCATCAACACAAGGTGGGAAATTAGACTTTCAGATAAATCAGTATGTTCACGTAACGGAAAAGCAACATTTTCAAATACAGTTAAATCAGTTAATAAAGCACCACTTTGGAATAACATACCCATACGCTTGCGTAAGGTATATAACTGTTTTGTTGACAGGTTGTTAAGTGTCTCCCCGTCTACTTCTATAGAACCTGCTAGAGGAGAAAGTTGTCCTCCAATTAATCTTAATAGGGTTGTTTTTCCCGTACCACTAGGTCCCATAATTGCGGTGATTTTACCACGTGGAATATCTAAATTAATATCATCAAAAATAAGACGGTCACCCCGTGCATATTGTAAACCACGTATTTTAATCAGTGGCTTTTGCGAGTTACTTGCATCTGTCATCTATACGATCCCACTAAAAAGTGCTTTAATAAGTAAAAGAAACATTTTTAAAAACATGTCACAATTATAACAAGTGTTATAGTTATACCGTGTTTTTTCCTTTAATTTATCTTTAAATTTGTATTGAATACACAGAATTATCACAGCTGGACTATTTTTTGCTCATAAAAAAAATAATACACACCTTGATGTCCTACTTCTGAAGCTCCTATAAGAACAATGGTTTTTAAAAAATATCTTTCTATTATTGCTGTTTTATGTATTGGTAGCCTATTGTCTGCTGTGGTTTTTATTTCAGCACGGGACATGGAATACCGTAGTATTGAAATGAATTTTGCAAAAACAGTGCAAGGGCAATTTGATGCAGTCAGTAATAATTTGACTGATTATGCTGAATCATTAGACATTCTGTCAGATTTTTATGCCACCCAAACAACTGTGAGCTATCAGAATTTTCGTACCTTTACCTCTCCTATTTTACACCGACATAAAGCAATCAAATCTTTAGCATGGATACCCTTGGTGGATCATGAGCAGCGTGAAGCCATGGAAGATTATGCAAAAACCTATTATTTTATTTATAACTTTACTGAATACGTACCAGAAAAAAACTATATTACCGCACAAAAGCGTGATAATTACTTACCTGTGTATTACCTTGTTCCAAATTTAAATAATGATAAATACCTTGGTTTTGACTTTGCTTCCTACCCTGATGCGCTAAAAACGCTCAATAAATCACGGGATCATGGGGGGAAAGTTATCATGACTCAATTACCACAATTACAGCATGATAGTAAAACAGATATTATTATTTTTTACCCCATTTATAAGCAAGAGTTTCCAAAATATAACAGTGCCCAACGCCGTACAGCATTACAAGGGTTTGTAGCAGGTACATTTCATTTAACTGAAATTTTAAAGGAAGCTATCCATAAAACTCCTCTTATTGATTTTGAATTTATACTCAAAGATATTACAGATGTAAAAAACCATTTTTCTCTATATCGTCATGTCACAGAAGCACAATTTTCCTCATCAGAGTCAATACAAAAGAAAATCATTAAAAAAAGTATCATGATTGCTGATCGTGAGTGGCAGCTTACATTTAAACTATTAAATCCTTATAGCTTCTTTGGTAATACATGGCAGCCTAGAGCTGTGTTAATCATGGGGATTAGCTTAACATTACTCATTTCCTTGTATCTATTAAATATGGTACGACGTTCAGAGGCTTTACAACGTGAAATTGAAGAGCGGCAAAATATAGAGGGAATGCTTGTACAACGTGATAAAGAGTTTCGGGAATTTGTGAATGTTGCCCCTGTGATGTTATGGATGACAGATCCAATAGGACAATGTTTATTATTAAATCAAACGTGGCAAAAATTTACTGGTGCAGATTTAGCAAACGAAAATTTTACTGAAAAATGGACAAATAGTATTCATCCTGATGATTTGATGATTTGTCTAGAAGTGTATACAGAAGCCTTTTTTGAAAAACATGATAATTTCACCATGACTTATCGTGTTCAGCGGCATGATGGGGAATACCGTTGGATCAGTGAAAACAGCATTGCCCGCTTTAATGAATATGGCGAATTCATGGGCTTCATTGGAGCGGGAATTGATATTACTGAACAAAAACGCATGGAAGAAGAATTACGAGTGCATGAAGAGCAATTTCGCACTTTTGTAAACTTTGCCCCTGTGATGTTGTGGATGAGTGATGAAGTCGGTAAATGTACCTTATTTAATCAAACATGGTTAGATTTTACAGGACGTAGTTTAGAAGAAGAATTACAAGCAAAATGGGGGGAAACTATCCACCCAGATGATATAGAACGTTGTACTAATATTTATGATGTCGCATTCAAAACTCACCAAGGGTTTAAATTAATTTACCGCTTCTACCGCCATGATGGTGAATATCGTTGGATTAGTGAAACCACCAGTGCACGTTTTGATGTGAACCAAAATTTCTTAGGTTTTATTGGTGCTTGTACTGATATTACTGAACAAAAAAATGCCCAAAAAGCCTTAAATGATAGCCAACGCCGTTTAACTACTTTAATGCGTAATTTACCGGGGATGGCATACCGTTGTGCCAATGATGGGCAGTGGTCAATGGTATTTGCAAGTGAGGGCTGCTACAGCTTATTAGAGTATACCCCTCATGATATTATGAATAGGAAGGTTCTTTATATCAGAGACATCGTGCACCCAGAAGATAAGCATTATGTATGGAAAAATATAAAACAAGCCTTAAAAGAACAACGTGCTTATACCCAAACTTATCGTATTTTTACTGCATCAGGCAGCTTAAAATGGGTTTGGGAACAGGGGCAGGGAGTCTTTAATGAACAAAATGAATTAGAAACATTAGAAGGTTTTGTCGCGGATATCACTGAACAAAAACAAAATGAAGAAGCCTTAAATGATGCAAAAGAGATGGCGGAAACGGCCAATATAGCAAAAAGCCAATTTTTAGCGAATATGAGTCATGAATTACGCACACCTCTCAATGCAATCTTAGGCTATACCGAGATTTTACAAGAAGATGTTGATGAGCTAAATTATGAAAATTGTACCGTTGATTTAGAGAAAATTTATACTTCTGCAAAACATTTACTAAACCTAATTAATGATATTTTAGATATCTCAAAAATTGAAGCAGGACGGGTACAATTAGAAATTCAAAAGTGTGCTCTGGCACCTATTGTTAATAGCATTTATGAAACTATTCAACCTGTGGCACAAACACGTAGTAATAAAGTCATACTTGATTGTGCAAGTAATTTGGGGGATGCTTATATTGATGAAGAAAAAATTCGTCAAGTATTACTAAACTTACTTGGAAATGCGGCAAAATTTACCAGTGATGGACATATCTTTTTTACTATCAAACGAGAAGAAATTGCTGACTTAACATGGTTAGTTTTTACTATTAAAGATACAGGGATTGGTATCACCCCCGAACAACGCCAGCATCTTTTTAAAACTTTTAACCAAGCCGATAATTCTCCCACACGTGAATATGGTGGAACAGGTCTAGGACTTGCTATTACCTATAATCTGATTCAGATGATGCATGGTGAAATTACAGTAGACAGTGTTTTTAATGAAGGCAGTATTTTTACTATTCGTATCCCATCAAAACAACCAACAGACAGTGAATAATTGCTAAACTAAAAGCTTATATTATTTAATAAAGTTAAGTGCTTATCAAAAAATAATGATATCCATAAAACCTTTCTTTATTAAATTCAATCCTCTTCATTTCATAAGCTCTATTATGGTGGCTATGAATTAATGGTTGTGGAATGAATAGGATCTCGAGGGCGTTGTATGCAAGGTCACTACAAGATACTGATGCCAGTAAAATGAGAGATCACAGAGTTTATTTGGTTCTATTGTGTAACTTCAGTTATTTACCAACAGCAAAACCATTGTCTTCTTTTTAATCATAAAAAATGCATATCAATATTAATATCACAACACAGCAATTACAGTGTATAGATAACAATAAAATTATTTTTCACACACCTGTCTCTACTGCAAAAAATGGAGTAGGTGAACAACTTAATAGTGGTTGTACACCACGTGGACAGTTTGCAATTTATAAAAAAATTGGACAAAACTGTGCTGATAATACTGTTTTTATTGGGCGCAAACCCACAGGGGAGATTTATACTTCCAACTTAGGAGAAAAAGCCCCTGCTCGTGACTGGATACTAACCCGTATTTTATGGTTAACAGGGCTTGAGCAAGGCAAAAATTTAGGCGGAAAGTGTGATACTTTACAGCGTTATATCTATTTACACGGCTGTCCAGATAGTTGTGTAATGGGGGTGCCTGCTTCACATGGTTGTATTCGACTCTCTAATAAAGCCATTACAACGGTATTTAATTTAGTAAAAGAAGGGACTAAAGTTATGATACAAGAATAGTAATATTTTGATAAACAAGATTCTTTATTTCATTAAAAAAACTTGCAAAAAAAAATATTCTGACTATGCTAGTAGCATTATCTTAAATAGTATAAAGCAAAGAACACGATAACTTTACCATGTTTTCAAAGCACCCTGCACAATTAAATAATTTTGCAACTGCATCTACCATGCAGCGGTGTTCTATTGCCTCTCTTCTTGCTACTCTCCTACCTCTTTTAGGTTGGCTACTGCCGTCTGGCAGTAAGTAATCAAATCTGCCTTCGCGTAGGCAAAAAGCGCAACAACTGAATTCTCCATAGTAAACAAAACTAAAAATTAACGATATTTTTATGCACGTTGCTTAATACGTATTGCATCATAGCGTGTGTAAAAAATAAATCGGAGTAAGCATCATGTCTGATAATTTAATTATTTTTGATACAACCATGCGTGACGGTGAGCAAAGCCCCGGTGCGTCCATGACTCGTGAAGAAAAAGTCCGCATTGCAAAATCATTAGAGAGAATGCGTGTTGATGTCATTGAGGCAGGTTTCCCCATTGCCAGCCCTGGGGATTTTGAATCTGTGCGTGCAGTTGCCCGTACTGTTAAAGAAAGTACAGTGTGTGGTTTAGCCCGTGCCTTATATCCTGATATTGATAGAGCTGCTGAAGCCTTAAAAGAAGCTAAATCATCACGTATTCACACTTTTATTGCTACCTCTCCTATTCATATGGAGAAAAAATTATGTATGACCCCTGACGAAGTGGTGGAGCAAGCGGTTAAAGCCGTAAAACGTGCACGCCAATACACAGATGATGTGGAATTTTCTCCTGAAGATGCAGGGCGTTCTGAATTGCCTTTCTTATGCCGCATCATTGAAGCGGTGATTAATGCAGGAGCTAAAACCATTAATATTCCTGATACAGTGGGCTATAACTTACCTGATCAGTTTGGGGCATTAATTAAACAAATTATTGAAAATACAGCAAATGCAGATAAAGCCATCTTCTCTGTGCATTGTCACAATGATTTAGGTTTAGCAGTGGCAAACTCTTTAGCTGCGGTTAATAATGGGGCGCGTCAAGTAGAGTGTACTGTAAATGGTTTAGGCGAACGTGCAGGAAATGCTTCTTTAGAAGAAGTCGTGATGGCAATCCGTACCCGCCAAGATCGTTTTGATTGTGATACCAGTATTGATACCACTCAAATCATGAACTGTTCACGTTTAGTCTCTAATATTACAGGCTTCCCTGTACAACCGAATAAAGCGATTGTTGGACAAAATGCTTTTGCACATGAATCAGGTATTCATCAAGACGGCGTATTAAAAAACCGTGAAACTTACGAAATCATGAAAGCGGAAGATGTGGGCTGGAATGCAAATCGTATGGTATTAGGTAAGCATTCAGGACGTAGTGCTTTCCGTGACCGTTTAGACACATTAGGCATTACATTTGATTCAGTAGAAGACTTAAATGCAGCCTTCACTCGTTTTAAAGAGATTGCAGATAAAAAACACGAAATTTATGATGAAGATTTACAAGCTTTAGTCACTGATACAGTGAACAAAGAAGCGGATCAAGCGATTAAATTAGTCTCTTTAAAAGTCTGCTCTGAAACAGGTGAAAAGCCACACAGCTACATCACTTTAAATATTAATGGTGAAGAGAAAAATGCTGATGCCATTGGTGGGGGGCCTGTTGATGCTATTTATGCTGCGATTGAAAACTTAATTGCCAGCCAAGCTAATTTATTAGTCTATTCTGTTAATAATGTGACAGATGGTATTGATGCACAAGGTGAAGTCAGTATCCGTTTAGAAAAAGGCGGACGTATTGTCAATGGACAAGGAGCAGATACTGATATTGTTATTGCTTCTGCTAAAGCCTATATCAGTGCTGCAAATAAATTATTATATCCTCAAGAACGCAAGCACCCACAAGCTGCGCCGCAAGTTTAATTTTCTGATAACGAGGTAAGCAATGAACCGCTCTACACAGTATTTACATGCGATGGGTATTAAACTCTGGGTAAGGCGTTCATTGCAAACAGCTGACTTTACTGCTGAAGCATCAGCAGGTATAGCAGAGAATACAATACAGAAAATAAAATCTGTGGAATCTGTGGAATCTGTGGAATCTGTGGAATCTGTGGAATCTGTGGAGTCTGTGGAATCTGTGGAATCTGTGGAGTCTGTGGAATCTGTGGAATCTGTGGAATCTGTGGAGTCTGTGGAGTCTGTGGAGTCTGTGGAGTCTGTGGAGTCTGTGGAGTCTGTGGAGTCTGTGGAATCTGTGGAATCTGTGGAATCTGTGGAATCTGTGGAATCTGTGGAATCTGTGGAATCTGTGGAATCTGTGGAATCTGTGGAATCTGTGGAGTCTGTGGAGTCTGTGGAGTCTGTGGAGTCTGTGGAGTCTGTGGAGTCTGTGGAGTCTGTGGAGTCTGTGGAGTCTAGCGAACAACAACTAGAACAGGTGGAAAATACCTCACCCGCCTCACTTGTTCGCCTCGTAGCATGGGATAGTTTTTTAAAAGAATATCACCCTCATCACCACCCTACTCACCAGAAGCTAAACTGGGTTGTATTGATAGATCTCCCTGAAAAACGTCATACGGAAAAAGATCGACTTTTTCTTGCCCAATTCCAACAACTTTTCAGCGATATTCTATACAGTATAGGTTTACCTCTTTCTCAATTAACAATTATTCACCTAGATAAATCAGCAGGTGCTGAGCCTCAACACTATCATCAACAATTAACTCAACAATTAAGTAAATATAAGCTTGAACTTATATTATGCTTGGGTGAATTTGCAATACAAAAACTCCTTTTAATTAAGAAACCACTCAAGCAGTTACGTGCTGATACTGAATTAGTCTATGGACTACAACATACGCCTGTAATCGCTTTATACCACCCTGCATACTGTTTGCATAAACAAAGTAGCAAATCTACTTTTTTAAGTGATTTGTGCAAAGTGCATCAGCGTATTCAGGAGTTCACTGCATGAGTGCCGTATTACAACCGATATTAAATTTTCGTAAAATACTCGAAGAGGATTTAGATATTGTTTTAAGCATTGAAAATAATGCACATATATTTCCGTGGTCAATAGTGAATTTTCGTGATTGTTTACGTGCAGGGTATCAACTGGAACTATTAGAATGTAATGGAGTAATTGTTGGATTTGGGATCTTATCAATGGGGGCAGGAGAAGGACATATTTTAAATGTTTGTGTTGCACCTCAATACCAATGCCGGGGTTTTGGACACTATATCATGCAACAATTAATACACATTGCTCAACGACATCAAACTGAAAATTTATTCCTAGAAGTACGCCCTAGTAATAAAGCAGCAATACACTTATATAACAAGCTAGGTTTTAACCAAGTTGGTTTACGAAAAAATTATTATCCAGATTTCAATAAGAAACGTGAAGATGCATTAATTTTTGCCTTAAATTTATAAAAAACTAATAAAAAAGGCTTGCAATCCAAGCCTAGTTGTATATAATGCTCACTCTCAACTGCTGATGAGCACTGCAAACAAGCAGAATACATCAAAAGTTGTGGACAATTTGGAGAGATGGCCGAGCGGCTGAAGGCGCTCCCCTGCTAAGGGAGTATACGTTAATCGCGTATCGAGGGTTCGAATCCCTCTCTCTCCGCCATTTATTATATGTTGCGCTTGTAGCTCAGCTGGATAGAGTACCTGGCTACGAACCAGGCGGTCGGAGGTTCGACTCCTTCCAAGCGCGCCATTTTAATAAATAAAAGAGTTTTATTACTTTTATCTTAAGTTTAAAAAGTAAACGTTGCGCGCTTGTAGCTCAGCTGGATAGAGTACCTGGCTACGAACCAGGCGGTCGGAGGTTCGACTCCTTCCAAGCGCGCCATTCCCTTCCTTTAAATTCTTTATTAATTTTTGCAATATGTGCCCAATCATTGGACTTTGTGGAAGTCACCGCACAGGTAAAACAACGCTTGCCGAAGCTGTTAGCAAAGATTTAGCTATTCCTTTTTTTCGTACAACGACTTCTGAAGTATTTAAAGCCCACGGCTTAAATCCTGCTGATCCAATGGATTTTAAAACCCGTTTATGGATTCAAGATCGCGTCATTGATGCAGCAGAACAAAAATGGCAAAAAAGTGATCTATCTCGGGGTTTAATTACAGATCGCACCCCTTTGGATATGTTGGCATATACCTTAGCTGATATTCAAGGTGAAACAGACGTTGATTATCCCACCTTACATGCATATAGTGAACGCTGTTTTCAGTTGACCAATGCCTTATTTACGCAGCTTGTTGTCGTACAACCTGCCATCCCCTTAGTCTATGAAGAAGGTAAAGCTGCTTTAAATCAAGCTTATATTGCCCATTTAAACAGTCTCATCATTGGCTTATGCCATGATCGTCAGCTAACAATTCCCGCCACTTTGTTACCTTATGAAGTACTGCCCATCCCTGAGCGTGTACAATTTATTGCTGACTTAATTTAATACGTAGTTTTATTTTTTTAATCTAAATTCATATATTTATATTGATGCTGTTTCAAATCCTGCATCTATATAACAACTTCGCCCAATTTTAGTTAAACGTTTTTGCCAGTCAAAAATTTCTAGATAGCTTAAATGTTTACTTTCAACAGATGTTGTCCACAGTCCCCCAAAAATACTCGGATCATTAAAGCGCAATAAACCTGATTTACGTACATATTCTGATTGTGCTGTTCCAGGGATAGGTGATAATGAAAAAGCAGCAACTTGAAATTTTACATCAGGGTTAACTAAAGCCAACTCTTCATATAAGCCCCAAATAGATTCTTCAAGGTGTGATAAAGTATCATGGCTATCATCAGCAAAACCAATAATAATTCCATAGCGAATATAAGCTACACCTGTCCGTACAATAGCTTTCATAATATCTCGATGCTCTTGCCAAGGTAGCAGTTTTTTATAGTTTTCTTGTCCAAAAATAGGACGTTCTGCTGGTAAATAGGCATAGTAACAGCCCTTATTTCCATCCCAGCCCATAAGAGATGCAATCAGCTCATCATCAGGGGTTAGATCTGCATTTTTACGATTAATACCTCGCCCTAGCGTCATTTTTTTTAGCTCAATGCCATTATTCCAAAAGACAGCTAATTCTAGATCTCGGAGAATCTGCATGATTTCCATAATATCATCACGCCCTCCTTTCTTTAAAATTCGTCCTAGAAATTGATCGGAGGAAAGCATCACTGCTTTGGCTCCTGCTTGCTTTTGTATCTCTGCCCACTGTCCAACCCGTTCTGGTGACATCGCACGATAGCCAACATGGTATTTTGGTGTTTGACAGAAATCACAAGTACGATCGCAACCTATATCAGTAAAAATTGAACCAATAGGCCAATTTTCTTCAGGTAATGGCAAGCCTTTAAAATCCTTACCTAAACATAGCTTTGCAGTCTCTACTGAAGGGAGTGCCCAATCTTCTGGGTGTAATGGTTTACGAGGGCGAGGAGGGGGCTGATCACCTGTAGCAAGTATGACTCCTGATAAGTGTTCTTTAGGTACATGACCTAATATATAACCTATTACATCAACATTAGCAGCACCTGATTTATCTAAAATAACAGCTGTTGCCCCTGCAGAAATATATTCTAAGGGAGAGGCAATTGCATCAGAGCCACCAACAATTACAGGTCTACCTTGACTGGCAAAATGCTTAATTGTTAGACACGCTATTTCACGACTTTGAGAGAAATTATTGGTAATTCCCCAAACATCATGTTTACTAGGATTAATACTGGCTAAACTTTGCCCAGTATAAACCTTAGTAAACGCTATTCCTCCCCATTCAAATTTACCGTAATCTTCTTGATAGTTCCCATTATTTAGATTAATTAATTCTACCTTAAACCCTGCCCCTTGCAGATTAGCTAGTAATATTTGTTTACTAATTAATACACTTTCTTTATATTTATGTATTAACCAGTCATTCCCTTCAGATGTTAATAAACCAAACTCCGGTAATTCAACAAGCCCAATACTTACATTCTCTACTGATAGCATATGTATTTCTTTCCTTTCTATCTATAACGGAGACGGAGATAGACATATTTAATTAACAGTTGATGTATTATTGGTTGATTTTCGCAATACAAAAAAGCACATTTTGATATCTTTGTAATGCTCATCAGCACAAAAATAGTCAACCAGTACAATTACTGCTGTACCCACACTTAAGTATTTCATTGGTGCCGCAATGGCAGTTATGCATTAAACTCGGAGCTACAAAGGTTTGAGAATAAGATTTGCTTACTAATTAAAATACTGCCTTTGCTGTTATGTGTTAACCAATCTTTACCTGAAGAATCTATCAAGCCAAGATCAGGGATTTCAATTATGCCAATGGTTGGTCGCTGCATTATAAACATTCCTTTTTTATTCAACTAAGCTTATTAGTTTATTTTTTATTTTCCAGTTTTGAATAAATTTTTAATGTTTAATGCTTTTATTGGCTTAATTTAATATTATCAAAAATATTTGTAATATAGTGGCTTAGTTTGTTTAAAGTAAGAGGGTAAGGTAATTTTAATCGCATGGAAATAAGAGAGATAATTTTGGGAGGGTATATAAGTGATAAGGGGGTAGGTGATATGTATTATTAATAAGTGGGTAAGTGAATAGAAAAAATAGTTTAAATTCAGCACTATAATATATGTTGTTATAAATCTGTAGCTATATTAGAGTTGTATAAGTTAAAAAAATGTAGGTGCTACTTTGTTTAAAAGCTTAATTATTACATTATTATTTTCAAGTCATTTTATCCTGCTATTTTTTTTGATTGATCAGGGTATCAGTCTCGCACATATGGAGAGTGACTTATCATTTTATACTAGAAAGAATGAAGCTCTTTTTACTGATATTTCTAATGTTTACTTATGCGCAGATATCACAAAATTAAATCATTTATCAAATGATTTAGAGCTAAAAGGGGTAAAACTTTATATTGAAAATAATATTGTAATCGCTATTGGCTTTAAAGGCGGGCTTTCTCCAAAGTTAGAATGTGAAGTTGACTGATTTAAAGAAATTATTTTAATGTCTATTGAAAATAAAGAAAAACCTATTGATGTTGGTCTACTAATCATAACAATAATATGCATTGTTTCTCTAGCACTACTATTTTATATTTTACCTATTCATTTTTTTTGGATTATTATCATAGCTATTATCAGTATTTACTATACAAGATTACATGTATTAGTCCTTTACAAATATTTTATAACTAATAGAAAAAAACCAATTAGCTTTAATTTTAAATTATTGCTTATATTAATTCTTTTGCTAGTCATTGCGTTACTTTATATGATGCCAATTTATAGTTTTTTACTATTCATACTATGTATTATAAATATTTATGGTGGTATATTATATTTTACTAATTTCATACGTAATAAATAACACCCTAAAGAATTAGCCAAACATAGTTTTTTAACTACCCTAGTTATCATAATAAGCATGAATCACAGTGTTAGCTATATATAAGGTAAAATCCAATAAAAAAAGCAAAATTCAAATTTTAGATGCTAGATATTTGCCTATAGACATACTATGATAGGGCAATGAAAGATTATTTGGCAAATAAACTATATTCCTTATCTAATTGGAAATTTTTTCCTTTTTTAATGGCAATTATTATCAGTCTTAGTATTTTTTTACTGGCATTGATACTGCGCGGTACAGGCACGCTTCAGCCTTTAGAATTAAGTGCTTACGATATAATACTCTCCAATAAAGACAAACGCCCTGTTGATTCACGTATTACAATGATTTGGCTCACCGATGCAGATCAACGTAAATGGGGGTGGCCCATTGAAGATCAACAACTAAACCTCTTATTTGAAAAACTACTTAAGCATGATCCCGCTGTCATTGGTTTAGATTTGTATCGTGACCTACCTGTTCCCTTAACTAAAACCCCTCATTACGCAACCCTGCTTGAAACCTTTCAAAAAAATAAAAATATTATCGCTATTCAAAAACTATCTGATGATAATGGTGCACGGGTTGATCCACCTGAAGTATTAAAAAATACCCAACAAGTGAGTTTTAATGATGTGCCTGCTGATATTAATGGGATTATTCGGCGTGGATTGCTATATGCAGGGAACGGAGGAGAGGTACATGAATATTTCGGCTTAAAGCTGGCTACAAACTACCTGTATAAATTTCATAAAATATATGCACAACAAAGTACACGCTACCCCACAGGAATTAAGCTTGGACAAATAGAACTTAACCCACTAGATAGCCATTTTGGGGGGTACGTCAATACAGATAGTGCTGGATTTCAGTTTATGATTGACTACCAACAAGCCCCACAGAAGTTTGCCAATTTTGACTTAACAACCGTTTTAACTGAAGACATTCCTGAACATTTAATAAAAGATAAAATTGTAATTATTGGGGTACATGCGGAAGCAACCCCTGACTTTTTTTATACACCTTTTGGGCAGTGGTCAGATCTTGACTCTCGTACTCCCGGAGCACGTTTACATGGCTATACTACAAGTCAGTTAATCCGTATGGCATTAGGAGAAAGTGAACCTTTTTATTCATTATCTGAGCAGCAAGAAGTTTTATGGATTTTATTATGGAGCTTTTTGGGTGCATTTATGTGCTTATGGTTCAAACGTATTTGGCGTATCACAGCTTTCTCTTTTGCAGGATTAGGGATTATTGCGATCAGTAGTTATGTGACCTTACACTATTTTAATATTTGGATGATCAGTATTGCACCTGCTTTTGCATGGGTGATGTCACTGATTTTTATGTTTGCCTTCTTATCTCATCAAGAACGTAATCAACGTTCTGTCTTAATGCAGTTATTTTCTAAACATGTTTCTAAAGATGTGGCAGAAGTTATTTGGCAAGAGCGAGAACAATATTTAAATGCAGGGCGTTTACGCTCTCAACGTATTACGGCAACCGTTTTATTTACAGATTTACAAAATTTCACCAGTTTGTCTGAAAAAATGGAAGCCCAAGCTCTGATGGATTGGTTAAACCAATACATGGAAACCATGGTCAATGTGGTGGAGAAAAAACATCACGGACAAGTGAATAAATTTATTGGTGATGCTGTGATGGCAGTATTTGGGGTACCTATTGCACGTACAACAAAAGAAGAAATGGCGCGTGATGCAATTAATGCTGTAGAGTGTGCTTTATCTATGCGGGAAGAATTAGATCACTTACGGGAAAAATGGCAAGCAGAAGGACTACCCTTAATTAGAATGCGTGTTGGGATTTTTACCGGTGAGCTTGTGGCAGGTAGCTTAGGGGGGGTAGAACGTCAAGAGTATACCGTGATAGGTGATACAGTAAATACTGCATCACGCCTAGAAAGCTTTGATAAAACCATTGAAACAGATAACCCTTGTCGTATTCTTATTGGTGAACCAACACGTGAATACCTAGGTGATCGCTTTGAAACCTCCTGTGTTGGTGAAGTGGCACTAAAAGGAAAAAGCACAAAAATAACCATTTATAGCGTTATTTCTCGTAAGAATATAAGAGAGGGTTCTTCTTAAATTATATTCTTTTTTATTTGGAGTGATAAAACTATGTTAATTCGTTCATTTATTATCGGTGCTTTTACAGCATTGATTGCCAGTGTGGGAACAACATTATCCTTGCAGGCTGTAGGGGCAGATGATATGCCTATGTATAAACCCCCTGTTGCAGGCGCACCTACCCGCCGTATTGGAGGAGGCTCACGAGGTTTTAATTCTAACCCTCAGAAAAAACCCCCTTACCTTGCTGTGTTTGCGCCTATTCATACTGGGTATACCAATCAATCCCACCCTTCTTTATATTGGTATGTTTCAGAAGTAATAGATAAACCCTTTATTTTTACTTTAATTGATGCAGGACAAGAAAGCTTAGACGAAACACCTTTAGTAGAGAAAAAACTACTATTAGATAAAGCAGGGGTTCAACAAGTAAATCTCGAGAAATTAGGGGTTAAATTAAATCCTGATGTTGAGTATCAATGGTCACTTTCCATCATTTTAGATGAGACACAGCGTACAACAGATATTGTTTCTGTGGGTACAATTCAACGTATTCCTGAAAACAGCGATTTACAACAACAACTCGCTACAAACATTGATAAAAAACACCCATTTGTTTATGCACAAGCTGGGTTGTGGTATGATGCCTTCTTCTCATTAGAAGATTTAATTAAAAAATACCCACAAGAAGCACAGCGTTTCAGACAACAACAAGGCTTTTTATTAAAACAAGTGGGTTTTGACGACAAAGTAATTGGTAGTATTACCCCTGATTTATAAGTTACGTCAATAAACGTAATAAATTGTTAAAATGACTACTCAATAGCTGATGTACATTCGTACATCAGCTATTCGTGCGTTAATAAGAGTATACTATTTTAAATGGTAAGCCACTCTTAATACAGCATAAATTAAAAAAACAATAAAAACCGTATAAAATAACAGTATTAGAAAGCGTGATTATCTTTTAAAATAGCGACCTGATGATAATCAATGCTATATAGATAAGATTAGAATACGCTATATACCCTATACCAAATAATGATCAAAAATACCCATCATTAATAGGTTATATATAGCGTTATGCCCATGAAAAATATATTAAAAATAAATATAACCACACCGCTGTTTTTCTTGGCATCCTGTATTTTGAATTTTATGAGTTAACAATGAGGTTGAGCTAAAACCATGTTAGAAAACTACCTGCCCGTTCTACTATTTCTAATAGTAGGTCTTGCCGTTGGTACAGGGCCTATTCTTATTGGATTTTTCCTTGGGAAACGCGAACCAGACAGTGAAAAAAATTCACCGTATGAGTGTGGTTTTGAAGCATTTGAAGATGCACGTATGAAATTTGATGTACGTTTCTATCTGGTGGCTATTTTATTTATTATTTTTGATTTAGAAATTGCATTCTTATTCCCATGGGCAGTAGTTTTTGATCAAGTGGGTGTAGTCGGCTTTACAGCGGTTATGATTTTCTTAGCCATCTTAGTCATTGGCTTTATCTACGAATGGAAGAAAGGGGCATTAGAATGGGAATAGAAGGCGTACTTAAAGAAGGTGTGGTGACCACCTCAGCTGATAAGCTGATAAACTGGGCACGTACAGGTTCTTTATGGCCGATGACCTTTGGTTTAGCTTGCTGTGCGGTTGAAATGATGCAAGCTGGGGCGGCACGTTATGACCTTGACCGTTTTGGTATGGTTTTCCGCCCAAGTCCTCGCCAATCAGATGTCATGATTGTCGCAGGTACCTTGGTCAATAAAATGGCACCTGCATTACGTAAAGTCTACGACCAAATGCCTAACCCACGCTGGGTTATTTCCATGGGCTCCTGTGCCAACGGCGGCGGGTACTATCATTATTCTTACTCTGTCGTCCGTGGTTGTGATCGTATTGTCCCTGTTGATATTTATGTACCGGGTTGCCCGCCAACGGCTGAAGCACTGATGTATGGTGTTTTACAGCTCCATAACAAGATCAAACGTACAAACACGATTGCACGTGCTAGTTAAGGCTTAATCATTTAAGGTACATGCTATATGGCTGATTCACATCAGACACTACTTTCACGCCTACAGGAACGGTTTAACGACCAACAACTGCTACAAGGCACTATTGCATTTGATGAACTCACTATTGATGTTGCCACTGATGAACTACTAACAGTGTGCACCGCATTACGTGATGAATTCGATTTTGAAGAGCTCATTGATTTATGTGGGGTCGATTACTCCACTTATAAACAGGTTGAGTGGAAAACTAAAGGTGCATCTAGCACTGGATTTAGTCGTGGTATCAACCCTATTCTAGATGAAGTGGGTCAAGGTGACCCTGATAAACGCTTCGCAGTGGTTTATCATCTTATTTCCCTGAAACATAATGCGCGTATTCGTGTACGAAGTTTCGCAAAAGGCACAACTCCTATTATTGACTCTGTGGTCACTATCTGGAATGGCTGTAACTGGTTTGAACGTGAAGCGTTTGACTTATACGGTATCTTATTCAGTGGTCACCCTGATTTACGTCGTATCTTAACCGACTATGGTTTTATTGGGCATCCTTTCCGTAAAGACTTCCCTTTAACTGGGAATGTGGAAATGCGTTATGACCCTGAGCTAAAACGTGTTGTGTATGAACCTGCTCAGATTGAACCACGGGTACTTATCCCAAGGGTGATTCGTGAAGACACACGTTATGTGGCGGAAGATGTACAGGAAGGAACAGTCTAATGCCTGAAATTCGCAACTATACAATGAACTTTGGCCCCCAACATCCTTCAGCTCACGGGGTATTACGTCTCGTATTAGAGCTAGATGGTGAAGTGGTCGAACGGGCTGATCCACACATTGGATTATTGCACCGTGCTACTGAAAAATTAGCAGAAAGCAAAACCTTTAACCAAAGTATTCCTTACATGGATCGTTTAGATTACGTGTCCATGATGTGTAATGAACATGCTTATGTAATGGGCTTAGAGCGTATGTTAGGCGTACAAGTACCTATTCGTGCGCAATACATTCGTGTCATGTTTGATGAAATTACACGTATTCTAAATCACTTAATGTGGATTGGTACTAACGCACTGGATTTAGGTGCGATGTCCATGTTCTTATACGCATTCCGTGATCGTGAAGATTTAATGGATTGCTATGAAGCAGTATCGGGCGCACGTATGCATGCAGCATACTACCGTGTTGGGGGAGTATACCGCGACCTACCTGATACCATGCCTTTATATGAAACATCTCGCTGGAAAAGTGCAAAGCAAGTTAAAGATTTAAACAGTGCACGTGAAGGCTCTTTATTAGATTTTCTTGATGATTTCACCAGTCGTTACCCTAAATGTATTGATGAATACGAAACTTTATTAACCGACAACCGTATTTGGAAACAACGTACTGTTGGCATTGGAGTGGTTTCACCAGAGCGTGCATTACAATTAGGTTTCACAGGTGTGATGTTACGTGGTTCAGGAATCGAATGGGATTTACGTCGTAAACAACCTTATGAAGTTTACAACGAGATGGATTTCCAAATTCCTATTGGTAAAGAGGGTGATTGTTACGATCGTTACTTAGTACGTATCGAAGAATTACGTCAATCAAATGCCATTATTAAACAGTGTGTTGACTGGTTACGTAAGAACCCCGGCCCTGTGATGGTTGATGATAATAAAGTGGCCCCACCACCTCGCACTAACATGAAAGAGGACATGGAGTCCTTAATTCACCATTTCAAATTGTTCACTGAAGGTTACTGTGTTCCTGAAGGGGAAGCCTATGCAGCAGTTGAACATCCTAAAGGTGAATTTGGTGTTTACATCGTCTCTGACGGTGCAAACAAACCTTACCGCCTCAAAATTCGTGCACCAGGGTTTGCCCACTTATCTTCTATGGCAGAAATGGCAAAAGGTCATATGATTTCTGATGTGGTTGCAATTATTGGTACACAAGATGTTGTGTTTGGTGAAATTGACCGTTAAACACAGCGTATAGCTTGAAAGTGGAAAGAAACTCATGTCACAACAAGAGAGCCAAAATTTAATTACACCTGAATCTTGTGCTGCAATTGATCAATGGGTGGCAAAATACCCAGCAGATCGTAAAAATTCAGCGGTAATGGGCGCGTTACGCGTTGTACAAGAACAAAATGGTGGTTGGCTAACAACAGAATTAATGGATGCTATTGCCGATTATTTAGACATGCAACCGATTGCAGTCTATGAAGTGGCAACCTTCTATTCAATGTATGAGCACAAACCTGTTGGAAAACACAAAATCTGTGTTTGTACAAATGTATCTTGCATGTTATGCGGATCCAATCAGGTTGTTGAGCATTTAGAAAATAGTTTAGGGATTAAAATGGGACAAACCACTGAAGATGGTAAGTTCACCCTAAAAGAAGTGGAGTGTTTAGGCGCATGCGTTGATGCACCGATGATGCAAATCGGGCAAACCTATCATGAAAAATTAACCCCTGAAAGCATTGATGAGATTTTAGGAAGTTTGGAGTAACCCACTGTGACAAATGCTGTTTGTTTTAGTAACAATCATGTAGAGAACTCTTGGACACTGGCAGCCTATGAAGCTGCTGGCGGTTATTCTGCGCTACGTAAAATCTTAGCAGAAAAAACTTCCCCAGAAGACATTATCCAAGAAATGAAAGATTCTGGTTTACGTGGTCGTGGGGGCGCAGGTTTCCCTACAGGCTTAAAATGGAGCTTTATGCCACGTAACAGCGATGTACAAAAGTACATCGTTTGTAATTCAGATGAAGGGGAGCCGGGGACATGTAAAGATAGAGATATCTTACGTTATAACCCCCATGCATTAATTGAAGGTATGATCATCGCAGGTTACACCATTGGTGCAACTGCTGGATATAACTATATTCGTGGTGAATTTGATGAGCCGATTGAACGTTTCGAAGGGGCATTAAAAGAAGCCTACGAAGCTGGTTTATTAGGTAAAAAAATCCTTGGCTCTGATGTAGATTTTGATCTCTACACCCATTGGGGTGCAGGGGCGTATATCTGTGGTGAAGAAACCGCCTTATTAGAATCTATTGAAGGTAAAAAAGGGCAACCACGTTTTAAACCACCTTTCCCAGCCAGTTACGGCTTATTCGGCAAACCAACCACCATTAACAATACAGAAACTTTAGCTTCTGTCCCTTATATTATGACAAAAGGGGGCAAGTGGTTTGCGGAATTAGGGAAACCTAATAACGGTGGTGAGAAATTATTCTGTGTTTCTGGGCATGTAAACAACCCTGGGAACTTTGAAGTACCATTAGGTACGCCTTTTTCTAAATTACTAGAAATGGCAGGCGGTGTTCGTGAAGGACATACCCTAAAAGCGGTAATTCCTGGTGGGTCTTCTACCCCTGTATTACCTGCTGATATCATGATGGGTGTCACCATGGATTACGATTCAATTGCTAAAGCGGGCTCTATGCTGGGTGCAGGATCAGTGATCGTCATGGATGAAACGACCTGTATGGTAAAAGTATTAGACCGTATTTCTCACTTCTATTACGAAGAATCCTGTGGGCAATGTACACCTTGTCGTGAAGGCACAGGCTGGCTCTCACGCGTGATTCACCGTATTGCCAAAGGTGAAGGCACTCAAAAAGACTTAGACCTATTACTTGATGTTGCAGATAAAATATCAGGGCGCACAATTTGTGCATTAGGGGATGCGGCAGCAATGCCCGTCATTAGCTTTGTGAAAAACTTCCGTGAAGAATTTGAATACTTTGTGGCCCATGGTAAATCCATGGTCGAGGCATAACTCATGCCTAAACACGGACACACACAGCTCAGTGCTTACTGGTTTTCCAAAATATTGTTGGTGAAGTAATGGCAACCATTGAAATAGACGGCAAAGCGTATGAGGCAGAAGCAGGTCAAATGTTGATCGATGTTGCTGATGCAAATGGTATCGACATTCCTCGCTTTTGCTATCACAAGAAACTCTCCGTTGCTGCAAACTGTCGCATGTGTTTAGTAGATGTTGAAAAAGCACCTAAACCAATGCCAGCCTGTGCAACGCCTATTATGGATGGGATGAAAATTCTCACCCGTTCTACTAAGGCATTAACTGCTCAAAAAGCAGTAATGGAATTTTTATTAATTAACCACCCTTTAGATTGTCCTATCTGTGACCAAGGGGGCGAGTGTGAACTCCAAGATGTAGCGGTAGGCTATGGACGTGATGTCTCACGTTATAGCGAAACTAAGCGTGTCGTCGGGGATAAAAACATTGGTCCTTTAATCGCGACAGAGATGACTCGCTGCATCCATTGTACCCGTTGTGTACGTTTCAGTACTGAAATTACAGGTGTACAAGAGATGGGCGGTACAGGACGGGGTGAACATACACTCATTGGTACTTATATCGAAAGTACTGTAGATTCTGAATTATCTGCAAATATGATTGATTTATGTCCTGTTGGTGCATTAACCTCTAAGCCTTATCAATACTCTGCCCGTCCTTGGGAAATGCAACAAAAAGATACCATTGCCGCACATGATGCAATCGGTTCTAATATGCATGTCCATGTACGTGGTAATGAAGTGATGCGTGTTGTACCAAAAGAAAATGATGCATTAAATGAAGTATGGCTTTCTGATAGAGACCGTTTTAGTTACCAAGGTCTAACCGCTGCGGATCGTTTAACCAGCCCAATGGTTAAAAAAGGCGATCACTGGCAAAAAACAGATTGGGAAACAGCATTAAATGCAGCGATTGATAGCGTAAAAGCCAGTGTTGAAAAACACGGTGCGGATCAATTAGGGGTTGTAGCCTCTGCGACAGCTACCTTAGAAGAGTTGTATTTATTACAAAAAATTGCACGTGGCTTAGGGTCTCAAAACATTGATCACCGTTTATCACACACTGATTTTAGTGATCAAACTGCCCTACCTGCTTACCCGCATTTAGGACAAACTTTTGCAGAGCTTGAAACAGTAAATGCTGCACTAGTGATTGGTTCTCATGTACGTAAAGAGCAACCATTAACTAACCACCGTTTGCATAAAGCCTATAAGGCTGGCGCAAAAATCATGCAAATCAACCCTATCAACTTTGAATCTAACTACCCGTTAGCGGAAACAGTGGTCGCGGCTGACATGGTGAGTGCAGTGGCTGGGGTTGTAAAAGCGTTATTAGCAGATAACACAGCCCCTGAAGGGGTGGCTGATTTAGTGGCAAATGTTGAAGTGAGTGCACAACAGCAGGCGATTGCAGAGGCATTAAATAATGCAGAAACTGCTACTGTCTTAGTTGGGCAGCTTGCAGCCAGCCACCCAGCGGCAGCCAATCTTCGTGCTTTAGCGGCTGTGATCAGTCAAGTATCTGGTGCACGTTTAGGCTACTTAGCTGAAGCAAATAATACAGTAGGGGCTTGTTTAGCAGGTGTCTTACCTCACCGTGAAATAGCAGGTAAAACCAGTGCTAACACAGGTTTAGATGCGCAAGCCATGTTTAAAGAGGGTTTAAAATCTTACCTCTTATTAGGGACAGAGCCTGAATTAGACAGTGCAAATGGAGCTCAAGCTTTAGCAAGCTTAAAAGCAGCTGAAACAGTGGTTGCCTTAACAGCATTTAGTACCCCTGCTTTAGAAAGTTATGCAACGGTAATGTTACCGATTGCCTTATTTGCAGAAACATCGGGTACCTACATTAATAATGAAGGGACAGCCCAAAGCTTTGCAGGGGTGGTTGCACCACAAGGTGAAGCACGTCCTGCATGGAAATTACTACGTGTCTTTGGTAACTTATTTGATTTAACTGGATTTAACTATGTTTCTTCTGAAGAAGTACGTGATGATATCTTAGGACAATTAGATAATACTACCCCAGATAATACGACTGCTTATCAACTACCTCAACAGCTAAATGGTATCAATAAAGGCATTCAACGCCTGACTGAACTGCCTATTTATGCTGCAGATAGTCTGACACGTCGTGCAGAAGCATTACAAGCCACACAAGATGCTAGCACAGCACAGGGTGTGCATATTAATGCCGCATTGGCAAGCCAACTCAAGCTAGGTGATAATGACCCAGTAAAAGTCAGCCAAGAGGGTGCACAGGTGAGTTTACCTGTTGTGATTGATGATCGTGTCCCTGATAACTGTGCTCTGATTTATGCTGCGCAAGCTGCAAGCGTAAAACTTGGCGCATGGCACGGCACAGTGGAATTAACCGCGAGTGCTTAACGCACCCAAGTGATACGGATAGTTAAACATGGATACATTGTTTTATCTTGGTAAAACACTTTTTTTTATCATGCTAGTGACCCTGCCTTTACTTGGGGCAGTGGCTTATTTAACCCTAGCAGAACGTAAAGTTATCGGTTTTATCCAAGTACGTATTGGACCAAACCGTGTAGGAGGTCGCTATGGACTCCTACAGCCTATTGCTGATGCAGTAAAATTAATGTTCAAAGAGATTATTATCCCTACGAACACCAACCGCTTTTTATTTGTGATTGCCCCTATTTTAGCTTTTGCTCCCGCATTGGCTGCTTGGGCGGTGATTCCTTTTGCAGAAGGTTGGATGGTTGCTGATATTAATGCAGGCTTACTTTACATTCTAGCCATGACCTCATTAGGGGTTTATGGAATTATTATTGCAGGTTGGGCATCCAACTCTAAATATGCATTTCTTGGTGCACTACGTTCAGCTGCTCAAGTTGTTTCTTATGAAATTGCAATGGGTTTTACGCTAATTGGTGTATTAATTTTAGCAGGCAGTTTACGTTTAAGTGATATTGTCTTAGCACAAAGTGGGTCAATATTGGATTGGTACTTTATTCCTTTATTCCCATTATTTATTGTCTATTTTATTTCTGTTTTAGCTGAAACCAACCGTGCACCATTTGATGTTGCGGAAGGTGAATCTGAAATTGTGGCAGGTTTCCATGTAGAATACTCAGGGATGTTATTCTCTGTATTCTTCTTGGCTGAATATGCCAACATGATTTTAGTATCAGGCTTAGCTGTATTAATGTTTTTAGGTGGCTGGTTATCACCTTTCCAAGGCACTGCACTTGAACCTATGTTTGCATGGGTACCACAAATTGCATGGTTTGTTGGAAAATTAGGTGTTTTCCTCTTTTTATTCCTTTGGGTTCGTGCCACATTCCCGCGTTACCGTTATGACCAAATCATGCGTTTGGGCTGGAAAGTCTTCATTCCAGTCACTCTGGTATGGATTATTGTGGTCAGTTTCGGTAAGCTTTGGTTTGCATAAGGTAAGTGGAAATGACAGCTATTACAAATTATATTAAAAGCCTATTTTTGCTAGAATTGCTCAAAGGGATGAATTTAACAGGACGTTATTTATTTAGACGTAAGTTTACAATTCAATACCCTGAAGAGAAAACCCCGATGTCGCACCGCTTTCGCGGTCGTCATGCACAGCGTCGTTATGCCAATGGTGAAGAGCGGTGTATTGCCTGTAAACTGTGTGAAGCAGTTTGCCCTGCATTAGCTATCACGATTGAAGCCGCCCCACGCGAGGACGGTTCACGACGTACAACACGTTATGATATTGATCTGAGTAAGTGTATTTTTTGTGGATTTTGTGAAGAATCCTGCCCTGTAGATTCAATTGTTGAAACACGTGTTTTTGAGTATCACGGAGAGCAACGCAGTGACTTGTTAATGACAAAAGAGAAGTTACTGGCTTTCGGTGATGAATTAGAAGAGCAACTTGCGAGCGATCGACAAAAAGATGCGCCGTATCGCTAAACCTATTTAAGATTTCACGAGGAGAACCCCCTATGCAGTATGTAAAAATCTTCTTACTTGCGTTTATGCTGGTATTTTCACTTACTGCACACACGAAACAAGAAGGTAATAAGTACTATGATAGTGGTGCGCTATGGTTTGAGTACACCTATCGTGCTGGCAAACTCAATGGTATATCCAAAGAGTTTTTTGAAACAGGCGAGCTGAAAGGCGAGCTGACTTACCTTGATAATAAGTTAACTGCGAAGAAAGAGTATCTACGTAATGGTAAGTTAACTTATGAGTTAAAAGTGGTTGATGGTAAGAAATTAGAATCAACGATTGAATATTACAATCAAGGTGAATTATTTCGAGAACGCCATTTAATCAACGGTATTCGTGAAGGACAGGAAGTAGAGTATTACCAGAATGGACGTAAAAAGGCCATCCGTAACTATAGAAACGGGAAAAAAGAAGGTAATGCTAAAGGGTTCCACAATAACGGTAATCTACAAGGCGATTGGGAATTTAAAAATAGTGCGCCTGTGAAGGCAACCATTTACTACCGAACTGGAGAGTTATGGCTTGAACATAACAACTTTAAAGATGGGCGATTAAATGGGGTCAGTAAAGAATATGATAAAAAAGGAAGTTTAATGGCAGAACGCTATTACAAAAACGACCGCATGGTAAAACGGGTTAGAAAATAACCTAGTCAACTTTGCGAGTAAAGTGTAAAGCCCACTGCATTTTATATCTCTTTTTGCATTGTATTGATAAATGACAAGGCACAACTAAGCAGTAATGTGTGTAATGCTAAGCGTTATTAGTGTTACACAGGTGTCATGCTGCTTAGTTTTCAGGCGTATTTATCCCAAACGGCACTTGGTTAACTAAAGGATTGATCAACTAAATTCGATGCGTAAGCACGTTTTCAGGTCATACTCATGATAAGTTTTATTTTTTATTTATTTGCTATAATACTTGTTGGGGCAGGGGTCAAAGTGATTACCTCACGTAACCCCATGCATGCAGCACTTTTTTTAGTGCTCGCCTTCTTTTCTTCTGCAGCAATCTGGTTATTGTTACAAGCAGAATTCTTAGCTATTACCCTCATACTGGTTTATGTGGGTGCAGTGATGGTACTTTTCCTATTTGTGGTAATGATGCTTGACATTAATACAGCACCTTTACGCGAAGGGTTTACCAAAAATCTTCGTGTTGGTATCACAGTTGGGGCGTTAGTTTTTGTTGAAATGGCTTTTGTATTAGTTTTCAAATGGCCAAACGCTGATCAAGAACTGACCTTACTTGCCGCTGACGCAGAACCTAATACTAAAGTACTAGGAAACCTACTTTACACTGACTACCTTTACCCTTTTGAAATTGCAGCTGCCATTTTATTAGTGGCAATGGTTGCCGCGATTGTGCTCACTATGCGCTTGCGTCGTCAGAAGAAATTCCTTTCACCAGAGCAACAAGTTGCTGTACGTCGGGAAGATCGTATCCGTCTTGTCAATATGCCAGCTGAACAGAAGGATTAACCGCCATGCCAGCTTTATCCAATTTCCTCGTATTAGGGGCGATTTTATTTTGTCTAAGTATTGCGGGCATCTTTCTAAACCGTAAAAACGTTATCATTTTATTAATGTGTATAGAGCTTATGCTCTTATCAGTCAATATGAACTTTATTGCCTTCTCACATTTTCATGGTGATATGGCAGGTCAAATATTTGTATTCTTTATTTTGACTGTTGCCGCTGCTGAAGCTGCAATTGGTTTAGCGATTCTGGTGGTCTTATTCCGCAACAGAAGAACAATTAATGTTGATGACCTTGATAGTATGAAGGGCTAAGAAGATCTGATATGCAAAATATTTATCTTATAACAGTACTTGCGCCCTTAGTTGGGGCAATTATTGCGGGGCTGTTCAAAGTCAGCCGCACTGTCGCGCATACAGCGACGATTGCAGGGGTAGCTATTTCCTTTGCACTGTCTCTCTATACCTTCAAATATTTAGTATTTGATGGCGGAGAGGTTTTTAATGAAACCATTTACACATGGTTAGTTACAGGTGGTGTCACCTTAGAGATCGGTTTTCTTGTCGATAATTTAACTGCCATGATGATGGTTGTGGTAACCTTTGTATCCTTAATGGTACACATCTATACCATTGGTTATATGCACGAAGATCCCGGTTATCAACGTTTCTTCAGTTACATTTCTTTATTTACTTTCTCCATGTTAATGCTGGTGATGGCAAATAACTTTGTACAACTGTTCTTCGGTTGGGAAGCTGTTGGTTTAGTTTCTTACTTATTAATTGGTTTCTGGTATACCCGTGATACCGCTATCTACGCAAATATGAAAGCCTTCTTAGTCAACCGTGTAGGTGACTTTGGTTTCTTATTAGGTATTGGGTTAATCTTCATGTACTTCAATACTTTATCTTACAGTGAAGTATTTGGGCAAACTGAACAATTAAAAGATGTCACCATTCAAATCCTCCCAGGGGTTGATTGGTCATTAATGACAGTCTCCTGTATCTTATTATTCATTGGAGCAATGGGTAAATCAGCACAGGTTCCTTTGCATGTTTGGCTACCTGATTCAATGGAAGGACCTACCCCGATTTCTGCATTGATTCACGCAGCGACTATGGTTACAGCAGGTATCTTCATGGTTGCACGTATGTCACCATTATTTGAACTGACTGATACTGCATTAAGCTTTGTATTAGTGATTGGGGCAACCACTGCTTTATTCATGGGTTTCCTTGGTTTAGTTCAAAACGATATCAAGCGTGTTGTGGCTTACTCCACCTTATCACAACTTGGTTACATGACGGTTGCCTTAGGGGCTTCTGCTTACAGTGCTGCGATTTTCCACTTAATGACTCACGCCTTCTTTAAAGCCTTATTATTCTTAGGTGCTGGAGCCGTTATTATTGCCATGCATCATGAGCAAGATATGCGTAAGATGGGTGGATTACGTAAATACATGCCCATTACCTACATTACAGGTTTATTAGGTTCACTTGCCTTAATTGGAACACCTTTCTTTGCAGGGTTCTACTCTAAAGATGCGATTATTGAAGCGGTTGCGCATGTTGATCGTGCAGGGGCCACTTATGCCTACATTGCTGTTTTATTAGGTGTCTTTATTACTGCACTCTACTCTTTCAGAATGTTCTTCTTAGTTTTTCATGGTAAAGAACGTATGGATGAGCACACCCGCGAACACTTACATGAATGTTCATGGGTCGTGACTTTACCTCTCGTATTGCTTGCCATTCCTTCCGTTATGATTGGTGCATTAGCTATTGAACCGATGCTGTTTGGTGACTTCTTCAAAGGGGCTATCACTGTATTAGGAGAGAGTGCATTTAACCCTGATACCTACCATGGTTGGGTTGCTTTTGCATTACACGGTATACAAATGCCACCTTTCTGGTTAGCTTTAGCAGGATTTGGAACTGCATTTTATATCTACTACATGGGTAATGAGCACATTCCAGAACAATTGATGCAAAAATTTGCCTTCTTACGCAAGCTAAATGTGATCTTCACTAACAAATACGGTTTCGATGATTTCAATCAGAAATTCTTCGCAGACGGTGCATGTAAAGTGGGTGATAACTTATGGCAAAAAGGGGATGTAAAAGTGATTGATGGTCTGATGGTAAACGGTACAGCACAAGCTGTAGGCTGGTTCTCAGGAATCGCTCGCCGTGTTCAAACAGGGCTGTTATATCACTATGCATTCGCCATGATTATTGGTCTTGCTGTTTTATTAGGTTTTGTCATCATCTTCTAAGCGTTTGGAAGTTAAGGAAAAGTAACGGATGTCTGCTGATTTACCTTTATTAAGTATACTCATCTGGCTACCGATTTTAGGGGGCGCATGGGTACTTTTCGTCGGACGTGACGAAAAGTCCTCGCTCACCCGCCCGGTTGCCTTATTAATATCGATTATTACGTTCATTGCCTCTTTATTTTTATACACAGGCTTTGACAGTACAACGCCGTCTATGCAGTTTGTCGAACAAGCGTCATGGATTGCGAGTTTTAACATCAATTACCATTTAGGTATTGATGGGATCTCTATGCCACTGATTATTCTGACCACTTTTATTACTGTATTAGTAATCTTAGCAGGTTGGGAAGTGATTCAATTTAAACCTGCCCAATACATGGCCGCTTTCTTAATTATGGAAGGCTTAATGATTGGGGTATTTGCTGCCTTAGATGCCATTTTATTCTATGTCTTATGGGAAGCGATGTTAATTCCAATGTTTATTATTATTGGGATTTGGGGGGGCGCACGTCGTGTCTATGCCACGATTAAGTTCTTCTTATACACCTTCTTAGGTTCTGTGTTCATGTTAGTAGCCTTACTTTACATGTACTCACAATCTGACAGCTTTGCGATTTTAGATTATCACACACTAAAATTATCCATGACTGCACAGGTCTTGATCTTCTTATCATTCCTGTTAGCGTTTGCGGTAAAAGTACCGATGTGGCCAGTGCATACTTGGTTACCCGATGCACACGTTGAAGCCCCTACAGGTGGCTCCGTGATTTTGGCTGCTATCATGTTAAAACTGGGTGGTTACGGTTTCCTACGTTTTAGCTTACCCATTACTCCTGATGCCAGCCAAGAACTTGATTGGTTAATGATTGGTTTATCCTTAATTGCAATTGTATACATTGGTTTTGTAGCGATTATTCAACAAGATATGAAAAAATTAATCGCTTACTCCTCTATTTCCCATATGGGTTTTGTGACCCTTGGTTTCTTCATCGCTTTCCAAGTGATGAGTAACCCAGAAGTGAGCAACGGTGTAGAAAGTGCTGCAATGGGCTTAGAAGGTGGAATGGTACAAATGATTTCTCATGGATTCATTTCTGGTGCCTTATTCTTATGTGTAGGGGTGTTATACGACCGTATGCATAGCCGTCAAATCCGTGATTACGGTGGTGTTGCCAACACCATGCCACGTTTTGCAATGTTCGCTGTATTATTTGCGATGGCAAACTCTGGCTTACCTGCTACATCAGGTTTCGTCGGTGAATTTGTTGTGATTGTCAGCAGTGTAAAAGCAAACTTTTGGATTGCTTTCCTAGCAGCAACGACCTTAATTTTAGGGGCTGCTTATACACTTTGGATGGTAAAACGGGTTGTCTTTGGTAAAATTGGTAATGATAATGTTGCCGCATTAACTGATATTAACTCTCGTGAAACCTTCATTTTAGCTGTTTTAGCCATCATGGTTCTCTTGTTTGGTATTTGGCCTGCACCATTATTTGATGTAATGCACGCAACAGTACAAAACCTCGTTGAACATATTTCACATAGCAAATTAATGTAAGAGGAGGTTAACCATGACATTTGTAACTGCTGATTTATATGCGCTTGCACCCGAAATCATCTTATTGACGATGGGCTGCTTAATTTTAGTTATTGACGCGTACTTACCTGAAAGTTTACGTGCGTTAACCTACCAAATGACCCAAGCCACCTTAATTGGTACCGCACTGGTTGCCTTTGGTATGTATCCTGATCAAGAAATCATTGCCATGAGTGGCATGTTTGTCTTAGACGGCATGGCAACAGTATTAAAAGTCTTTGTACTGGGTATTGTTGCGGTAGGGTTTACCTACTCACGCGGCTACCTTAAAGATCGTGGTCTATTAAAAGGTGAATACTTTGTATTAGGCCTATTTGCCACTTTAGGTATGTTAGTAATGATTTCCGCTGCGAACTTACTGACTATCTACTTAGGTTTAGAACTCCTTTCTTTATCTTTATACGCCATGGTTGCCATTGACCGTGATTCCCGTGCTGCCTCTGAAGCAGCAATGAAATACTTTGTATTAGGTGCGCTAGCATCAGGTATGTTGTTATACGGTATTTCAATGTTATACGGTGCAACAGGTACATTAGAGTTAGCCAACATTGCGACAGAAGCAGCGAAAGTTGAAGGTGATAATAAACTTATCTTTATCTTTGGTATTGTCTTTGCTGTGATTGGTTTAGGCTTTAAACTTGGAGCTGTACCTTTCCACATGTGGGTACCTGATATTTATGAAGGCTCACCAACACCTGTGACCTTATTTATCAGTACTGCACCTAAATTAGCTGCTTTTGCAATGATCATGCGTTTATTAGTAGACGGATTAGAGCACTTCAATGCTGATTGGCAGCAAATGCTAATGATTTTATCTGTTGTATCCATTGCAACAGGGAATATTATTGCGATTGCCCAAACTAATATTAAACGTATGTTTGCCTACTCCACGATTGCTCATGTTGGATTCTTATTATTAGGCTTTGTAACAGGTACAGAAGCAGGTTATGCCGCATCTATGTTTTACGCCATTGTTTATGCACTAACTAGTTTAGGAGGATTTGGTGTCCTTTTATTACTCAGTCGTGCAGGCTTTGAATCAGATAAATTAGAAGATTTAAAAGGTTTAAACGAGCGTAACCCTTGGTATGCCTTTATCATGATGATTTTCATCTTATCTATGGCAGGTGCACCACCAATGTTAGGCTTCTGGGCAAAATGGTCAGTGGTTTCTCAAGTGGTTGATGCTGGTTACATTAGCTTAGCTGTATGGGCTGTGGTCTTCTCTGTTGTCGGGGCATTTTACTACTTACGCGTATTAAAAATGATCTACTTCAGCAAACCAGAAGAAGATGCACCTAAAATTACAGCCAATGTTGATATGCATCTTGCCTTAAGTGCAAATGGTATTGCAATTTTAGCATTAGGATTAAGCCCCGGTGCTTTAATGGCAATTTGCGTGGCTGCAATTGGTGTCAGTGTTTAATTTGAATTAGATTAAAATTTAAACTAAACAAATAAAAAAGCCTGCTTACTTTATGGTAAGCAGGCTTTTTTTATGTCTTTAAAAAACTGAATGTATACTAAGAAAAATAAAAAATTAATGTTTATTTATCCGACTCAATCATATACCTCTCGTTCCCGCGTGTTCTTACGCGGGAATGCCTTCCCTAACGCCTTGCGTCATAAACCTGCCCATATTCTTTAGCATATGTTGCATGTTGCGTGGGTAGAACACAGGCACCCCTGTACTTTTACCATAGAGGTAGCTCAAAGAAGAGGACGCAACGCGTCCAAGAGAGCATTCCCACGCAGGCGCGTGAGGAACGAGGGGGAAAGAAAATTTTTATTTTCCAATCATCCCGCTGTCATCAATCATAACTAAATTGAGTTCAGTGAAAAGCGTTGCATGCAACGCCGCTACGATTTTCTGGATATTATCATTTTCTGATGAGTGCGTACCTTCAGTTATTTATCTGAGCCAATCATATATTTTTTCATCCGATACAATAAAGTATCCCGTGTTAAACCTAATAATTTAGCCGCTTGGCTACGATTACCTTCTGTACGATCCAGTGCTTGATCAATCATATCTTTTTCTAAATGAAATAAATTAATCCCTGATTCAGGTAATGTAAAACCTTTATTACTTGCTTTCTGTTCTCGTATTTCACTAGGTAAATCAGTCAATGTTAGTAATTGATCACTGTGTAAGATCAGCATTCTTTCACAAAAATTACGTAATTCTCTGATATTCCCCGGCCAAGGGTAATTTTTTAATTGTTTTAATGCTTTTTTATCATAACGGGGGGCAATAAGTTGATGGCGTTCCGCTTGAGCAGCAGTGAGTTTATTTAATAGTAACTCAATATCATCTTTACGTTTACGTAATGGGGGGAGTTCCAAAGGGATAATATTTAAACGATAATATAAATCTTCACGGAATTTACCTTCTTTAACATAGGAGCGTAAATCACGATGAGTGGCAGCAACAACGCGAACATTAACATGATAAACCTGTGTTTTTCCCACCGCTTGGCATTCGCCTGATTCTAAAAAGCGCAATAACTTTGCTTGTACAGTAAGAGGAAGTTCCCCAATTTCATCTAAAAATAATGTGCCATTATCTGCCGCTTGTACACGCCCTTGATGCTCAGTAATCGCACCTGTGAAAGCCCCTTTAGCATGACCGAATAATTCTGATTCAATAGTATGCTCAGGTAATGCAGCACAGTTGATTGTTACAAAGGATTTTTCTATACGTGAACTATGTTGATGAATGGCATGGGCTAATAATTCTTTTCCTGTCCCACTTTCGCCTAAAATTAAGGCGGTTGCATCTGTCATGGCAACAAGGCGGGCGGCTCGTAACATGGTCGAAAATTCAGCCGATTGCCCCAGTAATTGATCAAAAGCATCACTCATAATACGCTACTTATTCAGTGTGTGATATCCCATAATTTAATGTGTTATATGACACAGTTTTACAATTAAATTACCAGCAATACATTAAAAAATCATTATTTATTAATAAGTTAATAAACTGGTGTGAAATATGCTCTAGTAAAGATTCATTCTAAACATATTGTACCATTACTGTACCTTCATGAAACAAAAATCCCATACATTCAGCCTATTATTTTTATTACCTTCCAGTGTCTTTGCAGAAGTGGTTGTATTACCCACCGTAACCATTGAAGCTAATTTGATCCCAGAATTTAACCAGCAAAAAGAGAACCCACAAAATTACTCTCCTTTGCATGGGGATGGCGGGGAATATTTACATAATTTAAATGGGGTGAGTGGCAGTCGTATGGGGGGACATGGTATTGATCCCATTATTCGTGGTCAAGCCCAAAATCGCCTTAATATTTTATTAGATGGGGCATATGTACATGGTGCCTGTCCTAACCGTATGGATCCACCCACTGCGTATGCAGCACCTAAAAGTTATGACAAAGTAACAGTGATTAAGGGATCGCAAACGGTTGTATACGGTGCGGGAGGCAGTGGTGGAACAGTTTTATTTGAACGTACCCCACCTAAAGTCACAGCTGATAAACCGATGACGGGAAATGTTTCCGCAGGGTATAGCGGTAATAACCAAGCTAAAAACGTTCATGCAGATATTGCGACAGGGGATGAAAAAGCCTATGTACGCGGTATTGTTGATTATCAAAAATCCGAAAATTATAAAGATGGGGCAGGCAAAGAAGTCCGTAGTGCTTCGACCATGAAAACAGGGTATTTAATTGCAGGTTACACACCTGATAAAAATACTGAATTTAACCTAACTTTATCAAAAAGCAAAGAAAATGATGTGTTGTATGCAGGAGCGGGTATGGATGCCCCTGAAAGTGAACACGAATTAGTTAAGCTACGTTATAAAGGTGTAGCCTCTCTTGCTGAATTTTATTACTCCAATGTTGATCATGTTATGGATAATTATTCATTACGTCCTGTGGCAGCAGGTGCGATGCGAATGCGTTCCCCTAGTAACTCGAAAACCTATGGGGGGCGTGTTTATCATCAATTTGATTTAAATGAAACTAGCACATGGTTAATGGGGGCAGATTTTCAGCATAATAATCGTAATGCAGATCGCCTTGCAGGAATGCCAACAATGGGTACACCTAGCAATTTACAATCTTTATTGTGGGCAGATGTCACTATTCAGCAAGTCGGTTTATTCAGTGAATTAGGTTTTGATCTCAGTGATAGTGATTATTTAAAGCTGGGGTTACGTTATGACCGTGTAAGCAGTGAAGCCGCTAATGCACAGCAAAAAGTCATGAAGGTTAGCCCGAATGATTTATTCACAAAATATTATGGTAAACAGGCTGATAAGAAAGATGAAAATAATATCAGTGGGTTAGCTTATCTTGAACATGACATCAATAATAATTTTAGCTTATTTGGAAGTGTTAGCCGTACAGTTCGTAGTGCAGATGCCACAGAGCGTTACCTTGCTGCAAATAACAGTAATTCAATGATGGTGTGGGTAGGAAACCCTGATATTAAAGCAGAAAAACATCACCAGTTAGATATTGGGGTGCAGTGGCATTTTGCCCAACAAAACCACCAATTCAGTACTTTTTATAATCGTGTGAGTGATTACATTTTGCGCGATCGGGCGCATGGGCAAGCAGGTATTTTACAAGCTGATAATGCCAGTATTTACCGTAATGTTGATGCACGCTTATGGGGGGTAGAATGGGAAAGCCAATTTACACTCTCTGATCGTTGGTCAACCCAGTTTTCACTCGCTTATGTCAATGGTGAGAATACCACAGATGGACGTGCTTTAGCACAAATGCCACCTTTAACAGGTCAATGGGCAATCCAGTATCAACATGATAATTGGCATTTACGCAGTACCTTACATTTTGCCAGTAAACAAACCCGTGTGGATGATAACAAGAAAACAGGCTCAGGCTTAGATGCAGGGGAAACAGCAGGCTATGGGGTGATTGATTTAGCAGGTGATTACCGTGTGAATAAAAATGCAGTGGTAAGCTTAGGGGTACGTAATATTTTTGATAAAACTTATGCGTATCATGTTAACCGCGCCAATGCTGATCCTTTTAACCCAGAAGCCACACGTGTTAATGAAATTGGGCGCAGTGTTTGGTTAAACCTGAGTGCCACATTTTAATTAAAGAATTCATTGCTGAAAAGGTGTGTAGAGCCTGACACTTTGTACATCTTTTTTCTTTATATTTGTGTAAATAACACAATGACAACTTAATTGTATTTAAAACATCTTCTTTCAAAGAATTCATTGCTGAAAAGGTGTGTAAAGCCTGACACTTTACATATCTTTTTTCTTTTTTTGGATTTATAAAAAATTCATTCATTGCTGAAAAGATGTGTAGAGCCTGACACTTTACACATCTTTTTTCTTTTCCAGTTTATTTCAATTCCACTTCAATAAACACAAATTCAAACTCATTAATATTAATCACATTATGTTCTGTGCCCAATGCGCGGGTATAGGATTGCCCTGCGGTAATATCCACAGTTTTATCTCCATCAGGAGTTTCCAATAATAACTGCCCTGTAGTTTGTGGCACCACTACGTATTCATGAGCATGACGATGCCATGTTGTTTCTGCATTCGGTGCAAACCGCCATTCTGTAACAATCACTTTATCATTATCAATTTGTACAGTTGGCACAGCTTGTGGGCGTGATGAAGTCATTATTATTTCCTTATAATAAATTAATTGTTGTTTTGTATTTTAATCATACGTTTCCATTTAATTATTTGCAAACCTACTAACTAAACACCGTTATTTATATATGGTTATATTGCTTTTATCATTATTGGTTGCTAATGTTTTAAAGGTAATAAATAAGATATTGAGGGTAGGTTAACAGTGAGTGTAGATATAGCAGTACGCTTAAAACAAGTCTATTCAGCAGGTTCCAATCAGCAATTAGAAGAAGCCTATGATCAGTGGGCAAGTATGTTTGATCAGGACAGTGAGTTACGTGGTGGCAGACAACCCGCTTTAGTAAGCAGCTTAATGATGCGTTATGTAGACTGTAACCAAGAAGGAGCTATTCTTGATGCAGGGGTTGGCACAGGCCTAATGGGAGAATTTTTACAGCCCTTTGGTTATCAAGAACTAGTCGGTATTGATTTTTCAGAAGCCATGTTAAAAATAGCTGCTGAGAAAAATATTTACACTGATTTAAAACGTATGACTTTAGGTGAACCTTTGGATTTTCCTGATAATACATTTCAAGCCACTATTTCAGCAGGTGTTTTTACACAAGGGCATGCCCCTGCAAGCTGTTTAGATGAATTGATTCGGGTGACAAAAATAGGTGGTTACCTTATTTTTAGCGTTAATAATAAAGTTTTTCCTCATGAATTTGAACCTAAACAACAGGCACTAGAGAAATCAGGGCAGTGGAAACTGATTGAGATGACTGAACCATGTGCCATTATGCCTAGATTGGAGCCTGATACTAAAGCTCGTTTATGCATTTATAAAGTTTGCTAGAACAAAAGGAAAGCTGGTATGAAAACTATAGGCATTCTTGGTGGTATGGGAGCCACTGCAGGTGTTGATTTAGCAAATAAAGTCATTAGTAATACTATCGCTAATACAGATCATGATTATATTCCTATGACTTTATTGTCTTACCCTCATCAGATTGCAGATAGAACTGCATTTTTACAACATAAAATCACTGAAAATCCAGCCCATAATATTGTTAAGCTGATTCAAAAATTAGAAACCTTAAATGTATCTATTATTGGGATGCCTTGTAATACAGCTCATTCTCCACAAATTTACAATGTGATTACAGATAAGCTTCAGCAGTTGGGTAGTCATATCAAATTAGCTAATATGGTTGAGGCAACTGCAAAATTCTTAAGTGTTTATTATCCAAATGTAGAGAAAGTTGGGTTACTTGCAACTTTAGGAACTTATCATAGTTGTGTTTATGAGAGTACTTTTGCAAACTATGATATTCAAATTGTACAACCTAATCAGCCAATGCGTGAATGTGTTCACCAAAGTATTTATGATACAGAGTATGGTATTAAATCAGGTAAATGGTTAGAACATAAAAAAATATACCCATTACTTTATACAGCTATTGAGCATTTATTATCACAACAAACTGAAGTGATTATTTTAGGTTGTAGTGAATTATCCCTAGCTTTAGCTAAAAGCCATTATAAAAAAATACCACTACTTGATCCTACAACTATTTTGGCTAGAGAACTTATTCAACAAACTTACCCTGAAAAATTAAAACCACTGCATATTGAACAAACCTTTACAGCATGTTCAATACAAAAAAGCCTTTCCTCTTCTCCAATTCATTCTATTTTTTATTAATTACATTAGAGTCGATATTATGCTTTCTATTGAACTATGTGACAGAAAAATTAAATTACACGATCACCCTACTGTATGGATGCCAACAGAGTTTGCTCATTTATTTGGACAAGTACTAAATGAACGTATCAACGAGGATATGAAGGTACTAGAAATTGGAATTGGAAGTGGTATTTTAGCTATTTTAGCAGGGCAAAATGGTGCACATGTAACAGGTTTTGATATTCATCCTGATGCCCCTTCATTATGTGAAAAAAACTGGATGTTAAATGAATTAAATGAGAGTGCTTATCACTTTTCTCACTCTGATATGTTTTCCGCTTTAAGTTCAACACAAAAAAATAGTTTTGAAGTAGTGTGGAGTAATGCGCCCACTTTTCCAGGACAGCCAGAAAAAGAACGGGCTCACCGTAATGATTTTGAATTGGCAGGAGAGGAAGGGCGTTATGTACTGGATCATATGATTTGCAATAGTTCAGAATGGCTACAGGAAGGGGGGCACATGATTACTGTTGCCACTTCCAAACAAAGCTGGCGTAAAACAGAAGAATTGATGAATAAACATTGGAAAAAATGGCAAGTTGTTATGACACAAGATTTATTATTAGCTGACCATTATCATGCTTATATTGATTATTGGTTAGATAAAGAAAAATTAGATAATGAAGCCCGCATTTTTAAAATTGATGGGCAATGGTACCAACGTTTATATTTAATTGAAGGTATTTATGCTTCATAAGCTAGTTTTAGTATAACCCCCTTAATTTTTATTAACTCAAACTAAAGGATAAAAATAATAATGTTAAGATTAACCCACTTTTATTTTCTGCTACTGTGTAGTGTGCTGTTTATCAGTCCTCACAGCTTTGCCGAAGAGCCTCCCCCCCCTCCTGCTAATACAGAGGCTGCACAAGCTGTAGAGGCAGAACTAGAAGAACACGAAAAACAAGTAGAAGCTGAACTAGAAGAGCATGAGAAAGAGCATGTACTGGTTATTAGTGAAGAGGCATTAAGTGCCTTAGCCACTCAATTATCTGAAGAGAAGTTTGAACTACTTAAAGATGCTCTATTAGAAAAACCATTTTCTCCAGAAATACGCAATCAAATTTTATTACTACAAGATCAAGAGTTTACTGATGAAGAAGTAGAAAAAGTACATAATTCTATTGATTTGTATTTTGGTTTATTAGATAAAATTAAGCGTGTTATTCCTGCGATTAGCTCTGTTACAGAATTAAAAAAGAAAATAGAGGATGCTGAAAAAACCTTAGATGGTTTATTAAAAGAAGATAAAGAAACATTATTAGCTGATATTGAAGCATGGCGTGCAAAACTTGCTACGGAAGCTTATAGCTTTAAAAAACAAGCCTATCAATTGGGTTTTGATAGTATTAATCCAGAAAAACTTCCTAATATGCTGACAGATTTAGGCTATACAGATGAGCTAAACGAAAGTATTCATACAGCTATTTTTGAATATTTGTCTGTATTGAAAAAGACAAAAACAGCAGAATCATTGATTCAATCTATTGAAGAAGTCTCCAGTTTAATTGAAGAAAAAGAAAAAGAGCAAAAAAATGCCAGCACGGATGAGGAAAAAGTTAAAATATCAGAAGAGCTAAAAAAATTACTGTCACGTTTAACAAAACTAGAGCGTGACTTTAATGTGATGGCAACAGGGATTGATATTGAAACAGATGAAGAAGAGAAAAATAAAAATGTTAACTGGGAACAAGAGCTAAAAGATGTATTCTCTCCTGTTATTGTTCAACTCCGTAAAGTCACAGAACCATCAAGAAAAATTGAATTATTACGTAGTAATATTACTTATTATGAACAACAATTACCACAAATAAAAGATGGTATAAAACAAGTTGATTCCTTATTAGTGGAATCACACCATAAATTAGTGAATGAAAAATTAACCGCAACTAAAGAATATTGGCAACAACAAGAAAAAGAATTTATCTCAAAATTAGAAATTGCTGAAGGGCAGCTCATTGAGTTGCAACGGAAAAAAACTTCCCCTGCTGAAGCATTTAACTATTTTACTGATGCTTTATTTAGTCAGCGTAGTAAAAATTTATTCTTTGCTTTTGCAACCTTTTTTATTACCTTCTTTATTTTCCATTTATTACGTCGCTTCTTTATGTGGGCTAACCCATTAAGTCGCATTCCAAAATATAAACTTGTTGCGAATATTATTGATGTTGGACTATATTTATTAACCTTTATTGCTTCTATTCTTGCCCTTGTTGTGACCTTGTATGTGACCAATGAAATTTTAGTTTTAGGCTTAGTCTTACTGATATTACTTGGTGTGATGTGGACATTACGTGATGCACTACCTAAATTTGCCGAGCAAATTAAACTATTGTTAGGTTATGGAGCCGTCCGCCAAGGTGAGCGGGTTATGTACAATGATTTACCTTGGTTAGTTGAATCTATTGGTATTTTTAGTTATTTGAAAAATCCATTATTAACAGGTGGAACACTACGTTTACCTCTAAAAGATCTGATTGATTTACGTTCTCGGGAATTTGATGAAAAAGAAACATGGTTTCCTTGTAAAGAAGGGGATTACATCTTAATTAATCGTACCGATTGGCGTAAAGTAATTTTACAAACACCGAGTACAATTAAGTTTGATTGGTTTGAAATGATTGAATCAATGCCAATGAAAAACTTTTTAAGACAGAGTGTTTACAATATCTCTACAGCACCTTTCTGGTCAGGCATCACTTTCTACATTTCTTATCAACATCGTGATATTGTGCTAGATGATGTGGTAGCAAAACTGAATGCATTCATTGCAGAAGAAATTAAAGTTGAACCCTATGCAGAACATATTGTTTATTTATGGGTCGATTTTGCAGAATTAACTGATACATCACTAGGTGTGATGGCATGGTTACAACTTGCTCCCGAAGCTGCACCCAAATACGGTAATGCAAAAATGAGGCTAACACAAATATGCCTTAAAGCAGCTAATAAATATAACTGGGAAGTGTTACGTTTTGCACCTGTTATGCTGGATAAACCTCAAAACTTTGATCCAGAACAAGCAAAGGTATTACCTGATTTAAACCAACAATAAGGTAAAAAATATACACGGTTTTTCATTTAAAATGAGAGCCGTGTATAGTATTAAAAATTATTTTTCATCTACTTTACGTTTAAAAACCAGTAAAGTAATATCATCATAAACTTTTTCTTTGCCAATATACTGATTTAAATCATCAATAATAGCTTGGCGAATAATACCAACTGAATGAGCCCAATGGCTTGTAATAATCTCACATAAACGTTCTAAACCATATAACTCCTGTTGTTGATTGCAGGCTTCAGTAATGCCATCAGTATATAAAACAATTCCATCCCCAGGGTGTAACTTAACACTTAGTTGTGATAAAAATTGACTAATATCTGCTTCAAGTCCAACAACAAACCCTAAATTATCTGTATCAATACGCTCTAATGAGCCATCACGACGAACGACTAATACCTCTTCATGTTGCCCACAGATTTTAATATGTCCATCTTCATCATAATCTAACAAAGTTAAACTCAGGTTTTTATCTGTTCCCATCCTTTGGATATTGCTAAATACAATTTGGTTTAGTGTACTCATAAATACTTTTGAATCTGTTACATTATTCATTAATAAACTACGTACAATAGTTTGTACCATCAACATCAGTACACCACTTTCTAAGCCATGCCCTGTCACATCACCAATTCCTATTTTAATATGTCCATTATGGGTTAACACATCATAATAATCACCCCCCACTTCATCTGCGGGTTTCATATACCCTGCAATATCTAGCTCTGGAATATCAGCTAATTCAATATCTTTGGGTAAAAGCATTTCTTGTAAACGCTGGGTAATCTGTAATTCAGCTCCCATACGCAAATTATCTTGTTGTAACTGTTTATTCAAGTTAATAATTTCTTCATTAGCAACAGCCAACTCTGCAGTACGTTCAATGACTTTTTGATCTAATTCACTATAAGATTTTTGCAAACCAATACGCATTGTATTGATTGCATCAACAACTTTAGTAAGTTCATTATTTTGTTGTTTTTTAATATCAATAACAAGTGAATCTTTTGTATGAACAAGATCCAATTTTTCTGCATAATTTGAAATAATATGTAAATGCCGACCAATTAACCAATAAAATAGAAAAAAGATAAATATTGAGATCAGAAAAATTTGTACTGCTTGTGTTATTAAAATAATAATAGCTTTGTCTGTTAAGCTTGCATAGATGTCATCTAATGAAACAGTAATAAATAAAGTGCCCAGATTAACAGTATTATTATTATAGGTATAAGGCATTAAATATTGATGCAAAATACTTGTGCTATTTTCTTTCATCTCTCCTACATCTAATACTTTTCCCTCTTCTAGTTCTACTCTAACATATTGTATATTAGGTAAATGTAATACACCTTCTAATTGCATTTTTAATAAATTATGGTTGGCAATCCAAGTACTACGGACTATACTGGGTAAGTCACTTTTACCTATTTGTTGAATCGTATTTTCAACCATAGCCATATCTTTTTTATAATCAACATAGAGTTGAATGCTAGTAGAAATGATAGTAATACAAGCACTAAATAACAAAATATATAAAATTAGCTTATTTGCTAAACTTTGTCTAAAACTACCTTTTTGCAAGCAAGCTTTCATTTTTGCATATCCCTATAAGCCTCGGGTAAAAATTTATTAAAAGCAGCTTGTTTAAGGCTTTGATAACTCCCATCTTGTTTCATTTTTTGCAGTATCGTGGCGAGTTGTACTGCTAATTTTGCATGTTTTTTATGCAAATAAGTAAACATTTCTCGTTGGGCTAAAGGGGGTGTTAAAACAGTCACTTCTTCCATTTTTAAACTTTTTAATAATGCCAAACCTTCTAAACGTTCATATAAAATGAGATCAACGCGTTTTTTAGCTAAAAGTTCAAATAAATGCATCGCATTTTCAACCTTTGTTACCATAAATTTTTCAGTATTTTTCTCTAAAATTTTCCAACCAGTAATTAATCCAATTTGATAAGGTTTTAAGCTTTCCCAATTCTGAATTGTAATATCTTGACGATAAGTAAAAGCAACAAATTGAAAATCCATTATTTTTTCAGGAATAGGGACAAGGTTAGGGTAATATTTTTCCATACCTTTAATACGTAATATATCCCCATCATCAATACCTATATTAGCATTTGTTAATGCACGTTGGGAGGGTAATTTAATCACAGAGACGGATAAGCCCAAACGAGAAAAAGCTTCTTTCATAATTTGATCCAGCATGCCCGTCTGTTCAGTGCTGGTTAGTGGGGGAGTAAAAGAACTGCCTAAGGTAAATTTTTTTTCATCAGCAAAACCAATAATGGAAAATAAGGTCATACTCAATAAAATAATACTACGTATTAACATGGTGTTTCCTTTTGATATAAGCTGTTTATAAAACGCTATCATTCATACTTAATTGTATAGCTTATAATTAATGTAAAACAATAGTTAAGATACATTTAAATATTTAAAACTAAACAATGAAAAAATAACATTTTATATAATGCATTATTTTTTAAATAACTGAAATAAAAATTTCGCTTTTATTAGTTTTAGTAAAATGAAGTATTTAAAACAATATGAGAGAATAACCATTTAATTCAAGATATAATGTGGATGCACTATACTGATAAGTATTATTGGTAAAATAAAAACAAGATAAATTGGCTTGTATTTTTCCTTTTGAGGTAACACCTTATGTTTCGTTTATGCTGGTGCGTACTCAGCAGTCTTTTTTTGACGACCCCCTTACTGAGTCATGCTTATACTACAGGCAGTTTAAAAAATGCAGGGATTCAAGCCCTGCAACAATTAAATAGTACACCTGCTCAATCCTCTACTTTAACCACTCAAAGTTCTGTAACACCTCAATTACGTCGTTATCAAGCTGCAGCTAATACAACAACATGGCGCGCTAATGGCACAGTGCTACATATGACAGGTAAAAAACTACACCCAGCCTCTTCTGCTCGCAGTGGCTCATTAAAAAAACGCCAAGTTCTTACTGCTTTGAGTTTTTTGGCTGCTTACCGTCAACATTTACAGATTGATGATCCTGAAAAAGAATTGCAACTGAGTCAACAAAGCCATGACATCTTAACAGGAGGAGCGCGTTTACGTTTTGAGCAAAGGTATCATAATTTACCTGTCTGGCCTGCTGAATTAAGCGTCTACCTGAATGCACAAGGGGACGTGAATTATATGCAAGGGGCGTATGTCCCTAGTCCACGCCGTCAACTTATCACTACACCACAGCTTTCAGCCCAACAAGTACAACAACAAGTTTTAACTGCCTATCCTGATGGTGTAAAAACAACAGAGGCAAGCCTCATTATTTACGCGCCTGTCAGCAGTCATAGCCCCCGTTTAGCATGGCGATTTCATGTATTTGCTTCAGTAGATGAAAAAATACTCACCGTAGTAGATGCGATAACAGGAGATATTTTAACTGAATTTAATGAAATTCATGGGATTAATACAGTTGGTTCAGGTACTGGTCTACATGGTGATACCCGCCCACTTAATGTATTTGAAGAAAATAATACATTTTTTTTGGCTGATACCAGTAAAGCGATGTTTGCCCAATCAGGTACAACAGCACCAGACCCTCAACATGGCAGTATTTTAGTATTTGATGGAAATAATCAAGCACCTGATAAACTTAATGATGTTTCTTTAATTCATTCTAATAATCAAAATAACGGCTTTCTACAAGATGGTGTCAGTGCTGCTTTTAACTTATCTGAGACCTATGATTACTTTTTCCAAAGTCATCAGCGAAATAGTTTAGATGGACAAGGCGGCTCTATCCTTGCCGTGGTACGGGTTGGGCAAAATTTAGATAATGCTTTCTGGAATGGGAATGCAATGTTTTTTGGGGATGCATTGCCCTTTGCTGCGGATTTAGATGTGGTGGCACATGAGTTAACTCATGGAGTAATCCAACATTCAGCAGGGCTCATTTATCAAGCACAATCAGGGGCACTCAATGAAGCCTTTGCAGATATTTTAGGAGAAATGGCAGAAGCACGCACAAAGGGGAAAGTCGATTGGGTATTAGGTGGGGAAGAGTTAAATAATACGGTTTTCCGTAGTTTTATCAACCCTGCTGCCCATCGACAGCCTGCTAAAATGAGCGACTTTGTTCATCTACCTAATACAGTAGAGGGAGATAATGGAGGCGTACATATTAATAGTGGCATTATTAATCATGCCTACTATTTATTAGCTGAAGGCTTAGAAAATGCTATTGGTACAGCTGATGCAGAACAAATTTTTTATCGTGCCTTAACCCATTATCTATCAAAAAATTCCCAGTTTATTGATGCACGTTTAGCAGTAGAGCAGTCTGCGGTTGATTTATTTGGTCAAGATTCTAAACAATTTAATACAGTGCAACAGGCATTTGATGCTGTAGAAATCACAAACACCGCTCCCACGACACAAGAACCCCGTTCTTTTCCTTCTGTAGAAAATGTTGCTGATGCAACCTTATTTGCTTGTATGAGCACATTGGGCACTGTACATGTTTGTCGTTTTGATCCTACACGAGATCAACAGCCTATTTTATTATCAACGCATGGCTTACAAAAACGTCGTATTAGTGTATCAGGGAATGGCATTATTGCAGCTTTTGTCTCCAGTGATAATGATGCCTGTTTATTACGCACTGATACAGGGGCAGAATCCTGTTTTAACATGCCTAAAACCATTCATTCAATTGCAATTTCTCCTGATGGAAACCGCATGGCATTTGTATTACTCAAACCAGATTTAAGTGTTGATAATAAAATTGTTGTGATTGATTTACAGGATGAAACAGAAAAAAACTTTGTACTCACTGCCCCTGTTTTTGATAGTGATACCAATACTGACACAATTACCCAAGCGGATAACTTAGTTTTTACCTCAGATAGTCGCACCTTAATTTATGATGCCCAAAATATCTTACCTTTTATCAATATATCAGGTCAATCTACCTCTACCTACTCATGGACCTTATACCGTATTGATGCAGAAACAGGAGCAATTAGTTTACTGATTAACCCCGTCGCCAATTTAGACATGGGTTTTCCTAATCTTAGTAAAACCAGTGATAACTTTATTGTCTTTGATATTTTTGACGCAAACAGTCGCCAATTAGAAATTCGTACCTTAAACCTTAACACAGGCGTACAACATCAAATTGCACACTATACAGGTGTACTAGGCATACCAACCTATAACGGTGATGATCAGCGCATTATCTACTCAGTCCCAGATGCAAATGGATTACTAGGACATCGCTTAGTCTCTCAAACTATTAAAAATAGAATGGAGCCTATCGGTGAGCCTAGCACATGGTTAGAGAATGCATTTTATGGCACACTCTATCGTCAAGGAGACTATGTTGGGCAACAAGCTGTGGCAGGATTTTTTGATGTATCCACTGGGATTATGCGGATCTGGTTAGATTATCCAACACAACAAGGTACAACTATTTTACAGCTTGATATGGCAATGATAGCAGGGGATAGTAATAGCTTTACCTTCCAACTATTTAATTATGCCTTTTTAGAAAATAATACTGTGGCATTGCGTAGTCAATTGATTACAGATAATTTGATCTCTGTTCCGCGTGCCTCTATTACTGATTTAAATGGTAATACCGATTACTGGCAATATAATCTAAATGTGGGCACTTTATCTAATGGTCAATTAGGTTTTCTTTTACCAGCAGAGAGTTTATTGCCTGTTAGATAATGGATATTATGCATTAATCTATAGTGGCGTTGGTTATATTTATTAGCATTTATAACAGCGTCATTATGGTATGCAAAATCATTTCACCAGCAAAAATATTAATCACAAGCTTTGACCTCATGTATTTCACCTTGCCACATAAGTTCAGTTATACAATTGAAAATCATATAATATTGATGCTGCATGTCATACCTTGATACGGAATAAAAAGCTAATGTAGTTTTTAGTTATCGCTAAGGACTATTTTAAAAAACAATTTATTTTAGTATTAAAAATACGATATAAAATAGTATTTTTGAGGTGGGATAAAAATAAAGGGGAAGATACTTCCCCTTTGAAGGGTATAAAATAAAACAATAATAACAAATAGCTAGCTAAGCTATACAGGTTATAGCAAAATTAAGACCAATCATTAAAAATACAACAAAAACAAAAGTTTAATATATTTTTTATAGTGAACGCTATTCATTTGTGATAAATTAATTATACCTTGGTGTGACAGTCTGCTTACAATATGAGGCAGTTTGTTCAACCAATGGTATATATCAAAATAGACATACCTTTATTTTTATAGCACTATTTTTTAGGGGAGTGATACGATGGTTTTCAATCGGTATCTTTGGGGTAGTATTCTGTTATGTATATCATTGATGACACAAGCAGGTACACTCTACCGAATTAATGCAGGGGGAGGGGAATACCATGATCCACAAGGAAATACATGGCAAGCAGATGAATATTTTAATACAGGGCGTACCTTTCAAAGCACTGCCAGTATCACAGGAACAGATAAACCTGCTTTATTTCAAACACACCGTTGGAAATCAAACTCACCTTTAAAATTAACCTATAACCTACCTGTCCCTGTAGGGAACTACCTTGTCCGTTTATTTTTTGCGGAAACATTTCCTGAAGCTCGTAAAGAAGAGGGGCGTATTTTTGATATTGAAATAGAGGGTAAAATATTAATACAAGACCTAGATATTTTTAGTGAATCAGGTTTTGAAATGGCATTAACAAAAGAGGTACACACACAGGTATTAGATGGAGCACTTACGATACGTTTTTTAAATAATGTTAAAAATGTACGGATTGCAGCAATTGAAGTTAGCACTTCATCATTACAAACTATTTCAAACACAAATCACAATTCTTTAGTCAATAAAGATAAAGGGCATACAATTGTCATTCTTGGCTCATCCACTGCCTTTGGACAGGGAGTAAAAGAGAAAAATAATGCATGGGTGAATCGCTATCAACAGTATTTAACATCGATTAACCCTGATAATAAAATTATAAACTTAGCAAAAAAAGGTATTACCACCTACCATATATTACCTTCTCACAGTAAGCTATCGACACATGGTATCTCCCCTTTAGCATCTCATAATATTACGCATGCTTTAAGCTATCAACCTGATGCAATTATTATTAATTTACCTTCTAATGATACAATTAAAAATATTGAAATCTGTGCCCAGCTTAATAATTATAAAAGGTTATTAACCGCAGCAGGGAAAACACCTGTGTGGATAACAACTACCCAACCTAGAAATCACCTACCTGCAAAATTTCGCCACCAGCAAAAAGCCCTAAAAGAAGCCATTACTTCCTCTTATATGGATAATACGATTGATTTTTGGACGGGGATAGCCCGTGCCAGCGGTAATATTAAGCCTATGTATGATTCAGGGGATGGCGTGCACTTTAATGATGCTGCCCATGAAATTTTCTTTCAGCGCGTCATTAATAAAGTAGTTTTAGACTAAAGTAGACAGGGTCTACTTTAGTTTCAAGTTATAACAAACACAAGATGAATCACAATTAATCTTTGTTTTTCAATATATTACGGTTTATTTTTGACTTCATTTTTTTGGCATTTCTCTTGCATTATATTAAGCACAAGATAGACAAAACAACAAAAATTTTTAGGTACATAGCAATGCAACTATTTAACATCAAAAGCGTCATAAAACAGGTTTCTGCCCCTTATGCGACAGAAGTGTGTAATAGTGCAGCAGATGAACGCGTACAACTACAACAAACATTGTTAGATGAATACGAAATTGCTAACTTAAAAAAACAAATTTGGCGTGCGCTTTCTCACCGCTTTAATTTTAATGTATTACATGCAATTGCTGAAAATGCTGAAAATCATGTAAAACAGGCAAAAAAAATGTTAGATAAACACGAGATTTCATTGCCTGCTTAATAATACAAATAGATTTATCGCTATATCATTACTTCATTTACTACATCAAGGTCGATGTTTTTTTATTTTGATTATTGAATCATAGCAAGAAATAACCGATATTTCCTCAATCCCTCATATTAGGGTCTGATTTAGCCGTAATATGTTGTAGTTATGCCCAATTAAATTAATACCTTAATGATAGGAAACTCTATTTTGCAAACCCTTTGCAAGATAGAGTTTTTTTTTGTCCTTTTTTAATACTCTTTTCAAAAAATTTATTTTAGGTTTATCAATCTTGTCTAGATTTAAAACCTGTTAATTATACATCCTTATCTATAAAGTTTTTTTGTTGCATTTTATTTTGCATAGCAATGTGATAAATAAATATTTAATTACATCCCCTAATATTATTTATCAAAAAAACCACGACCATGTTGTTGTGATCTAAAAAGTAATCTTAAGAGGTAATCTTAGGTATTGCAGCGCAGAATCCTATGGAGGGAAAAGAAGGAATGACCTTAGCTATCCGTAGAATTCTTCATATCTAAAGGTAGAAAAATGCAAATGCAATAAAAACAATAATTTATCTTCTTGTAGGGTGTGGCGAAATCTGTGTATAAAAATTATTCTGTCTCTGCTCTTACACAGATTTTGCCCACCGCACCCCGATATCAAATCACCCCAAAATAAAATATATGATTAACCCTATCCCAATAAATAAGGGGGCAAATTTTATATTATTTTTTCCTATGAATAATATCGGGGTGTGGTGGGCAAAATCCGTAAAAAATTCAACAACAAAATTAATTTTATTGCACGGATTTCGCCACACCCTACAGGGAAATGTAAGATTAAAATGTAGGGGTAACCCTTGTGGTTACCCTTGAACAACCACCAAATGGTCAACCATCACCACAAAAATTACCACCGCAGGGCAACCACAAGGGTGTGCCCCTACAAAAATGAAATAAATCGGGGTTTGGGTCACTACGGTTTTATTTAGGCATTTAAAAATTATAAATCACAGAAAATAATAAGAAAAAAGACAGGGGGAGGAAAAAGAGAAACTTAAAAAAAAGAGTTGCTAAATTTTGAGAATTGGATAATGATAAAAGAACGTTGTCGGGATATTCCTACCCCAACAACCTCCGCATGAGTTTCCTAGGCTCATGCTGGTTACACACTGCTTAACCCAGTTTGTAACGTGACACAATTGTACCACAGATCCGCCCAACAGCTTATGCAGGACGGTATACGAGTACATATATCACACTACAAAACCGTATAATCAGTGTGTTTAAACTTATTTTTTAAGGTTAAACGCATGGACAACACAAGCCAACAATACCGCCTAGTACACCCGTATGTACTAGAACCACGTATCGAAAAACCTAAAACAAAACAGGCAAACGCCATTTATACCGCTATTTTTGCATTGCAAAACAGTAGCCTGTGTCATGTCGTGCGCGTTTTTTGTGTTGCCCCCTACGGTTTTGTGCCCACCAAATCCCTCTCCTCCCATCTCCCTTTTGCCTCCCGTATACACTAAGGAATTGAAATCATGGCTAAATATTCTTGTATTAACCACCCTGAAAAAGATTACCTTATAATCCTACGTAGTTGGCAAATAGAATTTTGTGAAGGTGACAAAGTGGCGGCGGGTTTACTCTCTATTTTTGAGTATTGGCATAATATCAAATACAAAAAACAATCAGAAAAGACAGCAGAAAATCGTAAGCCCAAGGATTTACTACAATTTCATAGCGAAACCGACCTGATTGATAAAATGCTCAGCATCACCCACACGCCTGCAAACATCAGAAAAGGCATTAATTTTTTAAAAGAAAAACAGGTGATTACCATACACCGCAACCCAAGTAAACGTTATGCCTATGACCGTACACGCCATTTTCTATTGCATCCTGAAATACTCAATAAATGGCTGACAGAACAATATATTCAATCAAAAAAAGAACATACTACTAAGAAAG
>Ga0193950_1000022_pt1 | contig 70899 bp, 53 predicted proteins | sample BB_1_MG_FD_144485 | JGI IMG/M metagenome (GOLD analysis project Ga0193950, IMG submission 144485) | Microbial mat bacterial communities from the Broadkill River, Lewes, Delaware, United States - BB_1_MG | ecosystem: Environmental > Aquatic > Freshwater > River > Microbial mats | place: USA...
AGTTTCAGGTATAGAATTAGCAAGTAAAGTCCGCTCTACTGCTGGTCTTATGGTTCATATTTTTGGACGGCTTGCAGCAGCTATATTTTTTTGGAGCTTTTTAAGAATTAGCTCTTAATTCACATTTATGTAGGAGGGTATTTTATTTTTCAAAATAACCATAAAGGAAATATTAAAAAATTTGGTATATTTTAGTATTCCCAGCTTCGATAAATATCATTTTCATTTTTCATATCTTCATAAAGCCACACCATACGATCTAAATACCAACTTTTACCAATATAGGCGAGGCTAATACCCAGTACCGCGCCCCATACTGAGTAGTATACTGTTGCCCAAATGGCTAATAATAAACCAATAAAAGAAATAGTATTTAATATACTGTGTAAAGGGGTAATGTGTGCATCTGGTATTTTTATCTGATCACGGTTTAAATATACCCGTTCTCCTAAAACAGCTTTTGATGCCCAGTTTTTTGTTGAAATGGGCTTTTTAAATAAAATAGGATTAAAAAATAACCATAATAAAGACAGTATTCCAAAGAGTAGATACCAGTCACCTATCCATATACGACTCCAAAAACTTAAGACAATAAATGGTAATACTGAATACCGTGTCCATACACTGATAGGATTGGCGTGTTTCATCCAATTTTCATCAGTTAAATTAAAAAATTGGGCGACTTTTCTTTCTAAAGTCATTGATCTTCCTTTATATTTGATAAGCTTCAATAGCGTTGCTTACAACAGCCTGCACAGTCTTTGCATTATTTTTATACTAAAATAGCGCATAATGCCAAAAATGGCTTTTTAAAAATAAAAAAGCAACTAAAAATAAAATAGTTAGCCTCTGACTATACCCCTTAACCATAAAAAATTTGATATAAGGCATGTTTCTATTTTGAAGCACTTTGTATCATTTTGTACAATCGAAAGAGTACAAATGGAGAATAGAGAACTTTTTTACCTTCGTTCTTCCTTTTGTGTTCTTATATGAAAATAAAACATAACATGCCCCTTATTTTTAGCTTATTGAATATTTAACTATTTATAAATATGATTGGGTGATAATGGGGCTTTTTTATAGTATAACTACTAAAAGTGACACAGCTCATGACTACAGAACTTATTGATCGTTTTAATCGTAAAATTACTTATGTCAGAATGTCTGTCACCGACCGCTGTGATTTTCGCTGTGTATATTGCATGGACGAGAAAATGCAATTTTTACCTAGAGCGCAAGTACTGACTTTAGAAGAAATTGCCTTATTAGGACGTGCTTTTGTTGAATTAGGTGTCAGTAAAATCCGTCTCACAGGCGGTGAGCCATTAGTTCGTAAAAATATTTTAAATTTATTTGATAATTTAGGACAACTTCCTAATTTAAAAGAGTTAGTGGTGACCACAAACGGTTCACAATTGGAAAAAATGGCGCAACCACTGCGAGATGCAGGGGTAAAGCGTATTAATATCAGTTTAGATAGTTTAGATGAAGAGCGATTTCATCGTATTACCCGTACAGGACATTTAGCACAAGTATTACGCGGCATTGAAAAAGCCCTAACAGTCGGTTTTGAGAAAATTAAAATTAATGTTGTCATCTTAAAAAACCGTAATCATGATGAAGTATTAGATTTAGTTAATTTTTGCCGTGATCGTGAAATTGATATTAGTTTTATTGAAGAAATGCCACTGGGTGTGATTGGGGAGCATGATCGTGCTGAAGCTTATTATTCCAGCGATGAAATCCGTCAAGATATTACCACACAGTATGAATTAACCCCCACCACAGAAACCACTGGGGGGCCTTCTAAATACTATTATCTTGGTAATACAAAAACCCGTGTTGGTTTTATTTCTCCTCATAGCCATAATTTCTGTGATACCTGTAACCGCGTACGAGTCACCACAGAAGGACGGCTTTTATTATGTCTAGGACAAGAGCACTCTGTAGACTTAAAACGAGTGATTCGTGCTAACCCTAGGAATATTGAAGTCTTAAAACAAGCCATTATTGATGCGATGGCTATCAAACCCCAAGGGCATGATTTTAATTTACGTGGAGAACCACAAATTATGCGTTATATGAATATGACAGGAGGTTAAGAAAAGAATGCGTTATTGCCCTAAAATGTCTAATGCGGGTGTTCGCCCCACACACCCTATCACCGCAGTGGATGAGCAAGGGCAAGTACGAGCAGTGTCGATTGCAGGCGAGCTGCCGTTAACTATTTATGTAGATGATAAAGAGCTGGTCACTTTGATGACTTTGGGGACATCCCCCGAGGCCTTGGCACTGGGTTATCTACGCAATCAACGCTTTGTTGATGATCTCACTGATATTGAATCGGTAGAAGTCAATTGGGAGATCGAACGCGTACACATCAAAACCGTTTCAGGGATTCGTGATTGGGACAAAAAAATGTCCAAGCGCACAGTGACCACAGGCTGTGGGCAGGGAACTGTTTTTAGTTGCAGCTTAGATAAACTTTATGAAACTTCATTACCAACAGTACAAATCAAGCAGTCTTATATTTATGCTTTGTTGAAAAAATTATCTAAAAATAATGAAATTTATCGCCAAGCTGGTGCAGTACATGGTTGTGCATTGTGTCAGGGAGAAGAGATTTTAGCTTTTGTAGAAGATGTAGGGCGGCATAATGCGGCGGATGCTATTTCAGGTTTGATGTGGCTAAATGATTGGGATGGCGCGGATAAAGTTTTTTATACCACGGGGCGTTTAACCTCTGAAATTGTAATGAAAACCGCCAATATGGGGATTCCTATTTTAGTATCTCGCTCTGGTGTGACACATATGGGGGTTGAGTTAGCACAAGAATTAGGAGTGGTGATGATTGCTAGGGCAAAAGGGCAACATTTTCTAATTTTTAATGCTGCCGATCAAGTTGAATTTGATGTAAACCCATCATAAAGATAATAGGATTCAACTGGTTTAGCTAATTGGCTGGGGGGTATCCAAACCCCAACCATTATATAAAGACAAATAGAATTTTATAGTAAATAAACTATAAATAGACTTCATTAGCTAAGTATATTTTTTGTTTACGTGTTAATAAGGCTTTAATTAAAGCGATCCCCATACCAAATATAATTAACCAGCTTATATAACTTACCAATAAGGTAAAATATGTTTCATTAGTTTCACCTAACGTACTAAAGGCAAAGTAAGCATACCAAGAGCCGCCCGCAACAATAAGCCCAAACCAGATATCCATGCCTTTATATTCCATAGCATAAGCATTGCCTAGAATGACCCCAAAAATAGTTAAACGTATAAATAACTCTGGATTATTTGTCCAATACTCTGCATTACCCATATGATTATTGTAAAGCATCTCTGTAAGTTCAGAGCAAGCAATTAATATCATACCCACATGCAATATAGTATAAACAATATGCATCATTATATTTTTAGATTGGGCAGTATTACCTTTTGCAACAACGTAGAAATAAAACACCATTGAAATACTAGCAGCACCAATACATAAACCAATAGAGTAGACGCGAAATAATTGTGTAAGCAGTGAAAGTTCTATTTCAGACATAAGAATTTTATCTTTATAAATGTATTCAACGATAAAAAGAACTTTAGCAAATATATATACTAATCGCAAATGATAATTATTATCATTTGCATTTTATTTGTTGGTATTGTTATATTAAAAAATAGTTATTTTAAGTTTTATGAACTAATTTATAGTTACACTTTAAATAGAAATAGGTTGGTGTATACCCTGCAATAACTTATTCATTAGCAATATTTTATATTGCCACCAACTACAATATATAAAGACAGTATTATGTACCCAAACAATAAACCTGCTACTTTTTTCAGTGTTAAACAGGTTGCAGAATATTTACAGCTTCATGAGAAAAAAGTTTACCAATTGGTAAATGAGGGTAAAATCCCTGGGACAAAAGTGACAGGAAAATGGTTATTTCCACGTGAATTAGTGGATCAGTGGCTGTTAGAATCCAGTCATGGTGGGGTATTAACAGATCGGTTGGTGATTGTTGGTAGTGATGATCCCTTATTGTATCGTTTAGTGATGCACCTGACCCAAGAGATTCAAGATAAAGCCTTAATCAGCTATACCAGTACAGGCACACAATTGGGTTTATCATTATTATCACAACGTAAAGCCGATGTATGTGGAATTCATTGGGGGCCTGTGGAAGAGAGCCATGTCCGTCATCCTGCTTTATTACAAGCTTATCCTGCCCATACACAATGGGTGTTAGTGCGTGCTTTTGAGCGTGAACAGGGGTTAATTGTTAGCCCTGAAATTTACCAACAGTATCAGCATAATGTTGCCGCTTTACTCAAAGCTCCTATACGCTGGGGAATTCGCCAAGAGGGTGCGGGATCACAACGCTTTTTATTAGAAACTTTATCACAACATCATGTGGAATTAGCACAGTTACAAGTACAAAAAGTAGCTTATTCAGAACGAGATGCTGCTGCCTACGTTGCAACAAAACAGGTTGATATTGCTCCAGGGTCACACAGTGCCGCAGCAGAATTTGGTTTAAAATTTTTAAGCATGGGCTGGGAAGGCTTTGATTTAGCTATTAACCGAAATATTTATTTCCGTACCTTATTCCAACGACTCACTGAATATATGCAAGGGGCTGAATGTAAGCATTTATTAGGCATGTTAAAAGGCTATCGCGTTGAACGTTCTGGGGAAATTATTTCACCAAAATAATGATAAAAAATATTGTACTTCTAATTTTTTAAACAAAAAGATACAAGGCTTTGTATAGCAAAGCCTTGCTATTCCACTCTATGAGCCTACAATAAAAAATTACTTTATTCTCACCATATGATTAAAACACGATGCTGTTTAATCATTAATTGATGGCAATGCTTTACGTGCATGACGTGCAAATTCATCCTCTTCTAAAGATAAATTGTATCGCCATGTGCCTTCAGCAAAAAAATACAGGCTATTACCATCACTTTCGTAAGTGGTGATGCTGTTATCAGTTAAATCAAAAACTTGTAAGCGTGAATCTCCAAAATAATGGTAACTTAAAATCGCTTGGTTACCTTGGGATATACCTGTATAAACGCTATCATCTTCTGCACAGCCCACTTCACGCCCATAAAAATACCCTAGTGGCGTAATATACAAACGTACAATATTACAAAAGCCTTCATAATAAATGTAATAAGGACCTTCATCAGCACGCGCATTGAAGGATAAACTTAAACTAGATAAACTCAAAAGAGCTAAAAAAAGAGCTTTATATTTAAACATCATATTACCTCGTATTTATTCCATTAAATGAGTTAAAGTGTATCAATCACCCGCTCTAAAAAATTCAGTACAGCAGGTTGATTGGTAAACGCAACATTAAAGCGTAGCCACGGTGAGGGTTCTTGATGAGGGCGGAAAATATGCCCTGGGGCAAGCATAATATCTTCTTTTTCTGCTAAAGCTGCAATGGGGGCAGTATCGGTACAATTAGGCAGCTTTGCCCATAAAAACATCCCATATTCAGGTGGATGAAAAAATTGTAAACCAATTTTCTCTAGTGATTCCATTGCAGGTTCACGCGCCTGTTGTAAACGGGTACGTAGTTTTTCCAAATATTTACGATAATACCCTTCTGTTAAAATACTGTAAATAAGCCGTTCATTCATTTCTGAGGTTGTCAGATTAGTAAGCAATTTTAAATCCACTAATTCACGTGCTAAATCTTGGTGACAAGCTAAATAACCAACACGTATATTGGGTGAAATAGTTTTAGAAAAGCTATTTACATACACCACCCGCTGTAACTGATCCAAGCTGGCAATACGCGTTGTGGGTGTTCCATGAAAATCACCATAAATATCATCTTCTACAATGGTAAAATTATATTCTTCAGCTAGACGCAAAATACGATAAGCAATGGCTTGGCTTAAACTGGTTCCTGTTGGATTGTGTAGTACTGTACCAATAAAAAAAGCTTTTGGCCGGTGTTGTTTAACCAATTGTGTCATCACTTCAATATCAGGACCATCAGTATTACGTGGGACACCAATTAATTTTGCCCCCAGTGATTTTAGATAGCCAAAGGAAGAAAAATATCCCGGATCATCGACCATCACCGTATCCCCTGCCTGTACTAAATAACGAGTGACTAAATCAATAGCATGGGTCACGCCATTAGTGGTAATAATCTCAAAGTCATCTCCTGTGACCCCAATATCATACAAATGGCGTTTTAGCTGTTGGCGTAAAGGTAAATAGCCGTAAGCATTCCCATAATCCATTAGATAGCCGCTTTGTATGCGTGACAAATGCCGTAATCCCCTTTCAATTAATTGTTTATCTTGCCATTTTTCAGGCAACCACCCCAGCCCCACAGGATGACGATGGGGTTGGGTATGAAAAGATTGATGTAATAGCCAAATTACATCCATTGCCCGATTAGGATCACAAATAGGGCTTTTTTTAGGTACTAAAGGATTAATTTGTTTAGCAATATAAAATCCTGAGCCACGTCGGGAATTCACATAACCACTGGCAACCAAACGATCATAAGCTTGCACGACGGTAAAGGTGCTGATTTTATGCTGGGTTGCAAATTGACGAATTGAAGGAAGACGTGAGCCGATACGTAATACTTTATTATCAATTTGATCTTGAATTCCACTGACAATTTGATCTATTAATGGGCGACTATCATGAGAATTTAACGTAATACTTAACATTGTACTGGTCAACCTACCTATACAGAAAATAAAGAATAAACACTACACAATCTGAAACTAAGTAATAAATTGTATATGTATTGTTTGGTATCTGTCGAGTATTGTATGCACACAGAGTAGAAAATAGTTTCAAGACTCATTGAGGTATGTATTTAGGAGAAATCAGGTGAATAATCTGCTGTTATATTCAACAACTGTATTAATTTGGGGTTCCACATTTTTTGCAATTAAGTTCCAACTCGGTTTGGTTGCTCCGATGCTATCAGTTGCCTACCGTTTTATGTTAGCGGCAGTACTCCTTATTATTTACTGTGTGATTAAGAAATACCCAATGAAGTTTACTTTACGTGAACATGGTTTTATGGCAGCACAAGGCTTTTGTTTGTTTGCGATTAACTATGTGTTTGTGTATGAAGCTGAACACTTTTTAACCAGCGGTTTAGTTGCAGTAATTTTCTCTTGCATCATGATTTTTAATATTCTGTTTTCAACTTTATTGTTAGGGCATAAAGCAGAAATACGGGTGATTATTGGTGCTGCAACAGGGCTAATTGGAATTAGTTTGGTTTTTTGGCAAGAGTTGAGTCAATTTAATTTATCAAATGGGGCGGCGGCTGGTTTATTTCTGGGCTTAATAGGGACATTATTTGCTTCACTTGGTAATATTTTATCTTCTGAGAATCAAAAAAATAATATTCCTGTTTTACAAACCAATGCATACGGTATGGCATACGGCGGTATTATGATGCTGATATTGGCGGCAGTATTAGGGAAAGAATTTACCTTTAGCTACACTATCGAATACATCAGTGCATTATTTTATTTAGCTGTATTTGGATCAATCATTGCTTTTGGTGCGTACTTAACTTTAGTGGGGCGGATTGGAGCAGGTAAAGCTTCTTATGCCACCTTATTATTCCCACTGGTTGCTTTGTTAATTTCAACATGGTTTGAAGGATATCAATGGAATATAAACGCTTTAGTGGGTGTTGGATTGATATTATCAGGTAATTTGCTTATCATCACAAAAGTCAACATGAGAGACAAACTATTGAGGTTGTTTAATATCAAAAGTTTGGTTGTTGACTAAATTATAGTTGTGTTTGTTGCAAGGCAAGCACGCTAGTGTTATGCGCTTATAGAGTTGGTAAGGGATTATCAGCTCTATTTTTTTATCTCCCCCTGGTTTACCCTGTTTATCTTGATAGATGCTCTTTTTTAGTCTTTAAAGAGCTAAATAATAGGAATAAAATTATTAGGGTATAAAATCAAGCAATCTAGATTTTTATAGCGACTATCCAATCAAAATATCAAAGAAATAAATGTGCTTTATTATTTTTACATTTTTTCAATATTTTTAATTTCTTGATGTACAGTAGCAGTACATAAGCCTTGTGGGTTAAAACTACGCTCATAAAAATTAATTGTCTGATTTTTATCAATTAATACAATAGAACTACTGCGCGTCCCATAATCTTCACTGATAATAAAGCGAGAGGACAGTAACCGCTCCCATTCTAAACTGACCCCTGTATTGGGTAAGTGTTCATCATGACAAACTTGTGTATCCATGAGTACCTGAAACAAGCGTTCAATGCTAACGGTTTTCTTAGCTAAAGCAAGTGAGAAGGCATATTTTCCCTGTTCAACTTTATACCAAGGTGTATCCAGTAAATGATTACATAAGCCATGAATACCATCTGATACGCGACTCACTGCGGTATTTTCTCGGTTTGCATAATAGTACAGTGGCTCACCTGTAACATAGCTCAATAAGTTAAAGCCATCATACTGTGTTGCTTGTGTTTGGCAGTGGTGCAAATAAGAGTCTGCTGTCTCATCACTATCAAGAAAATCTTTGACTAAATAGCCACGAGAGTGGGGGGAGGGAGTATTGGCATTGGCTTGGCGATAATTAGTCAGGGCAGCAAACCGCCCTGTATTGGTCACGCCTAACCATGTGCCTTGTCGCGCTAGATCACGCCCTGCAAAAAGTTGAGGACTATCTTGCCAATAGTGTGCTGTGGCTGTGGCGCGTTGATGGAATTCATCACGGTTAGCAATCACAATTAGAGGATAACGGGGGTGTACGTTTACAGCAAATAAAATTAAACACATTGTATTTATCCTCTATTCTTTTATCTACTATAAACAGATTTAGCACCACCCAACAGCGATCTTGTAAAAAAGGCTTTATTTATCCTCTTTTTTAGGGGGTTTTTTCTCCTCAGTTTTCGGAGCAGGGGGAGGTTGTGCACGTTGCTCCTCCATAGGTATACCCTTTTCTAACTTATCATGATGTTCGACCCAATCATGTTTATCAACATTCCAACTTCGTGCCCAATAGATAAAAGGCGTATCCACTAAGGCAATAATAATTTTGAAAAAATACTTTGCTAAACCCAAACCAATCGCGGTTTCTAAATCAAAAATACCCCACCAAACAACAAGTGAGTAAATTACAGTATCTAAGGCTTGAGAGGTTAAAGTAGATAAGTTATTTCGTAACCATAAATGCCGTCCTTGTGTCTTATTCTTCAAATAATGAAAAATCCACACATCAAAACTTTGACTGATTAAATAGGCAAGTAGAGAACCAAATACAAAGCGGGGTGTAAACCCAAAGAGTATATCAATGGCATCATGGACTTCTTGAGGGGACACAATGGTATCGGAGGTATCAGCTGTAGAGGGCATAAATAATAAGCTGATCGACATTATTGCAACAACAATAATACTGGTGGAAAACCCTAATAAAACGGCACGGGTCGCCTCGCGTTTTCCATATTTTTCACTTAATAAATCGGTCGCAAAATAAATACCCGAATAAATAATAAGTCCAAGACTGGTTGATAAGCCAAAAATAACGGTTAGCTTAGGACCTTGTAAGTTGGAAAGCATGATATTGAGGATAATGACACTATATAAACCCATCTTACCAAATAGGCGATATAGGATCAGGGTAATCCCTAAATCAATAGCAATGGTTGCTAACCATAAAAGGTCTTGATGTCCTGAAAAAAATGCACTGACACTTTCTGGAAACATGATATCTATGTAAAACTTTTCAACTTATTGTGTGTAATACACATAAATGGATGAGATAATTATCATATAAAATTAGGAATCATCACACAGCAAACCGCTACAAATAAATAATAAAGCATCATTGTTGCTGTGTTTTTCTTAGCAATCAACTATAAAGGGAATATAGGGGGAGTGTAAAGCTTTTTATTTTATTTAGCCTGCTTTATAGTGCGAGGCCCTTCTATTTTATTAGCATCAACACACATGTTTATTTTACAAGTATGATAAAACATAAAAAATTAATACACATTCTTTTTTATTACCTGATTAAAAACAGCCAATAATAAGATTTTTTAATCAAGTAATAAAATAATTTAGTTTATAGCTTTAAGTGCTTATTACAATAATTATGATAACTCAATTTGATCTAATAATAATCGTAAATCTTTTTCACTGACAATTACATTAGCCGCTTTTTGTAGGACAGGTTTTGCACAGAATGCCACCCGTGTTCCCGCATGAGCAAACATTGATAAATCATTCGCTCCATCTCCAACAACCAGCGTATCTGCTTCACTGACTTGTAGTAAGCCCTGCATACGTTTTAGCATCACCCCTTTTGAGTCATTAAACATCATCTCCCCGCCAACACAGCCTGATAAAACCTGTCCTTTATGATGTAGATTATTGGCAAATTCAGCATCATAACCAAGTTGATCTTTAAAGTAATAGGTTGCTTCATGAAACCCACCAGAAAAGATAATCACTTTATAGCCGCGTTTTTTTAATTCAGCAATGGTTTCTTTTGCCCCATTCATTAAGGGAAGTTGCTGACAAATATCTAACACATCAGGGTAATACAAGCCTTTTAACAATGCGACACGGCGGGTTAAGGATTCATAAAAATCCAATTCTCCTGCCATCGCCTGACGAGTGATGCGTGATACTTCTTCTTTTTTACCACAGGCTGCTGCAATTTCATCAATTGTCTCGCCATCCATGAGTGTTGAATCAAAATCAAACACACAAAGTTTCATATTATATCCTTAAAATAATAAACCAAACTTAAATATGGTCAACTACTACCCTACTTAGGAAGGTAATGGGAAAATTTGTTGTAACCGATCATCTAAATGGGTTAAACGTTTATTTGCTTGCTGACGTTGCACTGCCATATGTAAAGCTTTTTGTTGCCCAATAATTACGACCAATGATTTACCCCGTGTCACTGCGGTATACAGCAAATTGCGTTCTAATAACATATAATGCTGTGTTGCCAGCGGAATCACTACTACAGGGTATTCAGAACCTTGGGATTTATGAATGGTGATCGCATAAGCAAGGGCGATATCATCTAATTCATCAAAACCATAATTGACATCCCGTCCTTCAAAATCAATCAGCAACTCTTCACTTTCTTCATCAATAGCCTGAATAACCCCGATATCTCCATTAAATACCTCTTTTTCATAATTATTTACCATTTGAATAATCTTATCTTGGCATTTAAATTGTTTAAAATGAGGAAGTTTAGATGAGGTTTGTCCTTCTGGGTTCAATGCTTGCTGTAATACAAAATTTAAATTACGCGCCCCTAATTCCCCTCGTTGCATCGGTGACAACACTTGAATATCTTCAATTGCCTTATAGCCAAACCGCTCTGGAATACGGGTAGAAACTACATACAATAATTTTTTAAGAATATCACTGGGGTTATCAGCATTAATTAGATAAAAATCACTTTCAGGTTTTGCTGCTTTCTCTGTTGTACTCGTAGGATAATCTGCTACCTCCTCTTTTATTTCTGTTGTAATGGGAGCAGGAGGGGCTTTTTTATCAGGGGAATAGGGCGCAATACCTTTATTAATACGGTGAGCATTCATAACAATATGGGAATGTTGCGCTTGGCGAAAAATTTCTGTTAAGTGTATACTAGGAATGGCAGGGTTACTCAGCATATCTGCTAATACCATGCCCGCGCCCACAGAAGGCAATTGATCCACATCACCAACTAGGATTAAACCTGCTTGGTCAGGAATTGCGCGAATTAATTGATACATTAAAACAATATCAACCATTGATACTTCATCAACAATCAATAAATCAGTTTCTAACGGTTTCTCTGCATTACGCTTAAAGTCCCCCGTTTGCCCATCAAATTCTAATAAGCGGTGAATTGTCTTAGCAGGGGTTAAGGTAGATTCAGATAATCTTTTTGCAGCACGCCCTGTAGGTGCACAGAGGTGGATTTGTAAACTTTCCCCTTTGAGCATATGAATAATACTATTAACCAAGGTGGTTTTCCCCACTCCCGGCCCCCCTGTAATAATCACCACATTATGCTGTGCAGCAAGTTTTAATGCCTCATGTTGGGAAGCTGATAGAGGCACACCTGTATACTCTGCTACACGACGTAAACCCAGTTCAAAATCTAAGTGCTGCCATTTAGGTGTGACGGCTAATAAACGTTGTAAATGTTGGGCAACCCCTTGTTCAGCATAATAATATAAAGGGAGGAAAATATGTGGGAAGCTGCCAAAATTATCAACAATAAGATTATTGTTATTCACTTCATGTGATAAGGCATCATTGATAATATCATCAGGGATTGTCAGTAATTCATTAGTTTTATCCACTAACTCTTTACGGATAGCAGCACAATGCCCTTGGGAGGCTAATTCTTTTAATGTATGTAACACCCCTGCACGGGCACGAAGAGGAGAGTGTTCAGGAATGCCAATACTTTGTGCAACTTCATCAGCGGTTTTAAAACCAATACTACGAATATCTTTAGCTAAACGATAAGGGTTTTGGGTGATTTTATTGATGGCTTCATCACCGTAGGCTTTATAAATGGATGCAGCACGAGAGGTACCAATATTATGAGATTGCAGAAATACCATGATATGGCGCACAGTACGTTGCTCTTCCCATGCGGTGAGTAATTGTTGATAGCGTTTTTTACCAATACCCTCTAATTCAAGCAGTTTTTCAGGTGTATTTTCAATCACCTCAAATACTTGATCACCAAATGCCGCAATTAATTTATCTGCAAAATGTGCCCCAATACCTTTAATCATGCCAGACATCAGATATTTTTTAATACCTGCTTTAGTGGTTGGTGCTTTAATATGTAAAAGCTCTGCTTTAAATTGATCCCCATAAGTTGCATGGGTGCTCCAATTTCCATAAGCTTCGATATGATCGCCGACATTCACTTGTAAAATTGTCCCAATTACCGTGAGGGCGTAAGCGGAGTCATCTGTATTGACACGCAACACACAAAAGCCATTCTCTGCATTATGAAAGCTGACATGATCGACAATGCCTTCTAGCTGCTCTTGGGGTTGCTCATCTAATTCTGTATTCACGATTACTTCTTACACTATGCCATACGATAAAAAACGGGGTTTTAGTGTATCAAGTCTATCATTTTTTACCATCAATTATTTGGAAAGTGATAAGGGGGGAAGTTTGAAAATCAGCTTGAGAGATAAAATTTTTTCTATAGACCTTTATATTTAGTGAAATCATGCAATAGAGTCAAATAGGCTAAAATTCAGAATTTGTAATCTATCATTTTTCTTGCATTTTTACCGTTTATAGTTATAAGCTTTTTTAAAGCGACACTACCAATTTTCATTAATGAGAACATTTTATGCAACGACATTGGTTACTGTATATCATGCTAAGTCTATGCAGCCTAAGCGCATCCGCTGCATTTGACTCTGCAACCCTAAATAAAGCGGATAAACCGCTGGAAATTCTGCGTATCACTCCAAGTGGTAATGATGTCCCAGCAGGACAACAAATCTCCTTGCAGTTTAATCAGCCAATGGTCTCTATTGGTACAATGAAGCGTGATACTAAAGACTTACCTATTACGATTAAACCTGCTGTTGCCTGCCAATGGCGATGGCTCAATACCTCTTCACTCGCTTGCCAGCTAGATAAAAAAAATGCGCTCATTCCTGCAACACATTATTATGTGACAGTGAAAAAAAGCATAACAAGTGAAACAGGAAAAACCTTAAACAAAGATTATCAACACAGCTTTATCACCAAACGTCCTAAAGTTGCTTACAGTAGTTTTAAGCATTGGGTCTCTCCTGATACGCCTTATATTCAAGTGATTTTTAACTACCCTGTCACCCGTGAGTCAGTAGAGCGGTTTTTATCCTTTAAGACTAAAAATGGGCGTAGTTACAAAGTCAGTACCAAGATTCCTAAATTTTTAGAAAAGAAATTTAAAAAACAAACCCGCTATACCACGCGCCCCTTTTGGATTATTCACCCTACCCGCCCCTTACCTGAAAATACCGAATTACACTTAAGTGTCAGACAAGGTTTACAAGGGGTAAATATTGGCAATGAGCGGGGGATTGAACGACGGGTGATTACTAAATTTTACACTTACCCACGCTTTGATTTTCTTGGAATGCGCTGTACAGATTTAAAAGATAAAGAAATTTTTATTCCTGCTAAAGGCATGAAGAAGAAAAAATCTTTACCTCGTTGTAATCCTCTGAGCCGTATTTACTTCCGCTTTACCAGTCCCGTTGATAAAAACCAAATTAAAAATGCAGTGACCTTTACACCTTCATTGACAACACAGCGAGAAGGCAAAGCTTATGATCCATGGCAATACAGTTATAATCATATTAGTTTAACCCAACCACATTATAAAAATACTTATTATGATGTGATGATTCCTGAATACTTGAATGCTTACAGTGCTTATCAGTTCAGTGCAGAGCCGCGTACAATTAGGGATGTATTCGGACGGAAATTAACCCGCCCTATTCATACTCGTTTATTAACTGATCACCGCGCCCCTAGTTATCGCTTTGATCATACCTATTCTGTACTTGAGACAGGCGTTGATAGCGAACTCCCGCTGTATACAACAAATTTAAATAGTTTACATTTTAACTATGCGACTTATACTGCCCAAGGTTGGTCTACTCCTCAACAAAAAACCATCCCCTTACGTTTACCTGAAGATGTGTCTATCAAAATTCCATTAAAAGCGCGTGAGTTATTAGCACAAGACTCAGGTATTATCCAAGGTACATTCAGCACAAGCCCAACCCCTCGTTATACAAGAAAACCTGAATGGTTTTTTAGTCAGGTCACTCCGTTTCATGTTGAAGCAAAAGTGGGGCACAATAACAGCTTGGTTTGGGTGACTGATTTAACAACAGGGGATATTGTAAAAGATGCCAATATTAAATTACTGAGTATGACCTATACCCCCACCCCGTTACGTCCTGATGCCATTGTCACAGGGAAAACAGATGAAAATGGGATTTTCAATTTTGCAGGGTTACGTGATCTTGATCCAAAGCTAAAACAATTAGATAGTTACGATAATAAAAAACCGCGCTTAATGTTGGAAGTGACTAAAAACGGCGCGATTGCTTTATTACCTTTAGATTATCGCTATCGGGTCAGTATGTATGACTTAAATAGCAGCCCTGATTTTTATGTTTATAATCGTAAACAATATGGGCATATGAAAACGTGGGGTACCACTGCACAAGGGGTCTATCGTGCAGGAGATACCATTCAATATAAATTATTTGTACGCGATCAAAATAATCAAAAATTTATCCCCGCACCACAAGCATCCTATCATTTAAAAGTCATTGACCCGATGGGTAAAGTGGCGCATGAAGTGAAAGAGCTGTCTTTATCTGAATTTGGCAGTGCATCAGGGGAATTTACTACCCGTAAAAATGCCCCTGTAGGCTGGTATCGCTTTAGCTTAAAACCTAGCTTTACTGATAATACTTTACATCCTATGCAAGTCTTAGTCAGTGATTTCACCCCTTCTCCTTTTAAAGTACGTACCACGATCCAAGGTGATCATTTTACAACAGGAGATCAAGTACAAGTTGAAACCAAAGCGCACTTACACGCAGGTGGCGCATATACGGAAGCCTTAACCCATATTAGTGCACGTTTAAAACAAGCTAATTTTAGTTCTACTCACCCTGTAGCAAAAGGTTTTCAATTTGATGTGCAAGTAAAAAATGTTCATGACATGACAGTGCATCAAGCAGAAGGAAAAAGTGATCAAACAGGGCTGTTTACTAGTACTTTTACGTTACCTAAAGAAACCGCTATTTTATACGGTAAACTCTTAGTAGAAAGCAGTGTGCGTGATGATCGGGGTAAAGATGTCGCAAACCTTAGTAGTGCGCAATTTATCGGGCGTGACCGCTTTGTGGGAGTGAAAGAAACAAGCTGGTTATTAAGCCAAGATAAACCTGCTATTGTTGAAGCATTAGTGGTGGATACTTTAGGAACACCGCGTACTAACACGGCAATGACTCTGCAAGTTGAATACTTAGAAACGAAAGCTGCACGGGTGAAAAGTGCAGGGAATGCGTATATCACTCAATATCAACATAACTGGGTCAAAGTCAGTGAGTGCAAACTTGTCTCTTTAGAAACAGCGGTTTCTTGCCAGTTTACACCTAGTAAAGCAGGGGAATACCGTATTCACGCGGATATTAAAGATACTTTAGGGCGTAAACACCGTTCTACTTTATATCAATATGCAACAGGGTCTACTGCTGTTGTGTGGGGCAGTGGAGCAGGACATGGTTTGTCTATCCAAGCTGAACAAAATAGTTATAAAGTGGGGGAGACGGCGCGTTATATTGTTAAAAACCCTTACCCCAATGCAAAAGCTTTGATTACTGTTGAGCGTTATGGGATTTTAAAAAGCTGGGTCAAAACATTTAAAAATAGTGTTGAAGTGATTGAAATCCCTGTTGAACAGGATTATGTATCAGGCTTTTATGTCTCTGTCATGGTTGCCTCACCCCGTGTTGATAAACCTATTGATGCAAAACAGGTGGATTTAGGTAAACCTGCTTTTAAAATGGGCTATGTAAAAACTGATGTCAGTGATCCTTATAAACAACTAGATATCAGTATCACACCTGATAAATCCGTTTATAAACCGCGTGATACCGCAAAAATTGATATTCAAGTTAAGCCTCATGCGCTGGATAAAACCCCTGATACTGAATTAGCGGTGGTAGTATTAGATGAAGCAGTATTTGATCTATTGCGTTCAGGGCGTAGCTACTTTGACCCTTATAAAGGTTTTTATCAGCTAGATTCCTTAGATGTGACCAATTTTAACTTATTGATGCGCTTAGTTGGGCGACAAAAATTTGCTAAAAAAGGCGCCAATGCAGGGGGTGATGGGGGTTCTAGTCTCTCCATGCGAGCAGTATTTAAATATGTGAGCTATTGGAATCCAAGCTTAAAAACTGATGCCACGGGTAAAGCAAGTATTAATGTTACGTTGCCTGATAATCTTACAGGCTGGCGTGTGTTGGTGATGGGGGTCACAAAAAATGATCTAATGGGCTTGGGTGATACACAGTTTAAAGTGAATCAAGCCATAGAATTACGCCCTGTGTTACCAAACCAAGTGATGGCAGGTGATCGGTTTGACGCAGGTTTCACGGTGATGAATCGCAGTAAAACCACGCAAGAAATTACCGTACAACTCTCTGCTACAGGTGATGCATTACATCAAGCTGTCAATGCTAAAAAAGTGGTACAAGTCGCGCCGTTTAAACGTGTTCCTGTATGGTTACCTGTCGCCACTGAAAAAGCTGGGGAGATACAAATACACGCCACAGCCATAGCAGCAGGCGAGCAGGACGCTGTGCAATATAGTGTCCCTGTTAAAGCACCCCGTGCCTTAGAAACTGCCAGTACTTATGGTACTACCATACAAGAGCGTGTCAGTGAATCGATTCAAATTCCTGAAGCAATTTATGCTGATACAGGTGAAGTGAGTGTCACCTTATCACCGAGTGTGATCACAGGGGTAGAAAGTGCATTTCGTTATATGCGAGATTACCCCTATCAATGTTGGGAGCAGAAGTTAACTAAGGGTGTGATGGCATCACATTATCAACAATTAAACCCTTATATTGATGATGTATTTGTGTGGCAAGAGAGTCAGACCTTACCTGCTAAAACAGCGGAATTCTCTGCTGATTTCCAAGCTGAAAATGGTGGCATGAGTTTCTTTGTCCCTAAAAATGCTTATGTGAATCCTTATCTCAGTGCTTACACTGGGTTAGCGATGACATGGTTACGTAAACAGGGGCAAAGCTTTCCTGCAAAAGTAGAAAATCGTTTACAACGTTATTTGGATAAACTACTACGTCAAAAAAATGTGTTACCTAGTTTTTATAGTAAAGGCATGGCTGCTAGTGTACGCGCGGTGGCTCTTGCTGCATTGGGGGCACGTAACAAAGTCACACCCAAATTATTAAAACGTTACTTCCCACACGTTCAACATATGGATATGTTTGCCCGTGCCTTATATTTACAGGCTGCGCTGAGTGTGCCCCGTACAGAAGCCATTCAAAAAGAGGTCGTTAATACATTGCTGGCACAAGCTGATTTTACCAGTGGTAAAGTGAGTTTTAATGAAAATTTAGCGGATGAATACCGTTATTTACTCTCCTCACCTTTACGCAGCCAATGTACAGTGTTGAGTGCCTTGGTTGCCTATGATGAAAAATATCCTGATAATCAACAAATCAGTGATATCCCATTTAAACTGGTGCGTCATATTACCCAAGCGCGGAAACGCCAAGGTTACTGGCGCAATACCCAAGAAAATATGTTTTGCATGAATGCTTTAATTGATTTTGCACGCGTTTATGAAAAGGACGCGCCTACCATGCAAATTAAAGCATGGTTAGGTGACACTTTATTGGGTGAAGCTAAATTTGCTGATGTAAAAGAAACCCCAATTCGTTTTGCACAGCCGATAACAGCCAGTGATGTAGGGCGTAAAACACAGATGAAAATGGATCGTACAGGGCAAGGGCGTATGTATTACCAAGTACAACTACGTTATGCCAGTAAACAGCGTAATACGGACACTGTGAATGCAGGCATTGAGGTGCAGCGTGAATATCATGTAAAACGTGATAATGCATGGCAGCGTTTAACCCCCCCTTTACAATTACGCACAGGGGAATTAGTAAGGGTTGATTTATTTGTCTCTACGCCTGCTGCGCGTTATTACGTGGTGGTTGATGATCCTGTGGCAGGGGGCTTAGAACCTGTAAATCGTGATCTGGCTACAGCTGCCCAATTGAGTACACAAGCAGAAGGTGCACTTTATGATAAAGGCTCACATTGGTTTACACAAAAGTCATGGCGTGAATTCAGTGGTGGCTTTAATGGCTTTTACCATAAAGCTTTAAAACATGACAGTGCACGTTTTTATGCTGACTACTTACGAGCAGGAAATTATCATTTATCTTATGTTGCGCAAGCTATCAGTGCAGGGGAGTTTGCAATCTTGCCTACACATAGTGAAGAGATGTATGAGCCTGATATTTATGGGCAAAGTACAGCAGCGAATGCAGTGATTGTTCGATAGTAAATAGGAAGTGTTAGCGGGGTGTTATGCCTCGCTAGCTAATCATTCAAAACATAAAAGTGACGGTCATCTTATTAGCTAAAATTACTGATCAGTAACTCATTTAACTGCCCTCTTTTATTACCGTGGGCATTGATACTGCGTTTAGCCTGTACTCGTTCAATTTTATATTGTGTATATAATTCATCAAAAAATTCATCATCTGGCTTATAATTTTTTACATCTGAATTACTTAATAGCCATTTACATCCCACCTTATCAAGCTGGTCACAAAAATTTTTTAATCTTATTTGCTCATTATCATCAAATGTATCTTTAGCATAAGTATTAAAGCTAGAGCTTGCATTAAGTGGTTTGTAAGGAGGGTCAAAATAAAAATAGGTGTTTTTTGTAGCATGATGAATGGTCTCTTCAAAATCACCTGTTAATATTTCAACCTTAGCAAGCGATTGACTGACTAAACGTAAATTAGGTTTATCACAAATCCGTGGTTTTTTATAACTCCCAATAGGTACATTAAATATATTTTTTTTATTTACCCTGAATAAACCATTGAAACAAGTTTTATTAAGGAAAATAAATAAAGCTGCCTGTTCAATTTTTGCTGATTTTCGTGTATTAAAAAGGGTTCTCTTCTTATAAAAATAGGCTTTTCTTGCCTCATCATCATTAGCAAAATGAAAATATTCATTTTCCCATTCTTCTAATAATTCAATAAGTAACTCGACAGATTCAGAAATAGATTGATAGGTATTGATTAAATCTGTGTTTGCATCATTAATAACGGCTTTTTCAATATTAGGGTAATTATTTAACACCCAAAATAAAACAGCCCCACTTCCTACAAAAGGCTCAATATAAGTGATTTTTTTTTCTTTATCACAAGGAAATTTAGCACTTATTTCTTTAATAAGCTGTGTTTTGCCACCTGCCCATTTTAGGAAAGGTTTACTTGATATACTCATTCTATCTTGCCAGTATATTTATGTTTTTCAAGAATATTAGAAAGCACAAAGCCCATACAGATGACTCTGTATAGGCTTTTAGTGATTCAGCTAATAATGATTATACGCTAGTTATAATCATTAAAAACTGATAAATCAATGGTGGAATGTATTTGGCAATTACCACCTTATAAAACCCTATTTAGGTTTTGTTAGTTGATCAATACGTTGCTGGTTATCTAACACTGTATTAACCAAATCATCATACGCCCCATCATTTTTGATTAACCAATCTTGTTTAGTCACAAGTACGGCGGAAACAGCCAATGTTTTAGTGGCTGAAAAAATGCCGTCTTGCAATTTTTTATAGGTATCAGAAGGAATCTTAGTAAAAGTATAAATGGGTTGCCCTGTTGCATCAGTTTTGTCATTAAAATCCCAATCATCAACAGGTACTAGTTTGATATCTTTACCTTGTTGGTTAAGGCGACGAGTATATTTAGATTTTAACCCCCCTACATAAAGTAGACATGAGGCAGATTTATCATTGATAAGCTTTGCAATTGCACCACTTCCCCCAGCAGAAATGGTTTTTACTTTTGCATAATCATCATCAAGCAAGGTGAAAGTACGCCATGTTAAAGAAGAGCCACTGCCTTTTTTACCAATCATTACAGTGTATTTTTTCGGGTTATCCTCTAAATCTCCTACTGAATCAATATTTGCAGTACGTTTACATGCTAGGTGTACATATTCATTATACAAGGTAGCCGTGCGTTCAACCTTTAACACCTTGCTATCGGCGGCAGCAAAATAAGCATCAGCTTGTACAATGGCTGCATCACATTTGCCTTTATGTAAGGCAGACATATTCTCACGAGATCCTTTTGTTTCTATCACATTAATTGAAATTGTTTTAGGAGAATACCTAGCTAAAATGTCCCCCACAGCATAATAGGTGCCCTGAGTACTGCCTGTACACAAATTTAACTCTGTTGTTTCATGTGCTTGCACAGTCATACTGCTTGCAATTAAAGGTAATAAATAAAGTGCTGGTAAAGTACGCATAACATCCTTCTTCTTAGTGATAACATATTGTAGATTTATAGTCATTATTTAGTGCTTAAAAAAAGCAATGACTTAATTATAGTCTTTTATCATCTTGTTTTTATAAAGCTCGAGGTATCATACAGTGTGTATAAAGAATAAAAATTAACTTAAATGCTTTTAAATCGGTACATAATCAGGTATCTTGTGCAACACCAATTTTTTACATTTTTTATTCTCTACTAAAAAAATTAGGACGATACTATGAACTTGGATAAAGTCCCTGCAGGTAAAAATATTCCTGATGACATTAATGTTATCATTGAAATTCCCGCACATAGCGATCCTGTTAAGTATGAAGTTGATAAAGAAACAGGGGCAATGTTTGTTGACCGTTTCATGAACGTATCAATGAGTTATCCTTGTAACTACGGTTACGTGCCTAACACATTATCTGAAGATGGCGATCCTGTTGATGTATTAGTCATCACACCTGTTCCTTTAATTAACGGTGCTGTCATTCGCTGCCGTCCTCTTGCTGTATTAAACATGACTGATGAGTCTGGAATTGATGCAAAAATCGTGGCAGTTCCTGTTGATAAATTATGTGCAGACTACCGTGATGCAAAAGATATTAACGATGTGAGCCCAGGGATCTTAAACCAAATCAAACATTTCTTTGAGCATTACAAAGATTTAGAAGAAGGTAAATGGGTTAAGGTTGATGGTTGGAGTGATGTAGAAGCAGCACGTAAAGAAATTTTAGCGTCTGTAGAACGTTACCAAGGTGCATAAAATACTTTAGGTTGACACCCTGTCAACATGATGTATTGATAGCACTCTTCAAAAAAGGCGTGATTTTAATTGCGCCTTTTTTGATAGTCGTATATTAAAATATCTCTTTCTTTATATTCCATCCTATTGCTTCAAGAATATCGAGTGATGCCTTATCAGGTGTGGCGTAATACTGCCCTGTGATAGAAGGGTTCATTAAGTATTTTTTGTCTTTCTCTCCTCTCTCACTGTCTTTATCACTTACAATATGTGTACAGGTACTAAAAGGGTAAAATTGGTTATATGTATACGCTGCTGTGGCAAGTACATACTCTTTAATATAAATAGAATCTTTTCCCATAAAAGCATGGTAATCAGCTGAAGCTTGCCCTTTATGTCAATATTGTGGGGCATCAGCATAAGTTAGCAGTTCATCAAATGGTGTGATGGCTTCCATTCCTTGCTTAATCTTTTTTAGATCTAATTCACCTTCTTTAGTCAAACCTAAGATAAAATTATCATAGGGAATATCTATCTCTAAATACTTCATAATATACTGAAGTCTTGGAAGTAGCAGGGTGGCACTAGAATAAAACCCTTCAGTTTCACTGACTGCTCCTAGCCCTAAAAACCCTAAACCATGACAAAACTCATGCATCATTGTTGTCGATAGACAATGTTCTCCTTGAGTAATTTTAGGTTCTGATGAATGACCGACTCGCCATTGCGTACTGGAATCAATAATCACAATCAGATCATATTTTGTATCATGAGGGTTTTTGATAGTACCTGTTAGCTTTGCAAGCGGGCGCGTTAAGGTATGAGTCTCTGTCTGGCAAATTCCGGGGATACACATTGCATGAAACCCTGCGCCTGTTGTATCCACATAGTAGATAATTATATTAATAGTGAGCTCATTTTCTATAACCTGTTCCCATTGTTTCGCTGCGTATTGAATATCATTTTTTTGACTCTGGTTAAGCTTTTGAGTATGGCTAGAAGCATAATCTAAATTAATAGTAAGCATTTTTTATTTTCCATGATATCAAATGGTTGTTCTTTAAATCCATTTAAAAATCAGTAATATAAATTTATAAAACTATTGTAATCTCTATTTTTTTATAAAACATGTACTCTATTACAGATTCTTTTTGTTTTAATTGATAGGTGTAGATAAAATATAGCCTATATTTTTCCTATAATAAAAAAATGACAATTACTTATTTACTACTATATATAAAAATACGCACACTTTACTCAACTTAAACGACTAAATTAATAAAAAATAATTTGTAATGTTTTTTTACAAAACTAAATAAATACAAAGGATATGTTATGCCAAAACATTGTATAAAAAAGCTTGTGGGAATTATAGCTGGAATAACATGGAGTATATTCAGCTATGCAGTAGATGAGTTACCTGAATATAAAATACATCAAGGAGTATCAGGCAACTTATCATCTATTGGTTCAGAAACCTTGTCGCATGTAATGAGTTCATGGTTTGAAGCGTTTCAACATTTTTACCCTAATGTTGCAATCCAAGTTCAAGTATCAGGCTCTTCTACAGCTCCCCCCGCTCTTTTGGCACAAACCAGTCAATTAGCAACCATGAGTCGTAGAATGACATCTGAAGAAAAAGCTAATTTTACCAATAAACACGGTTACCCTCCGACACAAATTAAAGTTGTAATTGATGCACCCACCTTTTATGTGAATAAAGACAACCCCATTGAAAACATGACATTTCGACAGTTAGATGCTATTTTCTCCTCAAATCGTCGCTGTGGGAAAAAATTACCTATAAAAAAATGGGGAGATTTAGGGTTGACAGGAGATTGGAAAGACCGTGCTATTCAAATCTATGGGCGTAATTCAGCTTCAGGTACTTATGCTTTTGTAAAAAAACGTATTTTATGTAAAGGTGATTACTTACCTAATATGAATGAACAACCTAGTTCTGGCTCTGTATTAGAGTCTGTAAATAAATCACTTAATAGTATTGGTTACTCTGGTTTAGGGCATATTAACTTTGGGGTAAAACCTTTAGCACTGGCTAAAAAAGCAGGGGGACGTTACATTTCACCCAGTCGTAAAACTGTTTTAGCAGGGGAATACCCACTTGCCCGTTTTTTATATATTTATATAAATTTACCCCCTAATACAGAAGTTCCTCCATTAGAAAAAGCTTTCTTAGATATGGTTTTATCAACAATAGGGCAAGAAATAGCTGAAAAAAGTGGTTACCTATCTTTGCCTCCTAAAATAGTACATGCAGAACGTAGCAAAATAAAACTAAACTGATATTTTTTAACAAGTTTTAATAGGGAAAGGTTCAAATACTTTCCCTCTATAGCTTAATGTAAACTGGACTGCTCCATACATCAAAGCTCTCAATACCATCTAGTTTAAAAAGTCTTTCAATATTTCTTAAAATTTACCTGAGCAGTGTCTTAAAAATTAGAACCCCCACTATTAATTTTTAATATTAAAACATAAAGATTAATACTTATTTAATTTTAAATAAGCATAAGTGTAAAAATAGCTTGAAAATAAAAACCTATTCAGATTACACTCTTTTATTTAGTTTAAATGATAGGTGATTTATGAGACATATTACATTGTCATGTTTGATTTTTAGTTTAGTTGGTTGCTCCACAGTAAATGAAGTGGTTACCCCCTCCAATATAAAAGATAATAGTACAAATACTGCCTATCATACTGCTTTAGCAGATGCCGCTGTCATTGAGGCACATGAAGTCATTGATTTACCCATTTTAAATGATGAGAAAACAAGCGTTATCACATGGACAAACTATACTGATAGTTACCCTGTGGGGGAAGAGGTAACATTAGCATGGGGTGATGTATGGGTTACATTGGATGGGGATGTTAAGGCACGTTGTCAAACATTTGAACAAAATACATTAAATGATGATATACAAAAATTACTTGGTTTACCTTTAAAACCTGCTGAGCGTTATTTCATTACCTTAGAAGTCAATACAGCTGATTTATTTCGTCCTTGTGCTAACCCTGATATAAGCAATGCAACACGTTGTGGGCTTAATTTCCCTGATGAGGCAACAATCGAACATCGTGCATGGTATGCAGGACAAACAGCAACGGCTTATCATGCACCTATGGGTTATCCTTGGACACGTTTAGGTTATACCTATAATTGGAAAGAGGGAGCAAGTGAAGTCGGTGTACCTGAATTTGTGATTAAGAAAACAGCCACAGTCAAAGTTATTGACAAGACAGCTACCCAAGCTTATTGTCAAAAATAACTAGCTAAAGTATCAATTTTGCTGTCATAGTACTATATATAAGGTTTTGGTGATAAATTTAATCATTTCATTAACAATAACTATGAAATAATTAAGATCACCAAGACCTTACGTACACTCTGATTACAGTAGAATAATTTAATTAATAATTGATTTGAAAATATAAACCAATACTGCGCCCTTCCCACTCCATATCATATTGACTGGGGTCATCAATGATACTGCTATAATTTTTTGCATTAAAAATATTCTTAGCTATAAGGTGAAGTTGTATATTTCTATCTAGTTGGTAAGCAATATTTGTATTAACACGTAAAAAACCAGATAAATTATTATTATTGCGCTCTGCTTCTGGGACATTCGCTTGATAATTATCAGGACGTTGACGGCGAGAATTATATAAAATACTCATTCCTAATTGTGTTTTAGGTGAATACTGATATGATCCTAAAATACTCACCATATATTTACTTAATAAAGAAATATCATGTACATCAGTATCATAATCAAATTTAAAATTTAAGCCATTATTATTAGGTAATTCACCAAAACATTCTTCTGCCTGTAATAAAGCAGAGGCTGAAAACTGTAAAGATAATTTTTGCGTTGGGTAATAGGTGCTGCTTAATTCAATACCTGTGGTATTAATTTTGGCTAAATTAACACTAAATTCTTCACCCTCTTCAGGATCACCTACATTAAGTGGGATATCATTAATAGTTAAAACCAAAAGATCAGCAATAAAATCACGATAGCGATTATTAAATAAGGTAATATTAACTTCACCTTTAGTAAATAAATATCCTAGCTGTAGCTCTAAAGTGCGTAGATGCTCAGGTTTGGTAATAGGGCGTTCATGTAAATCAGGATTAAATTGCTTTAAATACTCACGAAATGTAGGCACACGAAACGCTGTACCATACAGTAATTTAGCATAGAAATTATCATATTGTCCCACTAAGCCTAATCGATAGCTCCATTCATTATCAAAATCTGATAACTTGTCATAACGCACCCCTGTTGTGAGGGCAATATTAGGAGAGAGATCCCAGATATCTTGGAAAAAAATACCTAAGTTTTTTCGCCGATTATTGTAACGCAATAAATCAAACCCATTTGTTTTCGTTACACTGCCATCAGGATCAAAATAAATCATTTCATTATGGTTTCGATCTGCGCGTTCTGTTAACCACGATATTCCAAATGTAGCATTATGTTTTTTATGCTTAATATGTAATGTTGCATCACTGCCTATTGTAGTACTGTCTCGAAAACCATCACGATGGCGGTTTAAGTAATTATTTTTATATTTGTCACCTGAACGCGTTAAACGATAGCGATTAATAAAACTTTGTAATGTTAATGATACATTTTCATTAATTGCGTAATCATAGCCTAATTTTAAATAAATAGGGCGACGATGGAAAAAGCGGACTTCGTTCTGCTTTGTACCTGTATAAGGGGATTGATATTCATTGACTGATCCAATAATAGAAAAACCTTTTTTCTTATATTTTAAAAATAAAGCCGTTTTTTCTTTATTTTGATTACGATTAAAAATTTTTCCTTGTGGGTTAAATTTAGGGTTAAAGCCTTCGCTATTATAAAACTCAGCTAACCCATACAGGTTTTTAGTACTAAATTCTGCATTAATCCCAACGGATGTATTATGATGATTTTGTTTACCATCAGTATAAGAACTATGCTGTCCATAACTTAATTCAACAGAATCTCCTGAATCTTTAGTGATAATACTGATAATACCTGCAAAAGCATTTGCACCATATAAGACTGATGCAGGACCATTTAATACTTCAATACGTGCAACATGGCGTAAACTTATCATCTCATCAATAGTAAAGTTCCCCCAGAATAAATCTTGGAGAGGAACGCCATCAAGCAACAATAGCACTTTACTGGTAGTACGTCCTTGTACTCCCCGAATAAAAAGGTTAGTGTGCCCCGACTCTGAAGGACTGAGCTGATAACTGGGAATATGTTGTAATACATCCTGTATTGTTTTAAATCCAAACCGCTGAAAATCAGCTTGGGTAAAGGCGCGCACAATCCCTGGAGTTTTATAAATTGAAACTTCTGACTTGCTGCCTATGGAAACTAATTCAACATCAAAAAGTTTGTCGATAGGGAGCGCAATCAATTTATCAACATTACCTGTATTTTCTGCTGCAATACTAAGGTAACTATGGCACAGTGCAGAAAAAAAACTACTTATTAGTATATATTTTTTTAAAACATGCATTATTTAACCTTAATTTTTAGGTGTAAATGCTTGAAGAGCTATAAAGAGTGATTCTTCAAAAGTATAGCTAATGTTTTAGCCTAGATGAATAGATATAAAATAGTAAAAGATACTTTTTATTTTATTTTATTTTTATGAAATTTTTTATTGCTTATTTTACCTATTGCACACATTTTAAGTATAAATCATTTTGTTACACCTCTTACATAGACTACAATAGAGGGTAGACAACTTACTTTACGTATGTTTATTTATGGTATTTAGCAAACATAATAAATATATCACAAAAAAATTTTACGCTATATAGCAGCATACCCTCTGCATTTACATGGAATATTAAGAGGTTCATTATGGGATTAGGGCAAAAACCTAAGGTACTTTTGGTGGAAGACAGCCCATCACTGGCACTTGTCTATCAGGAATATTTGCGAAATGAACCTTGGCATGTCTCACACTGTGATACAGGACAAGATGCCTTAACATTTATTAATGCAACACCACCTGATGTAATATTACTTGATTTAGAACTTCCTGACATGAATGGGATGGAAATACTCAAACATGTTTATCAATCACATTTACCTAGTGCTGTGGTGATTATTACTGCGCATGGTTCTGTTGATATTGCCGTGGAAGCCATGCGCTATCGTGCATTAGATTTTGTAGAAAAACCGTTTGATGCTAAACGTCTGATTGTAACGTTACGCAATGCATTAGAACACCAAAAACTAAGCCGTATTGTTGAAATTTACCGTGAAAATTTTGATCGTGAACAATATCATGGTTTTATTGGTGCATCTTTAGCTATGCAAGGGGTTTATCGAATTATTGATAATGCCGCCCCCAGTACTGCTACAGTATTTATTACGGGTGAAAGTGGCACGGGTAAAGAGTTGTGTGCCGAAGCGATACATAAACAAAGCCCTCGCCGTGAAAAGCCTTTTATTCCTCTAAATTGTGCAGCGATTCCTAAAGATTTAATGGAAAGTGAAATTTTTGGGCATGTTAAAGGTGCTTTTACAGGGGCGGTACGTGAACGAGAAGGTGCAGCTTCACGCGCCAATGGTGGCACATTATTTCTAGATGAAATAGGAGATATGGATCTAGAGTTACAAAGTAAATTATTGCGCTTTGTACAAACAGGTGTGTTACAAAAAGTAGGCAGTAATACACAAGAAAAAGTGGATGTCCGTTTTGTCTGTGCCACCAACCACGATCCATTACAAGATGTGCAAGCAGGGCGTTTTCGTGAAGATTTGTATTACCGTTTAAATGTAATTCCTATCCACCTTCCCCCTTTACGTGAACGAGAAGGAGATATTTTACTTATTGCGCAACGTTTTCTGCTCACTTACAGTAAAGAAGAAAACAAATCATTTACTCATTTTGGTACAGATGTTGAGGAACTTTTCAGCCACTATGAGTGGCCAGGTAATGTGCGCCAATTACAAAATGTCATTCGTAATATTGTGGTATTAAATGAAGCAGAAAAAGTCAGTATTGAGATGCTCCCGCCTCCATTAAACACGATCCCTTTTACCCCTATAAACTCACCTATCACCATTAAAGCAATACCAAGTAGTCCAACTAGAAATAACTTAGCTCAAAGTGAAAATATTTTTAGCCCCACAGACGTTATTCGACCACTATGGTTAGTAGAAAAAGAGACTATCGAAAATGCCATTAAAGAATGTGATGGGAATATCCCACGTGCAGCGGCATTATTAGAAGTCAGCCCTTCCACTATTTATCGTAAACGCCAAAGCTGGCAAGAGAATGAGCAAGAAATAGAACCTGTATAGTACATATAACGTAAAAAACCAGTCAATTGACTGGTTTAACGGTTTCTATACAAGACTGCACTAATGTTTGTAATTTTTTAGTGCAGAGGGCATTATTGGCGCAAGGTTTGTTATTGGTTCCCCAAATAATATAGTGGTTACATCAGGGGAGTTATTCACTATAGGCTGCTCATTTGCGACAGGTTGTAAGCGCAACATTAGCTCATTTTCAGCAGAAAGCTGGGCTAATTCTTCATAATTCAACATTTTTTTAGAAGATTTCATCGTACTTCTCCTAGCTTATAGTATTATGCAACACGTTAATAAAAATATGGGGATATAGCAATACTATATCAATTAATAAATGCAAAGATAATACCAACCTTTCAATAGCTCCTCTTATATAAAAAATACATTTATAGTCTTTATATACTATATAGAGCGACTATTGATATATTTATTTTCTCTTATTAACTTAATCAATACTGCCAACACGTTTTATTTAGTTACACATAGAATTATTAATCAGCCTATATGCATATTTTAGTTAGTAATGATGATGGGTATTTATCCCAAGGATTACATCATCTTGTCAGTACATTACAGGGGCTTGGTCACCGTGTCACAGTCGTTGCCCCAGAACGTGATCGCAGTGGTGCAAGCCATGCGTTAACATTAAAAAATCCCCTTCGTGTCTATCAAGCTGAAAGTGGATTTATGTATGTTAATGGTACCCCTGCGGACTGTGTTTATCTTGCTTTAACAGCCCTATTAGACAGCCCACCTGATTTAGTTATTTCAGGCATTAATATGGGTGCAAATCTAGGGGATGACGTATTATATTCAGGCACAATTGCTGCTGCGATGGAAGGGCGTGCATTAGGATTGCCAGCTATCGCTATTTCCATTGATAATTTTTCTCCTCAGTATGTTGACAGTGCAGGGCAAGCCATTACCCAGATTTTGGCTGATATCACACAACAAAAATTCCAACTAGAAAAGCACACTATTTTAAATATCAATGTCCCTGATAAGCCGTGGCAAGAAATCCAAGGGATTAAAGTGACTCGTTTAGGGCATAGACATGCACCAGAGCCTGCTATTATTGAACAAGATCCACGTGGAAAAGCTATTTATTGGATTGGTGCAGTAGGAAAAATTTGTAATGCTGAAGCAGGTACTGACTTTCATGCTGTAAGTAAAAATTATGTTTCAATCACACCACTACACTTTGATTACACCCAACATGAAAGTTTAGCCACACTGAAAGCATACTATGAATCATAAAAATATATTAGCTTTATCCAGCAGCGTTTATAATAAATTTTTCTAAAATCATATATAAATACTTATACATTCAATTAAAAAATAGAATAGCGTATAAGCTTATATTAAAACAAGCTATATGTTATTTTATATATTTGATTTAGAATAAGAAAAATTGATAATGTTTATGTTAATTCAAGCCAGCAAAAAAAACATGTATTATAAAATTCTCTTTTTATATCATTTGCTCTTGTGATTGAAAAAAAACACTATTAAAATTCCTGCGCACATTATCGTAATAGTATAAAAAACACTGCTTGAATATGGTGAGTGATTGGGTTTGTTGCTATAGTTGTTACAACGGCGCGTCCTCACTATGTGGATATTTTTATATTCATCACTCATACTCTCAATGAGCTGTATTACGACGCACTGCATGACACTCGATACAGGCACTTATAGCGACTTTAAGTGACCTATAATGACTATAATTTCTCTTCAGCACTTAAGCTATCAATAAAAATATATAAGATATCTTAAGAGGAACACACATTGAAGATAGAAGCCACCCTGTCACGAATTCCTCTTTTTCAAGGGGTTAACACATTACAATTACGTTCAATTGTTAACGGCTCTCACTTAATAAAAGTAAAACGTGGGGATACACTGTTTCAAAAAGGTGATACTGCGGAGGGGTTTTACTACCTCATCCAAGGAACAGTGAAATTAGCGATGATTGCCGCCAGCGGTAATGAAAAAGTTGTTGATATTTTATCGGAAGGTAATACTTTTGGGGAAGGGGTAATGTTTATGAATAAACCTTACCCCGTTTATGCACAAGCCACCACGGATGCTTATGTGGTGTATATTACTCGCCAAGCCATTACCTATGCGATAAAACAAGATCCTAGTTTTGCACTAAAAATGCTTTCTAAAGTCAGTTCATGTTTATACGATGTATTACGCGAGTTAGAAACAACCTGCTTACATACGTCCACACAACGTGTTATTGGTTACTTTATTAACACCATTCCTAAGCACTTTAGCGAACTTAATTCGTTTATCTTTACCTTACCCGCCACAAAAACAATGGTTGCCTCACAATTGAATTTAACACCTGAGACTTTTTCGCGTATTTTACAAAACTTACGCAACCAAAATCTGATTAGTATTCAAGGGCGTAATATTCATATTCATGATATATCAGGTCTACAAGCTTATGGGCAATTTGAAGACTACTAACGTGTAATGTATCTTAATTTTACTGAATAATTTGATATAGAGACCTCTATGGATCATACCATTGATGAATTAAATACCCTTGCCGATTTTGTACGCTGGGGAACAAGCCGTTTTAATGAGGCGGAACTTTTTTTTGGGCATGGGACAGATAATGCTTTAGATGAAGCAATTTCATTAGTTTTACATACCTTGCATCTGCCTAATACCATCCCCGAAACCTTATGGCATACCCAATTAACCTATCATGAAAAAAAGGACTTATTGCAACTTTTCCATCGTCGTATTGATGAACATATCCCCTTACCCTATCTAATTAATGAGGCATGGTTTGCAAATTTACGTTTTTATGTAGACGAACGGGTATTAATTCCACGCTCTCCGACTGCTGAACTCATTTTGCAAGGGTTTGAACCGTGGGTAAATGCTGAGAAAGTGGATAATGTGTTAGATTTATGTACAGGCAGTGCATGTATTGCGATTGCAATGGCTTTGACATTCTCAGAGGCACAAGTCGATGCTGTGGATATTTCAGAAGATGCCTTGGCTGTTGCTGAGCGTAATATTCATGATTATGCTTTAGAAGAACGGGTACATGCTGTTCAATCTGATTTATTTGATAACTTGATTGAAAAGCGTTATGACTTAATTGTCAGTAATCCGCCTTATGTGGATGCGGTGGAAATGGCAAACCTACCTGATGAATATCATCATGAACCTGAATTAGGGCTTGCCTCTGGGGTAGATGGTTTAGATATTACTAAACGTATTTTAGAAACAGCAAAAAACCATTTAACCGATCATGGAGTATTAATTGTTGAGGTGGGTGTATCCCAAGCTGCTATGGTTGAGCAGTTCCCTAATGTACCATTTACATGGTTGGAACTATCACATGGTGGGGAAGGCATTTTTATGCTTACAGCTGAACAGCTAAAAGATTTGTAATATCAATAGCTAACTGATGTGGCATAGTAGAATTAAAATTTACTTGTATTCAAGGGAATATAAACTGACATACAAGTTTTATCTGGTTCCACACGCTCCGCGTCACTGCCATTAAGTTAAGGATTATCTGGCTTTCATGCCCCATGTTTTAACAAGGAAAGTGATCTGTAGGGTGGCAATAGCTGCGCCACTGACCCTTATATTTTAAGGTAAAAATTCACGCAGCGTATTCCACCTTTTTAAGGTTAAGGGTTGTAATCTAAGACATTCCTTGAAAATGGTGGAATACGCTGCGCTATTGCCACCCTACAAGAAACATGGCATTAAGTGAGGCGTTGCAAATAACGCTCCTATCATAAAACCTTATTCCCTTATTTCCCTCGACTGCCTCCTGATCGTCGACTGCTACGACTAGAACTGCGGCTACTACTAGAAAATGCACTACGTGAAGAACGACTATTAGCAGTTTTTCTATAATTGCTGCTAATACGCTTGCTTGGGGTACTGTAACTTTTTTTGGCTGGTTTCTTATTTGATACAGTGCGAACTATAGCCGTGCGACTGTACTCATTTTTCTTAGCTGTATTGCCCCCTGATGAAGATGCATAGGTACTGCTACGTTTTTGTGTTGTAGTATAGTCTTTAGTCTGCGTGGTGTTGGAGCTACTACGTTTTTGCGTACTATAATCTTTACTTTGTGATGTGTTAGAAGAGGTGGAATTTTTAGCTGGGGGAGCTGTGGAAGCATAAGTACTAACACGTTTTGGTGGCGCAGTATAATCTTTGGTTTGGGTACTGCGTGTTGTAGGGCTGCGCTGAGTGTAATCTTTTTTCCTTGTACTATTAACACTTGCGTTATTACTACGATCTTTGCCACTTAGTTGTGCATAAGAACTTGTACGCTTTTGTTGGGGTAAATAACTTTTAACAGGCTTAGGTAAGGCTTTACCTTTTTGTTGTGCACGTTGTTTTAGGCGGGTGTAATTTTTCTGAAACCGCTTCCGATCTGATTTAGGTGCATATTTTTTGCGTCCATAATCATTATAGTAACTATAATGTTGTTTCTCATACCAAGAGTTAAAACCCACTTTTCTAGATTTATATTTTTTACGGTATTTATACTCTAAAACATCATCAGCAACATCAAATAAAGGTGCATAGTTATTATTCCAATTCCACTGACTATTGCCTGTGGGACTGGTTGCCCAGCGTCCATAATTTGGATTACCAATCAGGTAACTACCTGCCAAATGAGGAGGGGATTGTTGTTGGTTAGGGATGAGTACACGAGGAAGTTTACCACCTGATAAATCTGCCAAGGTATTCACAATATCAATTAAACTGTTGTTAAAGGTACTTGGAGAAGAGGCTTCCCAAATATTGTCTAATTCATCGAGTGAATTATCTAATTGTGTACGGGTTTCAGGTTTGCTTTGAATAGCGTAAAGGCGATCTTGTAAACCTCGATATAAACGTCCTGTAGTATGCCCTTCTTTGGCTAATAATTTAACAAGGGGGGCTAAACGTGGTTTCTCTCTAGCAACCACTGCTGCATAATTATCAGTTAATACACTGTAACGTAAAGCCTTATTATCAAGTTGTCGTCCTAGTTCTTGCAGTCGGTGATTGACACGCTCTTTTTCAATACCAATTTGTTCAGAAAAATCAGGTGCACAGGCGGTTAAGAGTAACAGTAGAAATGAGATAATACCTATACGCCATATTGATGATGATAATAACAAAATTACCTCCTTCGTTTATATAAAAAACTGACACACTGTGCACAAATCAAACAGGTTTAACGTTCTGCTAATAAATGATAAGGACTGGGATCAACAATAGGGGGACGTTGTAATATTAAATCACTGGTCAGCCGTGCAGAAGCTAAGCCTAATACGATCCCATTACGAAAATGTCCTGCATTTATATAAAGACCTGTTATTTCAGGGTGTGCAGTAATATAAGGAATTCCTTGTGGTGCAGCGGGGCGTAATCCCGCCCATTGCTTTATTACAGTATAATCGGCAAGACGAGGAATTAAACTAAATGCGGAATATTTTAAATTTTCTAAGGCTTCAGCTGTGGTGTGTTTATCAAAGCCAACATCCTCTAAAGTACTGCCTACCACCACATGTCCATCACGACGAGGAATAATATAGTGCCCATTTGCTAACACAATCCGAGAGATAAGTCCCGCATGGGTTTTAAATAAAATCATTTGCCCTTGCATCGGTTTAATATCAATAGTCTGCTCAGTATCAGCAATTAATTCTTGTGTCCATGCACCTGTTGTCACCACAACTGTATTGGCGCATAAAGTACCTTCAGGTGTTTCCACGCCTGTAATACGCCCTTGCTGATAAATTAATTGAGTAACAGGGCAGTGCTCTTTGATAGTTATTTTATCTTTTAAATCTTGGTATAAAGCTTGTAATAAACGGGGATTACGTACTTGTCCCGTATCAGGCAACCATACCCCCCCTGTATAGGTATTTAATTCAGGCTCACAACTATGCAATGTTGCGGTATCTAAGCACTCTAGATGTGTAGTGTGATAAGCTGCCCATGTTTGGGCTTGTTGTTTTTCCTCTGTACCAATAATTAACAAGCCATTACGAATATATTCAGGATCACAAGCAGTGCGTTGATGAAGGGCATTAAAAAAATCAGGATAATGCTGCTGACTCCAGCGTGCTAAACGGGTGACAGCTTCAGGGTATCGCCAAGGATATAACGGTGATAAAATCCCCCCCCCTGCCCATGATGATTCTTTCCCTACTTCCCCACGTTCAACTAAACAAACAGTTAAACCTTCTGCTTGTAGTTGTTGAGCCGTTAATAAGCCGCTTACACCGCCACCAATAATAATACAATCGTACATGACTTGTTATGTCGCCTCGTTTTTATTCTTTCCAAAAAGTTGGATGCGCTATCCATGCGTGCCAAACGGCATCAAAGTGGCTTAAGTGAGTAAGATGTTGATGAGCATACCACCCTGTAAAAATTTGATGGGCAGCCGCTTCTTTATCAATACCTGCTTGCTGTAATAAATCTGCTGCAACACTGACATCATTTAAAACCCCTAATTCATCTTGTAATGCCGAGAGGGTTTTTGTATAGGGACGTACTTTTTTACGTGGATATAGCTCTGCAAAAAACTTGCTGCCATAGCCCATTTTTTTAATTAAAATACGCAGCTCATGACGCTGTTCATCCGTAAAATTTTCATGCCCTGCTGCATAATTTATTACCCGTTGATATTGTTTTTGTAATAAGGTATTGGCAAGTTTTTTGGCTGGGGCGCGTAAGGTTTTTTTCGCTTGTTTTGATAGGCTAGATTGCCATGCTTGTGTACTAATCCATAACCCCAGTTCAAGAATAAGTTGTGTATAAGAGCTGGAACGTAATAAAGTACGTACTTTGACATAAGCATCAGCTTGTAAAACACTGATATGTTTATCCAGTTGAATTAAGGCATCGTTATTTGGGATATGCTGCTGCATAAGCATTAAATTTTCACGAAACACATCCCAGTCACGGGCTTCCCCTAAGCAATTAGCAATGTATTTTATTTTTTCATTTAATTCTGCATGGGCTTTACGTGGAATGACGGATTTATACAAAGTCAAACAAGAACGTAAACGTCGTAATGCCACCCGCATTTGATGCACCCCTTCAATATCATTACCGTATAACACCATTTCTTCATTCATTTGTAAATGGGTTAAGCAACGACTCACAATCGTACTAAATGCCTGCTCAGCATTCATTGCCGTATTTAACTGTGTAGGTGCCGCTTTATAATATTGAATTGGCATTTCTGGGTTTAATCGATACCCTCTGGCAGCTTTACTGCGGCTATCCACCATAAGTGGCAGCTCTTCTAATAACTGTAAAGCGGTTTCATATAATGCGCTGATGGTACCTGATTTCAACTCTAGTTCAATTTCAGAAATATCAACTTGCCCATATTTATTATGAATCACACCTTGATCAAGGGCGATTTCAATATGGCTATTATCTATATGGGTATAATCCCATGTGCTGCGAGTAAAATCAGTAATAAAGGCTTCTTCAATAGTTTTTAATTTAATACCTGCCTTGCGCCACTGTGTAAGTACTTTCTTGGGAATTTTACTATAATCTGGAGAATCAGAATCCACTTCATCTTCCCATTCCTTACGCTGATAAATACCGCCAACAATTTTTCCAGCAGTTTTCACTGTTTGGATTTTTGTTTCCCCATTATGACGAATACGTAATGCAATTTTTTCTGCCGCTAAGGCATTATCAGGCGTATCAAAATAACAATTATATAAACGTTGATTTTGCTTATCATTTTCAGCAGCTTGAATAATAGGGTGTTGTAAAAAAGCCGCAACTGCTGCGACAGGCAATGTTAATTTTAACTCAGTTTCAGTGGGCATCAGTGAACACCTTATTTATTATCCTAAAAATAAAGAGTAAATTGTTCATACATACATTATTAAGGTATCAACCATGATACCCCCTTAATAACAACAACGTATGCAAGGAAGTGTTTATTTATACACAATCATCTATTTTTAATGGGATGCGAAAAGCTTATTGCTATCTTATGTTACAGAGTAGGGAAATATATGCTATCACATAGTTTATATAAGCTGTCATTTTGCTGGGATATCATGCATTATTGCAATCATTCTGACTAACATCTGTTCCCATACTGTCGCCATGTCTGCTGTCCAATGCTCAGCAAGGTGTATAGCTAATGATTCTAAAAAAATACGTGTAAAGATGGGATAATGTGAATCATCAGTCTCATAATCTTGCTGATGATGCAATCCCAATTCTCGTAATTTAGTTTGTGTTGTTAGGCAGTTTGGTTGAGATACATACTTAATCCCTAACTCAATGGCTTGGTAAAGCATCGTTTGCTGGCGTGTCATACTCACATGGGTAAAAGCCGCTTTAATCTCTTCTGAAGAGGCATGGAATTTTTTATAAAAAGTACGTGTAAACAATTTTTGTTTATTATCCAAATAGGCAAAACTATTTTGTAACAACAGAATTTTATCTGAATCAAAATACTGTTTCACTTCATAAAGGTGATGATCATTTTGTTGCCCACGCAGTTGCACATCACTGTGATAAATACTTTCAATATCATTTTTAAGATATTGATACACTGTTTCAGAAATAAGTAACTGACTACCAAATTCTTTGTTTGCGGTTTCAATACGGCTGGCAATATTGACATTTTCCCCTAATACCGTTAGATGACGCTTACATGGGTGTCCAATTTCTCCCACAATGACAGAACCATAATGAATCCCAATACGAATATTAAATTTATGGTCAAAATGTTTTTCAGTATAGCGATTTAATATTTTAATACGGGTTAGCATCCCTAAGGCAGCTCGTACCGCAGCATCACAACTCTCTTTAGGGGTATTATGCTCTATGCCAAATAATACCATGATGCCATCCCCCATATATTTATCAATATAGCCATGATTCAATAAAATGGGGGAACATAACTCTTTATAGTAACGGTTAAGCAGATGAATCACATCATAAGGTAAATTTTGGCTGGTAAACTCAGAAAAATGAGCGATATCACAAAACATGACCACTAAGGATTTTTCATAGCCATTATTGGCTTTATTACTTTCTGCATAGACTAAATCAACATCTTCATCATCTGTCACCAGAGGTCTAATGTCGACATCATCTGTCACAACTGTTTGGCAAGCAAGACGGATATCATTACCCCAGCCTTTTTTATCCGCAATACGTTGCTCTGCTGTATTACGAGGTGGTAGATTTTCTACCCCTTTCATCACCCTAACGCGACAAGTAGAGCAGCGTGCATGACCATTACAAGCATGATAATGGGGAATATTATGTGCCAATGAAATATCCAGCAAAGTTTGCTGTACAGAGCTGTCTACTGACAGTGTTTTTTTTTCGTTTGAATATGTTATCTTAGGCATAAGCTGACAGAGAATAAAAAAGAATGTATAAAAAATAGAACATTTTATATTGCCTTATATCCACTATTTTTAATAGGTATCAGTACTATCCAATACCCTGTATTTTCAGGATAAAAAGAGTAAAAAACATGTCTACACCCTTGGCACCTACGGATGAAAAAAATGATCCACCTGCTTATACCATTTTAAATGAAACCACTGAAACATCCTTATTGTTTCTTTGTGATCATGCAAGTAATACAATTCCTGCCTCATTACAGCAATTAGGATTATCTAAGCAACACATTAATGCCCATATTGCATGGGATATTGGTGCAGCCTGTGTGACTAAAAAGCTATCTCAACGTTTTAATGCAACAGCCATCTTATCAGGCTATTCCCGTTTAGTCATTGATTGCAACCGTCAACCAGGGGACCCCCATTCTATTCCTGCAGTCAGTGATGCAATCCCTGTTCCTGCCAATCAGAATTTATCTGATGAAGAAGTTGATCAGCGTGCAGATAATTATTTTTTTCCTTACCATGATGCCACCAATCGTCTTATTTCTCATATTTGGCGACATGGGCGCGCCCCTATTTTAATTGGGATTCATAGCTTCACCCCTAAAATGAATAATATAGCACGCCCGTGGCATCTAGGTGTACTGTGGAATCATGATGATCGTCTTGCTTTGCCTCTATTAGATGAATTGAATAAAAATGAAGCCTTATGTATTGGAGAAAATGAGCCTTATTCAGGGCGGCAAATTGGCTATACTATGACTAATCATGGTGAAGCAGCAGGCTTAGCGCATGTAGTATTAGAAATTCGCCAAGATTTAATTGCCACAGAGCAAGGGTGTGAAGATATGGCAGCCCTTATTTATAAGGCATTACTCCCTATATTAGCAAACCCTGCTTTACATATTGTTGAACATTTCTAATGGGAGACAATTTGCTATGCGTACCCCCGGACATTATGTAGCCCCTTCTTTTACACTTGGAATAGAAGAGGAATATTTTATTATTTCTCAAGGTAGCCTTGATTTAGTCAAAGAGCAACCTGCTGCATTATGGCAGCGTTATGAAAAATTACTAGGGCAGCAGGTCAGCCCTGAATTTTTACGAGCACAAATTGAAATTGGTACAAAAATACACGCAACCCCGAATGAAGCTGCTGAAGAGCTGGTTTTTTTACGTCATACACTTGCTGATGTCGCAGATGATTATGGGCTAGCTCCTTTAGCTGTCTCCACCCATCCTTTTGCTCAATGGCATGGACAACAACCTACCAATAAAGAACGCTATAGTATTTTAGCCAATGATTTACAAGTAGTGGGACGGCGTTTATTAATTGGGGGAATGCATGTCCATATTGGTATTGAAGATGAAGAGCTACGGGTTGATTTAATGAATCAGGTTAGCTATTTTTTACCGCATTTACTCGCTTTAAGCACTTCTTCCCCTTTTTGGGAGGGAGAAGATACAGGCTTAGACTCCTACCGTATCAGTGTTTTCAGTGAACTCCCTCGCACAGGGTTGCCTGAACAATTTGCCTCTTTTACTGAATATACCCGCCATGTTCAAGTACTGATTGATGCAGGTTTAATTGAAGATGCCTCAAAAATATGGTGGGATATTCGACCCTCTTCCCACTTCCCTACTTTAGAAATGCGCATTTGTGATGTGTGCACAGATATTAAAGATGCTTTATGTATTGCCTCTATCTTTCAATGTTTACTGCGTATGTTATACCGCTTACGATGTAACAATCAGCGTTGGCGGATTTATTCTCGAATGTTAGTTGATGAAAACCGTTGGCGTGCCCAACGCTATGGAGTCAGTGAAGGCTTGGTAGATTTTGGGCAAGGAAAAGTGATTGCCTGTACTGATTTAGTGGAAGAAATGTTGGGGTTGATTGCTGAAGATGCAGCATTTTTCAACTGTGAGCACTATATCGATCATGCACGTACCTTATTAAAGCGTGGAACAAGTGCCCAACAACAACGTAAACTGTATAATACAGCTCGTCAACAAGGCAAAAGTAAAAAACAGGCTCTTGAAGTAGTGACACAATGGTTAATGGAAAAAACCATAGATTTTACGTAAAAATATCCCCCTACCCAATATTGCTATTTTAATTTTGATAACATCATGTGAGTCAAAATATATATACCATACATCACCACTTATGTGTTGACTGTCAAAAATATAGCATGTTGTTTATAATTACATAGATGAATAAGCCTGTATTTTATACAGGAAAAATAGTTTTTAGCTAAATAACTATTCATCACTATTTTTATCTTATAAAATAAGCTGATATAGCAAGCTCTCTTACTTTGAGAGTGTTGTATACATACTCTATTTTATAATGATATACACACCTTTTCCCATTATTTAATGGGATACACAGATTATTCAAACTGGCATAAACTTTGACTAGAGGGATATGGGGAGGCACCATAATTCAAACCTCCTTGGTTTAAGGAGCGCATTGTGTTTAAAAAAATTAAATTACATCATAAATTATTATTAAGTCTATTTTTTATTACCAGCTTTTCAACTATTGTAACGCTCTCTTTTTCTATTTATTTTTTTTCCCATAAAATAAAACAAGAAGCTGTTGATAATATGCGTAAAAATATGCAAGTCAGCCATACTTTTTACCAACAGCATATGAATGATGTTGCAAAGATTACACACTTCCTATCCCATGATACACAATTACAAAACTTTAGTTTTTTTAATTTAAAAAAGCGTATTATCCCTTACTTAGAGCAATTGCGTCACCGCGAAAAATTACAGCAAGTTATTGTTTTTAATGTAGCTAAAAAAACCTTGCACCACAGTAGTACTAAAATAGTCTCCTCTTTTGCAAATAAAGATTTTGAGCATAACCCTTTAGTAAAACGTGCGCTAAATCAACGAAAAACAATGGCTGCAATTGAGCATTTAAAACAAGCCGATCTACCTTCAGTACTCACAATCACCAGCGTCAGCCCCATTTTTGATAAAACAATTGCTAAAAAAACCGTTGCAGTTGTCATGGTTCGCTATGTATTAAATGCAAATCAATACCTTGTCAATACTTTATATGATTTATTAGGAGCTTCCGTCAGTATTTATCATGATAGCCAAATTATTGTTGCCCAAGCGCAAGAATATCACTTATCTAGTGAGTTATATAAAACCCTCGAAGGCTACCCAAAAAATCAAAACCATGAAATTATTATTATGAAAAAAGGGGGGTACCTTGCAGAATATAAAGGTTTATATGATATTGAAAATAATATGGTAGCAGTCTTAGCAGTACAAATTTCAGCAAATAAATATATCGATACCACCAATAAAGCGATTATGAACTTTATTATTATCATGTTGTTATGTTTAAGTATTGCCTTTTTACTTGGCTATATCATTTCTCGCCAAATTGTTATCCCCATTAATAAATTACTTATTGGTGTAACACGTGTTAGTTCTGGTGATTTATCTCATACAATTAAGACAAATACCCATGATGAACTGGGTACTTTAGCACAAGCTTTTAATAGCATGGCACAACAACTGAATGAATCTTTTAATGTATTTAGAAATACTATTTCAACGCTCACTCATGTTAGTACTGCTTTATCAGCAGAAAAGAATTTTAATAATTTACTAGATTTATTTGTCACAGAAGCTTGTCGGGTGACTCATGCTGATGGGGGAACCTTGTATACTGTACGTGATGATCACCTTATTTTTAGAGTCGTTAGAAATCAATCTTTACAAATTCATCAGGGGGGTAGTTCACACCAAAAAATTACTTTACCCGCCTTACCTTTGTTACCTAAAGATGAAAATAAAGTCTCTGTGTATGTGGCTTTACATAAAAAAATTATTCATGCCACAGAAGTATATAACAGCTCTGATTTTGACTTTTCAGCTACAAAAGCTTATGACCGAGCGATGGGCTATAAAACCCACTCTATGTTAGTCGTCCCATTATTAGATCGCAGCCATCAGACTGTTGGAGTATTACAACTTATTAATCCGATTAATAAAAAAACAACACAACATATGGCTTTTACTGCAAACAGTATTGAAGTGGTGAAAGCCTTGGCTTCTCAGGCAGCAGTAGCATTAGAAAATGCGCGTAATTATAGAAAAATTAATACTAAGAATGAGGCATTTCGACGCTTTGTCCCCACTGAATTTATTGCACATTTAGGTAAATCAGAGGTAGAAGATATTAATCTTGGTGATGCCTCCCGTGAGCATATGTCAGTTTTATTTTCTGATATCCGTTCTTTTACTACTTTATCTGAGGCAATGACTCCCGAAGAAAATTTCCTCTTTTTAAATGATTACTTACAATTTATCGTGCCTGATATTATGCGACATGGTGGTTTTGTTGATAAATATATCGGTGATGCGATTATGGCATTATTTTCAGGAAAATATGTCAGTGTTGCGGATGATGCAGTGCAAGCAGGTGTTGATATGTTAGCTAAGTTAAAATTATTTAACTTGCAGCGTAATGTACGAGGTTTAAATCCTATTAATATTGGTATTGGTATTAATACTGGGGAGTTAACATTAGGGACAATTGGTTATAAAGATCGTATGGATAACACTGTTATTGGTGATACTGTTAATCTTGCCTCACGCATTGAAGGTTTAACCAAACAATATGGAATCGATTTAGCCATCACCTCTTATACTTTAGCGGGTTTAAAAGATAAAAATAAATTCTTAACACGTGAATTAGATACAGTTCAAGTTAAAGGTAAAGAATCTGCTGTGACTGTTTATGAAGTATTTAATGCTGATGATGAACAATTATTAGCGAAAAAACTAGAGACTTTAGAAGAGTATGAAGCCGCATTAGAATTATATAAAAATCAGCAATGGCAAAAAGCATTTAAACTCTTTAAATCTTTAACAAAGCAATGGGATGATGAACCTTTATTTACTTTATACTTGCAGCGTTGCCGTCATTACCAGCTTAATCCACCTAGCCCTCAATGGTCAGGTATTACGCGTTTAGCTGAAAAATAGATAAATTATATATTATTCATGTTTTCACCTTTGCAACTCTCTCATGCTTATCATTTAAGCCGTCAGTATGATGCAGGGCTAGCAACTCAACATGCCTGTTCTCAACAAGCTTATCAATTAGGCAAATATTTATGGAAATATTTCCCACCTACTATTAATCAACATACTATGTTGATTAGTATTCCTATGCATAACAAGCAAATAAAAATGATTGCATGGGAAACCTTATACCACCCCCAATATGAATTTTTAGCGCTACAAGCAGGTTATGCACTTGTACGTACTACAGCTAAATTTTCCCCTTACAAACAAGCACTGTATGCGAAACCACTGCGTATTTTACTATTTACTGTTGCAAACAATGAAAAAAATAGTGAACCCCTTGCTATTGCAGAAGAACAATATAGAGTGCGAGAGCTTTGCTATCAATGGCAACAACAAGGCTATGCTGTTGAACTATACAGTCCCCCATGTGGAAGCATTGATTATTTTAGTCAATGCTTAAATAAACATCGCTGGGATTTAGTTATTTTATCAACACATACAGTATTAACACACGCAGGCACCTTGTTATTATGCTTTGAAAATCAACAATACTTATCACCTCAACAGTTAGCGGTATTATGTCAAAGGGCAGGTGTACGCCATCTTGTATTAGCGGCTTGTGCATCAGGGAGTTGTACTTCTAAAGATAATTTTGTGGATGCCTTGCTTGATGTTGGGATATCACAACTTATAGTAATGCGAGAGCGTATTTTTGATCGGACAGCCCATATTTTTATACATCATCTATTAAATAATTTACTAGCAGGGCATAGCTTTGCCCATAGTGTACAAGCAGGGCGTATTGCTTTATTAAAACTATTAAAAAAAGGGGAGCGTTGGCAAAAAAATATTGATCATGAGACAGTAAAACAACAGTGGTCACTGCCTGTTTTATATAGTCGTTCTCCCCTTCATTTTTTTAAAGTTTTTAAAAAAAATTACCCTATATTTCCCAAACCAATATTAGGATTTGGGCAACGGGCTTTTATTTCCACTATCTTAAATAGTTTTCAACAAGGAAATAAAACAATCAATATTATTGGGCGTGCTGGGATTGGTAAAAGCCATTGTGCTAAAATGATTTTATATCATTGTTATGAAATGGGTATACAGCCTATTTCTGCCACGGAAAGTGCAGTAAGTCAATGCAAAAAAGAGAATACATATATCCTCTATTTTGATAATGTAAACCCAATAAATGTACCTGTATTATTAGTGCATCTATGTAAGATGCAACAGAGTAATTTATACATTTTAGCCTCATCACAAGCTCCCTTAGCAGGTATGCTAACACAGCGTTTAACAGGTCTATCAGAGGCTGATTTTTTACATTATGCTGCCTATTTAGGGCTGAACTATACCTTGGTACAACTACGCTTTATTTATCGTGCCACAGCAGGACATCCACAAAGTTTGGCATTATTAGCTAATATCCCTTCCCCAAAAAATCATCAACAATTAAAAAACTGTATTGCCTATATTCAGCGTTATTTAGCAGCATTATAGCTAAATAAGATAAATTTCTAACGCTAATACCCAAAGCTTGGTGTAGAAGAATAAAATCCAATATTCACCACTATAACCCAATCACAAGCTTTGAATTTTAGGTTATTTAACTCTGCTGTTCTACTGTGTAACGTCAATTAGTTTATAAAACTTGGTGTGATGGCTTTTTAGATTTAGTGTGGCAAAGACACCAGATAATAATTAAAGAAAGGAAACTAAAAAAATGGAAAAAAAGGGGGGAACTGTCTTTTCTAAAAAATGATTTTTTTAAATTAAAAAAGACAGTTTTTATCAGCTTGAATTATATCTCGCGGACTGTTTTTGATGGAGGGCGTAAAGGAGATTTGCGCCAGCCATGACGTTTTAATAAACGGTAAATCGTCGACAGATAAACCTCTTTACCAACGCGGTCATTATAAGCCTGATGAATATTCTTCACATCAAAAATCTGTCCTTCTTGAATATGTTTTTCAAAATCAAAAAGAAATACTTTTTCTTCACTTTCAGTTAAGTAATAGTTTTTTCGTCCACCACGAAATGCATTTCTTAACGCTTCTTCACCCTCTTTCATGTAACGTGAGTGTAAGTTTCGGACACTTTGCACGGTAAAACCAAGAATTTCAGCAATTTGCTTTGCTGAATAACCATATTTTGCGCGTAAATAAACAGCTTGAATACGCTTGTATTCATTTGCTTGGGTTGCTTCACTTAATAAGTGCTCTAATTTATCCACCGCATCATTTGGGAAAGCAGTTAGTTTTCTCATTATAAAATCGTCTTTATAAAATTGTTTATGTAAGCAGTTTGAAAAAAGTTTTGCATATAAAAATATGTAAACTTTTATATAGCTTTATTGTATGAAAATAAAACTATGGCACTAAAAATAGACGTACAATTGTATTTATGAAATAAATACATATGTACCCATAAATGTAGTGTTAACACGATACATAATTGCCATACATATACGTGTTTATATTATTATCAATAACGATAACAAATATATATTTATTCGTATATTTTATATAAAAAAAATAATATTTAATAAATTAAAATAGATATTCGGTATTCTAATAGTGATAAAGAGTAAATACTTATAATAAACAAGTTATGATATCTAAAAAACATATATATTTATAAAGATATATAGCTTATTTCTGATTCAATTATTATTTTTTCTAAACACTAAAAAGAATGATAATAAGTAGTATTTTTTATTTATAAAATATGAAGAAATATAAAAAATAATACCCCATTATAATACATGAGTTATTTATAGGTTTACTATATCATACTTTATATATATGGTGTGTATTATCACAGCCATCATAAATAATGCATGATGTTTTTATACAATATTAACAAACAAGAGTCTTTGTATTTTATCGTATAATATAAATAACAACTATTATACCAAGCTAACTATTTGTATTATAAGCCATGATAATAGCTCAAGTAAGAGGCTTGCTAAGTGGCTTCAATAATAATAAACGTAAGCTAAATACGAATGTATTTTATTTGTATATTTATCCCTGTCATTCAATATAGGGGTTTTTTCAGTATAGACAATAGAGTGATATTAAAAAATATGCTTTTTTCTCTGTATCAACTTCTTTTGTGAAAAGTACAACAATAAACTAATTATCCATAATTATTTTTTATTATATAAATAAGAAGAAATAAAATTACAAATAATGATTAGAATGAAACTTACTCATATTAAATGTTAATACTTTTCATTATGCACTTCCTAACATATAGGTAAAGAATTATCCCTTATTTTTGTATATACAGCTTATAATCATTTCTTATACTTTATTTAGAGACCTTTATAGCTCATTAAATCTTTCATATATTTTATTAAGTAATGGATAATTATCAATATTTTTTATTTAAGAGGGCGCGCTCTTTTCAGTTTGAAAAATAAACATGATTTCACTATCAAATATAGTGTTGTTATATTTAATAGGCATTCATAGTATAGGTAAGCAGACTCTTATTTATTTCCCTTTATTTTCACAAAAATAAAAGAATTATCCTTATGCGTTTACTTAAAAAGCTCTTTGCTAAAAATCATCGTTGGTCAGAAAAAGTGCGTGCTTATTCGCCAGATTTTTTTGAAAAGCTTGCCGCCCAGCAAGCCCCTGAGTATCTTTGGATCGGCTGCTCTGATAGCCGTGTTCCCGCCAATGAAATTGTAGGCTTATTACCAGGGGAAATTTTTGTACACCGCAATGTTGCGAATTTAGTAGTACATACTGATTTTAATTGTCTCTCTGTGATCCAATATGCAGTGGAAGTTTTGAAGGTTAAGCATATTATTGTTTGCGGTCACTATGGCTGTGGAGGGGTGCAGGCAGCGATGGAAAATAGTGAACTGGGTTTGATTGATAATTGGTTACGTCATATTCGTGATATTCAAGCCAAGTATAAAAAACTATTACACACCCTGCCTGATGATCAAGCCCGTGTTGATAAACTTTGTGAGCTGAATGTGATGGAACAAGTAAGAAATGTATGTTGCACCACGATTGTTAAAGATGCGTGGAAAAATGAGCAAGAACTGGCTGTTCATGGGTGGGTATATGGTCTAAAAGATGGCTTATTGCGTGATTTAGGGGTTTGTGTGACAAGCCTTGAAGAATTAAATAAAATGCCTAAAGAAGTGACTGCAGAAAATACAATAATGCATGATCACTAATTTTTTAGGTTTTGGCTTGCAATATAAGCCCGTTGCAAGTGGGCAACATAATTCACAGCAGCGTGATCACTTAAGTCAATTGGTAAATAATGAGTGGCTTGAGAAAATAAGCGATGAGTGATTGCCTGCTTGTGAAGACAGCTATGCTGATCAATATAATACACGTTACCAATATGCTGAAATTTAAATAAGCGTTTAGGGGGTACACGGCAGACTAAGTCATTATTATTGATAATACAGTAAATACGCTGTGTTGAGGCGTACTCAGCAAATGCGGCATTACCAATCTGAGGTGTGCCATAAGTATAGGTTGCATAGGCACTGTACTCAACACAAGCTAAATTGGCTAATGCTGCGCCTAAACTGTGCCCCGTTATAAGAACAGGTTTACTGCATTTCTCTAATGCATTTAATACTTGTTTACGAATAATCAACCATGCCTGATAAAACCCCCTATGTACTTTTGCTCCTGATAAATTGTGCTGAATAGGTAATCCATTCATATTAAATAACCAATTTTTCAGCTCCACTGATCCACGAAAGCTGCAAATAATGTAGTCATCCAGTTCCCATAATACCGCATGAATGCCATTTTCAGTAAAAGCTGCCCGTTCATATAAACCATATTTTTCTACAATCTGTCGTCGTATTAATCTGAGATCATCAGGTTGATAACTCAGTTGTTCCCCTCGATAGGTTAATCGTGCACATTCCATTAAAAACCATGACAAAGAAGGTGAATAGTGTTCACTGTCTTTTGGTAAAGAGTTAACAATAGGTAAGCTAAAGTATTCTCGCGCATAATAAGGGCAGTTAAGTGCCCGAAAACTATTATCAAAATCAATAGGGGTGAAAAAAGGGGGATTTTGGCAAGTGGATTGCATCGTATTTATCACAAAAAAGGTGTATTACATAAGCTACTGTATTTATAAGTAATAAAGATACCTATAAATAAGCTTAAGGTATTATGCTTTCATAATATTACATAACAAAGTAAAAAATATAGTCACATCACTGACATTTTGTCATAAATAAAACACACTATATGTACTCTATTTTTACTAGGAGTTTAGCTTGAGCCATTATCAGGCAGTGTTAACATACCATCAGCAGACAAAACATCATGTCACAGAAGGCTTTGCTGCCGCCCCTCATACCTTAGATTGGCAAGCTCAACCTTGTGCATTTCGTCAGTATAGTAACACGTATTATTATGAATTACCGCTGACTGCTCAGCGTATTCATGCCCCTTATGAAGTGCTACATGGGCGTATAAGTTGTCGCCCACGAGCACTGAATACAGACAGTATTGCCAGTTTATTAGAATTGTCCTTAGGGTTATCAGCATGGAAACAGTTTGAATCCCAGCGTTGGCCATTACGTTGTTACCCTTCTAGTGGAAATTTGCACCCTGTTGAAGGGTATTTGGTTACACCTGATTTAGTTGGGCTACCTGCTGGGGTTTATCATTATAATAGTCATAACCATGATTTGGCACAGCGAGGGCGGTTTGATGTTAAATGTGCAGAAACCTTTGCTGAAGCGTTACCAGCAAATACTTTTCTAATAGGTTTAACCATTATTCCGTGGCGAGAATCATGGAAATATGGAGAGCGAGCTTTTCGTTATTGTCACCACGATGTCGGGCATGTGATGGCAAGTATTCGTTATGCCGCCAGCTGTTTGGGTTGGGAAGTGGTGATGCTCAGTCATTGGGCTGATGATGAAACACGTCAAGTACTGGGTTTACATCGTCATGAAGATTTTCATACACATGAGGAAGAATATCCTGCATTAATGCTTTGGGTGACAACACAACCACATAAACATACTCCTCGTAAAAATCCAAATATGTGTACGATGGGAGGCAGTGGTTTATTACGTGCATTACACAATACCCATTGGTATGGTAAAGCAGAAAAACTAAGCTTACATCATGATTATCATTGGCAAATGATTGATGATGTTATTCAGGCAACAGAAAAACCTGTTACCCATACCCCCCAATTTTTACAGCAAAAATATCCATTTATTTCACCTTTGGCTAAAAATAGTTCCTATGATGGAGCTAGACAGCTGATTCATCAACGACGTAGTGCGCAATGCTTTGATGCCCATACACAGCTGGCTGATACTGATTTTTATACTCTGCTTGATTATTTATTACCACGCCAACACCTCTCTCCTTGGTCAGTATTTCCCTCTCCAAGCTGTCTACATTTAGTTTTTTTTGTACACCGTGTCACAGGCTTGGAGTCAGGGGTTTATATTCTTATTCGTGATAAAACAGAAAAAGAGTATGTACAAGCACAGCTACATCCGCATTTTAACTGGCAGCGTCCAAAAAACTGCCCTCATTCTCTAGCGTTTTATCAACTCTCTGCACATAACAATACTGTAGAAGCACATATTCTTAACTGCTATCAAGATATTGCCAGTGATGGAATCTTTACAATCACTATGTTGGCAAAATTTGAACAGATCTTATATCGTGAAGCATGGCGGTATAAGCATTTATTTTGGGAAGCAGGTTTAATTGGACAAGTATTATATTTACAAGCAGAGCAATTAGGTTTGCGGGGTACAGGTATTGGTTGCTATTTTGATGATATGTTGCATGATTTTTTAGGTATTAAGAATATGAGCTATCAAAGTATTTATCATTTTAGTGTTGGGGGAGCTTTGGAAGATAAACGTCTGCATACACTTGCCCCTTATGCCCACTTGAACCAAGCTGAAAATAAAAATAAACCATAACGCTGCATGAGCTGAATACCTATCTTTATTTAGTATAATTACACTCCTTTATGATAAAAAAATGATAAAATTATCCTTCTTTATCCTCTGTGCCATAAAAGTTCCTCTCCATAGAGTAAAAATCTCAGGCACTTGCGATAGTTATAGCTAGTTTGGTGTTACCCACTGTATTGTCTGTTGAGATAGATCATTCTCCTTTATTAAAAAACAGTACAATAAAAAGGGATTTAAAACCCTATAAAAATAAAACGCCCTACTTATACCTCCCTAATAATAACAACATGTAGGATACTCTAAAATCATGCATTTACGACGTTTAACCATTATAGGTGTTGGCTTAATTGGTGGCTCATTAGCACGGGCATTACGTGCTGCAAACTGCTGTGATGAAATTATTGGTTGTGGCCGCCAGCTCCCCAACTTAAAAACAGCTGTAGAATTAGGCGTGATAGATAGATACAGTACAGATATTGCTGAAGCTGTGACAGGAGCGGATATGATTATTGTTGCTGTTCCGCTGAATGCCATGGCAAGTACCTTTGCCGCTATGGCTCCCCAACTCAGTGATGATGCTGTAATCACTGATGTAGGCAGTGCAAAAGGCAGTGTATTACAAGATGCTAAAAAGCACCTAGGAAGGCACTACACTCGTTTTGTCGCAGGACACCCTATTGCTGGGACAGAAAAAAGTGGTGTCGCCGCCTCCTTTGCAGAACTCTTTATCAATCGTCGTGTGATTTTAACGCCCACAACTGAAACAGATAGTCAGGCACATCAGCAAGTGCAAGAGGTGTGGCAGAAAGCAGGGGCGGATGTAGTAGATATGGAGGTCACACATCATGATGAAGTCTTAGCTGCAACTAGCCATTTACCCCATGTGATTGCCTATAGTTTAGTGGATACCTTAGCTACTATGAATGATAGAGTGGAGATTTTCCGTTATGCTGCGGGGGGATTTCGTGATTTTACACGTATTGCTTCCAGCGATCCAAAAATGTGGCATGACATCTGTTTAAAAAATAAGCAGGCAATTTTAAATGTTTTAGGTTTATTTAAACAAGATTTACAGTCCTTAACAGAAGCGATAGAAACTGAAGACAGTGAACGGATTACAGAGATTTTTACGCGTGCAAAAACCTCCCGTGATCAATTTGTTGACTGAAAATAAAATAATATAGACAGGGTAAGCCTTCACTGGAATACAGCCTGCGCTTTTACAGTTTGAATAAATGCATTATCATAGGGGGCTGTGTCTCTTTATTTAAGCAATAAAGTAGCGTACAAACACTACAGATTTTTAAAAAATGCCTCTTAATATAACTTCTTTTTATCTACATTACAGATAGAGAAAAATATCGTTAAGCCCTATGCAAATTTAATAAAATCTGTCTAAACTATTAACATTATTAATGTTATAAAATACGTTTTAGCGGGTTTGTTTCATGTCAACGTATGCAATTGGTGATATACAAGGCTGTTACGATGATTTACAGCGTTTGTTAGATTTAATTCACTATGATCCTGCACAGGATACACTCTGGTGTACAGGTGATTTAGTCAATCGTGGTCCTGATTCTTTGGATGTACTGCGTTTTTTTAAACGTTTAGGTACGGATGCCAAAGTGGTGCTAGGAAATCATGACATCCATTTATTGGCGGTTGCCTATGGCTATCAACATTACTTAAAGCCTAAAGATACCTTATTACCCATTTTAATTGCCCCTGATAGGGATGAATTAATAGACTGGTTACGTCATCGTCCTTTGATGCATCATGATGAAACACTTGGCTTTACCATGCTACATGCAGGCTTGCCTCCACAATGGGACTTGGCTGCTGCACAAGCCTATGCAGGTGAGGTAGAAGCCGTATTACGCAGTGAACTATGCGGGGAGTTTTTAGGTCATATTTATGGTAATAAACCAAGAAAATGGAGTGAAGAGTTAAAAGGCTGGGAGCGACTGCGTTTTATTACTAACTGTTTCACTCGGTTACGCTATTGTACTGCTAAAGGCAAGCTATCACTGAAAAAGAAACATGCCCCTATTTATGAATTATGTAGTGAAAAGCGAGATTATCCGTGGTTTCTTAATCCTGAGCGGAAAAGTGCAGCGTTACAAATAATCTGTGGGCATTGGTCAACCCTAGGGTTACACCAAGCCGATGGGGTGTATGCTTTAGATACAGGGTGTTTATGGGGAGGTGCATTAACTGCCTTTCGTTTAGATGATACAGAGGTATTTAGTTTACCTTGCCAAGGGATTTGCCAACCTTCCTTGAGTTTTTAAGCTAACATCTAGCCCATATAAAAAGGGGAATGAATATATTCATTCCCCTTTTTTATGCTTAAAAAATAATAAAACAGTCTTACTTAACAGGCTTATTTTAATAAGAAAATAGTTTCTCTATTCTCTTAACCTGCCACACAGTTTCCCGTAATCACATAGGTAAATAATGATCGTAAAGGAACATTTAGTAAAAACATTAAAACAAATATAAAAACAGCCATAAAGCTATACATTAATACATGGAAAAAATAGCGATGTAATGTATCAATATTCATTTTATTGTTATTATCAAGATTACGTTTAACTTCGCGCTGAATATGCACTTTAAAGGCATTATCAATCGCATCCACTTCAAATTTACTTAAATTGTGGATATTACGCTCTTTAATATTTAAACCGTTGACAATTTCTTGGTGGATATCCACTTCCAACGGTAATGGTTTTGCTTTAAATTTGCCAATGACTTGCTTTGCAAAATACAGTGACAGTCCTTGTGCTGTACACCACATAAAGACAACAAACACAATGATCCAAAGTAAACTTACATGATGATTTTCACGGAAGATATATAAAAATGGAACAAGGCAGAATGCAGTAATACTTGCTCTTTTGCATGAAAGCTCTAGTGGGCTTAAAGCGGTTTTGTTTTCATTTTGCTTAGCCATAACTATCTCTAAACTTTGTTTTCAACGCATAAAAATAGCGTTGATTAATAAATCAATAGATAAATAATCGAACGAATTGGTCGCTCGTTTGTATGTTGGGATGATTAATGGATAGCGTAGAATACGCATGAGTGCGTCAATGTTATGAATTAGCCATAACCTGTTATTGACAACATCATACTGACAATATTTACCTTGGCGAAGGCAAAACCCTGCTTTAAGCAGGTAGTAAGGTGTGTGAAACACCAATAAGTTAAGGTATGCAAGTGATGTCGGTATAGTACTAAGTTGAATACTATAGATCAGGATTAGCTAAATTTTTGACGCAATAAATGCTATTGTGACTCTAAATACCATGATGGTCAGTCTCCTCTTTTTATTCAGGATAACAACTTAAAAAAGTTGTTGCATATGTTGTGTGTATAGACGAAATACGCATTTTTTTTGTCTTAAAAAGACAAACTATGATGTGATGTATCTATAAATAATATAGCATTATTATACCAAAAAAAAGGGATTATTGATAGATATTAAGCAAAATTAATCACCTTAAATAGAAAAACAAGGTTATTTAATCGCTTGATTTTAATCATTTTAAAAAGATGGTAAAAATAAATTCCAACATTATACCAAATAATGTTATTTTACTTCATGCCTCTCATTTGAGAGTTCAGGCAAAGTTAGAAATGTAGAAAAACTATTTTATTTTTTGATTTGATATTGGGGGGCAGGACAGGCAAAATCCGTATAAATTTCATTTTATATAATGGAGAAAAAGGATGTCGACTTGTCTTGCTGCTTGTCATTGTTGTGGTTTAATACAGCAATTACCTGAGCTGAGAGAAAAAGAATATGCTGTGTGTCAACGTTGTGCCACCACCTTAAATCATGGAACGGATACACGCCATCATTGGTCTATTGCATTGGCGTTATCAGGACTTATTTTCTATATCCCTGCGATGTTATTACCGATGATGTCCATTGAGCGTTTAGGGCATCGTAACGAGGACAGCTTATTATCTGGTCTAGGGGCGTTATTTGCTGATGGTTATTGGTTTATTGGTATGGTTGTTTTATTATTCTCTGTTATCCTACCTTTTTTCAAATTATTACTACTATTAATTTTATCACGACAAGATAGTATAAAAGCACCTCATCATCGCGCTAGTTTATATCATACGGTGGAGTTTTTAGGACGTTGGGGAATGTTAGATGTGATGTTAATGGCAGTATTGGTTGCCTTTGTAAAACTGGGTAACCTTGTTAGTATTCATGCAGGGGCAGGGCTGATCGCTTTTACCTTCTTGGTGTTATGTAGTTTATGTGCAAGCTTAACTTTTAATCCGCATATGATGTGGCAAAAAAGTACAGAACAAAATTAACAATAACATTGTTGATATTTTTGCCAAATAAAACGGATGGAGGGGGTTAAGGTTTCAGGGGTTAAATTTAACCAACTATTAATCTCATCAGGTGTAAACCATGCACCAGTTTCAATTTCGGTGGTATTTAACACCAACTCTTGATCAGTTTCCAGCTTATACACCCATGTAAATTCATAACCTGTATAAGGACTGGCAGAAAGTTTAAACAAAGGCGTAAGCGGCTGATTACATAAACCTAATTCTTCACATAATTCACGCTGCGCAGCGATATCATAAACTTCTCCTTTATCAACATGTCCCGCTGCGGAGGTATCCCATAAACCTGCGGCAGTATCTTTAGTTAAAGCACGTTTTTGCAAAAAAAGTTGTTTTTTTGTATTAAAAACTAAAATATGTACCGAACGATGATATAAACAATACTTATGTGCTTGTTGACGTGTTGCGTAACCAATCACCTGATCGGAATCATTCACGATATCAAACAGTTCTGTATAATTATGCATTGTCCCACCTAATAAAAATAAATATTTCTCTTCTAACGATAGCATAAAATACCTTAACGTAAGAATGAGCAGTTCTTATGTTAAGGTCATTTTATAGCAAAAACTTATACGTTATTGAATGCCTTCTTTTATTAAAGATTCTTCTACAAACCATTTATAAAAAGCAGGAATCACTAATAAAGTTAAAACTGTAGAAGTAAATAAACCGCCTAATACCACAATAGCAAGAGGACGCTGTACCTCGCTCCCTGTACCTGTTGAGTACAGCAAGGGTAATAAACCTAAAGCCGTTGTTAAAGCGGTCATTAATACAGGGCGAACACGTAAACACGCGCCTTGAATACTGGCTTCTGCAACAGATAAACCTTGTTCAACCAATTGATTCATATAACTGACTAAGACCATGCCATTACCCAAGGCAATCCCAAATAAAGCAATAAAACCAACGGAAGCAGGTACAGATAAGTTTGTATTAGCCAGCCATAACGCTACCACCCCCCCAACCATTGCAAGGGGAATATTTAAAATAATTAAACTGGCATTTTTCAAAGAGTTGAAACTGGAAAAAAGCAGCAAAAATATTAGTAATAAAGTGATGGGTACAACAATTAATAAGCGTTTATTAGCTTCTTGTTGTAAACGGAATTGCCCTCCCCATGTCACTAAATAACCTGGAGGAAGTACTAACTTATCATTAATGGCTTGTTGAGCTTCGGCAACAAAGGAACCAATATCCCGCCCATTCACATTACACTGAATGGTAATAAAACGTTGATTTTGCTCTCGTGTAATTTGCCGTGATCCGACAATTTCCTCAATTTTCACTAATTGAGATAATGGTACACGCCCGCCTGTTGGGGTTTGGATAATAATTTTAGCAATGGCTTCACGGGTTGCACGGTATTTTTCAGGATAACGTACCGTAATATCAAAGCGTAAGGTACCTTCAAAAATAAAGCCCGCTTCCGTGCCCCCAATAGCAGCTTGAATATGGGCTTGTACATCAGAGACATTCAAGCCATACCGTGCAATCGCTTGACGGTCGACAGTCAGCACTAACTGTGGTGCACCTGTGACTTGATCCACTTGTACATCAGCTGCCCCACGAATGGTTTGCACCACTTCGGCAATGTTATCCGCATTGGCTTTTAAATCACTCAACTCTGCATCGGCAAAAAGCTTAATGGCTAATTCAGCCCGTACACCTTCCAATAGTTCATCCACACTGGCGGCAATCGGTTGGGTAAAATTTAAGGTTGCCCCTGTAATATTCCCTAAATTATCACGGATTAAATCCAGTAATTTCTCTTGCTCAGGAACACGCCATGTCGATTTATCATTGAGTAACACCATCATTTCAGCGTTATTAATAGGGTCAGTATGTGCCCCCACTTCTCCACGCCCTACACGAGATACCACTGTTTTTACTTCAGGATTTTCTAATAAACGCCGCTCGACTAATAAAGTCAGGCGTTTACTTTCAGTGAGTGAAATAGACGGTGCCATGGTTAAGCGAATCAGCAATGATCCTTCTTGTAGGGTTGGGGTAAATTCTGAACCCAAACGCGGGAAAATTATCACTCCAATGGCTAATAAACCAAGACATAAAAATAAAGCCAATGCACGTAAACGAATAAACAGGCTTACAGTAGGACGGTATATAGTCAATATACCGCGTATTAATAGCCCTTGTTTAGCTTCACCTTGTGGTTTTTTGATAAACAAATCAGCCAATACAGGGGCAACAAATAAGGTGAAAATGAGTGAACCCAACATGGATAAGGCAACTGTGTAGGCTAAAGGACGGAAGGTTTTCCCTTCTACTCCTTGCAGGGTAAACAAGGGTAGGAACACGACAATCACAATCACAATGGCAAAAATAATTGGGCGCACCACATCAGAGCAGGCGTGCAAAATCACTTGTGTACGAGATTGTTCAGGTTTAGCTTGTTTTAATAAGCGATCAACATTTTCAACCACTACGATCGCACCATCAACCATCATACCAATGGCAATCGCTAACCCCCCAAATGACATTAAATTAGCCGAAATATCAAAGTAATACATGCCCAATAAAGCAAATAATACAGAGAAAGGAATGGCTGCAACCACAACAATACTGGGGCGGTAACTGCCTAAAAAGAGGAATAAAATGATACTGACCAGTAACATACCTTGCATTAAGGCATCACTGACTGTTTTGACACTGGATTCAACAAGGGTTTTTTGCTGATAATAAGGAACAATATTAATCCCTTTAGGTAAGATGTTGTTAATCTCTGTGATTTTATCCTCTACACGGGCAATGACAGTAGAAGAGTTCATACCAAACAGCTTAACCACCATACCCGCTACAACTTCTTCTGTACCATTACGCACTTGTAAGCCACGACGAATAGCCCCACCTATTTTTACCTCCGCAACATTGCGTAAATACACGGGCGTACCATTTTCAGAGGTGACAACAATATTGTATAGGTCATCAATTTTATTGACTAAACCAACAGCACGTACCACATATTCTTCCCCATTTTTCTCTAAAAATTGTGCTCCCACATTGACATTATTGGCTTTAATTTTTTCAATAATGGTATTTAGATCAAGCTTATAACGTAGCAAAGCATTGGGTTTAACAATAATTTGATATTGCTTTTCAAATCCCCCTATGCCGAGTACTTCCGTCACCCCTGTCACAGTTTGTAGGTTAAATTTTACAATCCGATCATGTAAGGTGCGCAATTGTTCTAAATCATATGATCCCGTGGTGTCCTCTAAGTAGTAAAATAAAATCAGCCCCATGCCTGTTGAGATAGGTCCTAGAGAAGGCTCTCCCATACCTTCAGGAATTTTATCCCGTGCTTCTTGGATGCGCTCCCCGACTAATTGACGCGCAAAATAAATATCCACATTATCACTGAAATAGACATTCACAACGGATAAACCAAAATTAGAAACAGAACGAATTTTTTCTAACTCAGGCAAACCATTCATTGCAGCTTCAATCGGATAAGTAATATACTTTTCCACTTCTTCAGGGGCAAGCCCTTCTGTTTCTGTGAAAATTTGTACTAAATTAGGGGATACATCAGGAAAGGCATCAAGCGGTAATTGCTTATAACCAAAAAAACCTGCTGACATGATAAAAAGGCTTAACGCAAGGATAAGCAGCTTATTACGCATAACAAATGTTAGCATACTGTGTTCTCCTTGTGCTTAGTGTGAATGACCAGAGCCAAAACTGGCTTTATCTAATTCAGATTTAAGTAAAAACGCGCCTTTTTCTACATAGGTTTGTCCCTGTTTTAAGCCTGCTAAGATAGTAATAGATTGATTATCTGCACGCCCTGTATGCACTTCTGTTAGCTCATAACCTTCTTGGGTGATAAGAAAAATAAAGTTTTTCCCTTCTTTTTTGACAATAGCAGCTTGAGAGACTGCGATAGGGACATTTTGAGTAGAAATAGCTAGATTCCCTGTAACAAATAAACCTGAACGCCATATTTTATCAGGGTTATCAATACGGGCACGCACTAAAGCAGTACGGGTTTCTTTATCAATTTTTGGAGAAATATAAAAAATAGTGCCTGTTGTGTGCTGATTAGAGGCAATACTAAAAATATCAATAGATTGCCCTATTTTGACTTTTGCAATGTCTTCAGGGTATACAGTAAAATCCACCCACATAGTGGATAAATCAGCAAGCGTAAAGGTACGCGCCTCTTCATTACGAGATTCATCATTAAACACTTCCCCTAAAGTAATATGTTTTTCAACAATATACCCTGAAGTCGGGGCAAGCATGGTGTAATCTGTTAATTTATCATCTGCTCGCTTATTTAAATTTTTAATATAGTGGGCATTGAAACCTAGGGCATATAGTTGGCGGCGTGTTGATTTAAACTGGATTTGTGCTTCGGCAAGTTGCTGCTTGGTTTCAAATAAGTTACGTTCTGCAATCGCGCCTTTTTTTAATAATTTTGCTTGACGTTGATAATTATCACGGGTTAAGGAAAGCTTTTCTACAGCAGCAAGATAATTAGCTTGAATATCAGCCAGTTCACGGCTAACAAAGCGTGCCATCACATCACCTTTTTTTACTTTATCCCCTAATTTTTTATGCACAGATATCACTGTACCATTCACTTTAGGTAATAAATGCGCAAGGCTTTCTTGGTTGAAGTTGACTTCACCTGTTAAATTTAAATAGCTGGTAAGTTGGCGGGGACTAGCAGTATGCACAACAATGCCCATTTCTTTTTCAACATCTAAAGATAGACGTTTGATAAGCCCTTCTTCTTCATGTTCATCATGACCATGCTCATCCTCTTTATGTCCTGCTTCGTCATGATCACCCTCTTTATGATCAGCATCATCATGATCCTCATCTTGGTGCTCTGCTTCATCATGGTCACTGTCATTATGATCTGCTTCATCATGATTATGTTTTTGAGATATTGATTGAATAGAGGGCGCGTGTGTTTCTCCAGCTATGGATAAATTGGCATAACTGCATAATGTCAATAAGCACAAAGCAATATATTGCAGGCGCAAGTGATGTGTGAATGGATATAAAGATCCATTGATAGAAAATAAAAAAGACATGATGTCCTCACAAAATAATTAAAGAAAAAATTCAAAAACTAGCTGTGAGTAAGTTGGGGAGGGCGATAATGGGGATCATGCAATACGGTGTAATGCGTGATTAATAAAGGTGGAGGCTCTGTGTTAATAAGCGTATTAATTTGCAATGAGCTAATTAATGTACAGTCAAGAAATTGATGCGCGTGACAGGCTGAACAATCGTCACAGGAGATATTTGCTAATGTGTTACTTTCATTATCTTGCACATTTTGTGCATGATTTAATTCATGAGCAGATTGAAAAACTTGCTCTGAGCAAGTGGATAAGCTGAGCACAGCATACCCTTGTATTGGTATACAAACCAATAAAATAAGGGTAATCCAGAATTTTCGATGTGCATGAAGTAACATAATCCCATTATATGATGTTTTAAAACTAAATCAATATTCTATTAATTTATCTAAAAAAATAGTGAGTATATTTATACCCTTATATAAAAATAGCAACTATTTAGTAATTAAAAAATCGTATTGTAAATAATGATTTTATACAAAACATACAAAAATAGAATCTATTTATACTACTATCATATTTAATTACCTCTATTTTTGTTAATACTTTCTTATAACCAAAATAGATATTATTATATTCAGCATAAATAACAGGTTTAATCAGCCTGTTAATCCTAAGAGGATAAATTTTATGACATATAAACAAAAAATATATCAATGTATAAGCTGTCTATTTGTTTTATGTCTATCCAGCTTTACCCATGCCACAACGGAAGATAATAAACAGTTAATAAACCTTGAGTTAGCTGAACTCTTTGATATTGAAATTATTTCTGCAACAAAAAAGAAACAGCCTATTTCGACAACCCCTGCTGCCATTTCAGTGATTACTGCAGAAGATATTAAGCGTTCAGGTGCATTACATATTGCGGAAGCATTACGTATGGCATCAGGCCTTTTAGTGGTACAACGAAATAGCCATGATTGGTTTGTATCTGCACGAGGTAGCTTAAATAGTAGTTATGTAAATAAATTATTAGTACTAGTAGATGGGCGTAGTGTTTATAACCCACAGTTAGCACGCACCTACTGGAATAATTTAAATGTTTATTTGGATGATATAGAACGTATTGAAGTAATTAAAGGCTCTGGGGGGGCGGTATGGGGGGCTAATGCGGTGAATGGGGTGGTTAATATTATCACCAAATCTAGCCATGATACCCATGAAAATGCTGTTAAAGTAGGTAAAGGAAATTTATTTGATCATATACTTAGTGTGCGCCATGGTGGCGCACTCACAATACACACAAGTTACCGTGTGTATGCACAAAAACAGGAAAACCGCAAAACAAAAACCCTCATGCGCCCTGATAGTTCATATTTAGATCAAGCAGGTTTTCGTTTAGATAGTCACTTTGATGCAAATAATGAATGGACAATACAAGGTGGGGTATCACATCAAAAAGCAGATGATCTTAGTATGCAAACCCATGTACCTAGTTCATTAGAAACCACTACACATTATTTATCTGCTCGCTGGCAACATACATTTAGTAAAAACAATATATTTAATGTCAATGCTTATTATAATTATGAAGATAGAGCAATCTCTATTATTGATTATAAAAATTATATTTTTGATATAGAAGCAAACCATCAATTTCAGTTATCAGAAAATCAAGAAATTATCTGGGGAATTGGCTATCGTGGCGTACACAGTGGTACGGGAAAATCTTCTTTAGTTAAACCCATCGAGTTAAATCGTACCGATCATTTATTTAGTGCATTTATACAAGATGACATTAAAGTCAGAGAAAATTTACATTTAATTTTAGGCACAAAAATAGAGCATAACACTTATACAGGTATTGAAATACAACCTAGTATGCGGCTTGCATGGACACCTAAAAAACATCAAACCCTCTGGGCAGCTGTATCACGCTCAGTACACACACCCTCACAGATAAATGATAATATGGATGCAGTGATGTCAGTGCCTCCCGCATTTAACCCTTATGCACCGTTACAAATGCAACTGAACTTAACAGGTAATCCTGAATTAAAATCAGAATCTGTAATGAGTTATGAACTGGGGATACGCCATCCTATCACTACTAATATGTTATGGGATACTAGTTTTTTTTATAGTGATTATAAAGATTTAATTATCTTTGAATTGCCCCCTCACATTGATATTCAACGTGGGTTGATAACATTATTAGGGGCACAATTAAATGGTATGAAAGGATATATTATTGGAGGAGAAAGTAGCTTACAATGGCGCAAAGGTAAATGGCAATTTAGAGCAAACTACAGTTATCTTAATGTAAGGCTTGATTTAGATCCTTCTATTATTTCTGATGCAAAAGAAGCAGAAACAGAAAACCCAGAGCATCAATTTTCTTTATTTGCCTCTGTTGACATCACCCCTCACCTACAAGCAGGTATGAATCTATATCATGTAAGTCACTTACCTGAGAAAGGGGTAGATGAATATACTAATGTTGATTTACACTTATTATGGGACATAAATAAAAATATATCCCTTTCAGTAATGGGTAAAAACTTGTTTGATAAACAGAAAAAAGAGTTTTATTCCCATATTTATGACCCATTGGTCACAGAGATACCACGCAGTATCTATACTGAATTAAATTGGCGATTTTAATTGGGTTTTTAACCACTTAACTTAGGCTTCATTATCAATTTGTGCTTGATAGTTGTAAGCAGTTAACAGTTGATGAAGGCTAAAAGATTGATTGAGCTGAAGTTTAAAGAGCCAACCTTTATCAAAAGGTTGTTCATTCACTAACTCAGGGGAAACATTGAGTTTATCATTAATTTCAATGACTTTTCCTGCAATAGGAGTGTATACATCAGAAGCCGCTTTGACCGACTCTACCACTGCACAACTTTCCTCTTCTTTTAGCTGCTGCCCTAGCTTAGGTAATTCAACAAAAACTAAGTTACCTAATAAACTCTGTGCATGATCAGTAATACCAACTATTGCTATCTTTTCTTCAATGCGTACCCACTCATGAGTTGCTGTATAATGGATATCCTCACGCACTGTTAGCTGCATACCAAGCTCCTTATCTCTCTTTTTTATAGTTTTGTAAAATTTACACAGACCTTACCGTGGTGTACAAAAGGTGGTTTTACCACTTGTGCAACACGTGGTTTATTACGAATCAGTACACTGACTTTATCATAAATCCCTGCAGGTATACGCGCTAAAGCAATGGAAATACCTAAGGTGGGTGAATAAGCACCACTGGTAATCACCCCTTCTATTTTTTCACCTACTTGGATTTTATGCTGAGGGCGTAAAATACCTTTATCTAATAAAATAAGCCCCACAGTAATAAGATGTTCGCTATTTTTATAATAATATTCTAGTACAGAACGTCCAATGAAACGACGATTTTCATCTTTAAATGAAAGGGTTTTTGTTAGGCCTGCATCTAAAGGTGTGATACTGTCATCAATATCCTCCCCATATAAACACATGCCTGCTTCTAAGCGTAAAGTATCACGTGCGCCTAAGCCTGCAACACTCACTTTATTATGCAAAAATGTTTGCCATAAATTGCCCACCTCTTTTTCAGGTACAATGATTTCAAAACCATCTTCCCCTGTATACCCTGTACGTGAAATAAAAAAATGCGCAATTTGGCAATAATGAAAGGGGGGGAGTTGTTCAATTTTTGTTTTGTGGGCAGAGGGTATAATTTCAGTTAGAATACGGCATGCATCAGGTCCTTGTAGGGCAAGAATTGCTAAATCATCACGGTATTTTATTGATACCGCAAATTTTTTTGCATACTGTGCTAACCAGTGGGATAATTTTGGACGTGTTACCGCATTGCCAATAAGGCGAAAACTATTTGTATCACAACGATAAGCGATGACATCATCTAATACCCCGCCTTGAGGGTTCACCAAACAACTGTATAAAGCTTTTTGTTTGGGTAAACGTGCCACATCATTGGTGAGCATATAACGTAAAAAAGCCTCTGCTTGTTCACCTGAGATATCATAAATACTCATATGTGATACATCAAACACAGCGGCATGATGACGTACAGCGTGATGTTCTTCTAGTTGTGAACCATAATGTAATGGTACAGACCAACCATGAAAATTAAACATTTTAGCGCGTAGTGCTAAATGATGTTGATACAATGGTGTTGTTTTTAGCATGGTCAATTTATCATAGTGATCAAAAGTGTTTCTATTTACATTGATATAGCATGATTTTCTGTAGAGATAAAAATTATGCTACCAACACGTAACCCATCTTATTATTATAGAGTATCATTTCAGTTATCCTAATTTTTATGAGTCATATTAGTCAAATTCAATTAAATTTCCAAGCGATAGAAGATCGTTTGTTATTGCGTGTCAGCACCCTAGATTCTCATATTTATCAAATATGGTTAACGCGCCGTTATGTCAAAGTATTATGGTCAGCACTGTTGCGTGGCTTAGATAAATTACACAGCCCTCATCATGCTGATAAACATACACGCGCAGCAATCATTTCCTTTCGTCATGAACATATTACCGAGCAAGCCGATTTTTCCAGTGATTTTAATGAACAAAAAGCCCATTATCCATTTGGTGACAGACCCATATTAGTGTCTGAATTAGAATTTAAAATTGATGAAAAAGGCATACAAACATTAATTATGTGCCCTGAAAATGAAAAAGGTATTGAATTAAATTTAGATGAAAATATATTACATTCATTATGTAAATTACTCATTGATACAGTTGATGCAACAGATTGGGACTTGAATTTGAGTTTAAACCCATCAATTATATCTTTTGATGAAACCAGTCATTAATTATAGAGCACATAAAAAATATAATGATGTTTCCCATCATAAACTATTTTAAATAATGAATAGATTCGTTATGATGCTATTTTTGATTATGCCAACTAAGGGATTTTTATGAAACAACGTGGCTTAGCTTTATTTGTTGCAGCACTTTTATCAACACAGGTTTATGCAGCGGATGAAAAAGCAGCAGCACCCGCATTAGCTGATGCGGATAAATTAAGTTACACTTTCGGCTACACTATTGGTAACAGCTTGAAACAACAAGGTGTTGACATTAACAATGCTGTATTAGAAAAAGGAATTCAAGACGCATTAGCAGGCACACCTGCTTTATTAACAGAAGAAGAGCGTGGCGCAGTCATCAGCAAATTCCAGCAAGAAAAAATGCGTCAACGTATGGAAGAGCAAAAAGCTGCTGCTGATAAAAATTTAGCAGAAGGAACGGCCTTTTTAGCTGAAAATGCGAAAAAAGAAGGCGTAACAGTATTAGAAAGTGGTTTACAGTACAAGGTGATTACAGCTGGTACAGGTGAATCTCCTAAAGCCACTGATAAAGTTACCACTCACTACCGTGGGACATTATTAAACGGTGAAGAGTTTGATAGCTCTTACAAACGTAACAAACCTGCAAGTTTTGCAGTCAATGGTGTGATTAAAGGCTGGACAGAAGCCCTTCAATTAATGAAGAAAGGCGCAAAATGGCAGTTATTTATTCCTGCTAACCTTGCTTATGGGGAACGTGGAACAGGTGGTAGTATCGGACCTAACTCTACATTAATTTTTGAAGTAGAATTATTAGAAGTGAATGCTGCACCAGAAGCAACAGCAAAGAAATAAGCTAAATGGAGTAAATCTCCATTTTTCATTCTGTAGGTAGTTAATGTTGGGCTTCGTTCCTCAGCATCAACCTACAAGATGATAGATAAAAGGGCACTGACTGATTAAGTTACGTGCCCTTTTTTTATGTGTTTATTTTCCTTATTTCACACTGGTAAAACCAAAATCTTCAAATATGGTATACAGTGCAGGAACAATAATTAAGATTAATATTGTCGATGCGACTAAACCAAAGGCTAAACTGATTACTAAAGGAATGAGGGTTTGTGCTTGCACACTGGTTTCAGATAAAAGTGGTATTAAGCCCATAATGGTTGTTAATGAAGTTAATAAAACCGCACGAAACCGTGCCCGACTGGCTTCAGCCGCTGCATGGTGTACTGCCACCCCTTCTGCCATTTTATTTTTTAGAAAGGTCACTAATAAAATAGAATCATTGACCACAATGCCTGATAAAGACACAAAACCAATCATACTGGGCATACTGATGTTATAGCCCATTAATAAATGCCCCCAAATCACCCCAATTAATGATAAAGGAATGGCAATCATCACCACAAAAGGTTCTAAATAACCGCGAAATTGAATACTCAGCAATGCAAATACACCGATTAAACCAATTAAAAAACCCATTGCAATGGATTTTCCAGTTTTACCGCCTTCTTTAATTTCTCCCGCAAAGTGAATATTGACGCGGGGGTATTTTTGTTGTAGAGAGCTTAAAAAGTACTTTTTCGTATCAGCAATAATTTCTGATACATTGGCATAACGAACATCCACATCACCTTGAATGGTCACCGTACGTTGTCCATCAATATGATGAATACGTGCATAACCTTGTCCTGTATGTAAATACGCCACACTGCTTAACGGCACATGTACCCCTGTTGCATTGCTTAAACTAAAGTTTTCTAAATCTGCCAGACTGTTTTTATCACTGTCTTGTAAGCGCACATCTAATTCATAGGCTTCATCACCAACCTGAATCTCATCAATTTTTCGTCCGTGATAAGCAGCGCGTAATTGTTGTGCAATACTTTCTGCAGTAAAGCCTAAAGCTAAAGCCCCTTCTTTTAGCGTAATACGTACTTCAGGTTTTCCTGCCCGTAAATCATCCAGTAAGTTAAATACCCCTTTATAAGCTTGTAACCATGTCATTAATTCATTGCTGGCGGCTTTAGCTTTTTCTAAATCGTTAGATTGTAAATAAATTTCAATCGGTAGACCGCTAGGTCCTCGCGCAGGCTCTTGATAACTGACTAAGAGCACATCACTTAAAACCCCTACTTCTTTTTTCCAGCGTTGGATAATTTCATCAACACTGATTGCACGCACAGTAGTACTGAGTAAATCAACGCTTAAGGTCGCCACATGTGCCCCTGTTTCATGTGCATCACGATTGCTATTAAATTGCACTTGTACATTTTTAACTAAGGACTGATTGTCATCACTGGCTTCTTTACTGACTGTGTGTAAGGCAGTGGTTAATTGAATGATCACTTCTTCAGTTTTTGCTAGAGGCGTACCTTGAGGCAGTAAAATACGTGCTTCAATAATATCGCCTTCAATATCAGGAAAGGCTTTAAATTTAACTTTCCCTGAGGCTAACATCCCCACAGAAATGATAAAAACAGCAATCACCGCCGCAACAAACCCATATCGCCAGCGAATCGCCCACACCACTATTTTTCCGATAATTTCATCACGAATATAGTGAATCCATGCATCAAACCGCTGACGAAAAGCAGAGGGTTTTCCCGTATCGTGAAGCGCGTGCACCATATGATTAGGTAAAATTAAAAAGGCTTCCACCAAGCTGACGGTTAAGGTAAGAATCAATACTACAGGCATGACTTGTAATACTTTACCAATATCACCGCTTAACATGGTCATCGGTAAAAACATACATAAGGTGGTTAGAAAAGAGGAGAAAATCCCCACGCCGACTTCAGTCACCCCATCAATCGCAGCATTTAAAGCAGATTTTCCACGTTGAACATGGGTGGCAATATTTTCCGCTATCACAATGGCATCATCCATTAGTAAACCAATGGCGATTAATAAGCCCACCATAGTTAACATATTAATAGATTGCCCAATCATTTGCATAAAAAACAGTGTACCTAAAAAAGACACAGGTAAGCCCATCACCACCCAAAAAGAAAAGCGGAAATTAAAAAATAACCACAAACTCATACCCACTAATAATAAACCTTGCCAACCATTTTTGAGTAACATCTGTAAGCGATCAGTGACGACACTGAATTTATCTTGAGTCAGGGTTAAAGACACACCGCGTGGGGCGCGTTGTTGTTCGCTTGCAATAAATTGGGTGATGACCTCTCCCACACGTAAACTATCTTCTATTTTGGTTTTATTAATTTGTAATAATGCCGCGCGTTGTCCATTAAAGAGAATCTTATTCTCTGCATTTTCAAATTCATAATAAACCTGTGCAATATTACCTAAACGTACCTCTCCCCCTGCGGTACCACCGAGGATAATCAGATCAGCAAAGGCTTGCGGATCATAACGTGCATCGCTAAAACGTAATAAGATATCTTGTTCATGGGTTTTAATATCCCCCACAGGTAAATCAAGACTTTGCTGACTGATACGCTGGGCGACATCCATCACACTTAAGCCATATTGGCGCAGTGCATTATGAGATAAGGCAATACGTAATTGTTGATCAGAAAAACCTTGAATCACCACTTGTGATATCAAGGGGTTTTTTAATAGGCTGTCTTTTAACTGTTCAGCATAGGCTTTTAATTCTCGTGCAGGCATTTCTCCCGTGACCGCAATCGAGGCAACATGATCAACACGGTTTAAAGGGCGGATAGTGGGTGCTTCAATTTCCGCAGGAAAGCTATCAATGGCTTCTATTTCAGTGCGTACATCATCAATAAATTGGGCAGAGTCCGCTTTTTCATGCATTTCTAGGGTCGCAATGGCTAAACTTTCCCGCGCTTCACAGCGTGATTCGGCTAAATCACTGATCACATCCACGGCATCTTCAATACGGCGGCAAATAGTTTCCTCTACTTCATACGCGCTTGCCCCTGCGTATAAAATGCGTACTTCTACTTTTTTAGAAGCAAAATCGGGGAAGGTTTCACGGCGTAAATCAGGTAAGGCAACAATACCAATGACAATAAAAAGCAACATAAAAATATTGGCTGCGGTAGGGTGTTGAGCAAAAAAACGAATCATTTTTCCTGTCCTTCTTGCTCAATATGGCTTAATGATTTTATTTTTTCTACTAATACCGTATCGGTTTCTGTCACTAATTTCATACCTGATATGGCAGGGCTGATACGAGAAACTAATACTTGCTCACCTTCTTCTAAACCACTTTTAATAATTGCAAAATCATCTTGGGTAAACGCAATGTCAACAGGGCGAATCTGCAAACGTTGTTCAGCATCGACGCTATAAACATAGTGATCATGTATGGCGACACGAGGAATAACAATATATTGTTCGGATGGTTTTCCTGTGAGTTCTACAGATACAAAAGTATTTTTAGTCAGCGGTGGACGTATACCCACTTGTGCCTGTTTATAAGGGTTATCGATACCGACAACCACACCAATAGTGCGCGTTTGGGTATCCATGGTGTTGCTAGTACGCAAAAATTTCCCTGCCCATGTTATTTTTTTACCTTCTACAGTTAGAATAACCTTGGCTTGTAAGCCTAATAAATTCCACATTTTTTCTAAATTAAGGGGTAAGTGTAGTTTGCTTACGCCTTGTAATAAGTTACGCATTTGCCCCATAGCCACTTGCGCGGTGACCTCTGCTTTATCAATAGAGTCGACCGTGATTAAGGCATTGCCTTGTTTGGCAAATTGGTCTTTTTCAATATTTACCGCTGCAATTCGGGCAGTAAAAGGCAGGTAAATTTCTGTTTGGGCGAGTTTGCGGCGGGCGGTGGCTAAGTCAGCTTTGGCAACCGCTTTTTTAGCTTGCAGGACTTTGGTTTCAGCAGGGAGTAAAGTGAGTTCATTTTTGCGTTGTTGTACACTTTGGGATTGAGCAAGCACGCTGCGCTGTTGTTGATCAACATTGCTTTGGCTAATAGAGCCTTTCTTTTTGAGTGTTTTTAAACGGTTTAACTCTTTTTGTGCCACAGCTAATACACGTCGTTCGATAGCTAAAGAATTTTTGCTATTTTTCTCTCGTACTAGTAATTCTTCTAATTGTGCATCAATACTCTGTACATTGGCTTCTGCTTGAGCGATAGCAAGTTGGTAATCAACGGGGTCTATTTTAAGTAGTAATTCACCTGCTTTAAGCACATTTCCGTCTTTTAGTTCAGGGTGCATCATAATGATTTTACCACTAACCTCAGCGATACCTTCCCATGTTCGGCTGGGTTGCACCGTACCATAACCTATAACAGTAGGTGTAATAGTGGTTTTTAGAGCAGGGATAGTACGTACATAGGTGATGCGTTCGCTAATCGTTTGTTTATGTGGAGGTTGTTTATTTTTAATCAGGAATATAAAAGTGGCAATCCCGATTATGATGATAGGAATAAACAGCCACTTATGGGGTTTTTTGATACTATTTGACATAGTTCACCTGTGTAGAGGGCAAAGTTAAGCATTTGGTTGTAGGAAAAGTATATAGTGGTAATACGTATGATAGGGAAAATTTTGTCTAATGTATGCTAATAAACTGATATTATGTAAATTTTATTGTAATGGTATTGTACGCAACACCTTGACACTGTACCTAATTTTGTCATGATTTATAACAGTGGGTAGCCAAAAGTGCCACAGATATCTCCTCATTCCCATCATGTCCTTGTGTGGGAATACTATTTTGGACATATTACATCTTCCCTCATCATCACTCACAGGTTCACAATTATAAACAGTATAAAATACTGTAAATAATCCTCAGAAAAATAAAAAGAAATTAGATAGATCAAATTGATATTAGACAAATGTATACCTAATACATTAGTATTTTAGTCAGTTAAAATATTTAATAAATTTATAAGGATTGATGATGGCCTCTTTTAATACTG
>Ga0193950_1000023_pt1 | contig 64748 bp, 52 predicted proteins | sample BB_1_MG_FD_144485 | JGI IMG/M metagenome (GOLD analysis project Ga0193950, IMG submission 144485) | Microbial mat bacterial communities from the Broadkill River, Lewes, Delaware, United States - BB_1_MG | ecosystem: Environmental > Aquatic > Freshwater > River > Microbial mats | place: USA...
TGACAATTACATGTATTGCATTGATATTTCTGTTTTTTATTATAAATAGTTCCATTTTTCTTCACATGCGAAGAATTACATTTTGGACAGTTAGGGTAATTCATAGATCAATAGCTCCTAATTTGAGAATTCAAGGTTTGGTTTAGCTTCATTCAGATATATTGCACTACTTATTCAGGACTACCTTAAAAATTAACAAGGGTACACATATTCACACATTAATTGCAGGCTGCGTACCCCACGGTAAAAGTTAATACTGAGTTTATAAGCAAGTTCAACCTCTGTCACGCCATTCTCCCAGCCTTCATCTGTAATATTAAAAGCAATGGCTTCAATGGGTTCACTTTCAGGTGTGGGGCGTAAGGTCATTTTTAAATGCTGCCCTTTTAATACTCGTCGTTCTAAAATTTCAAAACGCCCACTAAAAATAGGCTCGGGGAAGCCTTGCCCCCACGGGGTTAAAGTGCGTAATTGTTCTGCTAATTGTAAATTAAAATCGCTGGCTGCTAATTCCCCATCAGTAAAAATGGAGCCTTGTAAATCTTCATCACTGACTTCTTTTGCCACTTCTTGGGCAAAAATTTCCTGAAAAGCAATAAAATTATCACGCGGTAAACTTAAACCTGCTGCCATTGCGTGCCCCCCAAATTTAGTAATTAAGTTTGGGTGCTGTGTCGCAATGCTGTCTAAAATATCACGAATATGCACGCCTTGAATAGAACGCGCCGAGCCTTTTAAAAAAGTATCATCATCTTTGGTGAATACAATGACAGGACGATGATATTTTTCTTTAATTCGTGCGGCAACAATTCCAATAACACCTTGATGCCAATTTTCATCTAATAAACACATCCCTTTGGGCAATGCCATTGTATCAGCATCATGAGAAGCGAGAATATTCAGGGCTTCTTGCTGCATTTCAGCTTCAACAAAACGACGCTCTTGATTAAAATTATCCAATAATTGTGCGTAATATAAACCATCTTCTGCACTATCACTGAGTAAGCATAAAATCCCATAGCGCATATCATCCATACGCCCTGCGGCATTAAGGCGAGGACCAATGGCAAAGCCTAGATCACTGGTCACTAAGGTGCTTTGTTCACGTTTGGAAACGTTAAGTAAGGCACGTATACCTTCACAACATTGATTAGCACGAATACGGGCAAGCCCCTGTGCTACTAAAATACGGTTGTTATAATCCAGTTGAACAACATCCGCCACTGTCCCTAAAGCAACTAAATCGAGTAAATCAGCTAAATTAGGTACTGAGATTTGCCGATAACTAAACCAATTACGTTCTCGTAAAAAGGCGCGTAAGGCGAGCATGACGTAGAAGATTACGCCTACCCCTGCTAGATTTTTACTAGGAAAGGTATCGTCCACTAAATTTGGATTTACAATGGCATCCGCTTCAGGTAATACATCAGGCGGTAAATGGTGATCGGTAACTAAAACACGAATATCTTTTTCTTTTGCTACTTTTACCCCTGCAACACTGGCAACGCCATTATCAACAGTAATTAATAAATCAGGTTCAAGGGGTAAAGAAAGCTGCACAATGGTTTCGGTTAAACCGTAGCCATGTTTTTCACGGTTAGGCACGATAAAATCAACATGATCTGCGCCCATTGAACGTAAGGCACGGATGGCAAGGGCACAACTGGTCGCCCCATCAGCATCATAATCAGCGACAATGACAATACGCTTCTTTTTCGTGATCGCGCCTGCTAATAATTGTACCGCTTTTTCAATATGACTTAAGCTGTGGTAGGAGGCGAGATTTTTTAAACTGTAATCCAGTTGATGACTGGAATTAACCCCCCGTGCTGCCAGTACGCGCCGTAAAATGGGGGCATAGGCTGTGGGCAAATCACAGTGTGTGATATCCACTTGTCGTTCAATAATCTGTGTCATAAAGTGGTATCCTGTAATGATTCAGGGATAAAACTACGCCATGCTTTAGGTCTACGCCACCAACGTTTTAGCTGTGAGCGGGTTAAACTAAATACTTGTCCATCACAACTGTGTAGCCAAAGTTGATCTATTTGTTTTTCTTTTAATGCGGTTAAACAAGGTTGTATCCAATGGTGATCAATATCACTTAACCATTGTGCCCAATCGTCAATTTCATGTGGGTATAAAACGGCTAATTGATCGCCAGCACTATCAATACTGTGTAGTAGTGTATTGGCATCACTGGGCATATCATGACAGGGTGAATCACTGCATATGGCTAATCCACAGCCTACTGCATCATCACTCCATACATGATGCCATGAGGTGAGTTTTTCTGTTGGTAAGGCACCAACACCCCAAAACCATACACCATTTGCAGACATTTTTTGGGCAGCTTCACGCTGTTCATTTAACGGGCTTTGATATAACACCATCTGAATTTCATTGGCTAAACGTCGCCAATATAATTCATCTTCCCCTTCTGGCATGTATTCATAAATATCTTGTCCAATCACATCATCAAGTGCTGTTGTGACTAATGCAGGGCGTTGTGCTAAACGTAAATACCAACGATGTGGTGCAGCGGCAATAAACTCTAATCCATCTTGTTGATAAAAGGTATTCAACTCTTGCACAAACTGATCCGCCTCCTGTTGAGAGAGGTAGAGACTCATATCTGCACCAAATAGACGTAATCTATCCATGTCTGCATATAAATACACAGGATCACAACGCATCCATAAGCTATCAGGTTCACCACGTTCACAATCGTAGGCATGGGTTAAAGCAGCAATAGGTAAATCTTGTTCTTTAGGAGTATGTAAGCCAAATAGATCACACAAATAAGCCAGTGGATTTTTTATCTCATGTGTCTGACAGCTGGCACGGCTTAAAGCTAAATTTAAATGGGGTAGCTCTAAATCAGTGGGACAGGTGGCAGCATGACGAAATAAATCAGGGAGATATAAATGTAATCGACGTTCAGAGGTGGCGGTGGTCATGATGAGTGCAGTGAATAATCAGGGGGAGGAGAAAGCATGTGTAGCCACAGTGAAATGGGCTACACAGAGCAAGAGGATAAAAAGTATCTTACATATGATCTAAGATGGCTTTTTTCACTTCATTTAATTCTGCTTTTGCTTTAATTAGCGGGGCAGTGCTTTGTTTAATTGCAGTATCTGGGTCTTTTAAACCGTGTCCTGTTAAGGTACATACAATAGTGCTACCTTCAGGGATTTTACCACTTTGGATGTCACGCATTGCACCTGCTAAAGAGGTGGCGGAAGCAGGTTCACAGAAGATACCTTCTTTTTCAGCTAAGAGTTTTTGAGCAGCTAGAATTAAATCATCACTACATTCATCAAACCAGCCTTGTGAATCACGTTGTGCTGTCCATGCTTTATCCCAACTTTGTGGGTGACCGATACGAATTGCGGTAGCAATGGTTTCAGGTTTTTCTACAGGTGCACCACGTAAGAAAGGGGCTGCGCCTGAGGCTTGATAACCGACCATTTTTGGTGCATGAGATACAATGCCATCTTTGACATATTCACTATAACCCATCCAATGCGCACTGATATTCCCAGCGTTACCAACAGGTAAACAATGATAATCAGGGCTACGTCCTAATTCTTCTACAATTTCAAAGGCGGCTGTTTTTTGCCCTTGTAAACGGAAGGGGTTGATGGAGTTTACAATGGAGACAGGCGCGTGATCAGCGACTTCTTTCACTAAACGCATGCCATCATCAAAGTTGCCTTGAATTTGAATAATCACTGCACCGTGCATCATTGCTTGGGCTAATTTACCTTGTGCAATTTTACCTTCAGGAATCAATACAAATGCAGTAATGCCTGCACGGGCGGCATAGGCCGCAGCAGAGGCACTGGTATTTCCTGTACTGGCACAGACGATGGCTTTACTGCCTTCTTCAACCGCTTTGGTCACTGCCATGGTCATACCACGATCTTTAAAGGATGCAGTTGGGTTTAAACCTTCATATTTAATATAAATATCAACATCTTTACCTAAAATACCGGGGATGTTGTTTAAGCGTAATAAAGGTGTGTTACCTTCCCCTAGGCTGATAATACGGGTGTCATCGTGAATGGGTAAGCGGTCGCGGTATTTTTCGATAAGCCCAGTATAACGCGGACGAAAAGGCATAATAATCAACCTCAAAAGTTAGTCTATATAAAAAAAAGCCAATAGTGTGTTATTGAATAATAAAAATCGTCGTTAGTCATAATAAATGTGGCGGGTTTAAGTACTGCGAGGACACAATTAAATATGATACGCTATGAGAGATTAAGCTCTCGCTCTTGATTTTTAAGCACCATCAGACAATAACAGCATTATATCACTTCCTGTGCATAAATAGGTGTTGTTACCAAGGGTGCACAATTGGATTCTATATTTTAGGTATTATTTTATTATGAAAAAACTAGCTTTTTTAACATTGGCATTATGTGCCAGCAGTAGTTTTACAGCTTATGCAGCTTATGAGTATGGTGATCCCAGTGCAGCAGAACAAGCACATTTAGAGGCGATTAACCGTGCACGTGCTAACCCACAGGCTGAAGCAGATCGTTTTGGGATTGATGTACAAGAAGGTACAAAACTGAATGCCATCACCACTACACCAAAACCCCCTGTAACTTTAAATAATAAATTATCAAAAGGTGCACGTTTACATAGCCAAGATATGATTGATCGAGACTTTTTTGATCATGAAAATCCTGATGGAGAAACCCCTTTTCAACGCATGACAGCACAAGGCTATAACTATGCTTTAGCTGGAGAGAATATTGCTTTTACCGCCACAACGCGTAACAGAACAGAGGAAGTTGCCAGTTTACAATTACATGATTTGTTATTTGAAGATGAAGATTACCCAAATCGTGGGCATCGTGTGAATATGCTAGTGGATAATTATAAAGAGGTGGGTATCGGGCTGGTAACAGGAAAATTGGTAAAAAGTGGTGTCACTTATAATAGTTTTTATGTCACCACTGATTTTGCCTCTAATCAAGAAGATTTACGTAATTTCATTGTTGGGGTGGCATATGATGATACGAATAATGATGGCATGTATACAGCAGGAGAAGGGTTAAGTGGGGTTACTGTCTCTTTAACTGAAACAGGAGACAGCATTACAACTGCTAGCGCAGGGGGCTATGCGATTCCTGTGGAAAATGGTGAGTACACAATAAAATTTACCTTACCTTCAGGGGCTGATGTGTTTAAAACCGTAACAGTAAAAGGTGCAAACATGAAGGCAGATGTATTAGGTAGTGAGTTCTCTGGTACAACAACACCACCTGATACAGGTACAACAACACCTGCAGAATCTAGTTTTGATTTAAGTACAGCAACCTTAAGTATTGATGTAGTGGATGCAGGATTTGCAGGTAAATATACAGTTAAATTACGCGCAACCAGTACTAAACTCTCTGATTTTGAAATTTTTGCATTAAGTGAAACTACTAAAGCAACTACAGAAAATAGTGCGACTTTTAATGTGACTACAGGAGAATTAGTCATTCCTGAAATCAGTGTCACTATTTCAGGAAAAACAACAGTTTATAGTGCTAAATTAATTGTAGACACTGCTAACCCTCAAAATTTCAAAATTCTTTCTTTAATTGAGAAACAGTAGTATTGAGAAAATTGGAAAAATAATCCATTTTTTCATAATGTTACCTTAAAATAATATGAGGGTGAATAGATTTATTCACCTTCATATATAGTTGCTATGCATTATTAATAATGACTGGGCTTTGATATTTTATATGTTTTTAAAAGGATATATAATCCTTATATTATATATTTAATTATCATTAAAAAGGTCTTGTTGATTATGCTAAAACTTCTTTTTTTGCTGCTAGGCATTCTATTTATTAATACAATTACTTATGCAGCACAACCTTATAAAGCAAGTTTGGCTTTTTTAAAATTTTCAGCCGAAAATAAAGATAAAGGGATATTAGTTGATTTAGTTAAATATTGGGCAGAAATTATTCAACATCCTATTGATATCACCGTTTCTCCTTTTCCACGTTCTTTAAATAATGTAATTAGCCAACATACAGATTTTCACCTTCCCTTAATTAAAAATCCATATAAAAAAGAAGAAGAGCTTCAGTTTGATTATTCGACAGCCTCTTTATTTACAGTAAATTTTGTATTATATACTAATAAAAACCGGCCTATTGATATAAAAAATATACAACAATATATTATTTATACAGATAGAGCACACAGTGATTTATTTAATTTTAAAGTCAACCCTATTACACATATTGACAGTGCGTTATATATGTTAAATGTAGGGCGAATTGATGGGTTTATTTTTGCAGATGTAGAAGTTGATCCACTATTAAAACAACTGAAATTTAAAACTATCCAGCGGCAATTATTTAAAGTGTATGATGTACATGCTGTATTACCAAAAGGTAAAAAAGGAGGGGAGATTGATAAAATGATTCAAGAAGCCATGAATACTATAAAGAGAACACAACAGTGGGAAAAATTACTTGGCAAGCATTACCCTCATTACCAAGATTGGCAGCCATAGCATAAATAGTGCTTTTTTTATTTTCTGAGATTATACATGCTCATCAAGCAGCATAGTTAAAAAGTAAAGGCTAAGAAGCTTAATAAGAGTGTGTACTATACTTACATTATCTATTGATACACCTCTTATTTCGTTATGTGTATTGTGATGTAAATAAACCGAACCTCGTCGATATTGAAAATTAATTGATGAAGCTTGATAGCTTTCATAATATGCGCATTTAAACTCAGTACAAACCTCTGAATATAGAAAAAATGTAGTGCTCAATATAGACAGGCTTATATCTAAAATTATTGCCATTGGTTATTGCTACTATGTCATATAAAATGGATTCTACCCAAGCTTTTGATAAATTAATGTGTTGTATTGATACGCAAGGTTTTTTTGTTGCTATCTCCCCACCTATTACCCAAATTCTTGCTTATACAAAAGAAGACTTGCTCAATCAACGCTATTTAGACCGTGTGCATCCTGAAGATTGGCATAAAACAGCCTCTAATTTAGCACAATTAAGCCATAATCAAGTGATACAACTAGAAAATCGTTATCAGCATAAAGAAGGGTATTATATATGGTTAATGTGGCAATTTTATCTGTATGATTCAAATATTTATAGCACTTTAGTTGATGTCAGTGCATATAAATCACATATTGATTTACAGATTAATTATCAACATCTTTTTTTTAAGCACCCTACTATTTCTGCGATTATTGATGAAAAAGGCTTTGCTATTGCTGTTAATCAAAGCTTTGAAGAGGTATTTAAAGTTCCCTTTAAATATTTTAATCAACAACCTTTATTAAGCTTATTAAGTGAAAAAACGATTCCCGATTTATCTCCTTTGTTTAAAGGTGAAGTTGATAAATTAGAAGTTAATTTATTATGTAAAGTTGTCACAGGGAAAACATCACTTTATCAAATAGTTATACATCGTTTATCTTTACAAACAAAAAATAATCACTGTTTAATTAATTTTATTCCCCTATTAGAACATCAACTCGCTTTACCCTCCCACTTTGAAGTCACTCAAGAAAGTTTATTATTAATTTTAGATAATTTAGAAGCCATTGTTTATGTTATTGATTTAGATAATCACCTTATTATATATATTAATGAGTATGGTAAAAAGATATTTGGAGATATGGTAGGAAAACAGTGCTGGCAAACCATGAATGCTTCTCATAATGAAAATAGCTTTGATTGTTCTCCTTGTGGTTTTTGTGATCAGAAAAGCCGTTTAATCAACCATATCATTAAAGAAGAGCATGATAGCTATGTATGGGAATTTCAACATAAAACAAATAAACGCTGGTATTTAGTACATGACAGTATTATTCGTTGGATAAATAAACGCCTTGTTCGTTTAGAAATTGCTTATGATATTACTGAGCGTAAATTTATGGAAGAAAGTTTATGCTTAAGCCAAGAGCGTTATCGTCTTGCTGTCAGTGTTGGTAAAACAGGAGTATGGGATTGGTACATTAAAGAAGGCAGTGTGTATTTGGATCATAATTTAGCCTTATTATTAGGTTATGATTCTGAAAAGCTAAAATTAAAAGATTATCTAAACCACATTCATCCTGATGATTTGGCTGCCGTACAGGCTAATTTTCGTGATTATTTATGTGGGCGTAGTGAATTTTATAATGTTGAATACCGTTTAATTGATAAAAACCAAGGCGTTCATTGGTTATTAATTCATGGTACAGCCATGCGGGATGATAAAAATAAAATGTATCGTATTGTAGGGACGGCAACAGATATTAGTGAGCGCAAATCTGTTGAACATAGTTTATTAGAGCGCGATCGCTTATTGCGGGGCTTAGCACAAATTACCCATAATTTATTAACTATCAGCGATTATAGCAAGGCAATAGAGGTTGCTCTTTCCATATTAGGTGATATTACTCATATTGATTACGCTTATGTTTTTGAAAACAGTGATAAAGATTGTAATGGTTATCCTCATTTAATACGACATTATGTATGGAAAAAACCTAATAATAATAAAAACTTTTTTATGCAAGACTACCAATGGCATATATTCCCAAAATGGTATAAACGCCTATCCAATCATGAGCCAATTATTGAAATTAATAATCAATTTCTTCAAAAAGAGTTTATCCACTTTAAAAGAAAGGGAAAAGTTGCTTTATTAATTGTTCCTATTCATTTTAATGGGAAATTTTGGGGGGTTATTGGTTTAGAGGATTGTCACACAACTCATGAGTGGTCACAGTATGAAATTTTTGTGTTAAAAGTAGTAGGGGATAATATTCGGGCAGCTTTAGCCCACAATCAAGCGAAATACTTTTTACAAAAAAGTGAGGAGAAATTTCGCAGTATTATTGATAATAATCGTGATGCTATTTTAATAGTTAGCAAAGAAGGGGTTATTTTATTCGTTAATCCTGCTGCTGAAAAAATGTACTATGCCTCCTCTGGTCAATTAATTGGACAAAAATTTCAACTCCCAAATATAAAAGAGCATCATAGTGCTGAAATGACCTTTGCTGATTATAAAGGGCATACTCATATTGGGGAATTACAAATTTCTGAAAGTATTTGGGATAATGAAAAAGTTTACTTAACTTCTTTGCGAGATATTACAGGTAGAAAGCAAGCAGAAGAAGCTTTGCAGCAAAGTGAAAACAGGTTAAAAAAAGTAGTCAATAATTTACCTGTGATTTTATTTTCTTTAGATAAACAAGGCGTCTTTACCTTAATACGTGGGCAAGGTTTAGCTCTTTTTAATTTAAAAGAAGATGAGCTGGTGGGGCAGTCTATTTTTAAGCATGATAATATTATTTCAAATTTTTTACATAAAGATATTCAAAAAGCTTTAACAGGTAAAGCTTTTAATAGTATTGCTCAAATTAACCATGCTATTTTTGAAATCCAGTATACCCCTCTTTGTGATGATAAAAATCAAATAATGGGGTTGCTTGGCTTAGCTATTGATATCACTGAACATCGACATGCTGAAGAAGCTTTACGCCATGCAAAAGAACAAGCTGAAGCTGCCAACCGATCAAAAAGTGAATTTTTAGCGGCAATGAGTCATGAAATTCGTACACCAATGAATGGTGTGATTGGTATGACACAGTTACTAACCCAAACCCCTTTAAATCAATTACAACAACACTATGCAGATACGATTCAACAATCAGGTGAAAATTTATTAAACATCATTAATGATATTTTAGATTTTTCTAAAATTGAAGCAGGCAAGCTCTCTTTAGTAAAATGTGAGTTTGATATACGAGGGGTAGTTGAGGAGGTCAGTGCACTATTTGCTGCGTCTGCACATCAAAAAGGGATTCATTTAATTGTTGATCTTCCTTCTTACCTACCGCCTAAAATCATGGGCGATCCGAGTCGTTTACGACAAATTTTTAGTAATTTATTAGGTAATGCAGTCAAATTTACACACCAAGGTTATGTGTGTTTACATGTACATATTATGATGGAAGATATAGAAAATATACGTTTTTTATGCTCCATCAAAGATACTGGGATTGGGATTAATACTAAACATGTACATCATTTATTTCAGCCTTTTTATCAAGCAAAAAATGAGCAAATCCAAAATCATGGGGGGACAGGTTTAGGTTTAGTCATATCAAAACGTTTAGTACATATGATGAAAGGGGAAATTTATGTCACTAGCCAAATAGATAAAGGCAGTCATTTTTGGTTTGAAGTACCATTTAAAAAACCAAAAGTATACCCTTATTGCCCCTTTCCTACAGCCAAAAAACTATATAAAAAGCATGTCATTATCATTGATAATAATTCAGTACATTGTGCTGCGTTGACTATATTATTAAAAACATGGCATATGAAAATCACACATTATGTTAATTGTGATGAAGCAAAAATAGCTTTGATGACACAGCCTACCCCCCCTGATTTTTTGCTCATTAATTATGATGAATCTGAATCAAATCCTTTATTAAACACGATTATCAAACATTGGAAACAGCCTAAAAATAGTTGCATAATCTTATTTTTGGTATCACTCTATACAAAATTAAACAATGAGTTACAGCATTTTAATGATGGTTATATTACAAAACCTGTACGTCAATATGATATTTTTCATCATCTCATTAATACATTAAAAAAATCATCTTTGACAGATATCATTCAGCCTCCTAAAATAAAGGCTTCCCCTGAAAAAACATTGGAAAACAAAGTTGTATTATTAGCAGAAGATAATATTATTAATCAGGAGGTTGCTGTTAATTTATTACAACAATTAGGATGTATTATAAAAATTGCTCAAAATGGGCAACAAGCTGTTAATATGTATCAAGATCAAAAATTTGACATCATATTAATGGATTGTCATATGCCAGAGTTAGATGGCTTTCAAGCAAGCCAGCAAATTCGTGAATATGAAAAGCATGGCCAGCTCCCTGCTATACCCATTATTGCCTTAACAGCAAATGCTATGCAGGGGGATAAAAAGCATTGTTTAGATGCAGGTATGGATGATTATTTAACCAAGCCTGTGATGCAACAAGTTTTAAAAAACACATTAGAAAAATGGCTTAATAGCAATAAAAGTGACTCATCTTCTTCCTTACCACCTTTACCTTCATCGCCTACGGAACAACCGCCCTCGATGTCTACACTTGATACGAAAACTGCTGATTTATCAAATCTCTCTATCTTAAACCCTAGGGTTTTAAAAAATATGGCACGTGAAACTCAAAATAGTAGTGTGATATGGTTAATTGACTTATTTTTAAAAGAAGTACCTAATTATCAAGGAGAATTTGAGCAGGCTGTTGTAATACATGATACCCATGCGCTGTATCATGCAGCCCATAAATTAAAAGGGGCAAGTGCTAATCTTGGTGCACAACGTGTAGTGGCGTTATGTAAAAATACGGAGCAACTTGCTAAAGATGAGCACACCTCTCCAAAAGATTTAGAGCACTGTATTCCAGTATTGAAAAAAGAGTTGCAGCTTTTACGTATTGAACTAGAAAATCAACGTATTCAATTTGAGTAATGAGTGAAACATTGTGCATATTTTATTAACGGGTGCCAGCGGTTTTATTGGTCAGCATTTGTTAATGGCATTCATTAAAGCAGGGTATAAGATAACAGCTTGTGTACGTCACCCTGAGCCATGGCAAAAACGTTATCCTGATGTGAAATGGATAGCTTGTGATTATCGTTATGATACAAGAATAGAAGACTGGCGATCGTGTTTAAAAAATATTGATTTAGTGATTAATGCTGTGGGTCTCATGCGTGAAACAACCCAGCAATCATTTAAACAACTCCATACAGATGCACCTTGTGCCCTATTTACTGCTGCGGCTGAACAAGGGGTTAAAAAAATTATTCAAATCTCTGCGCTTGGTGCAGAAACAGCTGGAGCACATACGGCTTATCATCGCAGCAAACGGGCTGCTGATCAGGTATTACAAAAATTAGCCCTTCCTAGTGTTATTCTCTACCCTGCTTTAATTTATGGACGGGGGGGAGGCAGTGCAACCTTATTTAATCAACTAGCTATTTCCCCTTTTATTCCTTTAATTAATCAAGGTGAGCAGCCTGTACAAGTGATTGCGATTGAGGATTTTGTACACTGTGTATGTGGCATTATTGAAAATTATCCTCAACAAAGCCAGTGCTTACCTATTGTTGGGGGAGAAGCGGTGACTTGGCGGCAGTTTTTAAGCCAACTACGCCAGCATTTGACAGGTAAAACGGCTCATTTTTTCACCATTCCACTCTTTATTTGGCAATTGATTGCCAAAATAGGAGATTATTGGTCGAGTATGCTATTTCATTCTGATAGCTTATATATGTTGCAGCATTATCAAGCCAGTAATAATAATAAAATCAGTCAACTGAGTGGTTATACACCACGTGCTTTTTCCCAAGTATTACAACAGCAGCCCAGTTATTATAGTGATTATTGGGGGGCATGGGTTCAAGTTATCACGCCTTTTTTACGCTTAAGTATTGCTTTTATCTGGCTGTTTACAGGTATTGTCTCTGCTTTTTTATACCCAGTAGAAGAAAGTTATGTACTACTTAGCCGTGTGGGGATTGATGAACCCAGTTTACAAGCCTTTGCTTTATATAGTGCTGCGTCTTTAGATTTTGCTATTGGTATCGCACTATTAAAACGTTTTGCTCCCACGCTTTTACTTTTTTTACAGTTAAGTATTGTGGGGACTTACACAATACTCATCTCTTTTTACTTGCCTGAATTATGGTTACATCCGTTTGGGGCAATCAGTAAAAATATTCCCCTTCTGGTTGCAATGATCAGTTTATGGGGTATGGAGAGACGCCTAAAATGCTCTATTTAAGCTTAAAAATGATTCATATATTAAGTGCCACGTTATTATTTGGCACAGGTTTAGGTAGTGCTTATTATATGTTTCGTTCTTATTTACATGGAGATGCCAAATCTTTTGCTATGACTTGTCGTCATGTAGTGATGGCAGATTGGTTATTTACTTCAACAACGGTGATTATTCAACCCGCTACAGGGATTTGGATGGTTTATCTAGCAGGGTTTTCATTGAGTTCATTATGGATTAGCTTAACATTAGCCTTATATGTGGTGGCAGGTTTATGTTGGTTACCTGTGGTGTGGCTACAAATTAAAATCCAAAAACTTGCTGAACAATCTGCTCTCAACAATACCCCTTTACCAGCACAAGTACATCGTTATATGAAAATCTGGTTTTTGCTAGGCTGGCCTGCTTTTATCAGCATCATGATTATTTTCTATTTAATGGTGTTCAAACCTATGGTGTGGGGATAAATCTCACCACTTTTTGCTGTGTATGCAACACATGCTTTCTTTATTTTTCCAATCATCAATCTATACAATGATGATGCAACACTCTTTTCTCTTATAAGATAGATAATATCCTGAACAAAATTAGTGCAAAAAAGATGCTATTTGTCATCATTTAGCACTGATTATGTGCATTTTTCCTGAAAAAAACGCTTTTTTAGACGGTCTAATAATTGCCTAGTTCTATCTATGGAATAGGTTTTAATTATGGATAAGAAAAGGAAAGGAAGTGAGCCATGTCAGTTGCGATTAAACAGGATTACCTCCCATTTAAACATGTGATTAATCATGACATCATGAACTGCACTGCTGAGGGTGTTGTGGGTAATCATCTTTATTCAGGGCGAGCACTGGGTATTTCACAACCGTGGGATATCATTCAATTACATCCCCATTTAAAATATTTATGGCAAGCCATTATTGCCCATTACCAGCGTATTGGTTTACGCCATAGTCATCAGGTTATTTGGGATCTAGACTTACATCATATTGGTGCCCATGTGGGATACCATGCGTCCGTTTTTTATTTTGGAATACAAGAATGTCGGTATTGGGGAGATTCTCAATATATGGAAACGGTTGAGTTTATTAATTCTAAAAATAATTTTATGCAGTTGGCAGAACAATTGGGTGTGGATGTTCCTAAAACACAAGGTTTTGAAAGTTCAGCAGATATAGATAATACCATTATAGACACAGCTACTTACCCTTGTTATTTAAAAGCCGCCATTTCAGTTTCAGGGGTGGGTATTTATCGTTGTGAAGATAAAACTGCCTTACGTTATGCCTTATCACAGTTTGATAAGGACACACCTTTGCAACTGCAAGAAGAAATCATCACGGATATTTTTCTTAATCTTCAATATCAAATTGTAGGGGATACTCTATATCGCCTCACTGCCAGTGAACAAATTTTAGATGGATTTGTACACCAAGGTAATCGTGTACCTGCTCGCTATGCTCCGTGGGAGAGTGTTGATCCAATGGCATATTGGTTAAAAGATCAGGGGATGAAAGGGATTTTTGCATTTGATGTGGCAGTGATGCAAACCGACCGTGGTTTGCGCTTTCCTGCGATTGAATGTAATCCACGTTTTAATGGCGCATCTTATCCCACCTTAATTGCAGAAAAATTAGCTATTCGTAACTGGAGCGCGATCAGTGTTTCTACTAAACATCGCTCTCTAGCAGAAATTGATTTAGAAGGCATTGAATTTAATAAAAATACAGGAGAGGGTGTCGTGATGATTAACTGGGGCACTATTTTAGTGGGTAAATTAACTTTTTTACTCGCAGGCTCAGACGCTTATCAACAAGCGGTGACAACAGAGTTAATGACACGTTTGTAATGTTTATTTTTTGGTAGGTTATCCTCCTACTATTCAGTGTTAATTATTATATATTAAGAAGTTTTTTATGAATCCAACAGGGCAATATTCACTCATGGTTCACGGTGGAGCGGGTGCATTAGATAATGTAAAAGATGACAAAGTAGCAATACGTTATCTAGAAAGTATTCGTTGTGTCTTAGAGTATGGACGACAAGTATTAGCACTGGGAGGCTCAGCATTACAAGCAGTCGAATCTTGTGCTTCTTTATTAGAAGATGATCCTGTTTTTAATGCGGGCTGTGGTTCCGTGTTAAATGAAAATGGAAAAGTAGAAATGGATGCAGCGATCATGGATGGGCGTGATCTCTCTGCAGGGGCCGTAGCAGTGGTTGATGGTATTGCAAATCCTATACAACTTGCCCGCTATGTAATGAGCGAAAGTGAACATGTGATGCTGATAGCAGAGGGTGCAATGCGCTTCTCTGATCATTGTGGTATTCAACGTGTTCCCCAAAATTATTTTTTTACTCCTGATCGTGTTAAACAGCTAGAACAAGCCCGTATTCATAATAAAATTATGCTAGATCATGATGACAGTGAAGAAGGCTGTGAAGATCAAAAATACGGTACGATTGGTGCTATTGCCTATGATTTACAAGGTAACCTCGCTGCTGCAACATCAACAGGTGGGATTGTCAATAAACGGATGGGACGTGTGGGGGATTCGCCTATTGTAGGCGCAGGAGTCTATGCTGATAATGAAACCTGTGCGGTCTCTGCCACAGGCTATGGAGAAGAATTTATGCGTACTGTGATTGCAAAAACAGTGGCTGATTTTATTTATATGAAAGGGATGAATGCAGAGCAAGCCACTGAAGCCAGTATTGCTTATTTAACTCGAAAAGTAAAAGGGCGAGGTGGCTTAATTACTATTGATCATCAAGGACACTGTGCCAGTGGTTTTACCACTAAAAAAATGATTCATGGCTGGATAGAGCGAGGAGGTAAATCGGTCGTACGTTTTTAATTATTAGGATATTTAAGGATACAAAGGACTGATTGTTTCTGCCACTTTATCAATATCAAAGGTTACTTTAAAACGTTGATAACCTGCTTGCCCATAGGCGTGATAACGTTCAGGTTGTTGGGCAAGTTCATCCAGTGCAGTGGCTAATGCTTTTACATTCTGTGGAGGTACAAGTGTACCTGTAACCTTATTTGTTACCACCCATGTGACCCCTGAGCCTTTTATATCACTGGCAATCACTGGTTTTGCATAACGCATGGCTTCCATTAATACGACCCCAAATGCTTCAGTACGCTCTAATGAGGGTAAGCAAAAACAATCGCAGTGAGCTAATAAAGCGGTGAGCTGTTCAGATTCACAAAACCCCAGTAAATTCACTTGTTGTTGTAGACCTAATGTATTAATAAGTTGTTGTAGACTCTCTTGCTGCTCCCCTTTTCCAACAATACACAGCTCAATATTTTTATTTTGGCAGGTGGCTAAGGCACGAATTAATATTTCATGACCTTTATAATAAGTTAAACGCCCAATGGTTAAGAGTTTAATACTGTTTTTTTGCCAACGTTGTTGTGCCCATGTTAAGGCTGTTTCTGTGGGGTCAGGTAAACGTTGCGAATCAATGCCTAAAGCAATCACTTCTGATTTATGATGCCATGAGGCTAAGGCAGCACTCGATGCTAAATAAGGAGGAGAGGTCACAATAACTTTATCAGCTCGTTTTAATAAAGCTTGTTCAAAAGGGCGGTAAATACGGTAAGCAAGAGATAAACGACTATCAATTGTTGAAATTACATCTGAATGCCAGTGTATAACCCATTGGCAATCACGTGCACAAGCCAAAGCAAATAACCAAAAAGCAGAGGTATTGGGGACATGGATATGCAAGCTATCAGGTTTAAATTCTTGTATTATTTTTTTTAACCAATAGGGAAAATGGGGGGCAACAGGGGCATATAATAAACGCCCAAAACTGGGAACACGGTAGATTAATTCACCAGCAGTACCCTCTTCAGCTGTAATTTTTTTAGCTATTTTTTTTATACTTGGCTGATGATCATGCACCACTGCAGCAACTGTATGCCCTTGTTTTATCTGTGCAGGAATTAAATCTGCAACAAAGCTTTCGATGCCACCAGCAAAAGGTGGGTGATATTTACTAATATGAAGAATACGTGCCATGTTGCCTATAATGATAGAAAATAAAAATATTAGGGATAAATACCCGCTGTCACCATTCTATTATAAAGAATATTAGGGGATAGCCATACCACTATATCATCAAAACGTTGTGTTGTATCTTGAGCATTATAAGCGGTAAAAACAAAATTTTGATTACTGGAAATAAAATAATTACGTCCTGTACTGCTAGTCATGCTCCCCCCAATATTTTCCCACTCCATTGGGTACTCTGTTTGGCTTTGAATTGCCCAGTTTTTACCCATTGAAAAAATTACCACAGGAATACGGGTGGCAAGATATTGACCACAGCTTGCATCTGCACACATTTTAAATCCATACTCTAAACAAGCAGAGCTAATTTCAGCAATTTTTCCTCGTGTAGTTAATGCCCATTGCTCACTAATCCCTGTGCAATCAACGGGTGCTGTAGGGGTTGCAGCAGTGTTAGAAATATTATAGCGATAAGGATTGCCCCAGATATCAACAAGCAAGCCGTCTTCATTTAATAATCCTGATATACCTAATGTTTGTGCAGGCAAAAAGCCATAGCTACGGCTACATTGCCCTCCATTCAGGCTATTTCCTGCCCCTGCTACGAATTCTTCTGCCCCATTACTATCAGCACTGGCAGGACAAGGTAAACGCTGATTTACCAGTACATAGCCAATCAACTCTTCTTTAACCTCTGTTAAAAACTGCTGAGTGGTTTTAATACGCTGTACTTCAACCTGTAATGATAAAGGACCTAATAACCCTCCCACCAAAAAACCAACAATAACCAAAACCACGGCAATTTCTATTAAGGTAAAGCCTGTTTGCTTATGCATTGTATCCCCCTTTTTTCATGATATTGGATATAAATATGGTTATCGTGTGTTATGTACATTGGTTCACCTGTAGTGTTTCATCAATACAAAATCGAATGCTTGAAAAAGGAGGTAAATCACGTGTCATGGTGATTGTGGCAGCATAGTATCCACCATTTATTTCTATACAGTTTGTATTGATATTACCATCTGTATTATCGCATATTGGTGTTGGAATAGTATGGTTATTAGGGCGATAAGCAGAAGAAATTTCATAAGTTAAAGTATTTTTCCAATGTTGCCACAATGTAAAAGCTTCAGGGTGTACACAATTTACTAATAAATTATTTTCTGGGTTATTAGTATGGATATTGCTGTGTAATACAGAATGTGGTAAACGTCCAATTAAAGTATTACTTTGATCATCATACGCAGCATTATCTTCTGTTGTTAAGGCACCACTGGCAGCCCATGGAAAACGTTTATCATCATTACTAAAATCCCCATCATTGAGAAAAAGAGGATTTTTTGTCACATAATTTGATATACATTGTGATAATAAGCGTATGTTATCTGCAAAATCAGTACGTTTATAAATTAAGCGAAATAGTTCTTCACGAGTAATATATAAAACCTGATCATTTAATATGCCATCATTAGAGTTAGAAATAATAAAATCATTAGTGGCATCAACTGCCACGATCAAATCTGAATTTTTAATACCACTTTGACTATCTTCATCTAAATAAGCCTCAGCAGTGTAATTTCCACCACATTGTTCAACACCTGTACTTTCAGGAGAGCGATCTTGATCACTATGTCGTGCATTCGCTGCAATAATAACGGCGACCACATCATCTACAGCAGTGAGTGCTTGTGCTGTACTGGTTCCTGTACGACTGTATACGGTAAAAAACCCTTTTTGTTTTTCGTTTAACATCGTGTTACGTGCTGTCGCTGTGGTTGCATTTTTATAACGCCCTGATACCGCATACCATAAGCACTCCCCGTGTCCATCACGTAAAGGGGGAAGCCCTAAAGTACGCCATGGTAACCGCCCTAATGAGGGTAAATTTTTACTGTCACAATTTCCATGTGCCGCTCCCTCAGGGTAAGCGGAATGATTATCTACATCAGGGCATGGCAAAAACCCATAAGATTGGTATTTGTCATAATAGCTTGCGCCATAACCAAGTAAGGCATCTTTTGCTTGGGCAAGTGATTCACTGGTACGGAGCTGGCGTTGCAGTGAAAAATCATGCTGGTTAAGCCTATACAATAAGACAGATAAAGCTATTAAGACCAAAAAAACCATGATCGCAATAAGTGCGACACCTGATTGATAACTAAGGTTTTTATACATAATATGCCCAGAATGCAATTTAAATGCCTACTTATAAAAATACAGCTATTAAATCGTGGTTTTAATCATGAAAGGACGTTATATTGATAGCGTATAGCCAGCTATATTTTTATGCTAAATAGATAATTAAGCTATTAATAACAATTATATAGGCTGTTTAGAAAGATAAAATAATATGCTACATTATTATTGATGATAGCCTTCTTCTAGCTTTCCCTTATTTGTATTAATCACTTGCCCCGGTTTTATATTAATTAATTGGTTTGGATGAGAGAGAGTAATAGGAAGTTGTAAGGCATCTAATTTATCTAGGTGTACGACAAACCCTTGTCTAAATAAATGTTTACGACCATTTACCCAGACAATTGATTTACCATCACTGCGTTTAATTAAGCCATTAAATTTTATTTTTGTTGGTAGTTTAGGCAATGAAGTGGGAGAAGAATCTATTTCATTGGTATGTAAATTGGGGATAAAGCGGAGGCTGTCCAATTTTTGCCGCTGTTCACGCGTGGTAAACAAACGTTGTAAACCCTCTTCGGCATAACTGTTAGGAATGTAACTAAAATGACAACTCAACAGGATGCATAAAAAAGAGTAGTTTATATAATTTTTTTGCATAATCATGATGTAATGCCTACTTATTAAAAATAAGAGCTAAAAAAGTAGCTATATTTTAGTATAATTATCTCTCTTTAAGGTAAGTTTATAAAAAGAGATAGTCTATTTTTTTATTGTAGTAGGCTATTTTTGATCTATTTTGATTTAGGCTTTATTTGTATACCTTCTTTGCTGACTGTCATTTTCCCATTAGCAATTTGTAAATACATATCCGCACCTGTCAATGGGGTGGCGGTATGGCTGATAATTAGACGGGTACAGTGCTTAAAATACTGATCCACACACTGAATAATCGCTTGTTCTGTTTCTGCATCGACTGCCGCAGTGGCTTCATCTAAAATTAAAATCTGTGCCTGTTGTAAAAAGGCGCGTGCTAAAGCAAGGCGTTGTTTTTGCCCGCCTGATAAACGTAAACCACGTTCACCAATAAATGTATTCCCCTGCTCGGGCAAGCTTTGTACCCAATCATCTAATTGTGCATGTTGTAAGGCTTGCTCTAGTTCTTCTTCAGAGGCATTAGGGGCTACATAACGTAAATTATCATACACACTCGCACGAAATAGGCTGATTTCTTGACTGACAATCGCATACTGTTGGCGTAATGAGTCACGGTTTACTGTGGTGATATCAATGCTATCAATTAAAATTTGCCCTGCTGTGGGATCATAATGGCGTAATAGTAAATCGGTAAAAGTGCTTTTACCTTGTCCTGAGGTGCCATAGATACCTACTTTTGAACCTATAGGAATGGTGACAGTGGCTTGTTGAAAAATCAGTTCTTTTGTATTCGGATAACAAAAATCTATAGAATGAAAGCAAATTTCTTTTTTAGGGACTGCAAGTGAGGGCGCGTTTTCATCATTGACTACATCAGGTGTGATAGCCGTGAGTTGGCAAACCCGTTGTAAACTGACTTGCATCCGCTGAAATGCCATATACAAACCTAATAGGCTTTGTAAGGGAGATAACGCCATACTGATGTAAGTAGAAAAAGCGATTAATGCCCCCAATGCTAATTCACCTTGAATCACCCACATCCCTCCAATGAGTAACACGCCGATACGTGTAAAAGCGGTGAGTAAACTGGGGACAGCTGAGGTCGCAAACTCTACAGTTTGTTGGGCTAATAAAGTATCTAAATAACGTTTATTCAAGCCTCGTAATCTTTGTACTTCCTGTCCCTCTTTTGCCACAGTTTGAATAAATTTTAAAACACTTAAACTTTCGACAATAAAATTAGATAAATCTGCTGCACGTTCTCGTACTGCACGAGTGTGTTTTTCTACTCGGGGGCGCATCCAGCGTAAATAGGTAAATTCAATCGGTACCAGTATTGCCATTAATAAAGAGAGTTGCCAGCTTAGAAATATCATGATTGCTAAGGCACCGATTAAACCGATTACGCCACTGGCTGCCATAAACACGCTATCAATAGCAAAGCGTTGAATCTGTGCTACATCGCCATCAAGGCGCGATAAAATATCGCCTGTGCGTACACGGGCATAAAAGGCAGGGGATAACTTTTGTAAGTGTTGATAGACATTAGTACGTAATGAAAATAAAACCCGCCCTGATAAATGCGTGTGCCATAAGCGATTTACCCCGGATAACAGCGTTGCGCCTACGCCCACGATCACCATCACAATAATGGTTTCCACTAAACTATCCATGTTTTTCGCTAACAAGCCATCATCAATTAAACGTTTTGTTAACCACGGTTGAAACAGTGTCAGTGACGTTGCCAGCAGAGACAAAACTAATAAACCTACCACTGAATAACGGTGTGGTTTAACAAATGAACCTAGCCAATGCAAGGCATGGCGGCGTTCATCAGAGGTAAAAGGGCGATGGTGAGCCAGTGGATCAGTGGGAGCGGGAGCGGACATAGATTTTTATCTCGTTACACGTTTAAGCAGTGCAAGCACGCGCCACTTTAGAGCCTGAAGGGCGTTGTAAGAAGTCACTGATATACTGTCCTGCTTGGATCAGTTTATCTAAGTCTACGCCTGTTTTAATACCTAAACCATTGAGCATATAGAGCACATCTTCACTAGCAACGTTGCCTGATGCACCTTTGGCATAAGGGCAACCGCCTAAACCTGCCACAGAGCTGTCGATTACGGCGATTCCTTCAGTTAAAGCGGCGTATAAATTGGCTAAGGCCTGCCCGTAAGTATCATGAAAATGTACCGCTAATTTTTCCACAGGTACAACTGCTGCGACTGCTTGAATCATGGCGCGGGCTTTTTCAGGTGTGCCTACGCCAATGGTATCGCCTAGGGAAATTTCATAACAGCCCATTTCAATTAGGCGTGCAGCCACGCGTGCGACAGCTTCAGGGGCGATATCTCCCTCATAAGGGCAGCCGAGGACACAGGAGACGTAGCCACGGACACGAATATTATTTTCTTGGGCTGCATTACAAACAGGTTCAAAACGCACCAAGCTTTCATCAATGGAGCAATTAATATTTTTTTGGGAAAAGCTTTCGGAAGCGGCACCAAATACAGCCACCTCTTCTACATTGGCAGCGAGGGCACTTTCAAAGCCGCGCATATTGGGGGTAAGCACAGGGTAACATACACCATCACGTCGCTGGATGCCTGCCATGACTTCAGCATTATCGCCCATTTGTGGCACCCATTTAGGGGAAACAAAGCTAGTGGCTTCAATGACAGGTAATCCTGTGTCACTGAGTTGATTGATCAGTTGAATTTTAACGTCTGCGGGAACGGGGGTGGCTTCATTTTGTAAGCCATCACGCGCGCCAACCTCTACCATTTTTACATAAGCAGGTAATGCCATTATCACTCCAATTTTTTAGTCATCATTGATATAAAAGGGGGAGCTGTTGAGTAAACAGCTATATTTGTAATGTTATCAGGGGGAGAGTGGCAGGGAAGCTATAATCACTAAGGCATACAATACAATAAGCGTTTTGATAAGACAATATGAGAAAGGTGCTATAAGTGCTTTTTTAATTTAAAAAATAACTTTAGTAATTATTACAGTATAATAGTTAACATATATAGACAATAAACTTTAAAAAACTTAAGCTATGTATAGTTATTAATAAGAAAAGGGGGGTTAATGAGTATTAAAAAGATTGGAATCCCAATTATTTTTTTTTCTCTTCTTAGTATTCTTACTACTGGTCTTGGTATTGTTGCTGATATTGTTACTGTTTCTTCATTTTTAAGTTTAAAAAATGCAATTATTATAGAGAGTAATATATTTAATACTAAGGTTGGGTTTGGATATTTTATAAGTATCTGGGGTATAGCTTTATTGTTATATGTTGCTATTCTCCAATCTTATTGGGAGGAAAATATCAAAGTACTTAGCTCTCACAATAATTTTATATGCTTTATTATTTTTGATATTTTTTATTTTAAAAAGCCAAGATATTTTTTGGGTTTTGTAATATTAGCCTTGATATATATACTTATATTAACTCTTACTCTTGATTCTGAAACAAAGAATAATTTTTTAGTATTTTCATTTGTTGCCTGTCTATTTTTTGGTCACCACATCTACAATAACCCATTTTTTAGTAAAAAATATGATTGTGAAATTATCAAGATTAAAAATAATATTGATAGGCATTGGGAAAAGATAGAAATAAGAATATCAGTTGAACTAGAAAGACACACGTCTATAAATTTTGAAGCATGTAGAGATTTTGATAGTTTCTATTTAGCTAGTATTAGTACTAATCATATTAGATTTGAAGAGTATAGAGCAGAAATGATGCAATATATATTTTCACTTTATATAAATAAATACCCTAAAAAAGCAACTATCAACACTTCAGATAATATTGATACAGGTGAAATAGAATTTGAACTGAAATTGGTTTCATAGATAAAAAAGATAGATCTATAGTTATTGATTTAGTTGTACTACATGTTTCACAAAAAAGAGGATATATCACTATATCCCCTTTTTTATTCATTACTATCACTTTAATAATTCTATTTTGCCAACGCAGCACCCAATAAACGCGCTGTCAAATCTACCACAGGAATCACATTTTCATAAGGCATACGTGTAGGACCTACAATCCCCAATACGCCCACAGTTTCCCCATGACTCGCATAAGGAGAGGTCACCATACTATAACCATCAAACATGTCATATCCCGCCTCTTCCCCAATAAAAATACTCACTCCTTGCGCTTGCAAAGATTGATCAAGTAAATTTAAAATATCCCGCTTCTTATTAAAAGCCGTAAATAAATCACGCAACTGATTAACATCTGCCTCTTCATTCCCCATTAAATTCGTTTGCCCTGTCACCACAAAATCATCTTTTGGTGTTTGTGGCTCAAACACCTGCTGTGCCACCTCAATAGCCACCTGCATAAGGCTATCCATATGCTGGCGCGTCTCAGTCAACTCCTGTAATAAACCTTCACGTACATGTGAAATATCTTGCCCTGTAAACGCCGCATTAAGATAATTTGCAGCCTGCTCCAACTCAGATGCAGAATATTTTCGCGTCGTTTCTATGATACGATTTTGTACATCTTGCTCATTAACGACTAAAATAACCAACACACGTCGATCAGACAAAGGTAAAAATTCTACATGGCGTAAGGTGTTGCAATAACAACGTGGTAACATGACAATCCCTGTAAAATGGGTGACTTCTGATAATAAATGAGAAGCTTGTGCCAACAATTGTTGCTGTGATTGCGGAGCATTCGGGTCAAAAGAACGCCGTAACTGGCTTTCTTCTTGAGTATTAAGTGGCTTCACCTTCAATAAGGTATCAACAAATAAACGATAACCTAAGACAGTGGGAACGCGCCCTGCTGAGGCATGAGGCGAACATACAAGCCCCATTTCTTCCAAATCTGCCATGACGTTACGCACTGTGGCAGGACTTAAGCCAACAGTGCCTTCACGTGAAAGTGTCCTCGAACCAACAGGTTGACCTTCACGAATATAACGATCGACAAGCAGTTTGAGTAAATGTTGTGCACGTTCACTTATTTGTTGCGGATGGAATGTAGACATATTACTTTCACCAAACTTATCTGCTACTAGAATTTAGCTTGCTTATGATTGGTATAATAATGTATTTATACGTCGTAGCGTTACTAAATAATGTATATCATTTCATTGCACCTGCTCCTAGATACAACTCAGGATTATTATGTTTAAAAGTATAGGGCTTATAGCTAAACGCGGTGATACGCGTGTTATTGACTGTTTAATCTCTCTTATTCGTTACTTACAGCAACAAAATGTTGATATTATCATTGATTCTCCCAGTGCAAAACTGGTTGAAGGACATGATTTACACGTTGCTGCAAATACAGAAGCCTTAGGGATACGTTGTGATCTTGTTATTGTTATTGGTGGTGATGGCACTTTATTACAAGCAGCGCGTTTATTAGCTAAACATGATGTCGCATTATTGGGCATTAACTTGGGACGTTTAGGTTTTTTAACCGATATTTGTCCTACTGAAATGGAAACCCATTTAAACGATATTTTTGCAGGAAATTTTTTAGAAGAGGATCGCTTCCTTATTTACACTGAAGTGTATCGTGATGGACATTGTTTATCACATACTAATGCCTTTAACGATATTGTCATTCATCGCTGGAATATGTCACATATGCTCAGTTTTGAAACCACTATCAATGGACACTTTGTAAACCGCCAACGTTCTGATGGTCTCATTATTTCCACACCAACAGGCTCTACTGCTTATGCCTTATCAGGCGGTGGGCCTATTGTACATCCTTCCCTCAATGCATTAGTGCTGGTGTCTATTTGCCCACATACTTTAAGCAACCGCCCTATCGTTATTGATGGAGACAGTTGTATACATATTACCATTGATGCAGAGCAAACAGGTAAGGCACAATTATCGTGTGATGGTATTTTATGCCAAGAATTAATCCCTGGAGATAAAATTATTATTGAAAAACGCCAGCATATCCGCCTCATTCACCCTCAAGGACATGATCACTATGCCACCTTACGGGAAAAACTGGATTGGGGTAAAGAGGTCTAATTTTAGGATAAAGTTGGTTAAAAGAAATGTTGCACTATCTGCGTATTGAAAATTTCGCCATTGTGACCCAAGTGGAGCTACATTGGCAACTGGGTTTAACAACCATTACAGGTGAAACAGGAGCAGGAAAATCCATTATTATTGATGCACTGGAGTTACTTGTTGGTGGGCGTGCTGATAACAGTATGGTGCGCCAAGGCTGTAGTGCTGCATTTCTGTTTGCAGAATTTGCTATCTCCCCCCAAATTTATAAATGGCTACATCAGCATGATTTAGCCTTAGCTGATGAAAAAAATCAGTGCCAAATTCGTCGAGTTATCAGCACCTCTGGGCGTTCACGTGCTTACATTAATGATCGCCCTGTCTCCTTATATAGCTTAAAACAGCTTGGGGCTTTATTACTGGATATTCATGGGCAACATGCCCATCAATCCTTGTTAAATCATGATGTACAGCGGCAGTTATTGGATGATATGGCAGATGATCAACTGCCTATTAAAGCCGTTAAAGAAGCCTACCAGCAATGGAAACAACTGCATGATAATTTACGGCAGTTAGGGGGGAATGCACAGGATCGAGAAGCCCGCTTGAGTTTATTACGTTATCAAGTGGAAGAATTAAGCCATTTTGAGCTGACAAACACTGCATTACGCACCTTAGAAAGTGAACATCAACGTCTCGCCCATGCCAAGCAGTTATTACAAAGTGCACATTATGCACAACAGTTATTAGAAGAAGATGATAGCAATAGTGTATTGTCCGCACTAAATCATGCAAATAATAGCTTAACGGAAGGGCTACAACACGATAAAAACCTAAGTAATATTGTTGAATTGCTGGGGCACGCTATTATTCAAGTACAAGAAGCCAGTACAGAATTAAATCATTATAGTCAGCAATTAGATGCTGATCCCCTACTTTTTGAACAAATTGAGCAAGAATATAGCCAATTACGTGATTTAGCACGTAAACACCATATTGAATATGAAATATTACCCGAACACTATACACAACTATGTGAACAATTAGCTGATTTAGAAAACTATGAGCAACGTGCAGCAGAATTAGAGCAGGCAATCAAGCAAGCAGAACAACAATATCAATCTTGTGCTGAACAATTACATAAACAACGTTGTGAGACAGCTCAAACATTACAAGCTGGAATTATTAACAATGTACAGCAGCTGGGGATGCCTCATGGACAACTAGTGATTGATGTTGTCATGAACCCTCATAGTACTCCCAGTGTATTAGGGAGTGATACGGTGACATTTTTAGTCAGTACTAACCCAGGGCACGCTCCTCGTCCCCTACATAAAGTGGTATCAGGGGGAGAATTATCACGGATTAGTTTAGCGATTCAAGTGATCACTGCTCAAAAAAGTGGTGTCAATACTTTAATCTTTGATGAGGTGGATGTTGGGATCAGTGGGGGAGTGGCTGAGATTGTAGGGAATTTATTAAGAAATTTAGGCAAAAAACGCCAAATATTATGTATCACCCATTTACCACAAGTTGCCAGTCAAGGTAAACAGCATTTACAGGTACAAAAGTTTAGTGATGGCACCACAACGCATAGTGGTTTAGTCAGTTTAAACCCACAACAGCGTATAGAAGAGATTGCTCGGATGTTAGGGGGGGTAGAGATGACAGCACAAACTTTAGCCCATGCTGAAGAGATGTTGGCAAGGAATGGAGAATAAAGCAGGTTAATATTGGAATTTAAAAGGGCTAGAAACAACAAAGCCCCACCTGTGAGGGTGGGGCTTTATTTTATCTAGATTAACTTGATGTTATCTAAATCCTGCTAATTACTATGGATTAACAGCACAACTAGAAGGTGCTATACCTTCCAAGCTAGCTGGAATTTTACATACCCAATTATGTTGGTTAGTAGCTGTATCTAGTTTATGGAGTAATGAAATTTCTTCATCTTTAGTGCCATCTTGATCGAAATCAATATCTGCAGTATATGTATCAGTACCTACAAGGTTAATAGCAGTAGTGTATTTACCTTTTGTTTTGATGTCCTTCATAGCGGTAATAGCAGGAAGTGTACCTTTGTCATTGAAATACTCAGTAGCAGGTGTTTTAAGTCCTGATAATAAGTTCAGTGCATCAGCAACTTTTGCACGTTTAATGTAGTTACTGTAAGCAGGAATCGCTACAGCTGCTAAAATACCGATAATCGCCACAACGATCATTAACTCAATAAGAGTAAAACCTTTTTGTTGCTTACGCATAGTAAGTCTCCTAATATCACTAAGTTGAAATTATGATGACATTAAAATTCCATCAACATCATCATAAAGTAGGAATTTTATTATCGCTCTTAATATAGCAGGTTTCAAGCCAATTTTTACAAAAACAATGAAAACAATGACTTATATGAAATAGTCATTTTATTCTTAATTTTTTATTCGCCTTTATTCTATGTTAAACAACAATAATTAAAACTACTCTCGTCTAACATACTGATAAATAAAAAATAAATCAAACCTGCTGGTTTTCAGCAGGTTGTTGAATGGCTTCAACAGCTTTTAATTGCTGATTTGCTTATAATCAGGTAAACGGGCAAAACCTGTTTCTTTAGCCGTGGTTTCTCCCATTGCAAGACTACGGAATACAATATTAAAGCCTGTATTAAAGTTTAAACCTGAACGATGCTGGCTAACATTAATCCGTGTGCGATTTGCTAAGGTTAAGTAAGCACCACATGCCTCTCCTTCATCACAAATAAAGCCATCATTATCAAAGTCAGTGCCTGCAATAATAATATATTCTCCTTGTGGAACATTATTAAAGCTAAACGGATAACTGGCATTACTGGCTACGGTACGGACTTCTTTTATTGTTTCTGTTGTTTGAGGATCAACCAATAAAATATAGTGATGTCCTGCATTCCCTTGTTGCTGTTGCTGGGCAACTTGGAAAATTACAGGAATACGTAATGAATTGATACTACTAGTAATCGTGATATTTGCAGTATAAGTCCCTGTACTTAAACCACTACGATTGATGACCACACGATATTCACCTATCCCTTGAGAATTTGTTGATACACGCTCTACACTCACTAGACGAGAAGGTTGTACATTAATATTTTGTACGGATAAATTTCCGCCTCCTGCATTGGCTAAGGTTAGGCTGGCACTAGATAACCCTGTCCCAAAGTTAAGTGCATTAGGAGAAGCGGTTAATAAGGGATCAGGTTCACTGATAACACCACTATTTAGTTCAATGGCTGCATTGACTGCTTTTTGTGCGTTGATTAAGCCGTAACCATATGAACTATCTTTACCTCTATCACCTAAGTCTTCAGTAATATTACCACTGCTTAATAAGCTATCCATTTGTTGTGGGCTTAAATCAGGGTATACCGCTTTCATGAGTGCAATCACACCTGCCATATGAGGTGCAGCCATAGAGGTACCGACTGAGAAAGAATAAGAAAAACCTGTATTACCGCCTTGCTCAGCACCGACTGTACTTAAAATACCATCATCATATCCATCCCCATTGATATCAGGAGTACTGTTATCCCCTCCAGGGGCGGCGACATCAACACGGCTATTAAAGTTAGAGTAAGGGGCGCGTTGTTTTTGAATATTCACCGCACTAACAGAAATCACTTCAGCTAATGAGGCAGGATAAATCACAGTACTGGTTCCATTATTTCCTGCTGCACCCGTAATAATCACACCCGCATTACGTGCGGCAGTAATGGCTTGACGTACCCCATTAGAGATAGTCGGGCCTCCAAGGCTTAAATTAATAATATCAGCCCGTTTTGCTGGGGTCGTACGGGAGTCATTACTTAAGCCCGCAGCAAAACGAATCGCTTGTTCAATATCATAATCTGTACCCGAGCCGCCTTTACCTAATACACGTAATGGCATCACTTTCGTATGCCAGCCGACCCCTGCGACCCCTTCACGGTTATTAGTAGCCGCTCCTACAGTACCTGCAACATGTGACCCATGATAAGAGCTATTTCCTGAAATTTGATCCCCCGGATCATTGGGAGAAGGATCAATACCATCACCATCAAGAGAGGTACGGGTATCACGAATAAAATCATAACCTGATACTAATTTATTTCTTAAATCAGGATGATTTAAAACAACCCCCGTATCAATGACTGCTACCACGACGTTACCACTGCCTTGGGTAATGTCCCAAGCCTGCGGTAGATTCATTAAAGGATAATGCCATTGCAGATGATAAAAATTATCATTTGGAGCAGCTAATTGGGTTTTAATATAGTTTGGATCAGCAGATTCCACGCCTTGTTGTTGGCGTAATTGCTTAACTTCAACTAGGGTTTGATATTTATCTTCTAATGTACTGTCTGCAAAAGTAAACGTATTTTGACTTAAAAAACGAGGCTGCTGTTTATCTAAACTAAATAAAGCTGCCCGTTCTGGTTCATCATGGCTAGCTGTTGCCCCTGTGTTATGTAAAGCTTGCATCCCTTGTTGTGATGCAGATTCATCCATTTTAACAATGGCTTCATAGGGGACAAATGCATCCAATAAAGTCATGCCTGATGTAGCTAGGCTGGTATTTTGTCCAATATTTAAATTGTAATTAGACGCGCCTGATTGAGCATGGACTTGAATAAAATACTGTCCACTACTGGGTACTGTTAAGGATTCTACCTGTCCATCACTCACTGATGCATTCAGTACTTGTCCTTGGCTATTTAAGAGTAGTAAATCAACATCATTACTAAAATTAGCATCTGCTACAAATAAGTTAACACTTTGTCCTGAAATTAAATCAGCAACATAGAAATCATTAATATCTCCAAAGCTTTGGCTTTTTCCTGCTTCTCCTCTATTAGGGCGATTGACATACCCCCCTAGCATCACAGGGTTAGGAATCTGTTGCGCACCACTAAGGTTGTTATTGCTTGCCAGTGTTGGGGAATTACTGTCATTCACATCATTATCATGAGCAATATTACTGACAACACGTACCTGCCCACTGACTTGATACCCCAATAAATTACTATCATCCCCTGAGCCTGCGCTGCTGGAGCTACCGCTGTTACAGCCAGCTAAATAGCCACAACTGCTCAAGGTGAGCAGATATATCATCTGTTTAAGCATTATTCTCTTATCCTTTTATTACGCTACAAATGTATTGGAGCGAAGGCTATTTGTTATATCATGACCATGACGTATTTTTAAATCACGGTATTGCAATAACACCACAGCATGAAAAACGGGATTAATAAAGCTGGTACAGATAATATAAATAAATTGTGCAGTTAATGGTGATACATCCATACCAATAAAGGTTAAAACAGAAACAAGCATCTGTCCTGTTAATGAGCTAAGTGATAGAAAAAATAATAAAGCAATCAGTAATGTTGCAGCGGTATGCCACCAATGACCTGATACTAAGCGATGGCTCATCGTCAATGATTTTATCCCTGTTTGCTTTTCAAATAAAATACAAGGAATATAAAAAGCCAAGGTCACCGCAACAAATATCCCTGGTAAAACCATCAGCATAAACCCAACACTAATAAAAAAGCTATATAGCAAGGTTGCAACAAATAAAGGTAAAGCTTTACGCAGTGCATGATGAGCAGCTGTGTTGATGGTTTCATCGTGTGCTTGTTCGCTTAATGCTTGTAGTCGCCCAATAATCACCGCGTGCAAGATAACAATCGCCAATAAATACACAGGCATATACATAAAAAAAGATTGCATCCCTTGTTGCAGCACTTCTATTTTATTACTATTTAGCTCAGGAATTAATAAATTAGGTAAATAAGACACCAGCATTAAGGCAACAATAACAGGTAACAGTGCATTAAAGTTTGAAAAATACAGCTGCATTGCCTGCTTTAATATATTTAAAGGAGATTGCGGTGTCGTCGCAGGAATAAACATGTTGTTCCTTTTTAATAGATAAGTTCAATATTATCGTGCCCAGCAAATTGTTTTAATTGCTGCAACACCTCATCCGTAGGATGAATAGACCATGTTTGCCCAAGACGCACTTTGACTTGTGCATCATCACGGCGGTAATCTAGCCAAACAGGACACTGTCCTTCTCGATGGTTGGCAAGAATTTGAATTAATTGATGTCCTGCCTCAGCAGGCATCATTTGCTGATTGAGTACAATTTTTAGTTTGGCTTTATAATGTTGGCGCGCTGTGGCGATATCAAAAATTTTACTGGCTTGGATACTATCACGCCCACTGTATTCATCATGGCGCACTTCACCTTCCACCACGATTAAGGTATCTTTCACTAAAATACTTTGTGCCTGCGTATACAGCTCATTATATGCCACCATATCAATATGTCCTTTGGCATCTTCTAAGGTGACAACCACCATTTTGCCACGGCGGGAATTAATTTGGCGTAAATCTACCACCCACCCTACAACGGTGACAGTATTACGGCTGGGCTGTAAATGACAAATTGTATGGGGGGTCAGCTTTTTGATCTCTTTTGCATAAGTATTAATCGGGTGACCTGTTAAATACAAACCTAATGTGGCTTTTTCTGCTTGTAACCTTTCTAGCTCTGACCATTGCGGGATATTGCTAACATAGTCATTTTTTTCTTCTGCTACAGAGTCCCCGCCGCCTAAACCAAATAAATCATTTTGCCCCACAGCATGATCTTTACCATATTGCTCCGCTGTTTTTAAGGCTTTAGTGAGGGAAGCAACCAACACAGCACGATTGGCTTCTGTTTCAAACTCATCCATTGCCCCCGCTTTAATCAATGCATCTAATACGCGGCGGTTGGCTTTACGCAAATCAACACGACGGCAAAAATCAAATAAATCATGATACTTACCTGTGGCAGCGCGTTCAGCAATGATATTTTCAATCGCGGCTTCCCCTACACCTTTAATTGCCCCAATTCCATAATGAATACTTTTATTTTGATCATCACTGACCGTAAATTTATACTGGGAGGCGTTCACATTGGGGGGGATCACATGAATGTCCATGGCGCGACATTCTTCCACCAAGGACACCACTTTTTCAGTATTATCCATATCAGCAGACATCACCGCCGCCATAAATGCGGCAGGATAGTGTGCTTTAAGCCATGCGGTTTGATAAGCAACTAAAGCATAAGCAGCTGAGTGAGATTTATTAAATCCGTAGCCTGCAAATTTTTCCATTAAATCAAAAATATAAGTGGCATTTTCTTCTTCTACCCCCCGTTTTACTGCCCCTTCAGTAAAAATAGAGCGTTGTTTTGCCATTTCTTCAGGTTTCTTTTTCCCCATGGCTCGGCGTAGCATATCCGCTTCACCTAGGGTATATCCTGCTAATACCTGTGAAATTTGCATCACTTGCTCTTGATACAAAATAATTCCATAAGTAGGTTTTAAAGCGGGTTCTAAATCAGGATGGGGGTATTCAACATCAGCAATCCCATGTTTACGATTAATAAAATCATCCACCATGCCTGATTGCAGCGGGCCAGGGCGAAATAAGGCAACTAAAGCAATAATATCTTCAAAACAATCAGGACGTAAGCGTTTAATTAAATCCTTCATTCCCCGTGATTCTAACTGAAATACAGCAGTTGTTTTTGCCTCTTTTAATAACTCAAAAGTCGGGGCATCATCTAAAGGAATACTTAGAATATCTAATTGGCTTTCACTAAAACTATTGATTGTATCTAATGCCCATTTAATAATGGTTAAGTTACGTAAGCCTAAAAAATCAAATTTAACTAAACCAACATCTTCTACATCCCCTTTATCAAATTGGGTGACTAGACCACTACCATCTGCCTCACAATAAAGCGGGGCAAAATCAGTCAGTAGTGTTGGCGCAATCACTACCCCTCCAGCATGTTTCCCTGCATTACGGGTAATCCCTTCTAGTTTTAATGCCATGGAGATTAAAGCCGTCACCTCTTCCTCTTCTTCATAACGTTGCTTTAATTCTTCACTTTCTTCTAAAGCTTTAGATAAAGTCATACCAATTTCAAAAGGGATTAACTTGGCAATTCTATCCACAAAACCATAAGGATGACTGAGTACACGTCCCACATCACGGACTACCGCTTTCGCTGCCATACTGCCATAGGTAATAATTTGTGACACACTTTCACGTCCATATTTTTGTGCCACATAATCAATCACCTCATCACGGCGATCCATACAGAAATCCACATCGAAATCAGGCATAGAGACCCGTTCAGGGTTTAAAAACCGCTCAAACAGCAAATCATATTCTAAGGGATCTAAATCAGTAATTTTATAGGCATAGGCAACTAAAGAACCTGCCCCTGACCCCCGCCCCGGTCCGACAGGAATATCTTGGTTTTTTGCCCATTGGATAAAATCTGCCACAATTAAGAAATAGCCAGGAAATCCCATTTGAATAATCACTTTTAATTCAAAGGCAAGCCGCTCATCATATTCTTTACGAATTTCAGCAAAATCAGGGGAAGAGGTATCAAATAAAAATTGTAAACGCTCTTCTAAACCTCGTTGCGCCTCTTCAATAAAAAATTCATCCACTGACTTTCCTACGGGGACAGGAAAATCAGGTAAAAAATATTCACCAAGTCTTAACTCCATATTGCAGCGTTGTGCAATCAGAACCGTATTTTCAATGGCTTCAGGAATATCTTCAAATAATGCTGCCATTTCCGCAGGACTGCGTAAGTATTGTTGAGGGGTATGATTTTGAGGGCGGCGTTTATCATTTAAGGTATAGCCATCATGAATGGCAACCCGCACTTCATGGGCTTCAAAATCCTCTGCAGTTAAAAAACACACCGCATTGGTGGCGACCACAGGGGTTTGTGTCTGGTAAGCTAAATCTACTGCGGCATGAAGGTATTCTTCTTCGCCTACTCTACCTGTACGTTGTAATTCTAAATAAAAGCGATTAGGAAATAAGTTTTTCCACTCTATTAACAGTTCAGCAGCGTGTTCAGGATGTTCAGCAAGTAAGGCTTGCCCAATATCACCGTCTTTTGCCCCTGATAAAACAATTAAATCCTCTGTATTATCAGCAAACCATGCTTTTTTTAAAAAAGGCACATCATTTATTTGCCCTTTCATGTAGGCTAAGGAAATCAGGCGGCATAAATTACGATAGCCTATATTAGATTGACATAATAAAATGACACGGCTAGGCGGTGCATCACCATTATCAATCCACAGCTCTGCCCCCACAATGGGCTTTACCCCTGCCGCCTGTGCAGCACGATAAAATTTTACCAAACCGAATAGGTTACAGTGATCAGTCATCGCACAAGCAGGCATATTGGCTGCGGCAACTGTCTTGACCCACGGCTTAATCCGTACTAAACCATCTATCATTGAGTATTCAGTATGACAGGATAAATGTACAAATTGTGCTGACATAGTATGATTCCCTTAGTAACCCTGATGTATGATAATCAATACAGATACCATTACTCAACAGGCCACGGGCTAAATGGATATGGCTTTTCTTCGGTATTATAGGTTAAAAAAGTAATGATTTGATAATGGTAAGTACTTAAACTCATGCCTAAATCTAACAAGCGTTCATTGACTTTGCCTGATAAAAGCGTTGACACAAATTGAAAAAAGATGATCGCCCAGAGTACAGGGCGTGCAACTAAGTAAACAAAAATAAAAATCAGCATAAAAAATCCACGTAACCATGTGCTAGGGTTAAAAAGATGCTGACGAACCGAGTGTGACATTTTCATTCTTATATCCAATAAAGGGAGTTTGTATTATGAAATTATATGCTGTTATGTTGTCCTGTCTCTACCTTGGCTTAAGCCAAGCAGCGTATGCAGGGGAAACAGAAAAACCTGTGGCAGGACAAACGCTTCATGATGAGAAGTGCATTGCCTGTCATCAATCCATGACTAATAATCAACCCAGTACCGTTTATACACGGAGTGATCGTAAAGTAAAAACTTACCCAGCTTTACAAGCACGGGTTAAAATGTGTGCAAATAATGTGGGGGCAACATGGTTTGATGATGAAATCGAGGCGGTCACCCAGTATCTAGATACACAGTATTACCATTTTAATACGGACACTAAAAAATAATAAGTCATTCCGCACCTCTGAGTTTAAAATGGAGGGTAAAAGCATAAAATAAAGCCTTTTTACTCAGTGGTGCGCTTAGCAAGGAAGAAATTATGCAACAGCCTTTATTACAGGATGCAACCTTAAACGTAGAGAAACGCGTTGCCACCTTAACATTTAATCGCCATGATGTTCGTAATGCCTTAACAGGTACACAGCTCATTGATGATATTGTTAATACAATACAATGGGCAAACACCTCTGATGAAGTCTCCGTCTTGATTCTAACAGGCGCAGGCAGTGCTTTTTCATCAGGGGGTAATATTAAAGATATGCAAGAGCGGGGGGGAGATTTTGGTGGCGATGTACTGACCGTACAACGTAAATACCGCGAAGGTATTCAACGCATTCCGCTTGCGATGCATCAAGCAGAAATCCCAACAATTGCCGCTATCAATGGGGCAGCGATTGGCGCGGGTTTTGATTTAACTTGTATGTGTGACTTACGTATTGGTTCAACAAAAGCCTTATTAGGGGAAACATTTATTAATTTAGGCATTATCCCTGGGGATGGTGGCGCGTGGTTTTTGCAACGTTTGGTTGGCTATCAACGTGCAGTGGAATTAACCTTAACAGGGCGTTTAGTCAAAGCTGATGAAGCTAAAGAATTAGGTTTATTACTAGATGTTGTTGAACCTGATGAATTATTACCACGTGCCACGGCATTAGCAGAACAAATTGCTGCCAAACCTCCTCAAGCAGTCCGTTTTACCAAACGTCTATTAAAAAGTGCCCAACGTTTGCCTCTTGCTGATTTTTTAGATCAGTGCGCCAGTTTTCAAGGTATGTGTCACAACACTGATGATCACTTAGAAGCTGTCAATGCTTTTTTAGAAAAACGTCAAGGTGAATATACAGGTCAATAAACTAACGAAAATCTTCTCTATCTCATAGTTAGCGTCATAAATTATTATGAGATATATTATAGATTTGTTATCCTTGTCACTTCGTCAATAATAATGACACGCCTTGATATATACCTCAATTTTTATATCCATATCCCTTAATTAAAGACCGATAATGCTTACTATTTACAATACACTTAGCAAACAAAAAGAAATTTTTACCCCTATTGAAGCAGGTAAGGTAAAAATGTATGTCTGTGGAATGACGGTATATGATTATTGTCATATTGGGCATGCGCGTGTCATGGTTGTCTTTGATGTAATGGTACGTTACCTACGTACTATGGGATATGATGTCACCTATATCCGCAATATTACTGATATTGATGATAAAATTATTCAACGCGCCAATGAAAATGGTGAAGATACTGCTGCCTTAACAGAGCGTTTTATTGCCGCTATGTATGAAGATGCGGATGCATTGGGTGTCTTACGTCCTGATCAAGAGCCACGCGCTACGACTTCAATTGCTGATATCATCAGCATGATTAAAACACTGCAAGAAAAAGGCTTTGCCTACCAAGCAGATAATGGTGATGTGTATTATGCAGTCAATAATTTTGAAGGTTACGGACAGCTCTCAGGTAAAAAATTAGAAGACTTGCAAGCAGGGGCACGAGTGGATGTAGACAGTGCCAAACGTAATCCTTTAGATTTTGTACTCTGGAAAACTGCCAAAGAAAATGAACCAAGTTGGGAATCTCCTTGGGGGAATGGTCGCCCAGGGTGGCATATTGAATGTTCAGCCATGTCTACCTGTTGCCTTGGTGATCACTTTGATATTCACGGTGGCGGCATGGATTTACAATTCCCTCATCATGAAAATGAAATTGCCCAATCTGAAGCGGCTACAGGGTCAAAATACGTTAATTATTGGATACATAATGGTTTTGTAAAAATCAATGAAGAAAAAATGTCCAAATCATTGAACAACTTCTTCACAGTACGCGAAGTTTTAAAAAACTACGCCCCTGAAGTGATTCGCTACTTTATCTTAACCAGTCACTATCGCAGCCCATTAAACTACTCTGATCAAAACTTAGACACTGCACATCAAGCTCTAAAACGTTTATACACTGCCTTGCGCAATTTAGACACGGTTGAGATTGAAATCAGTGATGAAGATGAATTCAAACAGGCTTTTGATGAAGCCATGCAAGATGATTTTAACACCCCTGAAGCCTTAGCGGTGTTATTTGATATGGCAAAAGAAGTGAATCGTTTACGTGACACAGATATGGAAGAAGCCATAAACCTTGCCAGTGCATTACGCAAATTAAGCCGTAGTTTAGGTTTATTAGAAGCCGATGCAGACAGTTTCTTAAAAGGCACACAAACAGCCGACGGTCTCAGCGATGAAGCCATTGATGATTTAATTGTGCAACGTCGTGAAGCGCGGGCAAATAAACAATGGGCAGAAGCGGATCGCATTCGTGATGAATTAGTTAAGCATAAAATTATTTTAGAAGATGGTGCAGAGGGCACAATCTGGCGACGTGGTTAATTAATTATCAATCACTTTCTCTTCCCCTAATGCCATAAAAACCCCCTAAACTTTCCCCTTTATCATGTCACCATGTAAAGGGGTAATATAGACAGTATGTATTCTACATAACTGTTACCTTGGCATTATCTATGCGGGAATGTGTAGTGTAATTTTTTACGCACCACACCACCTGATGACTATAAAAAATACCCATGAAATATAGCTTAATTAGGATACATACATGCTAATCAAACGGCTTTTTGATCTGTGTTGTGTGATCCCTTTTTTACTTTTATTAATGCCTTTATTTATTTTTATCATTATTTGGATAAAAATCGACAGTCGCGGCAGCATTTTTAGTCGCCAAATACGCATTGGGCAACACGGCAAACCTTTTTTCTTATTAAAATTTAGAACAGAGTACAGTGATACCCCTGATAATAGCGCACGTGTCACGCACTGTGGGGCATTTTTACGTCATTATAAATTAGATTTACTGGCGCAATTTTTTAATGTGTTAAAAGGAGATATGAGTTTTGTCGGCCCTCGTCCTGAAACACCTGATTATGTAAAACATTATCCTAAAGCAATTAAAAAACAAATTTTATCTGTTCCTGCGGGGATGACTGATTATGCCAGTGTTGCTTTTCAGCAAGAACGGGAAATCATGGCAACCTCTATTCAGCCAGAACTAGATTATATTGAGAAAATCCTGCCTGTTAAGTTGGCCTATCACCAACAATATGTACAACAGCATAATCTTTTTATTGATATTGGCTTAATTTTTAAGACCATAAAACGACAAGTTGCTTTTGTGATAAAACGCATGTATCCGCGTTTATTAGTCATTTTGCATGACATGATGATGGTAGCCGTAGCATGGATTTTAGCCGTAGTGATTCGCTATCAACTGCCGTTAGAATTACATGTACAGAATATTTTATGGCAAGTGTTACCCTTAGTTGTATTAATTCAAAGCCTTGTTTTAGCTTATAACGGTTTACATCGCAGTATATGGCGATTTGCCAGTATTCCTGATTTTTCCCTGATTTTACGTAGTGCCTTAATTGGTACTTTAATTATCGCACTGAGCTTATTTTTATTTAATCGTTTTGAAGGCATCCCCCGCTCATCTTTGGCATTTTATCCTCTATTAGCCATTTTCTTTCTAGGGACACCGCGTTTACTGTATCGCTTTTTTCGTGAGCAATCGATCAGCTTTTTATTACGCCGCCAACAAGGAAAACGTGTCTTATTATTAGGTGCGGGGAGTTCGGGAGATATGCTGGCGCGTGATATGTTACGCAATCCAAATGGGGGCTATATCCCCGTTGGTTTTTTAGATGATCAAATTCGTCTACAAGGCGGGAAAGTGCAAGGCGTTCCTGTATTAGGACAAGTAGATACTGTGTGTACAGTGGTAGAAGCTTTAAAAATTGATGTGATCATTATTGCCATGCCTTCCATCAGTGATGCACAAATGCGCCGTATTGTAGAACTGTGTGAACAATGCCAAAAGCCCTTTTTAACCTTGCCTAAGCTAGATAATATGATGGCAACAGGGCAGGCGGTGAATATTTATTCTTTGCGTGATGTCTCTATTGATGATTTGTTAGGGCGAGAAAAAGTACAACTTGATTGGCACAGTATTGCCCAGCGTTTAAAAGAAAAAGTGGTGATGGTTAGCGGCGGCGGTGGTTCCATCGGTGCGGAATTGTGTCAGCAGATTGCCCGCTTAAACCCGACTTGCTTAATTATTTTTGAACGCAGTGAGTTTAATTTATACCAAATCGATATGCAGTTACGCGAGCATTTCCCTGATTTAGTGCTCCATGCTTGTTTGGGAGATGTAACAGATAAAGTTGCCGTTGATCATATTTTAGAACGTTATAAACCTGTGGTGGTGTTTCATGCTGCGGCTTATAAACATGTACCCATGTTGCAAGATCAAACGCGTGAAGCAGTACGTAATAATATTTTAGGTACACAAACTTTAGCAGAAGCCGCTGATCGCCATCAATGTAAGGCTTTTGTACTCATTTCTACTGATAAAGCGGTGAATCCGACTAATATCATGGGCACCACAAAGCGGATTGCTGAAATATTTTGCCAAGCTTTAAATGCACGCTCAGAGACTGATTTTATTACAGTTCGCTTTGGGAATGTGTTGGGGTCTGCGGGCAGTGTTGTGCCCTTATTTAAAAAGCAAATTGCTAAAGGGGGGCCTGTGACAGTGACCCACCCTGAAATTAGTCGTTATTTTATGACGATTCCTGAAGCTTGCCAGTTGATTTTACAAGCGGGCGCAATGGGAGAAGGCGGTGAAATTTTTGTCTTAGATATGGGAAAACCTGTCACCATTCGCTATTTAGCCGAGCAAATGATACGCTTATCAGGAAAACGCCCTAATGAAGATATTGATATTGTGTATACAGGCTTACGTGCAGGGGAAAAACTGTATGAAGAGTTATTTCATACAGAGGAAAAATTGCGTAAAACCCCCCATCAAAAAATATTCCGCGCGGCACACCGCTCTACTGAATGGCAGTTGTTAACAGATACTTTGGCAGAATTAGAGCATTTATGTCAGCACTACCATGAAGCACAAATGCCTACTTTATTAACACGCCTTGTACCAGAGATGCATACCCCTTTATCATCTTCTTCGGCAATACCACCGCCTTTTTCTGATACACGGAGCCAGTACCATCATGACTCAAGCCCGTCCTCTCCTTAGCTTTATTTTACTGGTATGCATGAGTTTATTATTAAGCTTTTCATATCGTTTTTATATTGATATTCCTGTGGTAAATTGGGTGGTTCAACACCTACATTTACCTTTTAAATGGCTAGAAACCTATTTTCATGAAATGAGTCATGGACTTGCTGCCTTGCTCACAGGGGGCAGTATCAGCCATATTGAATTAAATCTAGATGGTTCAGGAGTGTGTTATACCCGTGGTGGTATTCCTTCAGTCATTAGTTTTGCAGGCTATGCTGGCGCGGTGATTTGGGGCTGCTTTTTATATATTTTAGGCATTAGTTCTTCAGTTAAAACCACCCGTTACCTATCTGTTATTTTTGCTATAGCCATTGCATTAACTTTATTATTATGGATGAAAGGACATAGCAGCAATTACATTATTATGCCGTTTATCATTAGTTTATTTTTTCTGGCTTTTTACAGTGCAGAAAATCATGCGTATATCCCTCAATTATTTTTAAAATTTTCAGGGGTTTATGTTGTCATCAGTGCCATTCGTTCACCTTTGTATTTAATTGATGGCAAAGCAATTGGAGATGGGGCAGCCTTACAGCAATCAACAGGTTTACCTGAGGCGGTGTGGATTACTATTTGGCTAGGCTTTGCTTGTGCAGGGTTATTTTTTCTATTATGGTTATCATGGCAATATCGTAACCAGAATACAGTTCATTCTTCTGTAGAAAAAAAACGCTATATTTAAAATTAAAATATCAAAGTAGGAGAGAGCACAGTGTTTAAAAAAATGATGGCATCCATGGGTATTGGTAGTGCAAAAGTCGATACTGTTTTAGATGACAGTGAGATCGTACTCGGGGGAGTAATTTCTGGGGTGATTAATATCACTGGCGGGAATCTTGAGCAGCAGATTGATGCGGTAGGTTTGGAGTTTTTTACTAAAATAAGTCGTGAGAATTCAGAAGGGGAAGAGTATGAAAGTAGTTTTTCTTTAGCTAAATTTCATATTGCCGATGCTTTTTTATTAGGTGAAGATGAAAGACGACAGTTTGAATTTGCTTTTGATATGCCTGCCCATTTTCCGATTAGTATGGATAATCAGAAGTATCCTGTGTGGGTGAAAACCGCTTTAGATATTGATTGTGCTTTAGATCCCACTGATAAAGATTACATTACCGTATTACCACCGCCTGCGTTGATTACAGTTGTGGATGCTATTCAAGCGTTAGGCTTTGAGTTGGCAGAAGTGGATATTGAGCATGATCCCAGCCGTCATTTAGGTTTTAAACAGGAGTTTGAGTTTAAACCTTTTTCACCTGCGGGGGGCTTAACCCATTTAGAAGAAATTGAGGTGGTGTTTTTATTAGAAGGTGACACCTTACACGCTTTTATTGAATCAGAGAAACATACATCAGGTGGTTTTTTTGGGGATTTAATGGAGAATTTAAATCTTAATGAAAGTACGCGGGTATTACATTTACCACTTGATTTTGATGATGTTGAACAATTAACAGATGATATTGGTTATATGTTGGCTGAGTAGTTAGTTTTTTGTGCTGGGTTTAAAATTAAACCCAGCTTCATTATTTATTTATCACGATCCTTTATTGCCTTTCGGTTGCTTTCAGGTAATTTAGCATAGTGAGCAGCACGTTTTTTAGGTCTTGAAATCATTTCTTCTACTATATAATTTACATTTTCAAATACAACCTCAACCATTTCTGGTTTAGCTTCTAAATCTATTTTTCCAGGGTGTACTGCATTATTTCCAATAATACGACAATAATCTAAAGATTGTTGAACTTCAATTGGTAGCCCTTTTTTTACTAGAGAAGAGATATCAGTATTAATATCATTTCCCTTTTCACCAAGCTCAATCATTAATTTTTGTATACATAAACGAAGTAAAGCAGCTGATGAACGTGGAGAAAGAGTAAAAATATCTCTAGCCTCCTTATAATCCACTTTACATGTTTCAGGTAAATCAATATGGTGTGATGGAACTAATGATGTAAGGGGGATAACCATTTTTTCTTTATACCAAAAAGCTTCTTTTCCACAATGACTACATAATGAGCTATTTAAATATGTTTTTTCAAGACTCATTCTCCCATCATCATAATTATTTAAAAGATAACGCCACTCTTGTTTTGCATATGCATTACAGTGAGCACATGTAAAAGCTTCTTTTTTAAATTTTGGGGGATAATATGTAGACATCTTTTTCCTTGCTTTATATAAGAAATTAATATTTTCAATATCTATCATAAGGTCATCAAATAAAAATAACAAGAATTAAACTAATATCCCCCTTTTTTTCAAAAAAATACGCCCCCCTTAAAAATTCCCGACTTTATCACTAAGTTACTACTTCACAAGAAAAATTACTTTTTTTTACATAAGTACTTGCTATTAACAAACCACCCTTTTATTGTTAAGCCTGTATAAAAATAATACTAAAAACTTTCTACACGCTAACAACAACAAAAATATGTCTCCCAGTTGAGCAAAAACCCATGCACTATGGAAAAAATCACCATGTCACAACACGAAGATAGCTTCTACGCCCTGATGCGTAGACAGGGGATTACCCGACGTAGTTTTTTAAAATACTGTAGCCTTACCGCTGCGGCACTTGGCTTATCTCCCGAATTTGTCAGCCAAATTGCCCACGCAATGGAAAACAAACCCCGTACACCTGTACTCTGGATTCACGGTTTAGAGTGTACCTGCTGTTCTGAATCCTTTATTCGTTCCGCCCACCCCCTTGCAAAAGATGTTGTCCTCTCTATGCTGTCACTCGATTATGATGACACCCTAATGGCAGCCGCAGGACACCAAGCCGAAGCCTGTTTAGAAGAGGCAATGGAAAAATATCACGGACAATACATCCTCGCCGTAGAAGGTAACCCACCTTTAAATGATGATGGCATGTACTGTATTTCTGGTGGAAAACCCTTTGTTGAAAAATTAAAACGTGCCGCTGAAGGTGCAAAAGCCATTATTGCATGGGGTTCCTGTGCATCATGGGGCTGTGTACAAGCCGCTAAACCAAACCCCACAGGAGCAACCCCTGTTCATAAGGTGATTTTAGATAAACCCATTATCAAAGTCCCTGGGTGTCCACCGATTGCGGAAGTGATGACAGGGGTTATTACCTACATGTTAACCTTTGACCGCTTGCCTGATTTAGATCGTCAAGGTCGTCCAAAAATGTTTTACAGTCAACGTATTCATGACAAATGTTACCGCCGCCCACACTTCGATGCAGGACAGTACGTGGAAAGTTGGGACGATGAAAACGCGCGTAAAGGCTATTGCTTATATAAAGTCGGCTGTAAAGGACCCACAACTTATAACGCCTGCTCTACCGTTCGCTGGAATGAAGGTGTCTCCTTCCCAATTCAATCAGGACACGGCTGTATCGGTTGCTCTGAAGATGGATTCTGGGACAAAGGCACATTCTACGACCGCTTAACTAATATTGAGCAATTTGGGGTAGAGAGTAATGCCGATAAAGTCGGGGCAGGGGCAGCCGCCATTGTTGGGGGTGCGATTGCCGCACATGCAGCAGTCAGTGCAGTGAAACGTGTACAAAATTCAGGAAGTGATAAAGAATGAGTGTAATTGAAACCCCCAATGGCTTTAATTTAGACAACAGCGGAAAGCGTATTGTCGTTGACCCTGTGACCCGTATTGAAGGGCACATGCGCTGTGAAGTTAATTTAGATGAAAATAATGTCATTCGTAACGCCGTATCATCAGGAACAATGTGGCGTGGTTTAGAAGTGATTTTACGTGGTCGTGATCCGCGTGATGCATGGGCATTTACTGAACGGATATGTGGGGTGTGTACAGGAACTCATGCATTAACGTCTGTCCGTGCAGTAGAAGATGCAATTGGTATTACCATTCCTGAAAATGCCAACTCCATTCGTAATATGATGCAATTAACCTTGCAAGTACATGATCATCTTGTGCATTTTTATCACTTACATGCATTAGATTGGGTAGATGTTATCAGTGCCTTAAAAGCTGATCCTAAAGCCACCTCTGCTTTAGCACAAAGCATTTCTAAATGGCCACTATCTTCCCCTGGGTACTTCCGTGATATCCAAAGTCGTTTAAAAGCTTTTGTCGAATCAGGGCAATTAGGCCCTTTTGCCAATGGATATTGGGGAAACCCTGCTTATAAATTACCGCCTGAAGCGAACTTAATGGCAGTGGCGCATTACTTAGAAGCTTTAGATTTCCAAAAAGAAATTGTTAAGATTCATACTATTTTTGGTGGTAAAAACCCGCATCCTAACTGGCTAGTGGGTGGCATGCCGTGCTCAATTAATTTAGACGGTGTGGGCGCAGTCGGTGCGATCAACATGGAACGTTTAAATATGGTCAGTAGCATTATTGATCGTTCTATTGAATTTATTGATCAAGTTTATGTCCCTGACTTAACCGCCATTGCAGGCTTTTATAAAGATTGGTTACACGGTGGTGGTTTATCCAGTCAAAACTTATTGTCTTACGGTGATATTCCTGAACATGCCAATGATTTCAGTGCCAGCAATTTATTATTACCACGTGGTGCAATCATTAATGGTGATTTATCAAAAATTCATGAAGTCGATTTACGTGATCCTGATGAAATTAAAGAACACGTTGATCACTCTTGGTATGAATATGAAAATGGTAAAACTGCCTTACATCCTTGGGAAGGAGAAACTTCACCTAAATTTGTACTCGGTAAAAATGCCAAAGGTACAAAAACCAATATTGAAGAATTAGATGAGTCCGCTAAATACTCATGGATTAAAGCCCCTCGTTGGAAAGGGCACGCTATGGAAGTAGGACCTTTAGCGCGTTATGTGATTGGTTATGTACAAGGCAATCCAGAATTTAAGGAGCCTGTTGATAAATTATTACATGATTTAGATGTACCGATTTCAGCCTTATTCTCTACATTAGGGCGTACCGCTGCACGGGGTTTAGAAGCTTCATGGGCAGCGCATAAGCTGAAACATTTCCAAACTAAACTGATTAATAATGTGAAAGCTGGTGATACCGCAACCGCGAATATGGAGAAATGGGAGCCGAAAACATGGGGTAAAGAAATTAAAGGAGTTGGATTTACTGAAGCACCACGGGGTGCTTTAGGACATTGGATTGTGATTAAAGATGGCAAAATTGCCAACTATCAAGCCGTCGTCCCAACTACATGGAATGCCTCCCCACGTGATTCAGAAGGCAATATTGGTGCATATGAAGCCGCCTTATTAAATACCCCCGTTGCCAAAGCAGATGAACCATTAGAAATTTTACGTACCTTACATAGTTTTGATCCATGCTTGGCGTGTTCTACCCATGTGATGTCGCCAGAAGGGGAAGAATTAACCAAGGTTAAAGTTCGCTAGAGGACAACTCTCATGCAAGAACAAGTTAAATTTAGCCTCGTACAATCTGTCTATGTGTATGAAGCCCCATTACGCCTGTGGCACTGGATTAATGCACTGGCTATCCTAGTGCTATGTGTCACGGGGTATTTTATTGGTAGCCCTTTACCCTCCTTACCAGGAGAAGCCAGTCATCATTTTTTAATGGGTTATATTCGTTTTGCTCATTTTGCAGCAGGTTATATTTTTGCCATTGGTTTTCTAGCTCGTATTTATTGGGCATTTGTCGGTAATCATCATGCACGTCAAATGTTTATACTCCCTTTATTTGATAAAGAATGGTGGGGAGAAGTACTTTATGAGTTACGTTGGTATCTCTTTTTAGAAAAAGAGCCTAATAAATACATTGGTCATAATCCTTTAGCACAATTAGCCATGTTCTTTTTTATGGTATTCGGGACAACCTTTATGATTATCACAGGGTTTGCCTTGTATGCTGAAGGAACAGGTATGGGCAGTTGGCAAGATCAACTGTTTGGTTGGGTGATTCCTTTATTTGGACAAAGTCAAGATGTACACACCTACCACCACCTTGGGATGTGGGCAATGGTTATTTTTGTCATGATCCATATTTACGCTGCCGTCCGTGAGGATATCATGTCACGTCAAAGTTTAGTCAGTACTATGATCAGTGGACATCGTATGTTTAAAGATCAACGTGATTAAATAATTGCTTTAGTCAAATAATTTCTACTAAATTAATACCCTCCTCTTCTTAACTTTAGAAGGGGAGGGTATTTTTTTAAGTATTAATTAAAGGGTAAAATTATGCATTTATTATATAGAAGGTTTCTCTATTTGAATAATGATAAGTGTGAATTAAGAGCTAAAAATTTGTAATTAGTTCATTCAAAATCTTTCTCAAATCAAGGTAAATAAGTAAGCCTATCTTAATTTCAATAAAAGATTTAATATATTAACTAAACTAAGCTGTGCTGCTCCATTATTAATAATGTTTGTTATTTATCTTGGCAAAACTAAAAAATAATACAGATAAACACTGCGAGTGAATATTTTTTTGTGCTAAAGTGGTCATACTTATTGTATGCAATGGTATGGTGGAATGTGAATAAATCACTACAAAAATTAAAAACAGGCTCGTCTGTTTTATAAATAACAAATAGCTGCTCTATCAGTACATGCTAAAACAAAGTTGATATATAAAAAAAGAGGTAGTTTGTTGTGTCTAATGATGTCAAACAACAACAAGATATGGATAAGTTATCAGCGCTTTATCGTGAAGCAATTTGCCAAATTGGTGAAGACCCAAATCGTGATGGCCTATTAAAAACACCTATGCGTGCTGCAAAAGCATTTAAGCATTTAACCATGGGGTATGAGCAAGATTTAGATACTGTTATTAATGGGGCATTATTTGAATCAGATAGTGATGAGTTAGTTTTAGTACACGATATTGAGTTTTATAGCTTATGTGAGCATCACTTATTACCTTTTTTTGGTAAATGTCATGTTGGTTATTTACCTTCTGGTAAGGTATTGGGTCTATCTAAAGTGGCACGTATTGTTGATATGTTTTCACGTCGCCTACAAATCCAAGAGCAATTAACTAATCAAGTTGCTCAAGCAATTCAAGAGTGTACCAATGCATATGGTGTGGCAGTGATTATGGATGCCAGTCATATGTGTATGACCATGCGTGGGGTAGAAAAACAAAACTCTAGCACGGTGACCTCTGCAACACTGGGAACCTTTAGAAATAACCCAGCAGCGCGCGCAGAGTTTATGACTTTAGTGTCCACCTCTTCTGCACGCTAATTGCTTATTGCAGTAATAAGGGGTATTTATGTATTTATAGATACCCCTTCTTTATTAGCGTTTTATAATTTTAAGGGGATGCTCTGGCCATTTTTCTTTAAGTTCTTTGGCACGTTGTTTGGCTTTTTCTGGTGTGCTAAAGCAGAAACCATGACCGTGCTCACGCCAACCACCTCCTGCATCTTCTGTCCACTCACTAGGTGATTTAGGGTTAAACATTAAGCAAATTATATAGCCATGTAGGCTTTTAGGTTGCTCTTCTTCTAGTTCATGTAGAAATTCACTTTCTAACTCAAGGGTTGTGGGACTTGTTGGGGTTTCAACAGGTTTAAAATCCTCATCAATATGATCCAGTTCATCTTCTAAATGATCAATAACTTTCCCTGTGTAAACTGTTTTCTTATTTGTTTTAGAGGGCAGCTTATCAGCCGTATTCTGTGATAAGCTTTTTTCTAAACGGGAAATTTCCTCAAGCTCATGTAAATCCAATAATTCTAGGTCTTGTTTTGCTTGCTCTCTTTCAAGCATATTTAAGCGTGCTTCTAACTCATTATCAACTTTCATGATTAAATCCTCACTATTCTATAAGAATGTACTTTACTCATTCTGAATTAAATCAATAGTATTTTTTAACATAAAGTAAAACTCCTACCTTTTACTCTTATCATTAAATTATATACAGTTTATTTCACTCTACCCTTATTTTTTCCTTTAATTTTATTAAGATAAATTTAAAACCAGATCAATATAAGGATGGTGCAAAAAGCGTATTTTTTCACTATTTTTTGTTAACAGTGTTATTTTTTTTTGTAATTGTGTGGCATTAATACCCCGTTTAAGTAGTTGTACCATGATCATATTGATATGATGCGAACTAATACCTTGGTCATGGGGTAGGTTATTTGTATTAGCTTGGTAAGCAATTAATTGCAAAGGCTGTTTAGATTTCTTTATTGATGCGGCTAAAGCATCAAGTTGTTGTAAGCTTTCTTTGGATAGCAGGCTGTCATTGATAAGTGATAAACGTACAGTCAATAATTTCCCTGTACGCACCCCTTTTACACCATCATAAACCGTTGTTTTTCTTTGTTTATTTATATTGCCATTCACCGTATTATGCTGCTTTACTAAACTGCGTTGAATACCTATCTGCTGTTGTTGCATGATTTCCAGTTGGCGTTGTGCAAATAGGGAGGTTAAATTAGCTTGTCTATAAAGTACTTGGGCTTGCTGACCTTGTTGTACTGTTGTTGCATTAGTTAATATTTCAGATTGATATTGTTTAGTAGATAAAGCCGTGCGGTATTTGTTTTGTGTGATCACTTGTTTTTGCTGCAAGCTATAAAGCTGTTGTGTTGTAACAGGTATTACAGATGCAGGCTGTGAAGTACGGGTTTCTTTTTCCCCCATAGGAATATCAAATGTTTTACGCTGACTATGTGCTTCATCACTGATTACGGAAGGGGCAACAACATAGGGGGGAGATTTAGTTTGCTGCTGATTGCAACCAAATAAAAGAGGAGCACTTATCACGCTTAAAAATAATGCATGTAGAGGGGGTAAATATAGGCTAGCCATAGTGTGCATAATCCTAGGTGGCATGATATATCTCAAAAATTTAATATGGTCACAACAAGGTCATAGTCGAGCTTGATATAGCAATAAGGGGGATATAATAAATATAAATCAATGAGTTAAAAATGTAAACGTACAAATAAACCTGTTTATATTTGTATAAGCAATAAAAAATCAGGCTTATCTCTACCTTAATCACAACTATTATAACGAAAAAATGTATTAAGAATAAGAGCTGGAATTACCTTTAAACCCATCAATAAGTGTATCTATCGTAAAAGTAAAAAATTCATCATTAACTATTTTTTTATGATTTACTTTATGCATAGCAAGGTTTGCCAAACCTTGGGTTAACGCCCATGTCATATGAGTTAAACCCAGTGTATTTTCAGGGCGAATTTTATGGGCTTGCTGACATAATGCAATCATCATCAAAATTTCTTTAAATACCCGGTCATTCGCAATATATAAAGGATGTTTTATATCATGAATAGTATTTAAATGTTCAAACATCAATGTGTAATAAGCTGTATTAGAAGCGGCAAATAAAACAATTGTTTTCAGCATTAATTGCAAACGTTTTACTTCATCCAAATCATTTGTTTGTCTTATTTCACGCAATGCTTGGGCAAGCTTATTAAAACCTGCCTCTGCTACAGCATGTAATAACTCTGATTTATCGGTAAAATGACGATAAGGTGCGGTACGTGAAACCCCTACACGTTGACTCAGTGCACGCATTGTTACACTATCAACACCTGTTTCATTCATCATTTCTATGGTGGTTTTTAATAAACAGGTTCGTAAATCACCATGATGATACTGTTCTTTTTTCATAATTTTTACAATTCATTTTATTAATATGATGTATCTTTATAGTTAATAAAGAGTTATCTATATTTTTATATAATTAACTATTTATTTCATTAATAGCTTATTTTAAATTTATGATATCCGTCTTTATCACTATCAATTATCAGTGTAAAAGATGTAATCCATTATATTATTCATATACAAGACTTACATTCACTGTGTTATACCCAATATTGCAATCTACATACCTTAAATTTTAACTATGTATTAATTAGTTTATTTTATGACTTTAGACAGGATCATTTTATGCTAGGGGAATCTATTATTATTTCATGAAAATAGGATAATTATTATGTTTTATATAAAAGTGCTTATCAGTGTTTTTTTTATGAGTTTCTTCTCCTGTACTTATGCAGAGGATAAACAAAAAATAATTCGATTGACGACCTCTGAATTTCCACCTTATATTAGTGATTCATTAGAAGGAAAAGGCTTCCTTGTTAAAATGATACGTGGTGCATTTCAACAACAAGGATATCAAGTAGAAATTGATTTTTATCCATGGCAACGAGCTTTTATACTGGCTAAAAAAGGGCGATATGATGGTATTTTTCCATTGTGGTATTCTGATGAGCGTGCCAAAACATTTTTATATTCACGCCCCACAGTATCTAGTGAAATCACCCTATATAAACAAAAACAAACAATCATTAAACCATTAAATTATAACACTATAAAAAACTATAGTATCGGTGCAGTACGTGGGTATGCAAATCCTCCTCTATTAAACCAATCAGAGATATTGCTAGAATTGGTAACTTACGATATCCAAAATTTACAAAAATTAGCCAAAGGGCGCGTTGATTTAATTGTGATGGATAATTATGTAGCTAACTACCTTCTTATGACAGAATTACCGCAGTATGTGGGGAAACTGACAGCAATTTATCCGCCCCTAGAAAAAAAACCTCATTACCTTGGCTTGAATCATAATAGCTCTCATCTACAGCAAAAAATGACTGATTTTAATCGTGGTTTTACCATCTTAGAAGAAACTGGACAGATTAAAACACTCTTAGCCCCTTATCAGCCAAATACAAAAAAATAATAATATCAAAAGATTAGCCCTTTATGTTATAAAATGTATTGAGATAAGCTATTTTAACCGCTAGAATATCTAAACAAACATATGTTTTTATTAAATTTTAATGATACTGACATGTAGTATTAATTCTATCACCCTCTACTAATATATGTTATATTACATCTTGCTTAATCACGAAAGGTTTATTACTCCTTGAGTCACATTCCACTTAGTGTCCTGTTTGGTATTTTAGTTTTTCTAATCTTGTCTTCAGGTTTTTTTTCCGCCTCTGAAACAAGTATGATGGCGATTAATCGTTATCGTCTTCGCCATCTTGCCGCACATGGTAATAAAGCGGCACAACGGGTGAATCGCCTGTTAGAACGCCCTGACCGTTTGATTGGTGTTATTTTACTAGGTAATAATTTTGTTAATATCCTTGCTTCCTCTATCGCAACAGTGATTGCTGTAGATTTAATGGGCGAAGCGGGCATTCCAGTTGCCGCCGCACTATTAACCTTAATTATTCTTGTTTTTAGTGAAGTGACCCCCAAAACCGTTGCTGCACTACATCCTGAAAAAGTTGCTTTTCCTTTTTCATTTGTCATACGTCCTTTATTAATACTGCTTTATCCACTGGTTTGGATACTCAATATTATCAGTAATAATTTATTAAAATTACTGGGTATTTCACAAGAAGATAGTGATGCACATCGCTTAAGCAGTGAAGAGCTGCGCACTGTGGTACATGAAGCAGAAGGGATCATCAGCAAAAAACACCAACAAATGCTACTTGGCATTATGGATTTAGAAAAGGTAACGGTAGAAGATATTATGATTCCTCGTAATGAGGTGATAGGGATTGATCTCAATGCCCCACAAGATATTATCGAGGATCAGCTTGCCACCTCCCAGCATACCCGTTTACCTTTATACCGAGAAAGTATTGATAATGTTGTGGGAATGATTCACCTACGTAAAGTGATTCACTTATTCAAACATGAAGAATTTACTAAAAAAGCTTTAGAAGAAATTGCCAAAGATCTGTATTTTGTCCCTGCTGGTACGCCTTTAAGTATGCAGTTACTTAATTTTCAACGCCATGAACGACGTGTTGGGTTAGTAGTTGATGAATATGGGGATATTCAAGGTTTAATTACCATTGAAGATATTTTAGAGGAAGTGGTGGGGGAGTTTACCAGTAACCCTGATTCATTGAATCCTGCCATTCATCCACAGGAAGATAACACGGTGTTGGTTGATGCCAGTATTGCGATTCGTGAGTTGAATCGTATTATGCAGTGGAATCTTCCCACTGAAGGACCTAAAACTTTAAATGGACTGATTTTAGATTATTTGGAAGCCATTCCTGAAGCAGGAATCAGCCTATTATTAGAAGGCTACCCCATTGAAATTGTTCAAGTCACTAATAATGCAGTAAAAATGGTACGTGTTCATCCTAATGCATGGCAACCTCCTGCACGCCAACAAAACCATTCTTAATTATTTTATCTGTGATACCTTGCACACATTAAGCTGTGTGCAAGGTTACCTCTATTTTTTGTTATACTCAATCTCTCTTTTTTTAGTTTTTATTTCCTACAATTGATTATGTGATGACTATGAGCTCTTATACACCTGATGAAAATGGTTACTTAAAAGTGAAAACCTATCGTTCAGGGCATTTTGTTTTTCAAATTGGTTTAGATTTTCAGCAATTAGAGCCTTTTGCTGCACGTGTTAATGATGCCCATATTCGTTTCACTAGCTTGCCTTTTGTCAGTGAAATATCAGGGGAGCTGGAAAAGCAAGTGATGGTATCTTCTATCTATGGCACTAATACCATAGAGGGGGGGGAGTTAAGCTATGAAGAAACAGAGGAAATTATTCAAGCACAAGATGGGGCAACTTTAGCGGATAGTGAGCGACGTATTACTAATCTTAGAAATGCTTATAAACTCTCTGAAAAGACGGCCAAGTATATTTTTCAAGCACGTAAACAGCAGCTAGAGCAGGCCGGACAGCTACTAATCCCTGGGGAGGGTATTCTTCATCTTGCGGAAGATATGTTTAAAGAATTACATGCGCATATTACGGATGGTTTACAGCATCGCTATAATAAACCCACTTTATATAGAGATAATGTAAAAGGGCATAAAACCCAAGTTGGGCATACAGAAAAAGGCGGTGTATATCAGCCGCCAAAATGTAAAGATGATATTCAAATGCTGATGCACGCCTTATGTGATTGGGCAAACTGTGACGCGGTTAAAAATTTACCTGCCTTATATCGTGCCTCTTTAATTCATTATTATTTTGAACTTATTCACCCTTTTTGGGATGGTAATGGGCGTACAGGACGAGTAGCTGAGGCGACTATTTTACGTGCATCAGGTTATGAATACGCGCCACATGCCATGTCACATTATTATTTGGACAATATCCAAGCTTATTTTCAGCTGTTAAACCAGTGTCGGAAAGCAGCAGAAAAAAAACAAACTGCACCTAATACTGATTTTGTAATCTTTTTTCTTAAGGGTATGTTAAGTACAATTAATCGCTTACATGATCGAGCAAATGTTTTAATCAGTGATATTTTAATGCAAGCACGTTTAGAGCATTTAATTGTAAATCAAGCAATTACTGTACGTCAGCATACTATTTTAGCCACCTTGATAGCGAATAAGCAGATACGCCATAGAGACAAGCTAAAAATCCAACCTTGGTATAAAGCCCTTTATCAAAACTTAACAGAGCGTACTGCTGTACGTGATCTTAAAAAATTGGTGGATTTGCAACTGATTTATATTGATATAAATAATACCATTCACATTATTTCCTCCAAACCAAAGATCAAATTATCAGAACACCCTCACGCAAATATAAGCTAAGCTTGTCATAAATTTTATAAAATACAGTGTGACAGACTGTTTTTATAAAAAATTAGCCCATCTTGAGAAAAAAAGTAAAAATAAGCAGACAGGATAGGACAATTTTAGATAAAATGTCCGATTGCATTTAGAAACTTACAGTCTTCAAACTTGTAAGGTTACTGTGCCGCTTACTGTATTGTTTTTATTTCTATTGTTATCTGTTCCGATTGGAGAAATTTCATGAATCCTATGCTAAATATTGCTATACGTGCAGCACGTCGAGCAGGCGATATTATTACGCGAGCATTAGAAAGTGGGCAAGCACCAAAAGTAGATAGCAAAGGACATAATGATTTTGTTAGCTCCATTGATAGACAAGCTGAGCGTGAAATCATTGATATTTTATCAAGAGCTTACCCACATCATGCAATTAAAGCAGAAGAAAGTGCAACAGCTGTCACAGCTGCAAACGGGAAAAAACCTTCTTTTGAGTGGGTTATTGACCCCTTAGATGGTACAACAAACTTTTTATATGGTTACCCACATTTTGCTATTTCTATTGCCTTAAAACACAATGACCGTGTTGAACACGCTGTGATTTATGATCCTTTACGTCAAGAATTATTTACTGCATCACGAGGACAAGGGGCACTATTTAATAATCGCCGTATTCGTGTTAATAATTTACCTTCTTTAGAAGGTGCTTTACTGGGTACAGGTTTCCCCTTTAAAAAGCAACATCATCTTGATGTATATTTAGAAACATTTAAAGCTTTATTTCCTCATACAAAAGGGGTGCGCCGTGCAGGATCTGCTGCTTTAGATCTTGCCTATGTAGCTGCAGGGCGTTTAGATGGTTTTTGGGAAATTGGTTTGGATGAGTGGGATATTGCGGCAGGAACATTAATAGTAGAAGAAGCAGGGGGGTTAGTCTGTGATTTTACTGGGGGACATAATCATTTAAATTCAGGTAATGTTGTAGCAGGCTCCCCAAAAGTATTAAAAGGGATTTTACAAAATATTCAGCCACATTTAACTGATGTATTAAAACAATAAATCTCTTTATTCCTTCGCCATGTAACAGAGAATTTTTATTCAATCTGACGCAGTCGTAGGGTAGACGAAGGAAACCCGACATTCAAAAATCATTCTCCTCCCTAAGCGATAAATAAAGGGAACATCTTTTTCTATTTTGCTTGATGGGTGGTGTTTTTGATATCAAAATAAAATGTTGGTTTTCCTACGTTAAACCAAATTGACAACCCTGTCATATCAGTCATCATAAATAAAAAGGGTTTATTGTTTATCCCCCTTTAATAAAGCTCATGGATAAAGGGGAAAAGAAAGGAATATCTCTTTTTAAGCTATTTGTATTATCATGCTATGCTTAAACACTATTATATCAAATAAAAATGTATACCTAACGACATTAATATTAAGGTGTTGAGTTGCATAACGAGGAGAACAGGGCTTATGTCTATAATACGTTATAGTGTGTATTTGAGCATTATGTGTAGTGTACTTGCCTGTAATGGTGAAAAAGTGGATAAAGTACAAGCGGGTGTGTCCTATCAAACCTTAGCAGATAGTTTACATATTGTGCTTGCATCCGATAGAAAAGCTTATGAAGATATTATTTTTGATCGATTAGGGCGAGTAGAGCGTGTATTACTTCCTCATACCAATTGGAAAGAAGAAAAAACCGTTCCCTTTCCTTCCCAATTTTTTGCTGAAGCCTCCCAGCTTACTGAAGAAATGGGGGCAAAATTTAGCTATGTGCTCATTTCCAAATACCCCTTAAACAAGCAAAATAAACCTATAACCGAAGAAGAAAAACGTGCCTTAGATTTTGTCTATAGTAATCCGAAAAAGAATTACTATGGTGAAGAAATTATTGGTAAGCAAACCTATTTTACGGCTGCTTATGCTGAAACAGCTTATGCACGTCCTTGTGTTACTTGCCATAATAACCATGATAAAGCCAGTAAATATGACTATTCAACAGGACATGTGATTGGCGCAATTTTCTTACGTATCCCAATGGAATCTTAATTAACATGATAAAGAGCAGTATTTGTATCATTTTGAGTCTATTTTTGTTAATAACAAGCTCATGGGCAAAAGAAGAAAAAACCAGTATTCCTCATGCGATTGAGAAAAACTTACCACTTCCTACTTACCCTGAAGAGGGAGGGGAATGGTTAAATTTTGAAGTAGATGAAACTACAGGAGTTAGTTTTGCACTCTCTGTTTCTGATTTACAAGTTATTGATGACGATATCACCCGTTATATGGTAGCGATTACATCAGCATCAGGGGTACGCAATATTTTCTATGAAGGCATACGTTGTATTACACAAGAATACAAAACCTATGCTTATGGCAATAGCCAAAAAACACTACACCCTAAAAGTCGCCCAACATGGCGCGCTGTACGTTCAAGCAATAAGGGATTCATGCGTTTTAGACCTACCTTATATAAATATTATTTATGTGATGCTGTGAATGATAAACAACTTAGCCGTGATTTTATCCTTCAAAATCTAAAAGATAGCTCTTATGTTGAACATGTTCATATAGATAGTTTTGTAAATTAAAATTTGTATTTTCATCTACTTTTGGTATAATCGATGACGTTGTTGAGGTGGGCATGGATGCCTGCCTTAACATCTCCTTCTCTATCTCCCCCCCCCTTAATTTAAATAGTTTTATTTTTCTTCTATCATAAGAAATAATACGCTATATTTAGCTATCATAATTAGCTCAACACTTAATCATCATATTATAAAACACCCTACCTTATTCCCCTTCTTGAAATAAGAATGATCTGCTATGACAACAAAGTCTTGGACACTTAATGATTCACGTGCACTCTATAATCTAGATTATTGGAGTGAAGGCTATTTTGATATCAACGACACAGGCGAGATTATCATTCTACCTGTTGCAGATAAAAGCATTACCATCAGCTTGCATGAACTTGCCCAAAAATTAAAATTTCAAGGTTTATCACTGCCTATTCTGGTACGTTTTTCTAATATTCTCCAACACCGTGTACAGCGTCTTTGGCAAGCCTTTGAGCTGGCGATGAAAAATGAAGATTATACTGCTGATTATACTGCGGTATACCCGATTAAAGTCAATCAACAACAGCATGTTATCAAAACATTATTAAAATCAGGTCAAGGGAATATTGGTTTAGAAGCGGGGAGTAAATCAGAGCTAATTGCAGTACTGGCTCTTGCTCCTCGTGCCCGAGATGGGCGACAAGGTACTGTTATTTGCAATGGCTATAAAGATCGGGAATACATTCGTCTTGCCTTAATTGGGCAACAAATGGGCTTACGTCCCTATATCGTCATAGAAAAAGCCTCTGAATTAGAGCTTATTATTGATGAAGTAGCAAAAATGGCAATTACACCACGTTTAGGGGTACGTGTCCGTCTAGCATCTATTAGTGCAGGGCAATGGCAAAATAGTGGGGGTGAAAAATCTAAATTTGGCTTATCTGCAGCACAAATATTAAAAGTTGTTGAACGCATTATTAGTGCAGGCTTAACAGATTCATTGCAATTATTACATTTTCATCTAGGTTCTCAAGTCGGGAATATTCGTGATATCCAGCGAGGACTACGTGAAGCGGCTCACTTTTATGCTGAATTACATGCACTGGGTATTTCTATTAAAGTAGTAGATGTTGGAGGGGGCTTAGGTATTGATTATAACGGCACCCGTTCGCGTGATAATTATTCTATTAATTACACAATACAAGAATACGTCAATAATATTGTGCATGAATTTAAAACTATTTGTGATGAAAAAAAGCTCCCTCATCCTAATATTATCACTGAATCAGGGCGGGCAATGACCGCACATCATGCGGTATTAATTACTAATATTATTGATATTGAACACCCCCCTCTAACAGGTGAATTGCCCACTATCAATGATGATGAGCCAACTATTTTGCAAGATTTAGCACATGGTTTAGAAAAGCTACATAATTCATCTAGTGTTGAAGCTTATCATGATGCAGTACATTTATTGGCTGAAGCTCACATCATGTTTTCACATGGTTTATTAAATCTCACTCAACGCGCCCAAGCTGAGCAACTTTATTATGCCATTTGTGCTCAAGTACGTGACAAACTTGAAGTTCGTTATCATCATCATCGCACTATTTTAGATGAGCTAAATGAAAAACTCACCAGCAAATATTTTTGTAATTTTTCCTTATTTCAATCCATTCCTGATGCATGGGCAATTAATCAACTTTTTCCTATTATGCCTTTACAACGCTTGAATGAAGAGCCTAGCCATCGCGCCACTTTGCATGATTTAACCTGTGATTCTGATGGACAAGTAAAATGCTATATTGAGAGTGATGGGATTAATACTAGCTTGCCCGTTCATGATATTGGAGCAGAAGATGATTATTATCTTGGTTTCTTTTTAGTGGGGGCATATCAAGAAATCCTAGGGGATATGCATAACTTATTTGGTGATACTTATGCTGTTAATCTTATGGTGGATGAACAAGGTAATTATGAATTGGTTGAACCCATGCAGGGGGATACCGTGCAAGATATGTTACGTTATGTACATATTGATGTAGATAAGCTACGCACCACCTACCGCCGCCGCCTTAATAGTACGCCAGAACTCAGTGATGCACAGCGTAAAGATTACTTACAAGAGTTAGAAGCAGGTTTAATTGGCTATACTTATTTAGAATAAAAGCTGGATAGTTAAAAGTTACATATTATAAAAAAAGGGGTATAAAAAAAGCTGTTTCTATAATAATATTAAAAGAGTCCTGTTATTTGACACTAAGGAGTTATCGCTGGTGTTTAGTACAATCAAATCACTTTTTCAAAAAAATAGACCATCTAGAGTCAACAAGCTTGAGGCTCAGCTAGATAATATTCTTAAGATGAATGAAACGGAATTGCTTGAATTTTCAGAGGGCTTAAATGAATGCTTGAACCTGATGGAAGAAGAAGTGGAACGGGTCAAATCAAAAGCAAATGATTATCCTCATGCTGGGATGGCAGGTGATGTATGGTTTGATGGGGCTGCACTGGCTGGTTATGGTGAAGCTTTAGCACACTTTTTAGCAGATAAGGATTTTTTAGCAGCCCAAGCAAGAGCGACCCATGCATGGACAATAGCCGTTTTAAGTGTATGTGCACACTATCATCATATGGTAGGGCCTGCAATGATTGCCAATGCATCAATTAAAGAACGTATGGGGGATTTAGCCTATGCAAAATGGGCTTATGGTGCCGTCTTACAAGATTTTGAATCTATTTTAGAGTATGCTGAAGAAGATAATTATAAACCTGTAGGAGATGATTTAACTTCTCTTCAATCTTTAGAGTGTGCAGCGACTCGCCTAATTGAACTCAATGAACTATCAGGTGAAAATGGTATTGCACCCAGTATTTTAGAACGCATTAAAATCGTAATGAAAAAAGAAGAAGAACCAGAGGAAGCATTTGAGTAAGATAACAAACTAAATGATTTAACGTTACATAAAAAGTAATAAAAGAAGCAATGATACAATAAATAATATATATAATGTTATAAACATTGGAAAGCCTCTTTCTCTTCTTTGTGCTTTTTTTTCTCCCCTTGCTTCTTTTTTCTTTTCTTCCTTGTATAAGCGCATTAAGAGATCAATGACATCTTGAACTGTAGAGACCGCTTCCCAATCCGAATCACTCCTTTCAACATTACAAGCTTCTTCGAGATCATTAACAAAATAAAAACTAAGCTCATCATCATCAATATTTAAATCTTCAATTAGACGATCTGTTTTATGTATTATTACATTAGGATTATCTAAAGCCTCCCGTATTTTTGAATATACTATTTCTGATATATATTCTTTCATTATAATATTCATAAGGAGTTGCAGACAATTAATCTCATTATATTCGTACTCCAACAACTGTGTAATTTATCTCAACTGTGCAACGCCCATAGATTTAAAAAATACTTCTTTCATTTGTTTACTTCCTATTATTTCTAAAAATGCAATAGCAGAATGACCATCATCATTTTTAATCAATATATCAGCCCCATTTTGTAATAAAATTTCTGCAATCTCACACTGATCTTGTTCTATTGCTTCATGGAGTGCTGTATTGCCATGTTCACACCGTTGATTAATATTTGCACCTGCCTCAAGTAAAACTAAAACATAATCTTTACGCCCCATCACAACTGCTGTATCTAAAGCTGACTCCCCAAATCCATTTTTAATATTTGGGTTATCAAGTTTAATACCGCTAAAGCAAGGAAGTTCGTTAATTTCACATAAAATAGATTTTAATGTTGGTTTCATTTAATTAAATACCCCTTTACTATATTGAATTTATAGTATCACTATACCAGCACAAAAAATAGAAATATAAATACAAATGTATTTTACATGATAAATTTATTGTGTATAAAACATATTTTGCTATCTATTCTACCTAAATAAATTCCCCTTTATTTTAACAAGTCATTAAAAAATATGGAATTAATCATCGTTTAATATAACTAGGTACTTATATATGTGATAAAGTTTATTTTATAATAGCGTCTTCTAAATTACTTTAAGTGATCCATGTTTATTATGTCTATACATCGCATTTATCATTTTATATTTTTACTACTTACTTTAAGTATCCCTCTTCTTGCTCATGCAAATGAAAAAGCACCAGCAGAGTTTCCTTCTCAAGAATTGCTTAATATGGAGTTGGCTGCACTTTTTGATATAGAAGTGATTTCAGCTACCAAGAAAAAACAATTACTTTCTGATACGCCAGCAGCTATCTCTGTTATTACTGCAGATGATATAAAACGTTCAGGGGCTTTACATATTGCTGAGGCCTTACGTATGGCTTCAGGAATTTTTGTTGCACAGCGAAATAGTGGTGACTGGTTTGTTGCATCCCGTGGCTCCTTTAATTCCAGTTTTGTAAATAAATTACTTGTCTTAGTGGATGGGCGTAGTGTGTATAACCCACAGCTTGCCCGCACATTTTGGAATGATTTAAATGTGTATTTAGAAGATGTAGAGCGTATCGAAGTGATTCGTGGTTCAGGAGGAGCTATTTGGGGAGCTAATGCGGTGAATGGAGTGATTAATATCATCACTAAATCTAGTCATGATACCCGTGATACAGTTGTACAAGTTGGTAAAGGTAATTTAGTTGATCATATCTTAAGTGCTCGTCATGGGGGAGCACTTTCCTCACACACTAGCTACCGTGTTTATGCCCAAAAAACCGAAAACAATAAAACAAAAAATCCTTTATTAGCTGATAGTGCAGATATGAAGCAAGCAGGTTTTCGCTTTGATAGTTATTTAGAAGCTGATACAGAGCTCAGTATACAAGGGGGAGTATCTAGCCGAGAAGCAGATGATATTGATATAGAAACCTACGCACCGACTTTATCAAAAACCAATACACATTTCCTTTCTGCACAATGGAATCGTACCTTTTCAGATACAAACAAGTTAAGTTTAAAATCTTATTATAGTTATGAAGATCGTAGCATATCAGCTATTAGCCTTGATAATACAATAGTTGATATTGATCTGACTCATCAATTTCAACTCTCAACTAATCATGCCATTATTTGGGGGGGAGGCTATCGCTGGACACATTATAATATTGAAGAAGGATCATTAATTAATGTGGAGAAATTAAAAGATTCAGAAAAATTATTTAATGCTTTCATTCAAGATGATATAACGCTCAAACCTGATTTACACTTAATTTTAGGTGCTAAGCTAGAACATAATGATTATACAGGATTAGAGTTTCAGCCAAATATTCGTATTGCATGGACACCACACAAACACCAAACACTTTGGGCTGCCATATCTCGTTCCGTACATACCCCTGCGTTATTAAATGATCAGGTTAATGCACTAATCAAAGCCCCTCCTTCATTAACACAACTTAACCCACTTTTATCATATGTTCACTATACAGGTAATAAAGAACTAAAATCAGAATCCATTATCAGCTATGAATTTGGGTTTCGCCACTCTATTGCATCAAACTTAACATGGGATACAAGCTTTTTTTATAATGATATAAAAGATTTGATCACTACAGAAGTCTATCCAACAATGAACCCTCTAACAGGAGAAATTGGGATATTAAATCCTCAATCTAATGGAATGGAAGGCTATAGTTTTGGAGCTGAAAGCAGTTTGAAATGGCGTACAGGAAAATGGCAATTTAGTTTTAATTACAATTATTTAAATATTGTTGTAACCCCTGATGCAATGATTAATACAACACATGATGAATTAGAACATGATAATCCTGAACATCGCTTTTCTTTGTATACCTCTGTTGATATCACCCCAACAATACAAGCAAATATGAATATCTATTATGTGAGTCACTTACCTAAACGACAGCTTGATGAATATACCAATACAGATGTTAATATCTCTTGGAAAATAAATAAAAATGTACACCTTTCTGTGATAGGTAAAAATTTGTTTGATAACCAAAAACCACAGTATACACCACATATGTATGATCCACTGATTACAGAAATTCCACGTAGTATTTATACTCAATTACGCTGGCAGTTTTAAATGTAAAAGCTTAGTACATGACAAAAATGACTAATCAATTGATTTGTAATAGAATTAGTAATTCCCTTTTGGGTAGTCCTAAAGAAGTAGTGACAAAATTCTAATCAAGCCTGAGTTGATAGGATAAAACTCCTGATTAGTACTACCAAAAAATAATAGTAATCCTGTATGTAACATTATTGCAACCACATTATTATTTGATATTTATTGATAGTAAGTACATAATCCTATATTAATATGTGAATGAAGAGCTAAAAAATTAGTAGCCAGTTCATTTAAACTTCTCCTAAAATTAAGGCAAATGATGAAACCTACCTTAATTTCAATGAAGGGTTTAATGTAATGAACTGGCAAGAGCAATTAATAACAACTTATTTATATGTTTGCAAGCATTATCATGAAAAGCTTTGGGTTTATTGCCAAAGAATGTCAAACCATTCAGATTTAAGCTTTACAGATGAAGAGGTTATAACAATCTATCTATTTGGAATTATTGATGGTAAGACAGATATTTCCAAGATTTACAAGTACACTGACCGCCATTTACGGGCTTGGTTTCCTAAATTACCCAGTTATGAAGCTTATGTTCAAAGGCTAAATAAGGTTTCAGAAGTCTTCGCTCCTTTATTAGAAATGATCGTTTCACAAAGCTTGAAACAAGGGGCTTTTAAAAATGACACGGCTTGGATAATGGACTCTTTTCCTGTTGCACTAGCTAAACAAGGACACCGTTTTAATGCAAAAGTTGCCCCTGATATAGCAAGTACAGGTTATTGCTCATCAAAGAACTTATATTTTCATGGTGTTCGTGTGCATATTGTTGGACGTTCTCAACCTAGAACATTGCCTTACCCAGAGTACATTGGTGTAATCGGTGCAAATATGCATGATGCAAAAGCTTTTGAGTAAATTAGCCCTGAGCTTTTTGATAATGATTTTTATGGTGATAAAGCATTTAAACTCTCTAACAAAACAGAACAAGAGTTATATTATAAACAACATCTTAGAATATTTACCCCTATAAAAAAGAAAAGGGGGCAAAAATGTTTAGATGCAGCTGAAAAGCTCTACTCCACTGCTGTATCAAAGATTCGTCAACCAATAGAATCATTATTTGCATGGCTAGATAGAGTTTCAGGTATAGAATCAGCAAGTAAAGTCCGCTCTACTGCTGGTCTTATGGTTCATATTTTTGGACGGCTTGCAGCAGCTATATTTTTTTGGAGCTTTTTAAGAATTAGCTCTTTATTCACATTATAATGTGAATAAAGAGCTAAAAAATCTGTAGCCAGTCCATTTAAACTTCTCCTAAAATTAAGGCAAATGACAAAACCTACCTTAATTTCAATGAAGGGTTTAATGTAATGAACTGGCAAGAGCAATTAATAACAACTTATTTGTATATCTGCAAGCATTATCATGAAAAGCTTTGGGTTTATTGCCAAAGAATGTCAAATCATTCAAATTTAAGCTTTACAGATGAGGAAGTTATAACAACCTATCTATTTGGAATTATTGATGGTAAGACAGATATTTCCAAGATTTACAAGTACACTGACCGCCATTTACGGGCTTGGTTTCCTAAATTACCCAGTTATGAAGCTTATGTTCAAAGGCTAAATAAG
>Ga0193950_1000024_pt1 | contig 62288 bp, 57 predicted proteins | sample BB_1_MG_FD_144485 | JGI IMG/M metagenome (GOLD analysis project Ga0193950, IMG submission 144485) | Microbial mat bacterial communities from the Broadkill River, Lewes, Delaware, United States - BB_1_MG | ecosystem: Environmental > Aquatic > Freshwater > River > Microbial mats | place: USA...
CTGAAGGTGATGATGCAACTGAAGGCGATGACGCAACTGAAGGTGATGACGCAACTGAAGGTGATGACGCAACTGAAGGCGATGACGCAACTGAAGGCGATGACGCAACTGAAGGCGATGACGCAACTGAAGGTGATGACGCAACTGAAGGCGATGACGCAACTGAAGGCGATGACGCAACTGAAGGTGATGACGCAACTGAAGGCGATGACGCAACTGAAGGCGATGACGCAACTGAAGGCGATGACGCAACTGAAGGCGATGACGCAACTGAAGGTGATGACGCAACTGAAGGCGATAACGCAACTGAAGGTGATGATGCAACTGAAGGCGATGACGCAACTGAAGGCGATGACGCAACTGAAGGTGATGACGCAACTGAAGGCGATGACGCAACTGAAGGCGATGACACAACTGAAGGCGATGACGCAACTGAAGGCGATAACGCAACTGAAGGTGATGACGCAACTGAAGGCGATAACGCAACTGAAGGCAATGACGCAACTGAAGGCAATGACGCAACTGAAGGTGATGACGCAACTGAAGGTGATGACGCAACTGAAGGCGATGACGCAACTGAAGGCGATAACACAACTGAAAGTTAAGCCTACTTTTTAATAAATCGTCAACTATAATTTTGATGATTTAAACATCTAGTCAACTCAAAATATAAGTGAGTTGGCTAGATTAATTTAGTTAATACGCCCTCCTCTGCTTTAACCTCCATAAGCTTACCCCCCCTAATAGTCTTTATATTACTAAACCATGAATAACCACTTATTAAAAAATATTATTGCTTATTTTTAATTTATATATCGTCTTTCTATTTACTGTTATCTGGATTTATTGTTTTACTCATTTTTATGGTGTCACTTTATAATAGTAAACATAAGAAAATTGGAACAAAATAAAACTAAGATTATAATAGTGCAATAATTAACTCATTCTATCCAATGTATTGTACTTAATGATGGAAGACCTGTTACGTTTTTTGCATTAAAAATTCGCTAAATATAAAAAAATGCGTAATTTAATGAAATGTGACAATAACAAAGGTTTGAATTAAAAATGACTTGTCCACCCAGCCAGCTACCGCTCTGGAAAACATTACACGACCACCAAGCATCTATTAATGATATAAAATTATGTGACTTATTTGCACAAGATACACAGCGGTTTTCACGGTTTTCACGACAAGCCTGTGGTTTTTTATTTGATTTTTCTAAAAATCATCTTACAGACGAAACACTTGATTTATTATTAGATTTTGCGAGGGAAGTGCAGCTTCCTGATAAAATAAATGCAATGTTTCAAGGGGATGCGATTAATCATACTGAATCACGTGCAGCGTTTCATGTTGCTTTACGTGCTCCCCGTACTGCTGCCTTACATGTAGAGAATCATAATGTAAGTGATGATATTCATGCTGTCTTAGCAAAAATGCAGCAGTTTAGTGATAAGGTACGCACAGGGTCATGGCGTGGCCATACTGGAAAACCTATTGAAAATATTGTTAATATTGGTATTGGTGGTTCAGATTTAGGTCCTGCTATGGTGACCCGTGCCTTACGGGCTTATCATCATCCCCGTTTACATGCACATTATGTCTCTAATGTTGATGTGACACACTTAACTGAAATCACACGAGAACTTGATCCTGAAACCACGCTTTTTATTATCGCCTCTAAAACCTTCACAACCCAAGAAACACTATTAAATGCCTACAGTGCACGCGATTGGTTATTAAGCCATTTTAAGGAGGATGAAACGGCTATTGCACAACATTTTGTTGCCTTAAGTACCAATACTGAAAAAGTGTGTGAATTTGGTATTAATCCTGACAATATGTTTGAATTTTGGGATTGGGTAGGGGGACGTTATTCTGTATGGTCAGCTGTGGGTTTATCTGTAATGATTATGATCGGTGCGGAGCAGTTTCAGCAGTTTCTCGCAGGGGCACATCAAATTGATGAGCATTTTAGAAATACAGAATTCAGTGAAAACATACCTGTTTTAATGGGGCTTATTTCAGTCTGGTATAGTAGTTTTCATCATGCCCCCAGTCATGCCATTTTGCCTTATGATTTTGCATTAGAGCAATTTCCTGCTTATTTACAGCAGTTAATAATGGAAAGTTTAGGGAAAAGCGTCACTGAATCAGGGGCGTTTGTTGATTATCTAACCTGTCCTATTATTTGGGGGGCAACGGGAAATAATGGGCAACATGCATTTTATCAACTGTTACACCAAGGAACACAGCGGGTTCCCTGTGATGTGCTGGTTGCTGTAGAAGGACAGTATCCTGATCCACAACATCAAACTGCTTTATTATCCAATGCCTTAGCACAAGCGCATGTTTTTATGATGGGGCGTGATGCACAGCAGACAGCGGATACATTACGCCAACAAGGTTTAAGTGATGCGGAAGTAGAGCGTTTAACCCCACATCGTACTTTTAGAGGTAATCAGCCCAGCAATACACTGATTTACCAAAAGCTAAGCCCTAAAGTGATGGGGCAGTTAATTGCTTTATATGAGCATAAAACTTTTGTACAAAGTGTGTGCTGGGGGGTTAATCCTTTTGATCAGTGGGGAGTAGAGTTAGGTAAACAAGTTGCTTCCAGTTTATTACCTGCATTAAATGACGAAGCCGCGCCCGCATCTTTAGATCAATCTACGGCGGGGTTACTCTCTTATATTCAACAGCATTTATCAAAAGAAATGAGTAATTCTAAAGTGGATGCAGTGTAAAAAATGCCTGAGCTACCTGAAGTCGAAACCACTTGTCGTGGTATTGCCCCACACAGTATTCAACAAATTATTGAAACGGTGATCGTGCGCCAACCGCAATTACGTTGGCGTATCCCTGATAATTTGGCTGACAGTGTGAGAGGGCAAACAGTACAAGCGGTAACACGGCGGGGTAAATATATTTTAATCCGCATGGAAACAGGACATATTATTATTCATTTGGGGATGTCAGGGAGTTTACGCTTTATTACTGATCAATCCCCTGCTGAAAAACATGATCATGTTGATATTGTCTTTGCTAATAAATGTTGTTTGCGTTACCACGATCCACGCCGTTTTGGCTGTATATTGTGGACAGACCAGCCATTAAGTGAACATTTTTTACTTAAAAAATTAGGACATGAACCTTTAGAAAAAGCATTTGATAGTGCTTACCTTTATCAGTGTACGCAAGGACGTAAGCGAGTCATTAAAACCCTGATTATGGATAGTCATATTGTGGTGGGTGTGGGTAATATTTATGCGAGTGAAGCCTTATTTCTGGCAGGTATTCACCCTAAAACCCCTGCTAAAAACCTGACAGTGCAACATTGTAAGAAGTTAGTTGCAATCATTAAACAGGTATTGCAGCAGGCAATACAGCAAGGCGGCACGACTTTAAAAGATTTTGTAAACAGTGAAGGTAAAGCGGGCTATTTTCAACAGTCTTTACATGTCTATGGGCGTAAAAACCAAGCTTGCTTACAGTGTGCAACCCCTATTGAACAAGTGACTATTGGACAGCGTTCTAGTTTTTACTGCCCACAGTGCCAAAAACCTACTAATTAATTGACGTTATGCACTCATCAGAAAATAATGATATTCAGCAAATCGTAGCAGTGTTGCATGCAACGCTTTTCACTGAACCCAATTCACTCATCATTGATGACAGCGGGATTGGTTGAAAAATAAAATACTGTTTTATCCCTTCTATCCCTTCGTTACAAGGCTCCGCGTCCTTCCCTCTCAGCTTACACCTTGGTAGCTTTAAGCAAGATGACGCAAAGCGTCAGGGACGGGATTCCAGCGCGGAGCGCATGGAACCAGATAATCCTTAACTTAATGGCAATGATGCAACGTCACTACAATATATAAGATAATTACACCCGTAAAATGAGAGATCACAAACGCTCACAGCGCCTATTTGGTTATATTGCGTAACTTCAGTAATTAAATGACAAAAAACTGCTCATTTTCTAACATTCTTACTAAACGAATTAGGGGCAAACCGATTAATGCATTCGGGTCATCTCCTGACATCTTATCTAATAATGCAATACCCAATGTTTCAGATTTAAAACTGCCTGAACAATTATAAGGGCGATCTTTTTGTAAATAATTTTCAATTTGTTGAGTGGTTAAATCACGAAAATGGGCGGTGAAGGTGACCACCTCCACTTGCACCCGATCAGTATGAGTATTAAATAGACATAAGCCTGTATGAAAGGCGATAGACTTTCCGCTAACACGCATTAATTGTGCAACAGCATGGTCATGTGTTGCAGGCTTCCCAACAATATCCCCTTCTACCATACACACTTGATCCGAACCAATCACCAGTGCATTGTCATAGCTGTCTTTTGCTGCGCGTGCTTTGAGTTCTGCTAAGCGTTTAACCAATGCAATCGCTGTTTCCCCTTGTAAAGGTGTTTCATCGACATTAGGGGAAAAGGTATCAAAATTAACCTGTAAACGTTCTAATAAGGTTTTTCTAAACGGAGAGGTGGAAGCCAATACTAGATGGGAAGCCATAGAACTTTCAGACATAATAGAACTTTATAGGTTAATTGAACTCAATAAATGATGCCTTAGTTTAAAGTACACTGTGTTATAGGATACAAAATAAATCCAACATACAATGATAATTACTTTAAATTAAAGCTAAAAAAACTGTTTTAAATCAGCGTAAAAAAATAATTTTAGAAAAGATTGAGATATTGAACTTTTTTTATCTCTACAGACATGAGATAATGCTCAATTGCATTTCAAACAGAAACAATTCCAATAAACCATTAGCTGCGTTTGACAGATAATGGTGTGATATTATACCATTATCTGCTTATGTTAGAAGACCTGCCGGAGTTTATTGATCTAGCTAAACTTGCCAAACAAAACGCTACGTTAAAAGGGCAGGTAAAGTTAGAACAACTAACACGTTTACAAACAAGCTTGTGTGATACACAAGGTGAAATACACATTGATTGGGCACTTTCGCTTGATAGACGTTATCGTCCTATTATCGAAGGGCGTTTAACAGGTGTATTACATATAGAATGTCAACGTTGTTTGCAACCAATGCAATGGGCAATGAATGCACACGTCGCACTCGTTGTTTTTACTGAAGGGCAAACTGAAGCCGATATTCCAGAAGGCTATGAAGCCCTTGTGCTCACAGAATCGCCCACTTCATTAAAACACCTAGTAGAAGACGAGATTATTCTTGCCTTACCTATTATGCCTGTTCATGAAGGGGATTGCCCATCAAATAATTACCAATTATCTGATACGGCAGAGCAAGATGAACTCCCAGAAGAACGGTATAACCCATTTCAAGTATTAGAAAAACTTAAAAAACATTAGTTTTTAAGTGTTAGGAAGTGAAGCATGGCTGTCCAAAAAAATCGTAAAACCCCTTCTAAACGTGGTATGCGTCGTTCACACGATGCGTTAACAGGCCCTACGTTATCCACTGACCCTACAACGGGTGAAAAACATTTACGTCACCATATTACTCCAGATGGTTACTATAAAGGACGTAAAGTTTACACAGCGAAGGATGAATAAGCATTGGTAGCACGCATTGCACTAGATGCAATGAGTGGTGACCATGGTCCGTCGGTTGTCATCCCTGCCGCATTAAATATCCTTTCTCAAAATAAAGAGATATCACTAATTTTAGTTGGTGATGAGCATGTGATTGCTGAAATGTTAGGACATAAACAGCCTGCACATATCATGCAACGTATTTCTATACGCCATGCCTCTCAAGTTGTAGAAATGGATGAACCTCCCTCACGCGCATTACGCAGTAAACGTGATTCTTCTATGCGAGTTGCCATTAATCTCGTCAAAGAAGGGAGCGCAGATGCCTGTGTGAGTGCAGGGAATACAGGGGCACTCATGGCAACCGCACGGTATGTGTTGAAAACACTTACAGGGATTGACAGACCTGCTATTTGTACTTCACTACCAACGATGACAGGTCACACCCATATGCTGGATCTAGGGGCAAACGTTAGCTCCAGTGCGGAACACTTGTTGCAATTTGCTGTCATGGGCAGTGTACTGACAAGTGCTGTAGATAATCTTGATGCACCTAAAATTGGCTTACTCAACATTGGTGAGGAAGAAATTAAGGGAAATGAATGTGTTAAAGAAGCAGCACAATTATTAAGTACCTGTCCTGTAAACTATATTGGCTTTGTTGAAGGTGATGACATCTTCAAAGGTACCGCAGATGTTATTGTGTGTGATGGTTTTGTAGGGAATGTTGCATTAAAAAGTAGCGAAGGTATCGCGAAAATGATGGGGCATTATTTAAAGCAAGGCTTTACACAAAATATTTTTGCACGTTTAGCAGGTCTAATAGCACTCCCCGTACTGAAAAGTTTTGGTAAACGTATTGATCCACGCCGTTATAATGGTGCAAGTTTATTAGGTTTACGCGGTATTGTTATTAAAAGCCACGGCGGTGCAGACATGCTTGCATTTACCTTTGCAATCAAAGAAGCCATTGTAGAAGTAGAAAAAAATGTACCTGCTCGGATCAGTTCTGAGTTAGAAATCTTACTTAATGATAGAAGGCAAGCAGGGTGATTTATTCACGTATTGCAGGGACAGGCAGTTACCTGCCAGATAATATCGTTACCAATGCTGATTTAGAGAAAAAAGTTGATACCAGTGATCAATGGATTTTTGAACGAACAGGCATTCGGCAACGTCATATTGCACTTGAAGGTCAAGGAACTTGTGATCTGGCTGAACAAGCTGCAATACGTGCATTAGATGCATCTGGGTATCAAGCAAAAGACATTGATCTGATTATTCTTGGTACCACAACACCCGATCGTATCTATCCAAGTACAGCCTGTTTATTACAAGATCGCCTTGGTAATTATGGGGCGGCTGCATTTGATGTACAGGCTGTATGCAGTGGATTTATTTATGCCCTGACAACGGCGGATAAATTTATTCGTTCAGGGGCAGCAAAACGTGTCCTTGTTGTCGGTGCAGAAACGTATTCCCGTATTTTAAACTGGGAAGATCGTAACACTTGTGTGTTATTTGGTGATGGGGCAGGTGCTGTTGTACTGGAAGCCAGTGATGAAGCAGGCATCTTATCTACCCATATCCATGCAGATGGATCACATAAAGATATCTTAACCGTTCCTGGTACAGTCAATCAGAATAAAATTGATGGTGAAGGGTTCACACGTATGCAGGGGCAAGATGTATTTAAATTTGCCATTAAAGCCCTCAGTAGTGTGGTGGATGAAGTATTAGCTGATACAGATCTTAGCCAAGATGATATTGATTGGTTAATCCCTCATCAAGCCAATATTCGTATTATTACCGCAACCGCAAAAAAACTAAAACTCCCTATGGAGCGTGTTGTACAAACTGTTGCACAACATGGTAATACCTCCGCAGCCTCTATTCCGCTTGCTTTAGATACTGCTGTCCGTGATGGACGAGTGCAACGAGGGCAACATTTATTACTAGAAGGTGTTGGCGGTGGTTTCACTTGGGGCGCAGTCTTGGTAAAATACTAAAAATATTTACTATTTCTTTGACTATTTTTTACACTAACTATACTAAGAATTCATGACAACACACGCATTTGTTTTCCCCGGACAAGGGTCCCAATCAGTGGGCATGTTGGCAGAACTTGCCAGCAGTTTCCCTATCGTACAACAGACCTTTGAAGAAGCCTCTGAAGTACTTGGCTATGATTTGTGGGCACTCAGCCAGCAAGGTCCTGTCGAAGATTTAAATAAAACAGATCGTACCCAGCCTGCTTTATTAGCCGCAGGGATTGCTGTGTGGCGTGTTTGGTGTGCCCAAGGTGGTGCACAACCTGCGTTAATGGCAGGGCATAGTTTTGGTGAGTACAGTGCACTTGTTGCCGCAGAAGCCATGAGTTTTACCGATGGTATCAGCCTTGCTCAAGCTCGTGGGCAATTTATGCAATCAGCCGTACCTGTGGGTGTGGGAGCTGTTGCAGCCATTTTAGGCTTAAGTGATGAAGCGGTAATAACAGCCTGTGATAGCGCAGCACAAGGCGAGATTGTTTCTGCTGTAAACTTCAATGCACCCAGTCAAGTGGTGATTGCAGGACATAAAGAAGCGGTTGAACGCAGTATTGTGACAGCACAAGAAGCTGGGGCTAAAAAAGCAGTGCTTCTCCCCATTAGTGTGCCTGTGCATTGTGCATTAATGCAGCCTGCGGCTGAAAATATGGCCGCCCGTTTAGAAGATTTTAATTTTAATACCCCTCGTATTCCTGTTTTACACAATGTTGATATTAGTGCAAAAACAGCGGCTGCTGACATTCGTGCAGCTTTAGCAAGCCAAATTAATAGCCCTGTTCGTTGGGTAGCAACGATTGAAAAAATGCGTGAGTCAGGGATTGAAACCATTGTTGAATGTGGTCCAGGGAAAGTCTTAACAGGATTAAATAAACGGATTGCACGCCGTATGCCTGCTTTCCCTGTTAATGATAATGCCAGTTTAGAAAAAGCCTTTACTGCCTTAGAGGAAACAGCATGATTGTCGATTTAAGTTCAGAGCGCGCACTGGTAACAGGGGCAACTCGTGGTATTGGTCAAGCCATTGCTGGCTATTTAGGTAAATCAGGGGCGGAAGTCGTTGGTACAGCTACCTCTGAAGCAGGGGCTGAAAAAATCAGTGCCTATTTTGCAGAGCAAGGTATTAATGGGCGGGGCATGGTATTAAATGTCTCTGATTTAGAGTCTATTAATACTGTCATGGGTAGCTTTGGTAAAGAAACACCAAGCATTTTAGTTAATAATGCAGCCATTACCCGTGATAACTTATTAATGCGTATGAAACAAGATGAATGGGATGGGGTGATTAACACAAATCTGACCGCTATTTACCATTTATCAAAAGCCTGTTTACGTGCAATGATGAAAGCACGTCATGGACGAATTGTGACCATCACCTCCGTAGTGGGATTAACTGGTAATGCTGGACAAGCAAACTATGCCGCTGCTAAAGCAGGTGTTATTGCGTTTAGTAAATCATTAGCCCAAGAGGTGGGAAGCCGTGGTATTACTGTTAATACTGTAGCCCCCGGATTTATTGCGACAGATATGACACATGAACTACCTGAAGCGCAACGTGAAGAGTTTATTAAAAATATTCCATTAAATCGTGCAGGTTCAGCTGATGATGTGGCAGCAGCGGTTGCATTTCTTGCATCCCCTGCAGCAGCCTATATTTCAGGTGAGACATTGCATGTCAATGGTGGCATGTACATGGGATAATGGAATAGAATGACTGTTCCACTTTATTCGTATTTTTTTATTTAACCTGTATTTAATCTTGCAGTAATATATAAACTGCCTGATGCATTTTAGAGGATAGCTTGTTATGAGTAATATTGAAGAACGTGTAAAAAAAATCGTTATAGAACAATTAGGTGTTAGTGAAGTATCTACTTCAGCCTCTTTTGTTGATGATTTAGGTGCTGATTCTTTAGATACTGTTGAATTAGTGATGGCACTTGAAGAAGAGTTTGGATGTGAAATTCCTGATGAAAAAGCAGAAGAAATCACAACTGTACAAAGTGCTATTGACTACATCGCTAAAAATGTAGAAGAGTAATAAGTAGTACACACTAATTTTTTATACTTGATCACTTCAAGTGTTCAGAGGGTCGGTTTATACCGGCCTTTTGCATATTTAGAGGTTCTAAAACTGTGACAAAACGACGTGTTGTCATTACAGGTCTTGGTGCTGTTTCGCCATTAGGACTTAGTGTTAATGAAAACTGGGAAAATGCACTTGCAGGTAAAAGTGGTATTCGTACTCTTGAAGGGTTCGATGTAACGAAATTTGCAACCCAATTTGGGGGAGCAGTACATGGTTTTAATATCACTGACTATTTATCTCCAAAAGAAGCAAAAAAAATGGATCCGTTTATTCACTATGGTATTGCAGCCAGTATGCAAGCCATTGAAGATGCGGGACTTGAAGTAACCGAAGAAAATGCCGAACGTATCGGTGTGGCTGTTGGTTCTGGTATCGGGGGCTTACCCGGTATTGAAAAAGGACACTCTGCCTTTTTAAAAGGTGGACCTCGTCGTATCTCTCCTTTCTTTGTTCCTAGCAATATCATTAATATGATTTCAGGGAACTTATCAACGCACTATGGCTTTAAAGGTCCTAATTACGCTATTGTCACTGCCTGTTCAACAGGGACACATAGTATTGGTAATGCTGCGCGTATGATTGAATATGGGGATGCGGATGTGATGATTGCGGGAGGTGCCGAAATGGCAACCAGCCCAACAGGTTTAGGCGGCTTTGCAGCGGCGCGTGCCTTATCAACTCGCAATGATGCACCTGAACAAGCCAGTCGTCCATGGGATAAAGATCGTGATGGCTTTGTACTCAGTGATGGGGCAGGCGTTGTTGTCTTAGAAGAGTATGAATCTGCTAAACGACGTGGCGCACATATTTATGCTGAACTATTAGGGTCAGGTATGAGCAGTGATGCTTATCATATGACCTTACCTCCTGCTGATGGAGATGGTGCCCGCCGTTGTATGCTCAATGCAATGAAAAATGCAGGCGTGAATGCAGAAGATATTGATTATATTAATGCTCATGGCACCTCTACACCTGCTGGGGATATGGCAGAAACACATGCAGTCAAAGCTGCATTAGGTGAACAAGCAACTAAAGTTGCAGTCAGTTCAACTAAATCTATGACAGGTCACTTATTAGGGGCTGCAGGTGGATTAGAAGCTGTATTCACTGCATTAACACTACAAAATCAAGCTATTCCTCCGACAATTAACTTAGATAATCCGAGTGAAGGTTGTGATTTGGATTATGTGCCACATACTGCACGTGAACAAGAAATGAATGTTGCTTTATCCAATTCTTTTGGATTTGGTGGCACCAATGGAACGCTTGTTTTAGGGCGATTAAAAGATTAATTCCTCCTTATAAGCGTATGCAGAGTTATACACATCAGTGTATAACTTTGTACCTTTATCAAAGAGGTATTATGCATGGAATCCTTTTCAGCTTATGATCGGGGATTACAGTATGGTGATGGTTTTTTTGAAACGTTTACCATTGATCAACATGCTCCTTTATGCTGGTTTGCACACTGGCAACGTATTGAAAAAAGTTGTCAACGTTTACAGCTGCCTTTGCCTGATGAGTCTAAGCTTTATCATACTGCTTTAGAGAAATGCCAAGGTATTGAGCGTGGAATATTAAAATTAATTATGACACGTGGTGAAGGAGGACGGGGTTATCAGCCTCCTGAGAAAACACATCCAACGCTTCTTTTTCTGACCTACCCTTGGGCAGATTACCCCCCTGATTATTTTCATACAGGGATTACCCTAACTGTATGTGAAACCCGCCTTGCTCATCAACCTTTGTTAGCAGGTATTAAACATTTAAATCGTTTAGAACAGGTATTGGCTCGCCAAGAGTTAAGCCAAATATCGACTGCACAAGAAGGTATTGTACTGAACTATGCAGAGGAACTTGTTGAATGTACAATGAGTAACCTCTTTTGGCGGAAAGGGGAATGTGTGTATACACCCAGTTTACACAATGCAGGCGTGGCAGGGGTTATGCGTGAATTAATACTTGCTACCTTAACTACATGGAACATTCCTTATAAAGAAGGATGCTATACACTGGAAGCATTAGAACAGGCAGATGAAATTTTTATTTGCAATAGTGTCTTAGGTATTTGGAGTGTTCGTCATATTAATAAGCTGTGTTATAACAAAGGAACCTTAACACAACGCTTACAACACTATATCCTACAACAGCGTTGGATTACTGCCTATGCTTAAATTTTTCTTTATTAATATTCTTTTATTATTACTTGTTGCAGCAGGAGGCAGTTATTGGGTTTATGATAACCGCTTAACTCATGCCTTGCCAATTGAAAAAAAATTACATTATATCATTAAACCTAATAGCAGTATTAAACAGGTTGCTCAACATTTATATGATAAAAAACTAGTTGATTACCCAACTATGTGGGGATGGCTGGCATGGTCACGCTGGCAAAAACAAGCCCATTTAATTAAAGCAGGAGAGTATGCTATTCCTGTGGGGACAACACCTATTGATTTATTACGTATTTTTGTTGCAGGTAAAAGTATTCAACATCGCCTCACTTTATTAGAAGGCTGGAATTTTAAACAAATGATGGATGCTATCAACAATAACCCTCACTTAGAACATCGTTTGAAGGGTATGGAACCGAATGCTATCATGCGTGAACTTACAGGAAAGGCTCAGAAACCTGAAGGTTACTTTTATCCTGATACCTATCATTTTCCTTTGGGTATGACAGATATTGCTTTTTTAAAACGTGCTCATAAAAAGTTGTTGACAGAATTAGATGCTGCATGGGAAAAACGCACAGATAACACCCCCATTGAAACAAAATACGAAGCCTTAATCCTTGCTTCTTTAGTTGAAAAAGAAACCGCTAAAAAAGAGGAACGAACACAAATTGCAGGGGTTTTTGCACAACGCTTGGCAAAAGGGATGCGCTTACAAACTGATCCAACCGTGATTTATGCACTAGGAGAAAATTATGATGGTGATATTCGTAAAAAGGATTTAATGATTGATAATCCTTATAATACTTATCGTTATGCAGGTTTACCCCCTACCCCTATTGCTTTAGTCAGTCGCGCCGCTTTAGATGCTGCTATTCAGCCAAATAGAGAGGAACATTTATTCTTTGTTGCCAAAGGGCAAGAAGGGGCACATTACTTTTCTGCCTCACTAGCTGAGCATCAATGTGCTGTTGCCCATTATCAATTAAAAAAAGGTGCGCCACGTAAGTACCGCAATTTTTGCAACCGCAATCCTCAGTGTTTTTCTTGTCAAGCTTCTTAAAACATGGCATATTAACCCCATAAAACTATTTTATAGGGAGTATGTGGTTTTTTGATTCTACTTGCCTACATATGCCAGTATACACGTTTGTATATTGGCTATTTCCTTTAATTTATTGATTAGTATGCTGCTGCATACGTTTACGCTTATATTTTTCGTGGCGAGCTTTCCATGCATTGAGTACATGAATACGCCAAAAACAATGTACCGTAAAAAAACCGACCAAGGCAGAAATCACACCTAAAACAAGCGAGCCTAATAATAAAGGTTGCCAAGATTTTTCAACAATTTCTAAAATAAGTGCCATAGAAATATCACTTATATCCATAGAAATATGTTCACCCATCAAAAACAAACCAAAACGGTAAGCGAAATAAAAAATAGGGGGTATGGTGACAGGATTGGTGACCCACACTAAGGCAATAGATAAAGGTAAATTAACTCGAAATAAAATGGCAATAATGGCAGCAACCAACATTTGCAAAGGGATAGGCAATAAAGCAGAAAATAAACCTACAGCGGCAGCCCCTGATAAACTATGTCGATTCATATGCCATAAATTGGGATCATGCAGTAAATCACCTAATATTTGTAATGCAGGATTTTTTTTAATATCAGAAACATGCGGGAGCCATTTTTTGAAAATTTTCTTCGCCATACTTACTACATACTCACTTATTCACGTCTAATCTAATGCGCATAGCGAGTTTATTCTTTTTCGCTGGCATTATTATGGTACAGCAACTTGCTGTTTTACCGTCTCTTTTTTATTCTTTTATTATTTTTGCTCTCTTAGCATGGGTAAGCTGGTATAAACCTATAATGCGCAGTTTATTTTTTTTAAGCTGTGGTATTATCTGGGCCGTATGGGATGCAACGGGCGTATTAAACCATACCTTACCCGCATCATATGAAGGGCAAGATATTAATGTTATTGGTACAATCATAGAATTACCTAAAGACAAGTCACACCACTGGCAATTTTTATTTACTGTCAAACAGGCAACTGCTCTTACGGGGATCAGCATTCCAATTAAAAAAATTTTATTATCATGGTATGACAAAACCTATACACCTAAATTAGGTGAAACATGGCAATTTACTGTGCGCTTAAAACGCCCACGTGGCTTCCTCAATCCACATACCTTTGATTACAGTCAATGGTTATTTCAACAACATATTCATGCAAAAGGGTATATTCGCTCTAGCCCTTTAGCCAATCGCCTTGATACGCCGTCACCCTATTCTCTGGCACAAATACGTACAACACTATTACACCACTTACAACATGATGTAGAACCCGCTCACTATAACAGTTTATTTATTGCCTTAGTAATTGGTGAACGACAGTTTATCACAGCCTCTGATTGGCAGGTATTGCGGAATACAGGAGTTGCCCATTTATTAGCTATCTCAGGTTTACATATTTCACTGATTGCAGGGTTTTTATTTCTGCTTAGTTCACAATTATGGACACGACTACCTCGCTTAAACTTATACTTGCCTGCTCCTTTATTTGCAGTGATTATTGCAACACTTGGGGCAGGTTTATATGCAGCATTAGCGGGGTTTTCCTTGCCTACACAACGGGCATTTATTATGGTTGCTTTAACCTGTTTAGCGATTCTTTTAAAACAACGCTTCTCAGTCAGTTACTTGCTTAGCATAATTATTATTTGTGTTTTACTTTGGCAACCCCTAGCGGTATCAACAGCGAGCTTTTACTTATCCTTTGGTGCAGTGATTTTCATTTTATATGTTGTAAATAATCACTTGAACTATGAAAGCAATAAATTTACACAGTTTATTACCATTCAAACAGGGGTGTTACTTATTATGTTTCCCCTTACAATGTATTTTTTCTCCTATATTTCACTGACTGCATTTATTGCTAATTTTGTGGCTATCCCTTGGATGACACTTTTTATTATTCCTTGTTTATTATTAGCCAGTTGCAGCTTTTTTATTTACCCTCCTGCACAAGATTTTTTCTTTTCTTTATTATTTTACCCTATTGATGGCTTATGGACATTTTTACAGTATTTAAACCAATTTCAATGGGGGGCACTCCCTATGCACATCCCCCCTTGGTGGGCATTGTTATTTACTGTATTAGGTAGTGTCTGCTTATTTCTGCCACGCGGGATTCATTTTAGTTTACGCTATCTAGGCTTTTTTTGTTTTCTACCACTTTTTTTTCCTCCTCTTAAACATCCAGCACATAATGAATTTTGGCTTACAGTATTAGATGTGGGGCAAGGGTTAGCTGTCGTCGTACAAACAGAAAACTATACAATGGTATATGATACAGGAATGTATTTTTCAGATAATTTTAATGCAGGGGCGAGTGTTATTATACCGTTTTTACGCGCCCAAGGTATACAGCAGATTGATTTATTGATTGTCAGCCATGCAGACAAAGACCACAGTGGCGGCCTACAAAGTTTACTTGATCACATGCCGATTCATGAAATAGTCAGTAGTGCCCCTTATTTAGCAAATAATATTTTATTATGTGAAGCTGGGCAGCAATGGCAATGGGATAATATACATATTGAAATGCTACACCCAAATAGTGATTATTCACATTCAAAACGAAATAACCGTAGTTGTGTGGTAAAAGTTAAAAATCAGTATGGTAGTGTTTTGTTGACAGGAGATATTGAAGCCCATGCTGAACGTTATCTACTTTACAAAACCCCTCCAGATTTATTAGCTGCAGATATTATGCTAATACCTCATCATGGCAGTCGCACCTCTTCAACCCCTAAATTTATCGATGCAGTCTCGCCAGATCACGCCATTGCTTCTGCTGGCTATCGTAATCGTTACGGTTTTCCAAAAGAAGATATTATGGCACGATATGAAGCTGTACATATAGATTTATACAATACAGCAGAAACAGGGGCACTCCAATTTAAAATTACCTCAACAGGTATTTCTGTTCCTATTATGAGTCGTGACACATTAGGTCGTTATTGGCATCATTAATAATGGATAAATAAGGGTTTAAAAAATACAACTTAATGCCTTCCTTGTTCTCTATTTTTCATAAAAATTCTTATTTCTGCTCCTTTCAACTAAAAAAAACTGTACTAGACTTTTAATCGTATAAAAAAATTATACGTAATACAATATGCTTACATATCCATGATATAAACATGTTATTTTTTATATTATGTGATGCATATTTTTTACATTTTTTTGATTCAAATTAACAACAACGATGCAAAAATTTTTTATGATCAATGTAATGTAAAAAGTATTTAATACCCTTTCATTATAAATATAATAATAATTAATTTCTTGAATATAAAGAACATAAAAATGTTATTTATAATTTAGCTAAGTTTTAATTTATTAATGGAAATAAAAAGCCTTTTTTTATAGCTCATATAGTCTACTATATAGATTATGTTGGAATAAAAATGGTTTTTTATACTTTCCTAGCCAAAGGATTATGCACCATTTAATCTATATACTTGAACTCTAGATAGTAAGCATTTAGTATTTTAAATGGTGATTTATTAATTTTAATAAAGACGTTTAATAATACAGAAAATTATCATTTTCTTGGAGGATGTACATGAATACAACAATGAAAAAACTAACAGGTGTTTTATTTGGTTTAGGCATGATGAGCTCTGTCTCAGCTGCTGATATCTTAAAAATTGGTGTTGTTGGCCCTATTACAGGTGCTGTTGCCCAATATGGTGAGATGCAAATGATTGGTGCCAAAATGGCAGTAGAGCGTATTAATGCCGCAGGCGGTATTGCCAGCATGAATGGCATGCAATTACGTGCTGTATTAATGGATGATGTATGTGAACCAAAACAAGCCGTTGCGGTGGCCAATAAAGTCATCAATGAAGGGATTAAATTTGTTGTAGGTCACCTTTGCTCAGGCTCAACCCAACCTGCTTCTGATATTTATGAAGATGAAGGGGTGCTGATGATTACGCCTGCGGCAACCAGTCCTCAAATCACACAACGTGGTTTTAAAATGATTTTCCGTACTATCGGCTTAGATAGTCAACAAGGCCCTGCAGCAGGAAACTTTATTTTAAATCATGTTAAGCCTAAAAATCTTGGTGTGATTCATGACAAACAACAATATGGGCAAGGTATTGCCACTGAAGTGAAGAAAACAGTGGAAGCTGGCGGTGGTAATGTTGTTATTTTTGAAGGCGTGAACAAAGATCAAAAAGATTTCTCCGCCTTAATTACCAAACTAAAAAGTAAAAAAGTCGACTTTGTATACTATGGTGGTTATCACCCAGAACTTGGTTTAATTTTACGTCAAGCCAAAGAGCAAGGTTTTAACGCAAAATTCATGGGACCTGAAGGGGTTGGAAATAAAGATATCAGCGTTATTGCGGGTGATGCATCTGAAGGTTTATTAGTGACCTTACCTGCTGATTTTACCCAAGTACCTGAAAATGCCGATCTCGTCAAAGCCTTTAAAGACAAAAAAGAAGATCCAACAGGACCTTTTGTAATGACTGCTTACTCTGCTGTACAAATTATTGCTGATACAGTGGGTGAGTTAAAAAGCACAGATCCAATGAAAGTTGCAGATGCAATGCGTAAAATGACCTACAAAACTCCAATTGGTGAAGTTCAGTACAAAGATAATGGTGACTTAGCCAAGTTTGATTTTGTGGTATTTGAATGGCATAAAGATGCAACTAAAACACCTGTTAAGAAATAGTACCGTTACATCCTAATTAAAAAGTGTGTGTGATGAAACGGTATACAGGGTTTATTGTTGTGATGATCAATAACACCCTGTGTGCCTATTATTTTCTCACACACCTTAATAAATGAAGCCTTGTTTTATCTCTACTAAAACAGGGCTTCATTTTTTTATACGGTTTATTCATGGTATGAGCGTGTTAGCACTGACAGGATGTGAGTGTCATAACTTTACTATTCATAACATGACTAAATCCCCTTTCACATAACACTAGAAATGTGCTCCCAAACTATGTCGGACACTTTATTACAATTCATACAACAAATTATTAATGGCTTAACGCTGGGCAGTATTTACGCGCTCATTGCAATCGGTTATACCATGGTCTACGGGATCATCGGTATGATTAACTTTGCACACGGTGAAATTTATATGATTGGGGCTTATATTGGTGTGATCGTTATCACCGCTTTAAGCATGATAGGCATTACCACCGTCCCCATTGTTTTACTTATTACTCTTTTAGCCGCTATTTTAGTCACCAGTGCCTATGGTTGGACAATTGAACGGGTTGCTTACCGTCCTTTACGAAAAAGTAACCGTCTTGCCCTACTCATTACTGCGATCGGTATGTCTATCTTCTTACAAAACTACATGCAAATAGCCCAAGGCGCTAATGATGTTGCCTTGCGTCCTCTTATTTCAGGCGGCTGGCGTTTTGGTGAAGAAGAAGGTTTCCAGATCTATTTATCTTACATGCAAGTCATTATCGCTGTTTCAACAGTTGCCTTTATGACAGGCTTAACCTTATTTATTGGTAAATCGCAACTAGGGCGTGCCTGTCGTGCCTGTGCTGAAGATCAAAAAATGGCAGGTTTACTGGGCATTAATACCAACCGTGTTATCTCCTTAACCTTTGTTATTGGTGCTGCACTGGCTGCGGTAGCAGGGGTATTAGTCGGCATGTATTATGGCGTAGTGAATGCCTACATTGGTTTCCTTGCAGGGGTGAAAGCTTTCACAGCTGCGGTACTAGGGGGTATTGGTAGTATTCCGGGGGCAATGTTAGGGGGCATTGTGCTGGGTTTATCAGAAAGTTTTGCCTCGGCTTACTTAAGTACGGAATACAAAGATGTGGTGGCGTTTGCCCTCTTAGTTTTAGTTTTATTATTCCGTCCTACAGGACTGCTTGGTAAGCCTGACGTGGAGAAAGTATAACGTGAAGCAACAATTCTCTGATGCATTTATTGCTGCCTTATTAACAGGTTTACTGACTATACCGATTATTGGTACACAGCTTGTCACAGAAGGTATTACCCTCACCCTTGCATGGGATGGTTGGAAAGTGATGACCGCGATGGCGATTGTTTTCGTTGTACGCTTACTCACACCTCAAATTTCTCAAGCCATGCAAGGGGTAAAAAAAGCCTCCAGCAAGCTTCCCAGTATCAATTTTGCAGAACACCAAACTATTTTAATTACTATTGTCATCGTATTTGCCTTTATTTGGCCTTTTTTTAGCTCACGCGGTGCTATTGATATTGCCACTCTTACCCTGATTTATATCATGTTAGGTTTGGGGTTAAATATTGTTGTTGGTTTTGCTGGCTTGCTTGATTTAGGCTATGTTGCTTTCTACGCCGTCGGTGCCTATACCTACGCCTTATTATCACAATACTATGGCTTATCTTTCTGGGTATGCTTACCTATTTCAGGTTTATTAGCGGCTATTTTTGGCTTTCTACTAGGTTTCCCCGTGTTACGTTTACGAGGGGACTATTTAGCTATTGTGACCCTTGGGTTTGGGGAAATCATTCGCCTTGTACTTAATAACTGGGATAGTTTAACAGGTGGACCTGATGGGATTACTAGCATTCCTAAACCCACTTTATTTGGTTTAGAATTCTCTCGTCGTGCGCAAGAAGGCAATGTCCCCTTTCATGAGTTTATGGGAATTGATTACAGCGGTACCTATAAAGTCATTTTCCTTTATATACTTGCCTTAATCCTCGTACTGATTACCTTATATGTTATTAATCGTTTAGTAAGAATGCCAGTTGGGCGTGCATGGGAAGCTTTACGTGAAAATGAAATCGCCTGTCGTTCTCTTGGGCTCAACCCTACTATTATCAAACTCTCAGCCTTTACTTTAGGAGCCACTTTTGCAGGGTTTGCAGGGGCATTTTTTGCAGCAAGACAAGGGTTTATTAATCCAGAATCGTTTACCTTTATTGAATCAGCCATTATTTTAGCGATTGTGGTATTAGGTGGAATGGGATCACAGCTAGGGGTTATTTTAGCTGCTATCGCGATGACCGTATTACCCGAACTGGCACGTGAATTTGATCAATATCGTATGTTAATTTTCGGTTTAGTCATGATCTTAATGATGATTTGGCGACCTCAAGGTTTACTACCTGCCCACAGACCCAAAATAGAATTACGCTCATGAAGATATTATTACACGTAGAAAACTTAGGAATGCGTTTTGGTGGGCTGGTTGCGGTGGATGATGTCAGTTTCACCATGCACGCCCATCAAATTATGGCAGTTATTGGTCCCAATGGAGCGGGTAAAACCACTGCGTTTAACTGTATTAGTGGATTTTATACCCCCACTCAAGGGCGTGTTGAACTCTCTGGCAAATGTATCAGCGACCTCCCAGGGCATGATATTGCCCGTTTAGGCTTAGTGCGTACTTTCCAAAATATCCGCCTATTTAATAACATGACCGTGACAGAGAACTTATTAGTTGCTCAACATTGCAATGTGAATACAGGCTTATTAGCTGGTTTATTCAAAACCCCTGATTTTCGTAAAAAAGAAAAGCAGGCAATGGAAAAAACAGCTTATTGGTTAGAGCAAGTGGGACTATTAGAATTTGCTAATCGACAAGCTGACACCTTAGCCTATGGACAACAGCGGCGTTTAGAAATTGCCCGTTGTATGGTAACTTCTCCTAAATTGCTATTATTAGATGAGCCTGCTGCGGGATTAAACCCAAATGAAACCGCTGACCTTGACCAACTTATTATGCGTTTACGTGATGATCATGGTGTCTCTATTTTGTTAATTGAACATGATATGAGTTTAGTAATGGGCATTTCAGATAAAATTGTGGTACTTGATCAAGGCTGTAATATTGCCTCAGGCACACCAGCTGAAATTCGTGAAAATCCAGATGTTATCAGAGCCTATTTGGGGGAGGAGTAATGTTAAAATTACAGGATGTACATACCCATTATGGCAGTATTGAAGCATTAAAAGGGGTTTCTGTTGAGGTTAATCAAGGGGAAATTGTCACCCTAATTGGCGCGAATGGAGCAGGAAAAAGCACCTTATTAATGACCATTTGTGGTGACCCTGAAGCCTCTAGTGGTGATATCACCTTCGAAGGGGAAAACATCACTCATACAGGCACACATCACATCATGCGTTCAGGGCTTGCTGTTGTCCCAGAGGGGCGACGTATTTTCCCCAGCCTAACAGTGTTGGAAAATTTACAAATGGGGGGATTTTTTGCAGATAAATCTTGTTTTGCCAAAGATTTAGAGCATGTCTTCACATTATTCCCGCGTATGCGTGAACGTAAAGATCAACGAGGTGGGACGTTATCAGGGGGGGAGCAGCAAATGCTCGCCATTGGGCGTGCCTTAATGAGTCGTCCCAAAATGATATTATTAGATGAGCCTTCTTTAGGGTTAGCTCCTATTATCATCTCCCAAATCTTCGAAATCATCAAAGCCATTCGTGATGAAGGTATGACTGTATTTTTAGTCGAGCAAAATGCACACCGTGCATTACAAATCGCTGATCGGGCATATGTTTTAGAGAATGGTAAAATTGTATTAGAAGATACAGGAGAAAACCTGTTAACCAATGATGAAGTAAAAAAAGCCTATTTAGGGGGGTAAGCATTAAGTTATTTGGTAGTCCTGCATAAGATTCTAACTAAGCCTGAATGATTCGGATACGAGCTTCTTCATAGCACTATATTTTTAGGGCTACCAGTTATTTTTATTTAGTAAGTATCGAAAAAATAATTAAGTTAGGATATGGCAAAATCTATGTAAAAATATTGATTTTATATAAAATTTCTCGTAGATTTTGCCTCCCCCAAAAGATATCTTACTAGGCAAAATAATTTTTTATACTGTAATAAAGTTACACGCAAGGCTTTCATGTTCTTAACTATTCTACATTGGATTCAATACTAAAGCATTGCCATAATACAACAGTATCATTTCCCCTCTTACTCCCCGACTCCTTTTTGACCCCCTCCTAGTTTTTCTCTATATTTATGTTGACACAAGTTATAAATACTACTAATGATTAAGTTAGGCTTTATATAATTGATTTAAAACATTATTTTAAGTGTGTTATCAAATATTGCATATACCTAATACCTAAAAAATTAATTTATTGATATTAAAATAAAATTTTAAATTTATATTGCATACCTAAATATTTTTATATCTAATAACTAGGAAAACTTATGAAAGTATTACCTATTTTTATTATTATTAGTTGTTGCACTCTCCTATTTTCATTTAATGCCCAAGCTGAAAAACAAGTTATCACTGTATGGAGTTATTATTTAGCCCCCCCGTTTAAAATATCTAAAACTGAAGGTTTAGCCACTGATTTTGTTGCCTTATTAAATAAAGAATTAGGGAATATTTTAGAATTTAAACTGGTTTCATTACCTAGAGCGCGTTTGAATAAATATTTATCAAAAAAACGCCAAGGTATTGTGTTATTTGTAAATTGGGCATGGATGGGAAAAGATTCCAAAACAAAGTATTTATGGACACCTACTTTACTAAAAGATAAAAATGAAATTATCTCTTCTATTAATAAGAAGGTGTTTTATAAAAACCCTGAGTCATTAATAGGGCTTAAATTTGGGGCTGTACGAGGGCGAAAATATAAAGGTTTGCAAGAATTGATGCTAAGTGGTGATATAAAACGGCTAGATTTAAATGAAGAAAAACAAGTCATTAAAATGATTGTTGATCAACGTGTTGATGTGACAAGCCAACCCCATAGTATTGCTATGTTTTTAATTAACAATTTGAAAATGAAAAAGAAAATTTTCTTTTCCCCTACCCCTTTATTTGAATTTAATCGTTATATTATGATTACCCCAAAATTAATAGATGTACATACACAGTTATCTGAACTTGTTAAAAATTTAGATAATAATAAGGATTGGGGAGTTATTTTAGCTAAATATAATTTACGTGAAGAGTAACTAAAAAGAAAAATAATATGAACAGGCATAGAAAGTTATAAGGTTTCCGTTTAAAATTCACGCGCAATGAGCATTTTGTTTTTGTGTTAGCGAGGAAAACCAGCTTTTATGTATTCACTGATCCGCCCTTTACTTTTTAGTTTACCCCCTGAGCGTGCCCACCATATTACTTTAGCCACCTTAAATACTTTAGAAAAATTACATCTTGCCCATTTTTTATTTGGCACTAATACAGCTAGCAAACCCCAAACAGTAATGGGAATTACTTTCCCCAATGCTTTGGGGTTAGCAGCAGGTTTAGATAAAAATGCAGATTATGTGGATGGTTTAGGAGCTTTAGGCTTTGGTTTTATTGAGGTGGGTACAATCACCCCTCGCCCTCAATCAGGGAACCCACAGCCTCGTTTATTTCGCTTACCTAAAAAAAATGCCCTAATTAACCGCATGGGTTTTAATAATGCTGGGGTAGAAACCTTAATTGCCAATGTTAAAAAACAGCAATATAAAGGTATTTTAGGCATTAATATTGGTAAAAATTTTGATACGGCATTAGAAAATGCGGTGGATGATTATGTGATTTGTTTAGAAAAAGTATACCCTTATGCTGATTATATTACTGTGAATATTTCATCACCCAATACCCCTGGGTTACGCACTCTTCAACATGGTGATGAATTAAATGTCATGTTAGCTAAATTAAAATTAACCCAGTTAGCATTGCAAAAGCAACATGATCGCTATGTGCCTATTGCGGTTAAAATTGCCCCTGATATGGATGAAGATGCTATCTATGCCGTGGCTAATGCACTCATTGAGCATGATATTGATGGCGTGATTGCCACTAATACAACATTAGAGAGAACTGCAGTACAAGGGCTTAATCATGCTGATGAACAAGGGGGGCTCAGTGGAGCACCTTTAACTGAAAAATCAACTGAAGTGATTAAACAATTGCATACTGCTTTAGCAGGTAAATTGCCTATTATTGCTGTTGGTGGTATACAATCTGCTGCTGATGCACAAGCAAAATTAGATGCTGGAGCAAGTTTAGTACAAATTTATACTGGGTTAGTTTATCAAGGTCCTGCCTTGGTTAAAAATATTTTACGTAGCCTTTAATTTCACCTTTACCACTCACACAAAGACATTATGTCATTACTAAATTTAGAACAGATTTCTATGGCGTTTGGGCATGTTGCCTTGCTAGATAAAATTAACCTTGTTGTTGAAAGAGGGGAGCGTGTTTGTTTAATTGGGCGCAATGGTGAAGGTAAATCTACCCTATTAAAAATTATTAATGGTGATTTAATTGCTGATGATGGGCAAATGAATGCCACATCTAGCTGTCGTATTGCACGGGTTGCCCAAGAGCCAGAGTTTAAGGAAGACGATACGGTATACCATGCTGTCGCGGCAGGACTTGGAGAAGTGGGGGAATGGGTAAATCAATACCATGAATTGATTCACCAGCTGAGCACTGATGATAGCCCTGAATTACTAAAAAAATTAGAGCGGGTACAACACCAGCTTGAAGCCAATGATGGCTGGTCATTAGAACAACGGGTCGACACCGTATTAACTCGTTTAGATTTACCTGAAGATAAAAAAGTCTCTGCCATGTCAGGGGGGTGGCAACGTCGTGTTGCTTTAGCACAGGCATTAGTGACGGATCCTGATTTATTATTACTTGATGAACCCACTAACCATTTAGATATTCGCAGCATTACATGGTTAGAAAATCAATTATTAGAGTTTAATGGCGCACTGTTATTTATCAGTCATGATCGCCGTTTTATGCAAAATGTGGCAACACGCATTATTGAGTTAGATCGGGGACAACTCACCAGTTACCCTAATGATTATCTGACTTATTTAAAGGTTAAAGCAGCAAACCTTGCAGCAGAAGCGACTCAAAATGCAAAATTTGATAAAGTGCTTGCTCAAGAAGAGGTGTGGATTCGCCAAGGTATTAAAGCTCGACGTACTCGTAATGAAGGGCGTGTACGTGCGTTAAAACAACTACGTCTTGAACGTGCAAAACGTCGTGAAGTTGTGGGTAAAATGAAGCTGACTGTGGATACAGGGCAATCATCAGGTAAGATTGTTGTAGAAGCGGAAAACCTCAGCTATCGCTATGCTGATAAACCATTGATTAATGATTTTTCTATGGTCGTCATGCGTGGGGATCGGATTGGTTTTATTGGGGATAATGGAACAGGTAAAAGTACCTTATTAAAATTATTACTGGGTACATTAGAACCACAACAAGGAACCATTACGCAAGGAACAAAATTACAAGTTGCTTATTTTGATCAGCTACGTGCTCAGCTTAACTCTGAGCAAACTGTATTTGATGCAGTAGGGGAAGGTAGTGATACTGTATTGATTAATGGGGTCAATAAACATGTCATGTCTTATCTAAGTGATTTCTTATTTGCACCAGAGCGCGCACGTTCACCGATTAAATCTCTCTCAGGAGGTGAACGCAATCGTTTATTATTAGCGCGCATGTTTACCCAGCCTGCTAACGTACTGGTACTTGATGAGCCAACCAATGATTTAGATGTTGAATCTTTAGAATTACTTGAAGAAATGTTACTTAATTATGAAGGGACATTGCTTGTTGTAAGCCATGATCGAAACTTCTTAGATAATGTAGTGACCTCTACTTTAGTTTTTGATGGCACAGGAGATGTTAGTGAATATGTAGGAGGTTACGAAGACTGGTTACGTCAACGTAAACCTGAGAGCACAGCTAAAGTAGAAAAAACACCTAAAGCTGAGAAAACAGCAGAAAAGCCTAAAAAAGCGGCTGCTAAACTGAGCTATAAAGATCAGCGTGAATTAGATCAGTTACCTGTAAAAATTGAAGAAAATGAAAATCGCTTAGCTGAATTACAAGATATCACTAGCCAAGCAGATTTCTACAAAAAAGAGCAAGCTGAAGTGAATCAAGTGTTAGCGCAGCTACAGGAAACAGAAGACACCTTAGCGGTATTATATGAACGCTGGGAAGCTTTAGAAAATTAATAAATAAACCAATAAAACCTGTTTATTTTAAAGAGTTTAAACAGGTTTTATTTATTATTTATTCTTCTAGAGTGGAAGGCTGTTTTTCTGGTATTTTTTGCTGTTTAATAATCAGCAAAGTAATATCATCAAATACTTTCTGTTCACCAATAAAGGCTTTAATATCTTTGACGATATGTTCTTTAATTGTTGCAGAAGGTAAATGCCAATATTGACTCACAACATGACATAAACGTTCAATACCATAAAGCTCTTTTTGCATATTTTCAGCTTCTGTCACCCCATCTGTGTATAAAACAATACCATCTCCCTCATTTAACTCTAATTGTGTTTGTGTGACAAAGGGGGTAATATCTTTTTCTAAGCCAACAATAAACCCTAAATCAAAGGTATCAATCCGCTCAATTTCTCCCCCTTTGCGGACTAATAAAACATCTTCATGTTGCCCACTTACTTGTAATAACCCATCCTGATAATCTAAAACAGACAAAGTTAGATTTTTATCTGTTTCCATCCTTTTTACATTACGATAAATAGTGCGGTTAATAACATTAAAAATAACAGAGAGATCAGTAATATTATTTTCTAATAAAGTACGTAAAGCAGTTTGTACCATTAGCATAATTACACCACTTTCTAAACCATGCCCTGTAACATCCCCAATACTAATACTGACTCGCCCATTGTAGGAGAGTACATCATAATAATCCCCACCTACTTCTGTAGCAGGTTCCATAAACCCAGCAATATCAAGCCCTTCAATACTATGTAGCTCTTTTTTCTTGGGTAAAATCATTTGCTGAATTTCTTGGGTTACAGCTAACTCTGTACTCATGCGAGTATTTTCAGCCCCCAGTAAATGATTTAATTGTGTTATATGGTCATTTTTTTCATTTAGTTCGGTAATAAATTTTTTAATTTTACTCAGCATATCTGTAAAAGCAGTGGCTAAATGCCCTAACTCATCATCTGTATGATGGTGGTAGGTTGCTGAAAAATTTCCTTTACTGACTTCATCGGTCATGGCGACAAGTTTATAAATAGGATTACAAATTTTTGTTTGCAATAACCAAATAAAAATAAAACCAATAATCCCAGATAAAATAATTGTAGCGATAACGGTATTCAATAATAGTAAATTTTGTGTTTCATGTTCATAAATCGTTTTTTGAGTACGAGCTTCTAGTAAGATAAAAAAGTCATTGATAGGGCGCATAATTTTTGCTTTTTCATTATGATATTCTTGGTTATACATAAGTGTTTGGGCAAAATCCAAATCAGGGGCTTTTTTAATCGTAAATTCACCTTTTTTATCTTCAAAAATCCCTTTTACTGCGTTCATTGCTACCATCTCAATACGTACCAATTTATCAGATAAATCTTTTGCTTTTTGTAGTGCGGCAAATTCTTCTTTTGTCACGCCCTCTGTTGTCATGAGTGACTCTAGTGATATTTTTTGTTTACTAATAGGAGGTGTTTCATCATTTACAGCAAAGTCCCAATAAATGCGATGGTAGTTTTCAGGACGTGCTTTTTTTCCATTACGTATATCTAGTATTTCTTGAAAAAATTGGGCATATTTTTCATCCCCTGTTAAGGTATAAGTACGTGCCATACGAGTTAAATCATCAGAACTTTGACGCAATTCATCAGCAAGCTGATAGGATTTTAAACGCATTTCATTCAGCTGGTTGATTTTTTTCTCTCCCTGATAAGTTAATACAATCAATACAATAATGAAGCTCAGTAGTAGTAAAAAAATAACATACATAACTGTTAATGTTTTTTTGATAGTAGATTTCATTAGGGTCTCTACCTCTTTATATATTCATAATGAATATCATTGATGTTTAACGTAGTACAAGGCAATATATTTACCAGCTTTTATAAAAAATAAAAAAGAGATAAGTTAAATTTTACTTTTATTATTCTCACTAAAAATAATTCAGTAGAATAAAATTGTAAGTAAATAATATATAAGGATTTATTTTTTATAGTATAAAGATAGAGGAAGATAAAAAATAATGATTATTATCTATCACATATATAAATACTTCTATTAATGCATATTATAAAGCGATGCATTTTAATATAGTAGGTTTTTTTAAAAGAGGAGGGGAAGAAAGGAAAGGGGGGAAGGAGCATAATACTCCTTCAACAAAATTAAGAATTATTTAGTGTCTGCTTTAGCTTTTGTAGGTAGATTCTTGCGTTCTTTCGCAATTAGGTAATCTGCAATTTTAAGTAAATTGTGATAGCCACCTGCTAACTCACTGCTTAAACGATATTTACCGTTTACAACCACTGCAGGGACACCTGTAATACCATATTTTTGTCCTGCACCATTTGCATTAGTGACTTTAGTGGTTACATAGAAAGAGTTAAAGTTCTCTTTAAATGTTGCATTATCAACACCTGCACTGTCTTTGAAAATTTTGGCAAGTCCTTGTTCATTTTTAACATTACGTCTTTTGTTATGTAATTCATCAAAAATAACATTGTGAACTTTGCTTTGCACCTCTAAAGCTTCAGCTGTGTAATAAGCTTTAGCTAAAGGTAACCATGTTTTATGGTATACAACAGGTAAATGAATAAACTCTACATCAGCAGTTTGTTTAGCTAGCCACTCATCCAAAATAGGTTGGAATGTATTACAATGTGGGCAAGCATAAGAGAAAAATTCTATCACCTCGACTCTATCTTTACTGTTTGTAGGTTGGGGGGGAGAAACTAATTCATACTTCCCTAAGTAAAGATCATCATCTTCTGCATCAGCTGCACTCACCAAAGGGGTGGTGAAAAAACTGACAATAAACAGTCCCCACGCGATACGTTTCATTATACCTTGAGACATTATATCCTCCTAAACACTTATTAAACTTGATGGCACCCTATACCATACTATATATCCCTTTTACCAAGACCTGAATAAACCTTGTTAACTTTCATACATAAAATGGTAATAGCTAATGCTTATACGCTAGTGAATAAAAAAGCATTCGTTTAGCTTTGGGCACCTATCAAGTTTTATTTGTTTTTATGAATGACGATTAATGTAAGCCTGCAATATATTCTGCAACAGCTGCCATTTCTTCTTCAGTCATTTTTTTCGCAACTTGACGCATAATGACACTATTTGGATTAGTATCACTACCGCGTTTTTCTGCTTTAAAGTCCACTAATTGTTTTTTAGTGTATTGAGCATGTTGACCACTTAAAGTTGGGTAATGTGCAGGTGCGTTACCATTTCCTTGAGGACCATGACATGCAGTACAGGCAGGTAAACCTGTATCCATGTTACCGCCACGGTAAATTTTTTCACCTGCTGCCACTAAATCTTCATTTGCAGAGCCTTGGCTTGCAGTTTGACTCGCAAAGTAAGCAGAAACATCTAAGATGTCTTGTTCACTTAATGGTGCCGCCATAGGTGCCATGCTGGGATCATTGCGTTGTCCATTTTTAAACCCTTGTAGCTGGGACACAAGATAACCACTATGCTGTCCTGCAATTTTAGGGTAGTTAGGGGCAGTACTGTTACCATCTGCGCCATGACAGGCTGCACACAGCATAGACTTTTCTTTGCCTTTTGCTGCATCACCTATTGGTGTCGTGACTTCCTTTGCTGATGCAATTGAAGTTGTTGAAAATAAAATAAAAAGTGCTAATGTGACTGTTTTCATCCAGTTTTCCATTGTTTGCCAAAATGAAAAGGATCGAGGATTTTACCATTGATCGGGGAAAGGGTATAGGGATAGGTATTTATCGTAGTACATAACAAAACTCCCATCTCTAAAAAATCCTTTTAAAGATAGGAGCTAAAATTCTGCAATGTTGCCACTAATAAATAATATGCTTATTTACAGGCTTTTGGCTTTTGTGCTGAGAAGTAAGCAGCAAGATTTGCAACATCATCATCAGTTAAACTTTTAACCATAGGGTTCATGCTTGGATCTGTACGACGACCATCACGGTAATCTTTAATCGCTTTTGCTAAGTAAGCAGCATGTTGACCTGCTAAATTAGGGAATGTTGGTGCAATACTGTTTCCATCAACACCGTGACATGCAACACACATTGTTGATTTTTCTTTACCTTTTTCTACATCAGCAGCATTTACAGTAGCAGATGCAGCAAACAGTGCAGCACAGGCAGCAGTCATTATTACTAAGTTTTTCATAGTAATGTTATCTCCAATAAGATTTTAGATAGAATTAGATAGAGTATTACACTATTGTAAACTCTTTTTTAATTTCGTTTTTTGCTAACACTGTGAAGCAATTGTAACTTTTTTTGTTGTTTTTACATTGCAACATAATTAGTGGCGTCTCAATTGCCTAATATATGCATTCTATCTTGTCTTAGTATGAACCGCAAATGCTTGTTATTTTTTCTAACGGTTCATATCTTTAGTTATATCGTTGTTAGATTTAATAACTTAAAAAGTCTTTTTATTTTGTCAAAAATAGGGGGATAAAATAGAGGTAGATAAAGTGTTTACTCTCTTTTGTTTTATTCGCTTATTTTATACAAAAAAGCGGGTAAGTTTAGCTAACAATGGTACAATAGCGGCTAATCAGCAAAGCTTATGTATTATCCCCTTTAAATTTTAATAATTATTTCTTTATTTGAGGCTGAATTGTATCGCTCATGGCTATTTTAGATATTTTACATTTTCCTGATCCACGTTTACGTACTGAAGCAAAACCTGTTGTGGTGGTGGATGATAAGATACGTAAAATTGTTGCGGATATGTTTGATACTATGTATGCAGCCCCCGGAATTGGTCTTGCTGCCACACAAGTTAATATTCATCAACAAATCATCGTTATTGATACCTCTATTGATAAAGATGCCCCCTTATGTTTCATTAACCCTAAAATCACAGCAGAAGCAGGTCACGAGATATCAGAAGAGGGCTGTCTTTCTGTCCCCGGAATTTATGAATCTGTTGAGCGGGCAACAACCGTCACCATTGAAGCCTTAAATGAAAAAGGTGAAACTTTCATATTAGAGGCGGATGAATTACTTGCCGTATGTATTCAACATGAAATGGATCATCTAAAAGGCAAGTTATTTGTTGATTATTTATCTGCTTTAAAACGTCAACGTATTCGTAAAAAATTACTCAAACAACAACGTGAAGAAGCGTCTTAAAATCCATGGATAAGAAACGTATTATTTTTGCAGGGACGCCTGATTTTTCTGTTGCTTGTTTATCTGCATTACTGGGCACACAGCATGAGGTGTGTGCAGTATATACCCAACCTGATCGCCGTGCAGGGCGGGGGCGCAAATTACTGCCCTCCCCTGTTAAAGCCTTAGCCCTTGAACATCATATCCCTGTTTATCAACCTGTCAGTTTACGTAAAGCAGAAGCGCAAGCAGAGCTTGCAGCATTAAATGCAGATATTATGGTTGTTGTGGCCTATGGCTTGTTATTGCCTCAAAAAGTATTAGATATGCCACGTTTAGGTTGTATCAATGTACATGCCTCTTTATTACCCCGTTGGCGAGGTGCCGCTCCTATTCAACGTGCCTTACTTGCTGGAGATAACACCACAGGTATTACACTCATGCAAATGGATAAAGGCTTAGATACAGGGGCAATGCTTGCTGATGTTAACTGTCCAATTCATGCAAAAGATACAGGGCAAGATTTACATGATCGGCTTGCAGCATTAGGTGCTGAACTATTAGCAAAACATATTGATACAGTTGAAACTTTAACACCTGTCGCACAAGATAACGACTTAGCCAATTACGCACATAAACTAGAGAAAAAAGAATCATTACTAGATTGGCAAGATGATGCAGAATTATTAGCACGTAAAATTCGTGCTTTTACGCCGTGGCCGGGGACACAAGTCAGCTTATTTGATCAAAAGCTACGTGTACATGCGGTAGAAATTATTGATACTGACACAGTAGGAGATGTAGGCAGTATTATAAGCTGTCAACGTACAGGGATTGATGTACAAACAGGGAAAGGTATATTACGCCTATTAACGGTACAAAAAGCAGGTGGTCGCCCCCTTAGTGTGGCTGATTTCCTTAATGGTCACCCTCACTATTTGACACACTCCTAATGGCAACAAAAAAAAAGCAGGATGCGCGCAGTGTCGCCTCCCATGTATTAACACGTGTTATTGGACAACGTCGCTCTTTAGCGGACTGTTTAGAAAATGAGTTAACTTGCCTTGATGAACCACGCGAGCGAGCTTTAGCACAAGCCTTATGCTATGGGGTGATGCGTTGGTATACCCAGTTAAATAGCCTGTTAAATAAACTCCTCAGTAAGCCTATACGTAAAAAAGATACAGATGTACGTGTGGTATTATTATTAGGCTTATATCAACATTTATATTCCCGTATTCCTGATCATGCTGCCACTGCTGAAACGGTTAACTTAATACGTAGTTTAAAAAAACCTTGGGCAAAAGGTTTAGTTAATGCGGTATTACGTAATTTTACCCGTCAACGTGAGCAATTGTTAGCGCAAATTAATCAACAACCACACAGTGCCTTATCTCATCCAAAATGGATATTACAAAGGCTAGAAGCTGATTGGGATACAAACATCGCACACGCTATTGCACAAGCTAATAATATTCACCCACCGATGACTTTACGGGTTAATCAACGCCTCATTAGTCGTGATGCTTATTTAAGTTTATTAGCAGAAGCCAATATTAATGCCTTTGCTACAGAGTATTCCCCTGTAGGTATTCAATTAGTACAGGCAACCGATGTGCAAAACCTCCCTCATTTTGCTGAGGGCTATGTATCCGTACAAGATGAAGCCGCCCAACTCGCTGCGCCTTTACTTGATGTCCCAGAAGGGGGGCGAGTATTAGATGCCTGTGCTGCTCCTGGGGGGAAAACAGCCCATATTTTAGAGTTGTATAATGCTGCGGAAGTGGTGGCGATTGATAATCAAGCTGATCGGGTTGAAAAAATTCATGATACCTTGCAACGCCTTGCTTTACAGGCAACTGTGGTTTGTGCCGATGCAGGGCAACCTGACACATGGTGGGATAACCAGCAGTTTGATGCTATTTTATTAGATGTACCTTGTTCAGCCAGTGGGGTGATTCGTCGTCATCCTGATATTAAATACTTACGCCAAGCAGATGATATTGCCGCTTTAGCACAACAACAAGCTGCCATCTTAACCGCTGCATGGGCATTGCTGAAACCACAAGGAAAACTTGTTTACACAACCTGCTCTGTTTTTGCAGAAGAGAATCATGTGCAAATTGAAAAATTTTTAAAGAATCATGCCAACGCCAAGCATCTACCTCTCCATGTAACATGGGGGCATAGTACCCCTGTAGGGCGACAATTATTGCCACGTGATGCCACGGCTGAGACGACACAATCCAGTACGCCAGATGGGTTTTATTATGCTTGCCTACTTAAAACGAGCTAGCCGCCCGCCTCTTTTTTTTGTCTTGCTACTGTGTTGGTCAGCACCTATTTTAGCTGACTTTACTGTCGATCATGCGTATACACAGCTAAAAAAAAATGTGTATTTACTTAATGCTAATTTAAATTATACCCTCAGTGATGAAGCCAGTCGTGCCCTACATAATGGGGTGACCTTAACCTTAGTTTTACATATTGAAATTAATCGTAAACGTAAATGGGTGTTTATTGATGAATCGGTTGCAGAGCTAAAACAACACTATCAACTTAAATATTATGAACTGAGTAATCAATATATTATTGTTAATATTAATACAGGTTTACGTGAATCTTATACCAGTTTATATCATGCGCTTAAAGAGCTAGGTCATTTAAAAAACTTCCCGTTGATTGATAAAAATATTGTTGATCAGCATAGTGATTATTCAGTACATCTACGTATTGCTTTAGATATTGAAGCCTTACCTGCTCCCTTACGTACCGTGGCTTATTTTTCTAAACAATGGCGTTTAACCAGCGAAACATACGTATGCCCTTTACAACCCCACAAATAAAAACATGGTTAAACTTTGGTGGGGCAGCCTTCTTATTTGTCATTTTACTTGGCTCTTTAGTCATTATGGCGAATGCATTAGGCGATTCTGCACGGTTTTCAGGCTTTTATTCACTCTTATTTATCGTCAATACACTGGCTATTCTCGCCTTATTGTTCCTCATTAGCTCCAATGTACGAAAACTGATTCGTCAAGTACGCCATCGTACAGCAGGCGCACGCCTCACAATTCGTCTTGTAAGTATATTCAGCTTATTATCTATTATTCCTGTAATCATCGTTTATTACTTTTCTGTAGATTTTTTACATAAACGTATTGATGATTGGTTTGATGATACAGTTGAACAAGCCTTAACCGATGCAATGGAGCTAAGCCGAGTTGCGTTAAATTTACGCATGAAAGAGGTGGCAAAAAATAGCCAACACGTTGCAGAAGAGCTTAGTTTAATCGATGATGCCAGTTTACCTGTCAGCTTAAATGAGAATCGGACACGGATTGGGGCAGATGAGCTGACCTTATTAAAACCTAATGGTAATATTATTGCTCACAGTTCAGACAGTGCAGAGCTGCTGCCTCATGCTTTAAATACAGGTACTTTGTTACAATTACAAAATAAAAAAATAGCCATTAACTTTATTAATCTCAATAAACCTAATAAAAATGGCTTATTTATTCATGTGACCCAGCGCATTATGCGAAATCGGCAACCTTTTTTACTCAATGCCTTATTTCCAACAACCGAACGCGTCAGCCAACTAGCTACTCAAGTTGAAAGTCGTGTCCATGATTACCGTGAGCATCTCTACCTACAACAACCATTAAAAATAAGCTTTACCCTTGTGCTATCTTTGGTTTTATTACTGAGCTTATTTAGTGCGATTTGGCTCGCTTTTTTTGCTGCCCGCCGTTTAGTCGCACCTTTAAGTGACTTAGTAAAAGGAACCCAAGCGGTTGCCAGTGGGGACTATGAAAAACAATTACCTGTCACACGCAAAGATGAATTAGGTTTTCTAGTGCAATCATTTAACCAAATGACCCGCAGAATTGCACAAGCCCGTGATGAAGTACGTCAAAGTCAACATGTGGTTAATCAGCAAAAAAACTATTTAGAAGCTGTATTAGATCAACTTTCTTCAGGCGTTATCTCTCTTGATAGTCAACAACGTTTACGTACTGCAAATCCTGCTGCTGATCAAATATTAGGCTTATCACTTAGCTCTTTTATTGACCAACCATTAAGTAATTTACAATCTCATACTGAACTACATGTATTTTATAGTACCGTCAGTGATTATGTAGAAAATGCCACACAGAACTGGCACGCCGAAATCACTGTATTTGGTGATGGGGGGCGAAAAGTGTTAATGTGTCGAGGCACACAGCTACAGCAAGGGGATACCGCAGTAGAAGAAGGTGGACATGTGATTGTCTTTGATGATATTACCACAGTGATTCAAGCGCAACGTGATGAAGCATGGAGTGAAGTCGCTCGTCGTTTAGCCCATGAAATTAAAAACCCATTGACTCCGATTCAATTATCAGCTGAACGTTTACGACATAAATATTTACGCAAACTCTCCACAGAAGAAGGCAGCACCTTAGATCGGCTGACACATACCATCGTGCAACAAGTAGAAGCCATGAAAGAAATGGTCAATGCTTTTTCTGATTATGCCCGTACCCCTGTGATTCATAAGCAGGCATTGAATCTGAATGAATTAATTAATGAAGTACTTGATTTATATCAACATGCACGCCAAGATATTAAAACAAATTTAGATATGAGTTTGGTTTCTATTAATGTTGATAAAGGACGTTTTCGCCAATTACTGCACAATATTATTAAAAATGCCTTAGAAGCCAACCAAGACGATACACACATTTATATTAGTACACGTAATTTACTCCAACAACATGCTGTACGCGCTATTGAATTATGTATTGAAGATAATGGCACAGGGATTCCCCCTGAGCTGCTCAATCATGCTTTTGAGCCGTATGTCACCACTAAAACAAAAGGCACAGGTTTAGGTCTCGCTGTGGTGAAAAAAATTGTTGAGGAACACGGTGGTGTCATTACCATTGAAAATAAAACAGGCGCGTGTTTAACCATTCGCTTACCTGTAGAACAAATTATTAACTCGCCTAATTTACCAAGTATTGAGTCAAGATGAGCACATTAGCACATATACTCGTGATTGATGATGAGCCAGATATTCGTGGTCTAATGAAAGAAATTTTAGAAGACGAAGGTTATGGAGTCAGTATTGCTGAAAATGCTGAACGTGCTCGTCAGTTAAAACGTGAGCAACGCCCCGATGTTATTTTATTAGATATTTGGATGCCTGATACCGATGGTATTTCATTATTGAAAGAATGGTATGAAGGGGGATTAATGGATAGCCCTGTCGTGATGATGTCAGGGCATGGATCAGTTGAAACTGCTGTGGAAGCCACCCGCTTAGGGGCTTATGATTTTATTGAAAAGCCTGTTTCTATTTCAAAGCTATTGATCACCTTACAACGCGCCTTAGAAATGGTGTCCTTGAAAAAAGAAAATCAAGGCTTACGCCGTTATGCACAAACAGCAACTGAACCATTGGGACATAGCACTTTAATCACTGCTTTACGTGAACAAGTGAAACGCCTCAATCAGCATGATACTGCTGTCTTATTACACGGTGAATCTGGTACAGGGCGCACCTTGTTTGCACGATACATCCATGATCATAGTCAGCGTCATGATCAAGCTTTTATCCATGTGCGTATTGCAGGGCTTAGTGCTGAAGAACAAGCACGTGAATTATTTGGTACCCAAGGCAGTGCGACCACAGCACGTTTAGATCAAGCTAATGGTGGCACCTTATTCATCCGTGATATTACAGACATGGATGATGCAGTCCAAGCGCGTTTATTATCCAGTTTAGAAAATCAAAGCTTTGTACGCAATGGAGGAGAAGAGGCAACCAGTTTAAATGTACGTATCATCGCCGCCACTTCACAAGATTTAGAACATGCTGTGAATACAGGGCAATTACGTGAAGATCTCTATTATTATCTTAATGTTGTACCGATTTATGTGCCACCCTTACGTGAACATTGTGAAGATATTCCCGAATTATTAGAGTTTTATGCTAATTGGTTTGTGACCCAAGATAACCTCCCTTATCGCCGTTTCAGTGTTGCAGCACAAAATCGCTTACGTAATTATGCATGGCCGGGGAATGTACAAGAGCTAAAAAACCTTGTACAGCGTTTATTAATATTAGGTAATGGTTTACATATTGAGTTAGAAGAGATTGAACCAGCCCTTAATACTCAACACCGCCCTTCTGCTACAGGTAATTTATCTATTTATGATTTACCTTTACGTGAAGCACGAGAACAATTTGAACGCGCTTATTTAGAATATCAATTGCAAGAAGTCGGCGGTAATGTCAGTAAAGTTGCCAGCCGTGTGGGTTTAGAACGCACCCATTTATACCGTAAATTACGGGCATTAGATATTGACCCCAAACAGATTAAAAAATAATTATGAAAATTATTATCCTTGGTGCGGGACAAGTCGGCACATCCTTGGCAAACAACCTTTCTATTGAAGCAAATGATATTACGGTCGTTGATAAAAATTCCACCGTCTTACAAACGTTGCAAGATCATTTAGATTTACGCACCGTCACAGGGCACGCCTCTCACCCCCATATTTTATTAAAAGCAGGGGCAGAAGATGCAGATATGATTATTGCGGTCACTAACAGTGATGAAACCAATATGGTCGCCTGCCAAATTGCCCAAACTTTATTCCACACGCCAACTAAAATCGCTCGTGTACGTGAAGTAGACTATTTACGCCATAAAGATTTATTTGGGCCAGGTGCCTTAGCCGTTGATGTACGTATCAGTCCTGAGCAATTAGTGACGCATTATATTCAACGTCTTGTGGATTATCCTGATGCATTACAAGTACTAGATTTTGCAGGGGGGCGGGTACAGCTTGTGGCAGTGAAAGCCTTCCATAATGGTCCTTTAGTTGGGAAAGCTTTACGCTTTTTAGAAGAATATATGCCTTCGGTAGAAACCCGTATTGCGGCAATGTTTCGCCGTGGTAAAGCAATTTTACCTGAAGGGGATACGGTATTAGAAGCCAATGATGAGGTGTTTTTTGTCGCCGCGACAAAAAATATTCGTACCGTGATGGCAGGTTTACGGGAGCTAGATCGCCCCACCAAACGTGTTATTATTGCAGGGGGAGGGAATATTGGAACCCACCTTGCTGAAGTATTAGAGAAAAAATATCAAGTTAAATTAATCGAGCATAATCGCAATCGTACCCTAGAAGTTTCTGAAATTTTAGATAAAACCATTGTGTTGCAAGGGGATGCAGCCGATGAAGATTTATTAAGTGAAGAGAATATTGAAGAAACAGATGTATTTTGTGCGGTCACCAATGATGATCAAATCAACATTTTATCTGCCATGCTGGCAAAACGTATGGGTGCACGTAAGGTAATGGCGTTAATTAACCGTCCTGCTTACGTTGATCTGGTGCAAAGCAGTGATATTGATATTGCGATATCTCCCCAACAAGCCACTATTGGTAGTTTGCTTGCACATGTACGCCGTGGTGATGTGGTGGTGGTGCATTCTTTACGTCGGGGGGCGGCAGAAGCGATTGAAGCGATTGCTCACGGTGATTACCGTTCTTCCAAAGTAGTTGGGCGACGCATTGAAGAAATTAAACTTCCCCCAGGGACTACAATTGGGGCAGTAGTGCGTGGTGAACAGGTGATCATGGCACATCATGACACAGTGATTGAAGCAGAAGATCATGTCATTTTATTCTTAGTGGATAAAAAGTGTATTACTGCTGTAGAGCGTTTATTCCAAGTGGGTGTGACCTTTTTATAATTTACAACCTAAAGTTACGTAATAGAACCAAATAGGCTCTGTGAGCATTTATGATCTCATTCATTCCACAACCCTTAATTCATAGCCACCATAATAGAATTTATGAAGTGAATATGATTAAATTTAATAAAACACTATTTTATTTTTCAACCCTCCCGCTGCCATCAATGATGATTATAAATTTTCCCCTTACTTTGCCGTAGGTTGAGTAGATGAGGTAAATCCAATATTCAAAAATAATTAATTCCATGCTGGGGGACATCTGGGTTTTGCCCCCCTCTAATAATTAATATAAGGTAAACTTTATATTATCTATATTTCTTACCTTATGGTATTACATGGATTTTGCCATACCTTGTAAAATAATTGTAATTCAATTAATTATCCAAATGCTGCACAATACGCTCACCTAAAGAACTATGTGCTTTAATCATCACATCTCGTCCCTCTCCCATATAATTTAAATGAATACTCATATCAGCAGGTGGTGCAAACGCCCCCCCCTGATCAGGCCACTCAATTAAACAACAGGCTTTTTCTTGTAAATAATCACGAATCCCCATGTACTCCAACTCTTCAGGATCAGCAAGACGGTATAAATCAAAATGATACACTTGTAACGCCCCCATATCATAAGGCTCTACTAAGGTATAAGTTGGACTTTTCACCGCGCCTTGATGCCCTAACGCACGTAAAAAACCACGTACTAAGGTTGTTTTTCCTGCCCCCAAATCCCCGTATAAATAAATGACGGCTTGTTCATTGATATGCCCTGCAACTAACCTCCCTAGAGCTTCTGTTGCGTCACTATCTTGTAATGCTTTTTTGATCATAATACCTTATCTTGTTCACTAAAATCAGGGTTTGCATAATAGCGTATCCACGGTAATAAATCAGAGGGTAATAAACCCCGCTCCCCACCTAATTCAGCCACTTTATCCCCTGCTTTCCCATGAATATATACACCTACTTTTGCCGCATCATTGGGTGCTAAACCCTGTGCTAATAAACCTGCAATCACCCCTGTCAATATATCACCCATACCACCACACGCCATACCGGGGTTACCAATATTGGCAATATTTACATAGCCTTTATCATCACTGACTAAAGTCCCCGCACCTTTTAATACAATCACCCCACCAAAACGTAATTGCAACGATTGCACCGCTTCAAAACGATTATCTTGAATTTCATTAGCATCACGTGCTTCTAATAGACGCGCAGCTTCCATAGGATGAGGCGTTAGTACACCAAGCGGTACACGAAACGGGGCATTGGCGAGTAAATTTAAAGCATCTGCATCAATCACAATCGGTTTATTCATATTTTTAACGGTTTCTAGCATTTCACGCGCCCAAATAGACTGCCCCAAGCCGGGCCCAATAGCGATTACACTGGCAGAGTCTAATAATGGAAATAAATCTTCCCCCATTTCAATCCCATGACACATGATTTCAGGATAATCTAAATTCATAAATGGCGCATGGGAAACACGGGTGGCAATACTGACTTTACCTGCACCAATACGTGCCGCCGCTTGGGCTGCAAGACGTACCGCGCCTGTCATGCCTGTTTCCCCCCCAACAACTAACACAGAACCAAAAGACCCTTTATGGGCAGTACGGGAACGTTTAGGCAGTAACTTAGGTAATAAAGTATTATCTAAGCGTGAAATTTTACTTTTAACCCGTTTATAAATACTGGGCGGAATATTTAAATCATCAAAATAAATCTTACCCGAATATTCTGCCCCTTCTCCTGTAAATAAACCTTGTTTTAAACCAATAAAACTCACTGTTACATTGGCACGCACAGCCATACCTAATACTGCGCCTGTATCCGCACTCAAGCCAGAAGGAATATCAACAGAGAGCACAGGACAACGACGACGGTTTAAGGCTTGAATCACTTCACGGTATTTACCTGAAATGGTTCGATCTAAACCAATACCTAATAAGGCATCAACGACTAAATCTACCACACTCAGCTTTTTATCAGTGAATGCTTGCGGAAATAAGCCCACGGCTGTCATCGCATTATAAGAAGTGTAGGCTTCCCCTGTTAAATTCTCGGTATTGCCTAGCTGTAAAACGGTCACGTCATAGCCTGCAATATAGGCTAAACGTGCGATCACATAGCCATCTCCCCCATTATTCCCTGTCCCACATAACACGATAATACGTTGTGCTTGTGGCCACTCTTGTTGCAATATTTTAAAACTTGCAGCCCCTGCGCGCTCCATTAAACACATGGCGGGAATTCCCATATCTTCAATTGCGATACGATCTAATTCACGCACTTGACTGGCGCGATAAAGGGGGAGAGGCAATGTTTCCGTGATCATGATCAATACAGCCTATTTATTATTCGTTTGGTGAGGTGTTTTGTCCAACATTAAAAAAATGCTCACGATAATAACGTAGCTCATTAATTGAATCGTGAATATCTTCTAATGCAAGATGAGAGGACTCTTTATTAAAGCCTTTTGCAACCTCAGGTGCCCAATGCTTGGCTAACTCTTTAATTGTACTTACATCAATATGGCGATAGTGGAAGTATTTTTCCAATGCAGGCATATAACGATATAAAAAACGTCTATCTTGACAAATAGTATTCCCACAAATAGGGGAAACTCCTTCAGGAACATATTGCTGTAAAAATTCAATGGTGTGCTTTTCAGCTTCCGCTAAACTAACCTTACTATTACGTACGCGTTCGGTTAATCCTGATTTACCATGTTGGGTTGTATTCCATTCATCCATTGCATCTAGCAGAATATCAGGTTGATAAATTGCAAAAACGGGACCTTCCGCTACAATGTCCAGCTTGGAATCCGTTACAATCGTCGCTATTTCTATGATGGTATCATTATCAGGATCAAGACCTGTCATTTCTAAATCGATCCAAATAAGATTGTTTGGATTTTGTGGCATAGTTGTCTTGTCCCTTTATGAACGTAAGGATAGGAAAATGAAGGTGTAAGTAAAGACTGTGTGTATCAATAACTTTAGATGATAGTGACTATCTTATCAAAATATGGTGCGAAGCAATTTTACTTAGATTTATCTCATCCGCAATATTTATACCAGCCAGAGTATTTTAATGAATAGTTTTAGTTTTATATTTATAATATTTGTGTTACTAAGCAGTGCTTTACAGCTCTGGTTAGTACGCCGACAAGTGAACAGTGTGCAACAGCATAAACCAAAAGTTCCCGATGCATTTGCTGAAAAAATCACCCTAGAGGAGCATCAAAAAGCGGCTGATTATACAACAGCTAAAGCAAACCTAGGTACAAAGGAATTTCTATTTTCTACCACACTTTTATTCATTTGGACATTAGGTGGTGGTTTAGAGTTCTTAGATCAAGCTTGGCGTGCTGCTGAATGGTCAGAATTATGGACAGGGGTGGCGGTGATTTTAAGCTTAACCTTTATTGGACAGATTTTGGATTTACCTTTAGGGCTATACCGTACTTTCCGTTTAGAAGCAAAATTTGGTTTTAATCGTACTACTCTAGGGCTTTTCTTTACTGATATGGTCAAAGGTTTAGCCATTGGTTTAGCCATTGGTATTCCTTTCATGACTTTAATCTTATGGTTAATGGGACATGCAGGTACCTATTGGTGGTTAATGGTGTGGGTGATTTGGATGGGCTTTAATGTATTTATCATGTGGGCATATCCTGCATTTATTGCACCTTTATTTAATAAATTTGTGCCCTTAGAAGAGGGCGAATTAAAACAGCGTGTTGAGGAGTTATTAAGTAATAACGGGTTTGCTAGCCAAGGTATTTTTGTGATTGATGGCTCTAAACGCTCTGGACACGGTAACGCTTATTTTGCAGGGATTGGTAAAAACAAACGTATTGTATTTTTTGATACTTTATTAGAAGGCTTAACCACAGATGAAATTATTGCGGTATTAGCGCATGAAGTGGGACATTTTAAATGCAACCACTTGAAAAAAGGTGTCGCAATGATGTCTGTCATGAGTTTATTAGGGTTAGCATTACTAGGTTACCTATTACAACAGCCTTGGTTTTATAACGGTTTAGGTGTTGGGACACCTTCTACCTATATGGGGTTAATTTTATTTGCTTTAGCCTTACCTGTCTTTACATTCTTTATACACCCGTTGACTTCTTGGTTCTCTCGTAAACATGAATTTGAAGCGGATGCTTTTGCTGCAAAACATGCTAAAGCAGATGATTTGATTCAAGCTTTAGTCAAAATGTACAAAGAAAATGCCAGTACTTTAACCCCTGATGAATTATATTCTAGCTTTTATGATTCACATCCTTCTGCCCCGATTCGTATCAATCATTTAGAAAGTTTATCAAACTAGCTAATACAAATTAGTCGTAGTTTAGTTTTTAGGGCATAAAAAAACCTGCTTGCCGTCATGGTAAGCAGGTTTTTTATTAAACTTCGTCTACATTGAAAACTGCATTTTTTCTTCTTCTCTACAGATCACGAATACTTTCCTTATCACTCTTTACTACAATATGCTGCATTGTAACTAGGTAATCCTTAATTTAATGGCAGTGATGCAACATCTTTATCTTTGTGATCTCATTCATTCCACAATCATTAATTTATAACCACCATCATGATTGAATTAGATTCAGTAACAAGCGTTGCAGGCAACGCCGCTACGGTTTGATGAATATCATAACTTTCTAATGAGTGTGTAACTCCAGTCAATAAGTGAAAAAACACTTTATTTAGTGCTTTATAGATAAAAGTAAATTTGATATTATTAATGAGAATCATTATTATTACTAAAATCAAATTTAAAGTGATGTAGAGCTATATTAATGGCTTTTATCTTTGATCTTTTATAATTAGCCTCGTTAGGAATATAAAAACCCATGTTCATGAAACCTTCCATACTTGCAACCGCCATTGCTACTTGTTTAGTTGCACAAAGTGCCTCTGCTGCGTCTCCTACAAATGAAGAAATGTGGGAACTGATTAAAAAGCAACAACAGCAAATTGAAGCGTTAAAAAATCGCTTAAATGTGACTGATGAAAAAGTAGAAGTCACAGAGCAAAAAGTGGAAGCAACTGGGGAAATGTTAGAAGAGCGTAGTGGCTCAGCCAGTAGTTCATGGGTTGAACGTACACGTATTGGGGGGTATGGAGAATTAAAATACCATAACTGGAGTAACCAAAAAGAAGGCGGTAGTGATAAGAAAGATATGGATTCACACCGCTTTGTATTATTCTTCTCTCACCAATTTAATGATCGTATTCGCTTCTTCTCAGAGTTTGAATTAGAACATGGTTTATCTAAAGATACTGATGATGGGTCAGGACCTGGGGAAGTTGAATTAGAGCAAATGTATGTTGATTTTGATCTTAATGAAAACCACACAGCACGTGCTGGGGTCTTCTTAATGCCAATCGGTTTCTTAAATGAAACACATGAACCTAATACATTCTATGGTGTAGACCGTAGCCCTGTTGAGAAAAACATTATTCCTACTACATGGTGGGAAGGGGGAGCAGGCGCACACGGTGAACTCATGCCAGGGTTAAACTATGATGTATCCTTAACATCTGGTCTAAAAGTACCTACGAGTGGTAGTAATGCCTTCTTAATTCGTAAAGGTCGCCAAAAAGTGGCTAAAGCTACAGCAGAAGCCCCTGCCTTTACAGGTGCCTTATCTTGGACAGGTATTGCAGGCTTAGAATTAGGTGGAGCTATCCAGTATCAAAGTGACTTAACTCAAAGTGCAAATGATAACGAAGTCAGTGCTTTATTATTAGAAGCCCATGCAAGTTGGCAGTCTGGTCCTTTTGGGCTTAAAGCCTTATATGCCCGTTGGGACTTAGACAGTGACGATGCAAAAGCCATTGGACGTGATGAGCAAATGGGGTGGTATATTGAGCCTTCTTACAAAATCAGTGTAGGTGAGCACAATCTTGGTTTCTTTGCACGTTATGCTTTATGGGATAATGAAGCAGGTAACAGTGCTAGCACAGAGTACAAACAAGTGAATGTTGGGGTAAACTACTGGCCTCATGAAGATGTTGTGTTAAAATTCGATTACCAAAACCAATCCTCACCTGATGGTAAGAATGAATACGATGGCTTTAATTTAGGTTTTGGTTACCAATTCTAAATTTATAAAGTTTAACGGACATTATGCGCTATATAATTTTTTCTCTTGTGGTATTGATGTGCTCTGGGCAATTGGCTGCACGCGGTACCTATCAAACGCCACAAGATTTTTTAGCAGAAGTCTTTGCACAACAAGTACCTAAACCTCAAAAGCTTTGGATTGTTAAAGATTTAAAGCAACAGGTTAAAAAAATCCTCGGGCATAGATTAGGCAGCTTACGGCTGCGTTATTGGCGCGAGGATCAAAAAACGGTATGGATTTTAGAAGAAGTTGGTAAGGAAGAAGTGATTACGGTCGGTGTTGTTGTTGATGATAATAAAATTGAACAACTTAAAGTACTGATTTTTAGAGAATCACGTGGTTGGGAAGTCCGCCATGCTTTTTTTACTGATCAATTTAAACAAGCTACATTACAAGATAATTTAAAGCTTGATCGATCCATTGATGGCATTTCAGGAGCCACTTTATCAGTACGTGCCTTACGTAAACTAGCACGTTTAGCTCTGTTATTTCATCAACGCGTTGTTAAATAAGGATTGTGTTAATGAGGCGATTACGTTACCTTCATCGTATTGTTGGCTTAGTCAGTGTGGTGTTTGTATTGCTGCTTAGCATCACAGGTATTTTATTAAACCACACAGAAGAACTACAGCTCAATAAGCGTTATGTACGTTTTCAGCCTCTTTTATCATTATACGGAGTGCAAGCTCCGTCATTGGTAAGCTTTATTGTTGACAATCATCGTATTACCCAATTAGGGCAACAGGTTTATCATAATAAAACCCCTCTTTCTATCCATTTAAAAGCACAAGAAAAATTAGTGGCTGCCAGTGTATTCACTGATTTTTATGTGATTGCAAGTCAACAGCGTATTTGGCTATTAACACCTGATTTTGAAGTCATTGAAACTATTGGTGAAGCACAAAGTTTACCCACCCCTTTGCTTGTTCTTTCTCATACAGAAAATCATCTCTATATTGATACAGAATCAGGGATCTATCGTACAGATAGTGATTTTTTAGCTTGGGAAAAAGTATTTAGCCATTCAGGGAAATGGATTAAATCCTATTCACCTAATAGAAAACTAAAAGCTTATTTGTTACAGCGTTACCAAGGGGATGGTTTACCGTGGGAACGGGTGTTATTAGATTTACACAGTGGGCGAATTTTAGGTTATTTCGGTGTATTATTAATGGATCTCGCCGCGATACTGCTTATCTTCTTAACTTTAACAGGTGTTTGGATGTGGTGGCGTGTTAGTTATCCAACTAAATATAAGAAGAAGCTAAAACCAAAATCTTAAGCTTTGTTTTTCCATAAGTTTTTTGCAAGCTCTGTTAATTCTTTAATAAAAATAGGTGCTTGCTGTGAATAAATAAAATATACTTGTGTATGAATTGCATCTCCTTGCCATAGGCTTATTTTATCCTTCATTAGATAAAAATCTAATTTTTCATAAGGAATTAAAGCCAGCCCCATTCCTGCCAGTAGTAATGCTTTAATAGCATGACTATTATCTGCACTAACACGGTGTGATATCTGTTGCATTGCATGGCGTGTAAAAAAATCTCCAATTGCTCGACTGTGCCCACATTTCTCAGGGGTTAGAATCCACGGTAAAGCACTCAGCTCTGTCCATGTTTTCCCTGTTACTTTATCTATTAGCTGCTGAGGCACTGCCACACCTAATTGTACTTTTTGCAATGTGTGATAGCTCACCTCTGTAGGAAATCCTTCCCCTAGTACAAAAGCACAATCTAGCTTTTGTTGCTGTACTAATTCTACTAACTCACCACTTAATTTCTGAATTACATGTAAATGTAATTGTGGGTAGTCTATATGTAATTGTCTAATAAATGCTTCACTATGAGGAAGAGGTGTATCTGAAGCTAAACCAATATGACAAGTATAAATAGGCTTTTTTTGTAACTGTTGTGCTTGCTGTAAAAACAGCTGATTTTGTTCAATAATTTTCTTTGCATAAGGTAATAAAGCCTGACCTTCTGGTGTTAATAGCATCCCTTTTGCCGTGCGCTGAAAAAGTTGTAAACCTAGTTGTGTTTCTAAAGCTTTAATATGAGCACTGACGGTAGGTTGACTGGTATGTAATTTATCTGCTGCGCGTGTTAAATGCTGTGTGTCAGCTACTGTGATAAAGCTACGTAGCTTATATAACTGCATGATAATTAGCCATTATCAGAAAATCTGATGAGTGTAATTTGTATAAACAATTGGTTTTTATGGTCATGCTTTCGCTACAGTATGACACATCATTTTTTTATTAGAGAAGCAAAATTATGTCAAATCCTATTACTTTACGTCAGCTAGCAGGTGCTCCCGATCATTTATCAGGGCTTGTGTTAGCAAAAACAGCTTTAGTACTGATTGATATTCAAGAAGAGTATTTTACCCCTAATAGCCCTTTATTTTTACCTAATGCAATGGTGGCAGCCCAGCAAGCTGCAACATTATTAGCATGGGCACGCGCGCAATCTGTACAGGTCATTCACGTACAACATATTGCTGCTCAACTTGAAAGCCCTGTTTTTACTCCTAACAGTACGCGTATTCAGTTACATCATACTGTGATGCCTATTAATGATGAAGAGCTTATAAGTAAACAAAAGCCCAGCTCTTTTTTTGCAACACCTTTACAGGAAAAATTAGAAAACCAAGGGGTTCAGTCGTTAATTATTGCAGGGTTTATGAGTCATATGTGTGTTTCAACTACGGCACGTGATGCAGCACAATTAGGCTATAACGTAGTGGTAGCAGAAGATGCTTGTACTACTCGTGATTTAGTCAGCAGTGTAACAGGGAAAATCACTCCTTATACTCAAGTACATGATGTAGCCTTAACAGAAATCAGTGATGCTTTTGCTTATATTGCTAAAGTGGAAGAGATTATAAGCTAATTTACAGTAATAATAATATATTAAGTACATAATCTAAATGAATAAAAACATTATCTATAATAATGTTTACTTTGCTAACTTACTGTACTAGTATTTATAGTGATTTAAATAAAGGTGTTTTTATGACTGATAATATATATGTTTCATACAATGGATCACAACTTGGTTTTTCAATTCGTAATTTTGCTCTAGAGCAAAAAGGATACTGTGGTACAGGGATTGATGCTAACAGTATCGCAGCAGGTTTAAATGAGGATGTGTACCTGACTTCAAATAACCATATCTATCATTATAATATTAATGGTGAGTTAATTAAGGATATGTGTTTTCCTGATAGCAATATTACCTACACAGGTGTCGTTGTTAAAGGGGATAAAGTTTATGCAACGTATGATGGTTCACAGCGTGGTGTCACAATTCGTGATCTGAATTTAAACCAAGTTTCATATATTGATACAGGGGTTCATGCCACTGGCATAGCAGCAGGTTCAAATGATGATTTATATATTACTGCAGCAAACCATGTTTATCATTACAAAACAGATGGTACACTATTAAAAGATATGTGTTTCCCTGATACTGGAATTAACTATACAGATGTCAGTGTGTTTGCCAATACAGTATACATTTCATATATGGGATCACAACAAGGGGTGTCTATTCGAAGTTTAGAATTAGAACAACTATCTTGGATGGGAACTAATTTTAATATCAATGCGATTGCTGCGGCACCTGATAATAGTGTGTATTTAACATCAGCAAACCATGTTTATCATTACAAGTTAGATGGAACTTTAGTAAAAGATATGGCATTCCCTTCTACCAGCATCAATTACACAGGTATTTCTATGGTTTTTAGTGTGACAACCTAACTAAAAGCTATTCCCTACAAGTTCATCATGCCACACTTATTATTTTGTGGCATGATTGAATCATCAAGCTATCTAAAATCTCTATTTTTTAGAAACCAGAGGTATAAATGATAGGCTTATTTCTTCTCTAAAGCATCTAAGTAACGCTCTGCATCCAACGCAGCCATACACCCTGTACCTGCTGATGTAATTGCTTGGCGATAAATATGATCACTGACATCCCCTGCTGCAAAAACACCTTCAACACTTGTTCCTGTTGCATTTCCATTAGAGCCTGTTTGTACAGTGATATAACCATTTTTCATATCTAATTGATCCTGAAAAATTTCTGTATTAGGGCGGTGACCAATGGCAACAAACACCCCTTCTAGTGAAATCTCTTTGGTCGAATCATCTTGGGTATTTTTGATGCGCATTCCCGTCACACCCATTTTATCGCCTAATACTTCATCTAAAGTATGATTCCACTCAATATTAATATTGCCATTTTCCGCTTTCTCTATTAATTGCTGAGACAATATTTTTTCAGAACGGAAACTATCACGACGGTGTACGATCGTCACCTCTTTAGCAATATTAGATAAATACAAAGCTTCTTCTACTGCTGTATTTCCCCCACCAATAACGGCGACACGTTGATTACGGTAAAAGAATCCATCACATGTTGCGCAAGCAGACACCCCTTTACCCTTAAATGCTTCTTCTGATTCTAAACCTAAGTATTGTGCAGATGCGCCTGTGGCAATAATTAAGGCATCACAAGTATATTGATTACCACTGTCCGCTGTTAATGCAAATGGGCGCACATTTAAATCTACTTGAGTAATATGATCAAAAATAATTTCGGTGTTGAAACGTTCTGCATGTTGACGCATACGCTCCATTAAATCAGGTCCTTGTAAACCTTCCACATCCCCTGGCCAATTATCCACTTCAGTGGTTGTTGTTAATTGCCCACCTTGTTGCATGCCTGTAATCATCACAGGCTCTAAATTTGCACGGGCTGCATACACTGCGGCAGTGTATCCTGCAGGCCCTGAACCTAAAATTAATAAACGACAATGTTTAACATCACTCATAAGTAACTCCAATAAATTTATTGCTCATTATTGTCTTAAAAAAAGGATAATAATGCAGTGTAACATAGGCATTCTTGTATGTAGTAGGGGAAGGATTTTCTGCTTTCAAGCAACAATTGCAAAAAGAGCTTTAGGTTCAATACTTTTATATTGACTCCTTTTCATCAATAATGCATATATTAAAATTGTATGACTATATTTCATATGTTAACCATATATTTAAAGGGAAATAGACAGCTATGTCTGATGCAAAACAGGATACATCATGGTTACATGCCCCCATTGGCTTATGTTTATCTGGAGGAGGCTACCGTGCAGCAGGCTTTCATTTAGGCATGTTAGCGTATTTAGAACGAGTTAATTTGTTAAAAAATACAAAGCTACTATCCACGGTATCAGGAGGCACCTTTGTTGGGGCTAAATACACACTATCATTAATTGAAAAACAAAGTTTTGAGCACTTTTTTCATGATTTTTATTTATTTTTAGAAAAAAATGATTTAGTGAAATTAGGCTTAATTAATTTATCCAATGATGCCAAGCGACCGCCTTTTTTAATTCTAGCCATGGCACAAGTCTATGCAGAAACCTTTTTAAAAAAAGCTACAGGGGAATGTTATTATTTTGAAGATGTGCTTAATGCTGATATTCAATTAAAAGAAATTATTTTTAATGCAACAGAATTTTACAGTGGGGCAGATTTCCGCTTTCAAGCCAGTCAAAACCCGCATGTTGCAACAGGTAACCGTCATTTTAAAATAAAAAATACCTCAGCAGGTAAAATTCGGATGGCGGATATTGTTGCCAGCTCCTCCTGTTTTCCTGCGGGGTTTGAGCCAATGTCATTTCCTTTAAGCTACAAATGGAAAGGGGAGACTATTCCTGAAGATGTACAGAAAAAAATGAAGCAACCATTAGCTATCATGGATGGTGGTATTTATGATAACCAAGGAATGGAAAGCTTATTAAATGCCAGTAAACGTAGCAAAGATCCCTTGGGTTTATTTATTATTTCAGATGTCGATCAAGCTAATAATGATCTGTATTCTTTTCCTCATTTATCTGAATATACGGGTACCTTAACCTTAAAACGTTTACAATGGCTGTTTTATTTCATTTTAATGATTTGTATTACTACAATTGTTGCTGTTGGGCAGCATGGTTTACAGCAATGGCAAACTAATGGCTTTAGTTTCTGGGATATTTTCCGTTACCCCGTGCCAATTTTATTAGCAGGCTTAACGGCTTATATGCTGTGGTGGGGGCGTGTCGTATTTAAAGAGCAAATCTTGCAGCATATTCCACAAGTGGGCACAACCGCATGGGCACAGTTACAACATTTAAGTGTCTCACAAGTACTGAATATGGTGACTTTACGTACAACCTCCTTAATTTCCTTAACCAGCAGTATTTTTATGCGCCGCATTCGTCAACTCGGTTTTGAAAAAGTGTATTCTGCACAGGAATTCGAAGGTAAACGTATTTCTAATTTAGTGTATAACTTATCTGATGGACGCAGTATTAATCGCAGTTTTGTACAACTACCTGATAGCATTCAACGCCCTTCAGCACACTTACGGGAAGTGGCAACCATTGCTGCTGAAATGCCCACCACCTTATGGTTTAACTCTCCCACCGAATTACCTTCTCTTGTTGCATCAGGACAAGCCACTATTTGTCTTAATTTAATTAAATTTGTGGTACGTCATCATGGAAAAGATCCCAGCACCTACCCTGAAGAAATTAAACCATTATGGAAACAGTTAACACAGGATTGGGAAGCTTTTGGAGAAGATGCTTATCATCTTGTCAGACAGGCTATACCTGAAGAAGAAATGCCAGTTTTAACTTTGCCTAATTAATTATAAAAATCTATCTTATACGTGTTAAAAAGTAGTGTAACCTAGTCTTTTTTAACATAAACTATCCATCATTCTGACAACTTCCTTCATAGCATTAGCTAATAAGAGAAGACATTATATAAATCAGTAAAATAATAGATTTTTTTTAAAAGAAGAATCTATTATTACTTTTATGCAGTTTTTTACTTAATTGTACAATTTAACTATTATAAGGAATATTTCTTGGAAATTATTAGTTTGCTTGCCCTAGGTGTGGTTGCAGGTATTCTTGCAGGATTACTTGGGGTGGGAGGGGGTATTGTTATCGTACCCGTTTTAGTATGGATCTTTTCCCATGGTAATGATGTCCCCGCTTTACATTTAATGCATATTGCCATTGGTACCTCCTTAACTACGATTGTTTTCACCTCTCTTTCCTCTATTCGTGCCCATCACCAACATGGCGCAATTCAATGGGATCTATTTAAACGTCTTACCCCTAGTATTATTGTTGGTGCATTTATGGGGGCATTGGTGGCGGATATGATTCCTAGTCATGGTTTGCATTTATTCTTCTCTTGTTTCTTATTACTTGCAGCAATACAAATGGGAATTGGTAAGCAACCTGTACCCTCTCAACAACTACCTAAAGGATTTAAATTAGGTATTGCAGGATTTTTGATTGGAAAAATCTCTTCATTAGTGGGAATTGGAGGTGGTTCATTGGTTGTACCTTATTTATCATGGTCAAATATTCCCATGCGCCAAGCGGTTGCCACCTCTGCTGCTACAGGCTTTCCTATTGCTATATCTAGTATGTTAGGGTTTATTATTATGGGCTGGGATGCAGAACAACTCCCTGCATGGAGTACAGGGTATGTCTATTGGGCAGCTGTTATTGCCATTGTCCCCACCAGTTTACTGTGTGCTCCCTTAGGTGCAAAATTGGCACATACTGTCCCTGTTAAGCTATTAAAACGTTTTTTTGCAGTATTTTTAATTTTTGTGGGGCTTAAAATGCTTTCTATGGCACTCACAAGCTAATTATTTTATTCTTATCCATTACAGGTAAAATCATGCGTTTATTACATACCATGCTACGTGTTACCAACTTAGATCTATCAGTAAAGTTTTATACTGATGTATTAGGAATGCGTTTATTACGTCAAAAAGACTATCCTGATGGTCAGTTTACGCTGGCTTACCTAGGTTATGGAGATGAGTCAGATACGACAGTATTAGAACTGACTTATAACTGGGGGGTTGAAAGCTATGATATGGGAAATGCTTATGGACATATTGCAATTGAAGTTGAGGATGTTTATGAAGCGGTTAAGCAAGTGAAAGCACGAGGGGGTATTGTTACCCGTGAAGCAGGTCCTATGAAAGCAGGCACAACAGTCCTAGCTTTTGTAAAAGACCCTGATGGTTACCCAATTGAATTATTAGGTGTTTAATATTAAAAAAAGGAAGGCTGATTACTACAGTCTCCCTATTTTTATATAACTATATTTACATAAAACTAAGGTTTTTTTATTACTAAATAGCAGTAAATAAAAATTGAGGTTTGCATCTGTACAGGCTTGCACTAGAATAGTGCTGCACTTACTCTACTAATAGACTTTTTGAAAATTAATGCTGATTATAAATAGGCAGTTTTTTTTATTTCTCATATAATGTATTTATAGCGCGCTACACTTTTTAAGTCATCGAATAAAAATACAATAAATAAACTAAACAACATGTATTCAGTTATATTTTATTACATCATTATCATGTCAAGAAGAAACTTTACAGCATAACTAGAAAATCTAAGAACAATTGAGAGTTTAATGGCGAGATCGTGTATTATACAATAAAAGGTATAATCAAAATCTCACATATTTTTCAGTATAAGAGTAGAGTGAAATGAATGATAATAAAACAATCATAGTCACTGCATCATACAAAGCCATGTTTTTGTAATAGACTGTGTAGTAAGAGCGTAATAAGGAGTAAACAATGGCTGAAATATTTGGTGATTTTGTTGAAAACCTACCAAAACATGCAGAATATTTAATTTTTGGTTTTTCCCCAAATTCTATCTCATTACAGCAACGCTGGCGTAATAATGGCTTATCTGCAGATTTTTTAGCTGATTATGTAAAAAGTTTTTTTATCAGTCAGCCTGATTTTGAATTACAAGAAGAAGTTAAAGGAGCAGTCAGCTATATTGCCAATGAACTGCTTGAAAATGCAATGAAGTTTTGTGAAGAAGAATATGGTCACCCAACCAGTATTCAATTGCATTTATATAATGAAAACTTAGTGTTTTTAGTAAGAAATAGCTTAAACCCTGAACGCCAACAATCATTTCAAGATTTTATCAAAACCTTAGATAGTGAAGATCTCGCTGATTTATATATTCGTCAGCTAGAATTAAATGCTTTAGATGAGGAACATACTCACTCTGGTTTAGGTTATTTAACCATGATGCAAGACTATGAAGCTAAGTTAGGGTGGAAATTTGAAGTTGTTAAAAATAAAACAACACAAGAATCAGTACCCATTGTAACAACCATGGTACAATTAGGTATTTTTTAATAAAATTTTTAGTGAGCAAGGTAATGAACTGTGAAAATTGAAACACCAGATTACACGATTATATACAATGAAGCTGATGCTTCAATCATGTGTACAGGCTCTTTACGTCTTAATGGAACACAAGAGTATGCACCTATATTAAATTTGTTTAATACAGCTGCGGAACAAAAATTTCCTGTATTAACTATAGATTTAAAAGAGCTACGCTTTTTAAACAGCTCAGGCATTAATATCTTATCTAAATTTGTCATTAGTATGCGCCAACAACAGGATACTATTATTAGAGTAATAGGGAGCAAAGCTGTTCCTTGGCAAGGTAAATCACTGAAAAATTTACAACGCCTTATGACAACCCTAGAGCTGAATATTGAATAATTCTGGTTTTCAACATAAAACTACTACAATATGAATAACGAGCAACTATCTAAGCAACAACTATTAAAGGAGTTGAAAGGATTACAGGCTAAGCTAGTTACTTTTGAGCAAGAAAAGCAAGATCTTGAAATTTCCCTAAAAACAATCATCGAACATGCTGATCTTGTACAAAGTGAGCTCTTATTAGAAGTTCAGAACTTGCGTGGTACGTTAAAAACCTTTGAACAAGAAAAATTTGATCTAGAAATCTCATTAGAAACCATTATTGACCATGCCGATATCATTGAAAATGAGTTATTAGATACACAAAGTTATCTTGAACGAGAAGTGGCACGACGTACCAAAGAACTAAAAAGAAGTAATGGATTATTAACAAAGGAAATTATTGAGCGTCAAAAAATTCAGTACGCACAAGAAAATAATCTTCGTTTTTTAGGGGCGTTATTAAACAGTATCCCCAATCCTATTTTTTATAAAAATAAACAAGGTGTTTACTTAGGGTGCAATCACGCTTTTGAAACTGCATTAGGTATTAAAGAGGCTGATTTAAAAGGGAAAACAGTCTATGACTTGTATTCTCATGCAACTGCCATGCATTTTTCACAACTTGATCAAGCTATTCTAAACAACGGCGGGCATCAAACATTTGAAACAACTGTTCCTTTTGCTGATGGGACACAACGCTGTGTCATTATTAATAAAACAACTTTTACTGATATACAAGGGCATATTTCAGGTTTAGTTGGTATTTTACTAGATATCACAGAGCGCAAAAAAGCAGAAACTGAATTACGTCTTGCTGCCAGCGTTTTTGAAGCCAGTAATGAAGGTATTCTCATTACCGATGAACATGGGCATATTATCAGTGTAAATAAAGCTTATGAGCGTCTAACAGGCTACTCTGCTGAAGAAAGCATTGGTAAAACTCCTGCTATGCTTAAATCAGGGCAACACAGCCCTCTATTTTATCAAAATATGTGGGAATCACTGCTAACAGTTGGGCATTGGAGCGGGGAAGTATGGAATCGCCGCCATAATGGTGAAGTTTTTCCTGAATGGTTAAGTATCAGTGCTGTACGTGATATAGAAGGTCAAGTTATCCACTATGTTGCTTTATTCACTGATATTACAGATAAAAAACTTTCTGAAAAACAAATTTATCATTTAACTCATTATGATGCACTGACTGATTTACCCAATCGTGTCCTCTTCCAAGAACGTTTAGAACAAGCCCTACGCCGTGCCAACCGTCAAAGTTATTGGGTGGCTCTCATTCTTATTGATTTAGACCACTTTAAAGCTATCAATGATACATTTGGTCATCATTTAGGGGATGATTTATTAAAAGAAGTGGCAAAACGCCTCACTCAATCTGTACAAGGTGAGCAAGATGCCATCGCTCGCTTAGGGGGGGATGAGTTTATTGTTTTACTGGATGATTTACCTGCCAATACCTCCACTTTACAAACAGTCTCCTTACTCACAGAAAATATTTTACAACAACTACAACATGTTGCAGTGATTCATCAAAAAGATATTTTCACCAGTGCCAGTATTGGAATTGCTGTTTATCCACAAGATGGAAGTAATGCTGCAGAGTTGTTAAAGAATGCAGATACTGCTGTCTATGATGCTAAAGCCCATGGACGCAATACCTATCATTATTTCACTTCCGCAATGAATGTTGCAGTGAATAAACGCCTACATTTACAAAACCACCTACGCCGTGCTGTAGAGCGAGAAGAATTCTTTTTACATTACCAGCCTCAAGTCGACACTATTACCCGTAAAATTATTGGTGTAGAAGCCCTATTACGTTGGAAACACCCAGAACTCGGGTTTATCTCTCCAGCTGATTTTATCCCCTTAGCAGAAGATAGTGGCTTAATAAACGTTATAGGTGAGTGGGTATTGCATACGGCTTGCCAGCAAAATAAAGCATGGCAACAAGCAGGCTTACCCCCTATCCGTATGGCCGTTAATTTATCTGTACGCCAATTTTATGATGATAACTTACTGACATCTGTCAAAACAGTACTCAATAAAACGCAATTAGACCCGATGTGGTTAGAGTTAGAAATCACTGAAAATATTGCTATGAGTTATGCTGATCGCACTTTGAACACTTTAAAAGCACTCAAAGAGCTTGGATTACAATTAGCAATTGATGATTTTGGAACAGGGTATTCATCTTTAACCTATTTAAAACAATTCCCGATTGATGTGTTGAAGATAGATAGCTCTTTTACGATGGATATTTCCACCAAAAGTGGGGCAGCGATTGTATCGGCCATTATTAACATGGCGCATAGTTTAAATTTAAATGTTGTCGCAGAAGGTGTTGAAGATAATCAACAACTTTCATTCTTACAAAACCATGTTTGTGATTGTATGCAAGGCTTCTTTTTCTATCGTCCAGAATCCGCCAAAAAAATTGAACAGCTATTACAACAACAAGCTTCATGAACTGTTATTTAATATCCTGTTTTATTGACCTTTTCCTATCCATATTTGCTATCAATAGATTTTATTAATTTATGAAAACCCCTTCTTGGCTTTTTTCCACTTTAATAAGTAGTTTTTTACTGCTTATTACTCCTGTCTTAACACAGGCCTCTTTATCTAATGATATTAATAAAGCCCTTTCTGCAAAATGTCTTGACCCTAACCAAACGGCTATTTATGTACGCCATTTAGCAACGGGTAACACCGTATATGAAAAAAACAGTCACAAATCACTATTACCTGCCTCTACACTAAAGCTGGTGACAACCTTAAATGCATTAAATTACCTTGGTTATGATTATCGTTTTAAAACCTATTTTTTTCATACAGGGCAACGACATAATGGTGTAATTACAGGCGATTTATATATAAAAGGGGGCGGTGATCCTAAACTAACACCTGAGAAAATATGGTATATTGCCCAGCAGCTACGCGGGCAAGGGATTACACGTATTAAAGGAAATTTAATTGCAGATAATCATTTTTTTGATCGTTTAGAAAAAGCCCCTTCATGGCGAGATAAGCGCAGTCAACGATCTTATGATGCCAAAATTGGTGCTTTGTCAGTCAATTTTAATAGTATTGCTATTAATGTTCAGCCTGCTGAAAATTCTCAAGGAAAAGCACGCGTATGGTTGTACCCTGAAAGTAATTATTTTGATTTACGCAATACCACTAAAAGCCCTAGAAAAGGTAAAAATACTCTTGTTATTTCACGAGGAAGCAAAGGAGAGCATCCTTTATTAAAAGTATCAGGGGCTATTCCACGCAACTCAGGTGCACGTACCTATTACCGCAATGTAGATGATCCACTGCCTTTTGCAGCTCATGTTTTCCACCATACACTACAACGAGCGGGTATTAAGATTGAAGGGCAACTCGCTTATCAATCGACTCCCCCAAATGCAGAATTATTGTATACACATCAATCTGAGGCCTTAATCAGTATCTTACGAGAACTATTAGCCTACTCTAGTAATTTTATTGCTGAGCAAGTCTTAAAAACAATGGCTGCAGAAGTAACACAGTTAACAGGGACACATGAATTAGGTTTACAACTAGAGCGTCGCTTTTTACGTGAATTAGGGGTTGATTTAACAGGTGTTCGTTTAATGGATGGCTCAGGATTATCACGTGAAAATCGATTTACTGCACATGCTATGATTGAGTTATTAACCCAAGTCCAACGCCGTTTTGATTTATACCCAGATTTTCTTGGTGTACTTAAACCACTAGGGCAATATCAAAAAAGTAGACGGTTACGCCATAAAGAAGCCAATGGTTTTGTACGTGCAAAAACGGGCAGCTTAAATAAAGTCAGTACTTTAGCTGGCTATATTGGTAATACACAAGGTGATGTTTTTGCGTATAGTTTTTTCTTAAATAATAATAAATGTGGTTATTATCTAGCAGATAAAGTAGAAGATAAAATTCTCAATATTTTACATACCACACCCTATTACCACTAAATTTTTATAGTGATATCTATTTTGCTATAGTGGTATTGCAGATAACACTACTATAGCAAGGTTAAGACATACCATTATTTAAAATAAAGAACAGATACCCTTTATAGCTTAATCACTCATTAATTTTACATACTTTTGCTTATCTGCGGTGGCTGCCCCACTGAGGGCAAAACCGACTAACTGCCCTTCTTCATTTTCATAACGTGCATAAATCCCTTCTGCATGACTATCACTGACCCATTGCCCTACAAGAAATGGGGTAGGAGGAAGAATGACTAAAGGGTAAAAGCTGGTTTTCACTACAACAGGCATAGGCGGATAATCTACTGCCGTCGCATCTCCTGTTAAAGTTTTTGCCAAGGCTTTTGCACCCTGCATTAAAGGTGCAACAAAAGGTAAATTTTTCCCTTCTACTTCAGCACAATCCCCTAATGCATAAACAGATTTTGCACTGGTTTGCAAAAATTTATCTGTCATAATGCCACGATTAGTTGTTAAATTGGCTGCTTCAGCTAAGCGAATATCAGGGCGTAAACCTACAGCGGAAAGCACTACATCCGCCTCAATACAAACACCATTTTTTAATACTAATTTATAATTTTTTGGGGTTTTATCAACACTTTCTACTACTGTATTTAAATGCCATGTAACCCCTTTTGCAGTAAGTGCTGCCTGTAATGCTGTTCCCACAGTTTCAGGGAGAAGTGTGCTTAATGGGTAGTGATCAGGACCTATTACCGTGACTTGTTTGTCAGCATGTAATAAATCATTCGCAAATTCACAGCCAATTAACCCCGGCCCCAAAATAGCAACATGTTTTGCTGAAGATAAATGCCGACGAAATACGGCATAATCTGTTAAATTATTAACCGATAATATATCCTTTGCCCCTTCCCCTTGAATAGGCAAGCGAATCGGTTGTGCTCCAACAGCAAGGACTAAATTTTTATACTGATAAGTGTCTTTATTAGTAAAAATTTGTTTTGCTTCTGTATCAATTTTTTCAACTGTACAGTTTGTTATGATGCTGGTAGATAAAGTCTCTTGCATTTTTTCAGCATTTGCCATTGCTAAAGTATCAGCTGTTTTTCCTTGCTTTAAAGCAGAGGAGAGCATGGGTTTAGAGTAACTACGTCCATCATCTGCCGTGAGTAATACAATACGGCTATGCTTATCTAAACGACGAAACTCCCTTGCTAAACTATAGCCAGCCAAGCCTGTTCCAATAATCACTACATCATAATCACACATAATATACCCTATATATTACTCACTAGTGGGGGGGTGCTGTAACTCAAAATTAGTGCAACACAACACGCCCATATCACGATTAGAGTTCCATCATCTCAAAATCAGCTTTAGCGACCCCACAGTCAGGACACTCCCAATCATCTGGAATACTATCCCATGTCGTACCTGCTGCAATCCCTTCTTCAGGTAAGCCTAAAGCTTCATCATAAATAAAACCACAAACAACACATTGCCATTTTTTCATTATCAAATCTCCTCAATTTAAACTTGTATAGATAGGTTTATTTTTTAGTTTCATTATATTGTGTTAATGCATCTTCATAATGCTTGGCATGACGTTTTTCGACATTTGCTAAAGCAGCAAAGCGTTTAGCCGCTTTATCTAAAATGGCAGCAAAACGTTCAGCATGTTCTTTAGACTCTGCAATTTGTTCATCCATTTCTTTCACCGCTGCGGTATTTTTTTCTTCTAAGGCTGTGTGGCGAAATTTAGGGTACATTTCTGTATATTCGTAGGTTTCACCTTCAATTGCCAAGGTTAACATTTTTTCAACAGTTAACGTATCAGCAGGATACAATAAATCTAAATGTCCAAAGGCGTGGGCTGTTTCTTGGCGGGCTGTTTCTTCAAAAGCAGCCGCCACATCTTCAGCACCTAATGCACGGCATTGACGTGCAAAGTATAAATATTTACGGTTTGCCATAGATTCACCAGCAAAAGCAGCTTCCAAATTTTTGATTGTGCTAGATTCTTTTGACATGAGTTATCCCCTTTGGGTGGTGTTTGTTAACTATGGATAAAGTGTAGCAATCGTTTTATAATTTATCCAATTGATAAAATTTTAGTTTTTAATTGAGAAAATCGATTTATGAATCTACCGAGTTTACGACAACTGCAATATCTGCGTGCAGTCATTGAACTACGGCATTTTGGTAAAGCCGCCGAATGCTGTTTTGTCACCCAATCAACTTTAAGCAGTGGAATACAAGAATTAGAAAATATATTAGGTGTGCAACTGCTAGAGCGCAGTAAGCGGCATGTTGTACCCACTTTGTTAGGAGAAGCGGTTGCTGCAAAAGCAGAAAAAATTATTCAATTAAGTGAGGAGATGGTAGAGATGACCCACACGCCTGATCAACCCTTGGCGCGTGCATTGCGCTTGGGGGTAATTCCTACCATTGGCCCTTACTTATTGCCGTGGGTCTTACCTACAATTCGCCAGCAATTCCCCTTATTAGAATTACGCCTAGTGGAAGATCAATCAGCACATTTGATTCAGCAGTTAGAAGCAGGTACTTTGGATGTGGCAATCATTGCTTTTCCTTATCCATTAAATAAATTAAAACTGAGTCATACGATTTTTTGGCAAGAGAATTTTTGTGTTGCTCTCCCAACACAGCATCATTTAGCCCAGCAAACATGTATTACCACCCAAAATTTACCCAAAGATGAACTTTTACTTTTAGAAGAGGGGCATTGTTTAACTGATCATGCTTTATCTGTGTGTAACATGGATGATTTAAAAATTAGCAGTATTTTTCAAGGCACCAGTTTATATACTTTATTACAAATGGTGGCAGGGGGACAGGGTGTGACGTTTGTACCTGAAATGGCAATTCATACGGGGCAGCTTAATATTCAAGATATTTGTTTAGTCCCTTTACAAGAACCTGCACCCCATCGTGAGATCGGCTTAGTATGGCGAAAAAGCTTTTATAGACAAGAAGATCTTTATTTACTTGCTCAATATATGCAAAATTGTATGCAACAGGGGTAAGAAAGATATAACTAACTGAAGTTACGCAGTAGAATCAAACAGACCCTGTGCACTATCATTTTATGGGTATATTTGCCCTGTATGTTGTAGTGATGTTACATGCAACGTCCTCGTGATCTCATTCATTCTACAATCATTAATTTATAAGCACTATAATGAGAGCTTATGGTGTAAATATTATTGAATTTAATAAAACAAATTTTTATTTTTTAACCATCCCGCTGTTATAAATCATGACTGAACTGGATTCAGCAACAAGCGTTGCATGTAACGCCGCTACAGTTTGATAGATACCATAACTTTTTGGTGAGTGCGTAACTTCAGTAACTAAAAGATAAAGTGTTGAGGTAGGGCTGTGATGCTATGTATCAAGGAGAGGGTTCCCGTATGAAGACATACCACTGCCATTAAGTTAAGAATTATCTGGTTCCACGCGCTCCGCGCTGGAATCCCATCCCTGACGCTCTGCGTCATCTTGCTTAAAGCTACCAAAGTGTCAGCTTAGAGGGGGGACGCGGAGCATCACTGCCATTAAGTTAAGGAAAAATTCATCTATACTTAAAGCTCACATTAAAGATAGGAAAATACAATGGATAAAAAAAACACTTAGCTGCTATAGAAAAAACTAGAACCTTAATTGAAGATGAATCTTTTAAAGAAAGACATCGAAATAATGCAAAGTCATTTACTCGTTCT